>Ga0123337_10005972_pt1 | contig 11771 bp, 9 predicted proteins | sample frozenSSSSmetaG_FD_89792 | JGI IMG/M metagenome (GOLD analysis project Ga0123337, IMG submission 89792) | Glacier valley bacterial and archeal communities from Borup Fiord, Nunavut, Canada, to study Microbial Dark Matter (Phase II) -... | ecosystem: Environmental > Aquatic > Freshwater > Ice >...
AAAAATCGCTTGCCGTCGTTTCAATCCCTAATAGGGATTTTGATAAATTGCAATAGCGGGAGGCTAAAAGCCAAGCTGTATTTAGTTTTCAAGGTGCGGTTGCGCGATTCAAGAGCAATAATAGCATTAGAGAATTCGTTTGGCAAGAGTGCTAGAAAAATTTAAAAGCTAAAACCCTATTTTGATAAGCATTTCAGAGATTGCGCGGATGAAAATTGGCCGATCGCTGGGTGAAAGCCTTGCTGGGGTTGAGATAGAAGCACTTTTTTCGGCTGTGGAATTTGTACACCTACCTTGCCGCGCATTTGACCATACAGAAACCTAACTATAAGGGAACTCAGCACAGAAAATTATTTAGTCCCCTGGCTTTTCTTTGCCAATACCTCCGACTTTTCCCTGACAATAGCCACAGACAAAGAACGCTTGGACAGCAAAGGAAGCTAATATTACAGTAAACTGATTCATGAATTGTAGTATTTGTTGTCATAGTACTGTACGGATAACCAACAATAAAGTTTTTGCCAATTCAAGGTACAGATGATGAAAGAAATAACACGCCGCAAATTTATCGCAACAACCACCCTGGCGACGGGTTTTGCCCTAGCTGTGCAACCCATTTCTGCCGGAGTCATCACCACCAATGCGAAGGGGTTGGTAGCCGGTGCGGTGAAAATTCCCGTCAAAGATGGCGAAATTCCTGCCTATAGAGCAGCACCAGCTACTGGTGAAAATTTCCCCATCGTCTTGGTGATCCAAGAAATATTTGGAGTCCACGAGCATATTCAAGATATCACTCGTCGCTTTGCCCAGTTAGGGTATTTAGCGATCGCACCCGAATTATTTGTGCGTCAAGGCGATGTCTCGAAATTAAGCAGCATAGACGAAATTCGCCCAATTGTCGCCAAAGTGCCAGATGCCCAGGTGCTATCCGATCTTGATGCCACGGTACAATGGGCGGTGAAATCAGCTAAAGGTAATGCCAATAAATTGGCGATTACAGGCTTCTGCTGGGGCGGCCGCATTACCTGGTTATACGCAGCACATAATCCCAAGGTGAAAGCTGGTGTGGCTTGGTACGGGCGACTTGTGGGCGATGCTACCAAACTAACGCCCAAGTATCCAGTTGATATTGCCTCAACGCTGAAAGTCCCGATTCTCGGACTCTACGGCGGTAAAGATGCGAGTATTCCCCTCAATACAATAGAACAGATGCGCGATCGCTTAAAATCCAGCAGCAGCAAATCTGAAATCATCGTCTACCCCGACGCATCCCACGCTTTTTTTGCCGATTATCGCCCCTCCTACCGCGAGAAAGAAGCCAAAGAAGGTTGGAAACGTCTTTTGGCTTGGTTTAAGCAAAATGGTGTTTAAAAAATTAGCTACTCGCAAAAGTTTTCGGTCTATGAACTGTGACGTTCAAAAAAGTTCCAAATTGTTTCACTGGCGTTCAGCCCCAGCTTGGCATTGAATTTGTTTAGGCTCTTGTCAGTTGAGGAACCGCCAGTCCAGAAATGTCCACCGTTTACTACCGCTAGCTGCCAGACTTCTGAGTTGCCACTACAACCTGTGTAGAGAGCGGTTTTCACTTTATCTTTAGAAAACTTCGGAGATTCTTTTGATGAGGTACATTGATCGTGCGATGTCTGCGACGGACTACGCCTACGCCAAAAATTTACCATGTCTGAGATAGAAACCAGCGCTCCTTGTTGAGTGTGGTCATTACCTTCATAAAGTACATCGCGATCGTTTGTACCGTTGAGCATTAATATTGATACGGAAGTTTTCGGCTGGCAATTAGGTTTGAGTCTAACTGGAAGCGAACCAGCTACTGATGCAAAACCAGCAATTTTATTAGGTAACTTACAAGCCAGTGCTTGGGTAAGTATGCCACCTCTAGAAAAACCAGTGGCATAAACTTTATGACTATCAATATTGATTTGCTGCTGAAGATGATCAATCAAAGCACTGACAAACGAAACATCATCTACCCTTCCTTGAACGAAGGACAGACATCCCAAACATAAAAAAGCCTCCCATCACGGGAGGCTGAAAAGTTAGCGGAGACAGCTTGTTAAACTACAATGTACGTACACCCAGCGCTCCTCCTAATGCAGAGAAAATCGCGGAGACGGATGCTGTGGCAAACAGCCACCACGCTGCTGTAGCTGCGGCTTTGCGGGTTTCTTCCGCTTGGCGTTGTGCTTGATGTTTCACCTCTTCTAGGCGGCGTTGGGCTTCTTGCTGTATGCGTTCTGCACGTTGCAATACTGTGTTGCGTGCCCGTTCAATTTGGTCGATGATCCGGTTGGCATCTGCCTCAGAGATATCCTCACGAGAACTCATAATTGCCACTAGGGTATCACGGTCAAAAGAGGACAGGCGATCGCGCAGGGCATCAAACCCCGCCTGGGGATCGTCAAAAAATGTGCGAACATCGCGCTTGATACTATCATAGTTAAGTTCTGGGCGATCCAGGGCGTTGAGATAGTTGCGAATGCGGCCGAAAACTCCGTCAATTGCATCTTGAATCCCTCGTTGGATGTTCCGCACTTGTTCTACAAATTGCTCCCTTACGGATACGATGTTATCGGCAATCCGTGCCGCTTCTTCATCAGAAATATCTTCCCGAATTTTCAGCAGGGCAATGATCGTAGAACGGTCAAAATGGGAAAGGCGATCGCTAAAAGTTTCTACCCCGGCTCGCGGATCATGCAACAGTAGTTGCAAGTCGCGCTTAATACCTTCAGGGTTGAGTTCTTCTTTGCCAGTTTGCCGCAGATACTCTTCTACATAACCTTTAAATGTTTCTATTCTTTGCTGTGTACGGGTAGCTAGGCGACGAGGCGCACGTACAAAGTTGCGAATCGAAGTTTGTGTGGAATCAATGATTTGATTAACTTGTTCTTCACTCAAGTCTTGACGTTGACTGAGCAACTTCACCAGTGTATCTCGGTCTACCTGCGACAACCGACGGCGCAGTGCGACAGCTCCCTCTTTGGGATTTTCAAACAATCTGGTCAAATCTCGCCCAATACCTTCTGGGTTGAGTTCTTGTTTACCAGTATTCCGCAGATAATCTGCGATCGTGGTGGTAACTGAGTCGTATTGATCTTTGGCTTTATCTACTACAGCTTGGGGTGTGTGGCGGATATTATGCCACGACTCCTCAGCAGAACTGATGATTTGATTAACTTGATCTTCATTCAAATCTTGCCGCTGACTCAACAATTGCACCAAGGTATCGCGGTCAAAGCGAGACAAACGCGCCCGAATTGAGCTAATTCCAGCTTGGGGATCTTCTAGTAGCTTTTTGAACTCCGTGCGGATGGCATCAGGATTCAATTCGGCTTTTCCGGTATTACGCAGATATGATTCTACATTCAGCCACAGGGTTTCTGCTTGATATTGTGCCTGTTCTGCTAATCCTTTCGATTCTACCAAGACGCGATCGCGCTGTTTTTCCAACTCATCAAGAATGCTGTCTACTTCATATAGCTGAACATCATTACGTTGCAGCAATATCTCCCGAATTTCTTGACGTTCCAGGTGCGCTAGTCGCAATGTCAGGGTTTCATCATCTGTATCTGAGTCTTGCAACAGTGGTTTGAAATTCTGCTCAATGCCTTCAGCTGTCAAATCTGCTTTCGGGGTAACGAGCAGATAACTTTCGACTGCACGTTGCAAGTCTTGGACTATCTCTGTTTCTTCGACAACTTTCACTGTCGCTAGCACATCTTGGCGGACAGCTTCTAACTGATCTGCAATGCGCTGAATTTGGGTTTGGGTAAGCAGTCCCCGTTGTTGCAGGATGTTGACAAAATCGTTGCGGGATAGTCGCTCTATTTCTCTCTTGACTATTCCGGGGTCAGCTGCTGGATCGTAAATGACATCACGAAATTCCTGAGCGATTTTTTCTGGGCTTAGTTGCCAAGCATAAGTGTTGTGCAGATAGTTTTCGACATCAGCGCGAATTGGGCTATAGGGTTGTGCTGGTGTTGGCAACCCTAGCTTATCTGCTTGTTGGGTGACTTTATCTTTGGCAGTGGTGAGGCTACCCAAGATTTTTTCCACATCCAAATCAGGCAAATCGGCGCGTCCCAATACAATGCTGGTTAAGGCAGATAGTCCTTGTTGGAGTGTACTTTGAATTGCCCCTGGAGCCGCCTTTTGCTCCCCTTCTTTGGAATTACGTGTTTCTGTTACTAAGCGATCGAGCTTGGCGTTGAGTTCATCTGTTTTAGCTTGTCCGGCTGGGAGTGATTTCAGATAATCCATTAACTCACCCATCCGGTCTTCCGTGGGTGGTTGCTGACTGACCACTTGCTGCCAAACTTTATACAACGTATCAGCAATTCGGCTAACGTCTTTTTTGGAAAGATCGGTGCGACTGCTGACTAACTCAATGAACTTTTCCCGGTCGATGTTGCGAATATCTGGAGTCCCTGCGATCGCTTTTAATTGCGGATCGTTGAGCAAATTTTCAAAATCGCTCCGAATTTTCGACACATCTAGCTCTGGAGGACGTACTTTATCTAAGTAATCCTCTATATTCTCCCGGATACTCGTAGGGTCGATGGCGTTTCCTAGCTCCCGACGGATAGCGGCGGCGGCGGCTTCAGCCGTGGCTACCACTTGGTTATTCACAGCTTTTGCGCCCAGTGCGGCGGTGGCTGTGCCCATAATCGCCTGAAACCCGGAAGTTGCCGTATTCACGACTGAGCCAATTAAGGAACCTACGGTGGTAGAACTTACCCAAACGAGGATTAAGAAGTAAGCACCCCAAATCACTAAACCGAGAATTGCTCCCAGTGCTGGATCTAAGATTAAAAGGCTCAATTTTACCGCGAGGAAAGAAGCAATTAATAAGGCGATCGCTACAGTCACTACTGTCCAAATCCCTACTGCTGTACCAATTTTGCGAATAGTACCGCCCAAACTTCCCACTTCCCCACTATTATCTGAATCTGAGTCAGATGAGTGCCCCAGGTAGGAAATACCGGCTGCTAGGGAGAGATTAGTTAGAACTAATTGGAAAGCAAAGGCTAAGATCACGCCGGAGATTAAAGCCACAAAAAAGCGCGGCCCGGAAGTGATAACCGATGCCTGTGCTGGCGTGACGTTTGAGGTATCTCCTTGAATCTGTGCCACCCACAATAGTGGTTTGTAGAGTCCCACCATGATTTCCGTACTTTGGAACATTGTATTTCCTTGTTCTAAGTTTAATTTTAGGGAATTAAGAATTTCTTGAGAAGTAACTCTTAGTATGTATTTATGTCTGTACCTATGGCAATACCTAACTCTGTTAGCTCAGAATCGTAGAATTTACCTGTTTAAAGCATCTCTCCAAAGGCTGAAAATCATATCCAGCCAAAGATATAACTTTTATATCTAACGCGGAAAATATTCTTGAGCAGATAAAAAACTTGCCTAAGTATTGGCTGCTACTTTTTAATTTTTAATTACTAAGTCACAACTATTTATTTTGCGAAAATTACAGTTTAATCACGATAACTTTACATTTATTTATAATTAAATTTTTATCACCCTCTCAGGGTGGATTTATCAGCAGCAAAGCGTTGTTGATTATCCTCCGTAAGAAGTGGCTGTAGTTTATGCCTACAGACAGAAAGGATCTGAGTTGTAGACAGCTACATTAAACTTAACAAACAAATCGTTGAGGACAAAAAAAATGGCAGTTCCAGAAACCCGCCCTTCTAGTGGTTTACCACCTGTTGCAACCGAATACAACGGCATAGATCGGAATGCATTTTTGTTTGGCTGGACTCCCCAAGCCGAAATTTGGAATGGTCGCTTGGCAGCTATTGGCTTTCTCGCCTATTTACTTTGGGATTTGGCTGGTTATAGCGTTTTGCGTGACGTTTTACATTTGATTGGCTACTAGAAATTTAACACCTCAAAACCTATTAGATTTTGAAGGAAAAAAATGGCAAATCAAGAAACTCGCCCTTCTACTGATTTACCACCTGTTGCAACGGAATACAACGGTGTAGATCGGAATGCATTTTTGTTTGGCTGGAATCCCCAAACCGAAATTTGGAATGGTCGCTTGGCAGCTATTGGCTTTCTCGCCTATTTACTTTGGGATTTGGCTGGTTATAGCGTTGTTCGTGACGTGCTACACATCATTAGATATTAGCAATAGCTAAAAAGTTAGGAGGAGCCACTCCGTTGCGGGGGTTCCTCCTTTGTAGCAAGTAACGTTCATAGTTTGAAACATACTATTAATTAAAAATTCAAAACTGATAATTCTTAATTCCTGGTTAATCTCGGTTTTGGTAGGCGAAACCAAAATCGAGTTTTCCATTACTGTTGCCGATGTAAGGGACTAGCGTAAAAATAAAAATATTCGAGCCTATGGCTAATGGAACTAGCTCTATTCAGCCTTATTAACTTCATCTAAAGATATTTTAAGGACTTTCTGCCAGGATTCTAATTGCTTAATACCTCTTAGAGACAAAGTGGCCTAAATAACCTCCCGAAGTTTATTTAGCAGCTAAAAAAGTCACCTATAACTAGGTGACTCATCTATGATTGAAATTTGATAAAAATTACTGAAATTTTAAACAGCGATTATTGATCAATAGAAGTGGGAATGCCCAAAACGGCGCAGGGGAAATTAGAACCTAATGCTTCAATCATCGGATGATTAACAGATGTGCATCCTAGAAACAAAATATCGGCAGCTTCTGATTCAACAACTTTCTTAAGTTCTGTGGCAATGCTGCCAAACCGCAAATGAGATTTGAAAGAACCCTGCCATTCTTCAGCTAGACTTCGGGCTTGCCAGAGAGTTATATCTGCTTGTTGCAGGGGAGTTACAACTGTCTGCAATTTGGGTTGAGTTAATACCAGCGTGACAGACTTTGACACTTCACTGATTTGACACTCCAATGAAGGCTGTTTTTCTGGAAAGCTCAAGATATTTGGATACTGACTGCTTTGATTGTCTTGTACCACATAAACGGCTTGAACTGTGACTTGGGCATTAGTGGCTAAACGCGTTTGATGGGCAATCCAAAAGGCAATATCTAGTGCCGTATGACTGTTAGGAGATGCGTTGTATGCAACAATTAAGTTAAGGGCTTTTTCTGTTTGAGGTTTTTTAGAAAAAGGTTTTTTTGGTTCTGGCAGCAGTACCATTTGTTCAATTAAGTCATCTCGGCCTGTGGCACTTTGCAGACGTGCTAACATTGGCTTAATTTGCACAGCTTTACTTCTCCTAATGAAATGAATTAGCAATGAGAAGCAGGGGGACAAATTTTAGATTGAGTGACGATAAGCAAAATCTCAAATCTGAAATAAGTCAAGGAAACCCCAATAATAACTGTATTACAGCCAAAGTCTTGGGGGTTCCTTCCATTGCCTACGGAGTTAGCTGACGGGCTAAGACTGGAAGGTGTCTCTCTCTTAGGAGTGGTGAGTGCTGAGTGCTGAGTTAAAGATTAATAGATTCCTAACTCCTGACTCTTAACTCCTCACTTTCTATGAGATACGCCCCACAATATGGTTCCTCCGTTCCAAATCCAGCTTTCATGAATTTGAATTAGGCTACCCACTAAAAAAAATGATCATCTAACTTACTCGTCTTCGGCAAAATATCGATCAAGGAAATTTAGGGCGTGGTTGCGGAGTTCAAAATATTCTTTTGAGTTTCGTATGGCGGCGCGATCGCGTGGATGCTCAAAAGGAACTTTTAATATCTCTCCTATACTAGCAGCTGGGCCATTGGTCATCAAGACGATGCGATCGGACATATAAATTGCTTCATCTACATCATGGGTAATCATCATCACTGCTTGACGATTATTTTCCCAAATATCCAATACCTGCCGTTGCAATTTGCCACGAGTTAGTGCATCTAGTGCCCCAAAAGGTTCATCCATCAGCAACATTTTGGGACGAATTGCTAAGGCTCTGGCAATACCTACTCGTTGTTTCATCCCTCCAGAGATTTCATCAGGATATTTTTCAGCCGCCGCCGTCAAGTTTACCATTGCCAAGTGTTGATTTACAATGCTAATTTTCTCAGCCCTATTAGCATTTTTTAACACTTCATCCACGGCTAAACGGATATTTTCTCGCACGGTTAACCAAGGTAACAGCGAATAGTTCTGAAATACCATCATCCGTTCGGCTCCCGGCTGACGAATTTCTTGTCCATCTAGCCTGACTGAGCCGGAAGTTGCTTTTTCTAAACCAGCTACTATCTTTAGTAGGGTTGATTTACCACAACCTGAATGACCAATTACAGAAATATACTCATCTTCACCAATCGTCAGATTAACTCCATCTAAAACGACAAAATCATCTTTATCAAGTGTCGGATAAGACTTGACTAAATTTTCAATTTCTAAAAATCCATTGCGGGGCATAACTTCTTCATCGGTATTAATAGGTAATGAAGTATAATTCATCCTCAAATGCTCCTTCCTAATTTAGTCATCAGTCAATATTTGAACTTGGGATTTAAGACATGAAAAAGTTAGTGGGAGCGTTAGCCCTGATCGCAAAACTATTCAGATAACCCACAGGATCACTAGGGTCGAAGCCTTTCTTATCTATAAATACTTCTGGTGGTTCGACTTTATAATCATCCTTGGGACACTCAATGCCCATTTCAGATGCTATCTCTCGATATAAGTCTGTTCTCCAACCAAGTTCTGCTAGTTTCTCGGCATTTTTGGGGAATTCCTTAATTTGTCCCCACCGGGCTGCTTGTGTCATCAACCAGATACTTCTGGATCTCCATAAAAATGTGGAGTGTTCTGCTGGTTGTTTGGGTAGGTTGTCAGGAATATCGAAGAAAATCGTCGTGTCTGCGGCTTTGATGGTGCGGTCTTTGCCGTCAAAGCCGCCATAGTTGTAGTTGCCGAGAATTCCCGGACTTGTAAACTTCGCAATTGGAGCATTTTTCTTTTTAGGTCTAGCACCTGTAAAGGAACGGTCTGTGATCAGTTCGGCTACTTCTTGGCGATTTTCTACTTTGCTGCAATACTGGCAAGCTTCAATCATCGCCTTGACAAGGGAACGATAGGTCTTGGGATATTTATCGATGAAGGATTCCATCACCCCCAAAAGTCGATCTGGGTGTCCCAACCAGATTTCTTTACCTTGTGCGAAGGTAAAGCCGATGTTTTCATTACCTGTTATTGCGCGTGTGTTCCAGGGTTCTGCAACCATGTAAGCTTGCATTGCACCAATCCGCACATTTGTCACCATTTGGGGGGGCGGAACGATGATGACGCGAAACTCTTTAAGCGGATCAACACCGGCGGCGGCGGATAGGTAACGCACAAAGTATTCGTAAATGGCGGAACTCAGAACAACTGCCCAAACTTTGCGTTCTGGCGGCTGTTGGTCAAAATAGCCTCGGAAATCGCGCCCAAAGGCTTCTAGCGCACCATCGCCATATTTTTCTTGATACTCATACCACGGACGCAGCCCAAAATCCCACATGGCTTTGTTCATGGTCATGGCGTTACCGTGGCGGTGAATGGTCATCGCTGCACACAAGGGCGCGTGGCGTGCGCCTTCAGCACCAATTCTGGCGTTAGTGACTGCACCGGATACTACAGGTGAAGCATCCAGGCGACCAAAAATTAAACCGTCGCGGGAGGTAGCCCAACTGGCTTCGCGGTTAAGTGTGACGTTCAAACCATATTTGCGGAAGAAGCCTTTTTTCCAGGCGATCGCAAATGGCGCACAATCATTAACAGGAACGTAACCAATCGTGAGATCAGATTTTTCTAGGTCTTGGGATCTAATTACTGGTTGAACAGCTAAGGCTTCTTCAGTCAATCCTTTGGCGGATCTATCTCCTGAAATCGCACAGGAGGACAGCCCTATTCCCGTTGTGGTTGCTCCTATTCCTTTGATAAAGTCTCGTCGAGTCCAGTTATTATCACCCATTCTTGTAGCTCCATTGGTGATTAATTAGTTATGAGTAGCCTCCCGCACAGACGCAGAGTCTCGCTGCGTTTTAATGCTTTGACAGCAGGCGAATTTTGTTAGTTAGAAGCTGTAGGGCGGCGAGTTACTAATTCTTGGATTTTGCCCACGCCGTAATCTAGGATTAACCCAGTTAGGCCAATTATCAACACAGCTAAAAAGACTGAACTCAGGTTTAAGCGACTCCATTCATCCCAGACAAAAAAGCCGATACCAATACCGCCTGTGAGCATTTCTACCGCTACTATTACTAGCCAAGCTATCCCTAAACTAATTCGTAAACCTGTAAAAATATACGGCAAACTTGCAGGCCAGATGATTTTTGTAATTCGTCGCCAACGAGGCATTTCCAGCACTCGCGCTACATCTAAATAATCTTGGGGAACGCTAGAAACTCCTAAAGCGGTATTAATAATTGTCGGCCATAAGGAAGTAATGAAAATTACAAAAATGGCTGAAGGATCTGCTAAATTGAAAATTGCTAAGGCGATGGGCAGCCAAGCTAGGGGCGATACGGGTTTAAAAATTTGAATGATCGGATTGAGCGCTAACATTGCCGGTCTAGACATCCCAATTAGAAACCCCAGAGGAATCGCTACTACTGCACCTAACAAAAAGCCTAGTAATACCCGGCGCAGACTTGCTATTAACAACCAACCAATTCCCAAGTTACCGGGGCCTCGTTGATAGAAGGGATTTAAGATGTAGTCTAGATTAGCGATTAGCGCTTCTGGTGGGGTGGGCATCAATTCATGGTTGGCAAGTGCAACAATCCACCACAGCACAATTATTCCCAAGAAGCCCAATACAGGTAGAATGAAGACATCTCTAAGGATGAGAGATTTTGCCTTTTTCCAAGTGGCTTGCCCAGCGATCGCAGCGATCGCAGCCAAATTTAGTTGAAATACCATTTACGACCTCAACAGATTTAAGTGCAGGTACAAAAAATTTGAGCAATACCAGCCTTGGACACTGATGAGATCGGAACATTAGAATAATGCCGTCTCTTCAGTCTCCTCTCAATGCCTACGAAGTTAGCTGACGGGCTAGGGCTGAGAGATGCCCTTCTGAAGAAAGTTATGAGTTGAGTATTAATAATTTTTAACTCCTCACTCTCAACTTCTCACTTTCTCTGAGATACGCCCCACAATTTGGTTCCTCCGCTCCAACGTCACGTACTGTGATGTGATGGATTAGGCTGACTTACTCTAATGGATACTATTTATTAAGAATATAACATCAATGCTCAGTAAAAGCCAACTGCATTATCATAAATGTTGTTTATTTTAATCCTAAAATCAAGTCTGTCTCCTTGCTTTTCGGTAATTAACAAAATGTATAATTTTTTATAATTTTAGTTGTATTGTGAGTGAACTCATTGCACAGACAGCTAAACAACAATAGTTGAATCAATCATCAAGTTTGTTACCTCCTTGATTAACATTTTTTAACAAAAATTATATTATACTTGGCAAATTTTATATACGGATAGTTAATTAAGTAAAAGAACATATAAAATCTATTTCTTTTGGTAGATTAATTAAATCGCTAATTTTGCAAAAAAAAACCACTGCACTCGGTAAACTAATTGCATATAGTAGTGAAGTTTACTCATCGATCTCCTCGCTGAATTTAAAATAATGGATTTTAGTCAAGTACTGGCTGAAAAAGCGGACACCATCCTTGATAAATGGATTACAGCAGTTCGCAAGGATAGACGGATTGAAAATGCTGATGACTTATCTTATACAGCCGTAAAGGATCACATCCCTGATGTTTTGAAAGCAATGGTAACGGTGCTT
>Ga0123337_10005973_pt1 | contig 11770 bp, 9 predicted proteins | sample frozenSSSSmetaG_FD_89792 | JGI IMG/M metagenome (GOLD analysis project Ga0123337, IMG submission 89792) | Glacier valley bacterial and archeal communities from Borup Fiord, Nunavut, Canada, to study Microbial Dark Matter (Phase II) -... | ecosystem: Environmental > Aquatic > Freshwater > Ice >...
TGGTAGGTTTGCTGGCCGGCATATATCCTGCATTAAAAGCTTCAAGGCTAAATCCTATCGAAGCCTTGCGGTATGAGTGATGATGGGCCGGTAACAATCAGCGCTCTGAAAATAATAGTCACCCATCAAAAATCGCTGGCAGTGATCTCCTGATACTGACACAACCGGCCAAAGCCGACGACAGCTTTGCCACAAAGACTCTAGGGCACTAAGAAAATTTTATGAAAAATCTTTGTGTTCTTTAGTGTCTCGTGACTTAGTGGCAAAACAACCCTATGTCGCTTGGTGGACCTTCTCTGTTACCTTCGGCTGATGGCTTATATAAAATTGGAACTTTACCATTCATTCTATGAATTAAAATTTTCGGTTATTTGGGCCGAAACATAATCCCGGGTTATACTATAATTAATAGCTGGCAGCAACTTCTCACATGATTCTCTATTACTTTTAAATTTACTTCGGATCGAGTATTTTGTTTATCCTGTCGATGATATCCTGTAAATGATATTGGCTCATTTTGTCTTTTTTTGATGGCATGGCTTTAATAATATCAGCCTTTAGCGAACGCAGATTTCCTCTGAGAATAGAAATGATATCTGATTTGCTTATATCTATCGTTGGTCCGAAATTAAATATCATTACTCCCGACCCTGAAAAATTCTGTGAGATAAGAGAACCTATTCTTTCTATATAACTTTTTTGCAGGTTACGGCGGTAAACATCAATAGCACAGTTATTATGGAGTTCACTCCAGATGCCGCGTTGAAGATCGTCCATCATTTCAATCATAGTATAAGCCTTATTACCTGATTCTGCTTCCGCGCGAATTAATTTTGCAAAAGTGGCGCCGCTTACAATCCGGCTTAATACCGCTTCCTGCCGGGTTGCAATGGTAGCGATGGAATTGTTGCCCGTCCGGGTATTGATTGCAGTATTGTTAATCAGCCATGCCGGCGTTGTAAACAATTGCCTGTTAAGAAATACCATGGCCTCCTTTTGTTTTGCTTTCGGCACAAATTCATAAATACCTCCTTCCTGCTCTTCTGTTTTTGGCGTTTCATAAATGCCGGCAATATTTTTCACAACGTGACCCATGTATCTTCCATACTGACTAACCACTCCATTATACAGTTCGGAAAGATTTTTATAATCCTCATTATCAGTTTTTGTCCAGGCGATAAGATTAGTCACAATTCGCTGCAGGTTTTTGATACCGTAAGTGCTGGCCAGCATAGCATTGTCGCCCAGGTCTTCATTCTGGGAGCGGGGATCGTCGGGGTTCGATTCGATACCAAACCATAAGCGCTTATTCTTTAATCGCTCGATCGTAATTTTATTCAGAACAGGCAATTCTTCATCTGCTGATTTAATATTAGGAAGAATCCTGTAACCCCATTCAATTGCCCATTTATCATAATCACCAATACGCGGGTACAATCCGGAAGGCGCTATTTTATCTTCCGGTTGCGCTACGTAATTAAAGCGTGCATAATCCATTATCGAGGGGGTATGACCGTTAGTTTCCACGAAAGCTTTGTCTCTGAGCTTTTCAACTGGCACAGTTGAGCTGGAACCATAATTATGAAGAAGGCCCAGTGTATGTCCCACCTCATGGGAGGAAACAAAACGGATAAGCTGGCCCATCAGGGAATCATCGAACTGAATTTTACGCGCTCGCGGATCTACGGCTGCAGTCTGAATAAAATACCAGTTACGCAGGAGGTTCATTACATTATGATACCAGTTGATATGACTTTCAAGGATCTCACCACTTCTTGGATCATTTACATTAGGGCCGCTGGCGTTTTCAATGTTAGAAGGTTTATAAACTATAGCAGAATACCTTGCATCCTCCAGACTCCATGTACTGTCTTCCTGTTCCGTTGGAGCCTGCCTGGCTATAATGGCATTTTTAAAGCCTGCTTTTTCAAAAGCTACCTGCCAGTCGTTAACACCTTGTATCAGGTACGGCACCCATTTTTTTGGCGTTGCCGGATCAATATAATAGATGATCGGTTTTTTAGGTTCAACCAATTCGCCCCGTTTGTATTTATCCATATCTTCCGGTTTTGGTTCCATGCGCCACCTGGTAATCATCTGCACCTGCTTTACTCCCTGTGGATTAGCGTCGAAGTCGACATAGTTTCTGGTAAAATATCCAACACGGCTGTCGAAAAAACGTCCCTGCATGGGGGCGACAGGTAACAAAAGCATAGAACTGTTTATCTCCATAGTCAGCACTTGGCCTGCATTTGAGAAGCCAAATCCAGGACTACCGAGGCTTCCTCCACCGCCACCTTTCGTATATGTTTTAACGGTTTTTATTTCAACATTCAATGGATATGTTTTGATACTTACCGTATAAGACTTATCCGGTTGGAGGCTCCCGACCTGAAATGCATTTTTAAAATTGGGACCGAAATTCAACACATCGTTATCGGTGTTAAGAAAATTGGTAATTTCTATAACCGACCCGGTACTGTCTTTTGTAAAAGCGTTCACATCAAAGGCTGCAATGATCGGCTGAATGTTGGAATTTAAAACAGCTTTGTACATCGACTGGGTTGTGTCTCTTGACACTTCATCAAATGACATCTTTTTAAGAAACAGCCGGTTGTTAGGACCCTTCTCGAACCTTATCACATTATTACCTATCTGATCACCTGCATAACCAAAAAATTGATTCCGCATTCCGGCTGCTGCTTTCGATAACCTGTTCACAACAAGGATATCCCTGCCAAGCACTGTATCACCAATTTCCAGGTACCATTTTTCATCAACCTTATGCACTTTAAATAATCCTTTAGTAGTAACGGCTTTGTTGGTTATAACTTCTTTATAAGGCCTCGGGCCCGAACGGTTCTCCCTAAACATACCCGGCGGTAAAGTTATGTTCGCATTAGCCGCCGGCACAGTGTCCCTAACCGGAACGGGGATGGGTCTTCTGACCTGGGAAAAGATTATGGTGCCATGCAAAAAATTCGCCATCAGCATAAACAAGCATTTATTACAAAAAGCCTTGAACATTATTTAGAAATTTATTATATGAAAATATTAAAGATAACAGTACAGGGGCGGTCATTATTATAAAACAAATAAAAATAATATTTGTCAGGTGTTGATATAGTGAAAAATTATTTTAACTTGACGCTCCGTCTGATACATATCTTCAGATGGAACGACAATTGCGTGCTGGTTATTTTTAACATAAACCTATTGTTTTGCGCCTTTATAAAAAATTAATTCTTATTCATTTGGTTTTTTAAAAAATTTTTTGCTTAGAATTGTGTTAGCAAAAAACACCTGCATTATTAATTTTAAATTGTTTAAAAACTAAAAACATCATCATGGCTGACACAAAACCAATTGCGAATGTTAAGAGTAGTGGTTCAACCTCTGTTCAACCAAAGAGATCGAGTAATGCGATCGCCTGGATAGCTCCCATAGGATGCATAATACTTGGATTTATAGTTTGGCGTTTCGGCTTGGGAAGCGCCGGTAATTTTACAAATCCTGATCAGCATGGTGGATTTTGGCCTAAACACCAGGGCCCCAAAAGTGGACTGGCAAGAATGTATGAAGGTGGTATAATTGTGCCTATCCTGATCGGCTGTTTTATGATTGTTCTTACTTTTACTATTGAGCGTTTGATGACTATCAGCAGGGCCACCGGTAACGGAAACATTGCGGAATTTATCCGTAAAGTGCAATATCATCTTGCTAATAAAAATGTTGATGCAGCTTTGGCAGAATGCGATCGTCAGAAAGGTTCTGTTGGAAACGTTATGAAAGCCGGATTACGCAAGTACAAAGAAATGGTTACGGATACAGAACTGGATTCCGAACAAAAAGTGTCTTCTATACAAAAAGAAGTAGAAGAAGCTACTGCGCTTGAACTTCCTATGTTGGAAAAAAACCTGGTGTTTCTGTCAACGCTGGCTTCCGTTTCAACATTGTTAGGTTTGCTGGGTACCGTTATCGGTATGATCACTTCTTTCTCTGCGTTAGGTGAAGAAGGTGGTGGTGATGCTGCAAGAGAATTATCCAGAGGTATATCTGAAGCATTGTATAATACTGCTCTTGGAATTGGTACTTCAGCTGTTGCCATCATCATGTACAACGTATTTACTACCAGGATAGATGCTATTACTTATGGTATCGATGAAAGCGGCTTCACATTAACACAAAGCTTCGCTTCATTGTACAAATAAAGATTCCTTACTTTTCAATTTTATGGATTTAGGCATACGCTGAATCATAGAATCAAATCGAAAAATATTTAAAATATGCCAAAAGTTAAAGTCCCGCGGAAAAGTACCACTGTAGACATGACTGCGATGTGTGATGTTGCTTTTCTTTTGTTATCTTTTTTCATTCTGACTACAAAGTTTAAACCCTCGGACGCATTGACAGTGGTAACACCAAGTTCCGTATCAAATAAAGTTGCTCCTCAAACAGATGCAGTATTAATTACTATTGATAAGGAGGGAAGGGTTTATTTTTCAGTATCAGATCAGAATACAAAACAAAAGCAGGTTATCATTGAAGAGATCAGTAAAAGCAAAAGCCTGAACCTAACGCCAGGCGAAATGAATGCATTCAAGCGTACTGCTTCTTATGTCGGTGTACCTTTCACAAAGTTGAAATCATACCTCGGTTTAAATGCTGACCAGGTGAAAAAAATAAAACAAGATGGTATCCCGGTTTTAGATAGTACCAATAATCAGTTAATGGACTGGATGAGGGCCGCTCAGACGGCGTTCCAGGGCACAAAAGTTAATTGGTTAGTAAAGGGAGACAATGCCTCTAAGTATCCATCTTTCCAGGGCGTTATCAAAGCATTCAAAAATGTTAAAGAACAAAAATTTCAGATGATAACCAATCCTGAAAACGTGCCGCCAGGAACCGAATTGTACAGAAAGAATTCTATGGGTGCTACAGGAACGGCAGAGGGTCAATAAATAATTATTTTAAAATTAAATTTTATAGCCATGGCAGAAGTAAATACTGGCGGGGGCGGCGGGCACAAAAAAGGCCCCGGGGTAAAAAAAAGTAAAAAGCAGTCGACAAGGGTTGATCTTACGCCGATGGTTGACCTGGGCTTTTTGCTGATTACCTTTTTTATTTTCACTACTACTATGAGTCAGCCCACAGCGATGAGGCTGAATCTTCCACAGGATACTGATAAACCGGAAGAACAAAATAAAACAAAAGCCAGTGGTGCACTAACCCTGTTGCTGGCAAAAAACGATAAGGTGTTTTACTACGAAGGGGAGTTGTTGCCTGATGGCTCTAATTTTAAAAGCGCAGGTTTTAAAGAGATAAGGGATGTGATAATAAACAAAAAGAAATCAACTAAGCCGGAAGATTTTATGGTGATTATAAAACCTGATCCTGAATCTACTTATAAAAATTCAGTTGACGCGCTGGATGAGATGACTATTAATGATGTTAAGCGTTTTGCGCTGGTAGACATTTTTGATATTGAAAATAAACTGATAGCTGCCACACAAGGTGCATCTAAATAATTTCAGTCGCTGTGTGGAATTTGTAAGAATGTGAATCTTAATAAAAATTCTTAATAATGGAAATTAATAAAATACTCAACGCCGATATCCTCGATATTATTTTCGAGGGACGCAATAAGGATTACGGGGCTTATGAGTTACGTAAAACGTATAATAAGCGTATGACAAGAGCTATGTTGGCAACACTTGTCATTCTTATATTACTTATTGGAGCTTACATGCTGGCTAATAAAATTTCGGACAGTTCCAAAAACGATGTGGTCGTTCAGGATGTTCAGCTAGAAGAAATTAAACAGGAAGAAAAGAAAGAAGAACCACCACCACCACCTCCGCCACCAAAGGTTGAACCTCCTAAGGTTGAGATTACAAAATTTACTCCACCGAAAATTGTTAAGGACGAAGAAGTAAAAGAAGAAGAGAAGCCACCTGAACAGGAAAAACTACAGGATACCAAAATCGGTAATGTTAACCAGGAAGGTGTTAAGGATGAAGGCATTACTGCTCCTCCTGTTGCCGATGCGGGTAAGGGTGTAGTGGAAGCTCCTAAAGAAGATCTTACTAACTATGATAAAATTTTTACTAAGGTAGAAATAGAATCCCAGTATCCGGGGGGTCCTGGTGCGTGGCAGCGGTATCTGAATAAGGCTTTCCATTTTCCCCAGGAGGCACAGGAGAACGGAATACAGGGTACAGTAACAGTTAAATTTATTGTGGATAAAGACGGTAATGTCAGTGATGTTGAAGCTGAAAGTGGTCCTACTAATGGCGGACTAAGAGAGGAAGCGGTACGAGTTATTAAGAAAAGTGGTAGATGGGAGCCGGCGGTTCAAAATGGTCGTAAAGTAAAATCTTACAAAAAACAACCTATTACTTTTAAGTTAGAATCCGAATAATCTTTTAAAATTTCTAAGAAAGACTCTCCTCCGGGAGGGTCTTTTTTTTTCTATGTACAGATTATAAAAAGTATCCCTTAATTATAAATCGGTATTTTGTTATGCAGAGGTTGACGCCTTTTATGTCGGTCAATTTTTGAGAGAACCTTCTGACTGCTATTAAGGGAAGACTGATAGCCAGTGAGTAGGTGATTTTACACTTAACATAACATTGGTTTACTTTTGCGCAAAGTTTTAAATGATGAATAATGTCTCGGGGTGGGATGATACGATAGTTGCATTAGCAACACCACCTGGAATCGGAGCTATTGGTGTTATTCGTATAAGTGGCGATAAAGCATTTGCAATTACAGCTTCTTTGTTTCCTTCCAAAGACCTACTTCAACAACCATCTCATACCATTCATGTGGGTCTGCTAAAGGAGCATACCACCGTGATAGATGAAGTTGTAATAGCACTTTTCAAAGCACCAAAATCTTATACCGGCGAAGACGTTATCGAGATATCATGTCATGGTTCCCCTTTTATACACAAACAGGTTATTGATGCTATCATTAATTTGGGTGCCCGGCTCGCAAAGCCGGGAGAATTTACGCAGCGGGCTTTTCTCTATGGTAAATTAGACCTTACCCAGGCCGAAGCGGTAGCCGACCTTATCTCCAGTAATACAAATGCTTCTCACAGAAGCGCGTTGCAAAATATTCGTGGTGGATTCTCCCATGTCCTTAAAGAACTTCGCGAACAACTTATAAAGTTTTCCGCTCTCATCGAGTTAGAACTTGATTTTAGTCAGGAAGATGTTGAATTTGCTGACCGTTCGCAGTTGTATAAACTTGTTACTAATGCTGATCAAACCATAACCAAACTTCTATCATCTTTTAAATTAGGAAATGTCATAAAGAATGGTGTGCAGGTAGCGATAGTTGGTAAGCCTAACGCAGGTAAGTCTACCTTATTAAATATGCTGTTGAATGAGAACAGGGCGATTGTGAGCGAGATCCCCGGCACCACCCGCGATACGATTGAAGAGATCATCAATATAGGCGGGATATTATTCAGGCTTGTTGACACCGCCGGCATACGGGAACATACCAGTGACAGTATTGAAAGTATGGGAATAGAAAAGAGCCTGCAGAAAATTGCGCAGTCGGATATTGTATTGTACCTGTTTGATGTAAATACCATGGATGAGTCAGCTTTACAATCTATCGCTTTAAAACTGGAAGAGGATGGCCGAAAATTTTTACTGGTAGCTAATAAAACAGATATTAGCAACGATGATAAATCGGCGCATGCTTTCTATAACACGCCAGGTATCCATTCCATATCAGCAAAAAACAATCAGCATATAGAAGCATTGAAAGAGCTGCTTGTAGAAATGGTATCAAAGGGAAGCGTTCAAACAGAAGATATCATCATTACCAATGCCCGTCACTATCATGCGTTAAAGGAAATGAATCTGTCTCTGCAGGATATTCGTTCGGCGCTTGATAATAATATCCCCAGTGATTTGGTAGCGCTTGACATTCGTCGCTGCCTGCATTTTTTGGGCGAGATAACGGGCGAGATAACCAACCAAGACCAGCTTGATTATATTTTTAGTAAGTTTTGTATCGGGAAGTAGATGGTAATCATTTTCGGCTAGTCCTGTTAGTAATATCTTAAGATGATACGGATAAAAAATCAATAATTATAAAACACAAACTCATGCATTATAGCCTGCGGTTGTCTAATTGAAGAAAATTCAGCATACGCATGGTGGCACGATTATTTAGCCTAAATCGTAAACTACTGTATGAATAATATATTTAGAGGCCTAATAGCCGGTTACGGAGCAAAAAAACTTGGTGGGGGATGTTTTAGCACCGTACTAATATTTGTAATTATATGGTATGTATTGGGAAAATGTGGCAACGATAATACTTCTAACCGTCGTAATTATCCTTCAAACGGCTCAATAATGCGTCCACATACAAGTAGTCCGGTAACGGCTTCTAATACCCGGATTTTTGTCAGGTAATTTTTTGTTTTAAATTATTCTATTAAGCTGGAGAATTATTAATTTTAACTTCAATATTTTTTAAAAGGATCTGGAACAATTGTTTGGATCCTTTTTTATTGTATGTCTGTCAACTTAACAATTATCGCTTCCACACCCTGCAATTTATTTTCAGTAGGATAATAACCCTGCCTTTTTTGCAATGAGTAATCTGGAACAATAAAAACAAGTAACTATAAGGCTATTGATTTTGAAGTCATCATCTTACGCAAATTAATTAAACCATAACGCATTCTACCCAACGCAGTATTGATGCTGCAATTAGTAAGGGTAGCTATTTCTTTAAAACTTAATTCTGCAAAATGACGGAGGACAATTACTTCGCGTTGATCTTCCGGTAAAAACTCAAGCATCTTACGTACAGTACGGTGACTTTGATTTTTCATTATTTTAATGTCAGCACCTTCTTCACTGAAATTTAATACATCAAAAATATCCCGGTCATCTTTTGTTTTGATAGTTGGTGTGCGCTTAACTTTTCTAAAATGATCCACACACAGGTTATGAGCTATACGCATTGCCCAGGGTAAAAATTTTCCCTCGTCTGTATAACGGCCTGCACGGATAGTGTCAATTATCTTAATAAACATATCCTGAAAAATGTCTTCAGCCAGGTGTTTGTCTTTAACAAGAAATAATATAGAGCTGAATAGTTTTTCCTTATGACGAACTACCAGCACTTCAAGCGCATGTAAATCATTGTTCTTAAAAAGGTTGATTAATTCGTTATCGGTTTTGTGGAGAAGTAATTTCATAAGATTGTGAGGATTTGAGTTTATAGGATATTAAGAAATTAAAAATTTTGAAAATTTGTGTAACCTTTAAAGTATTTCAACATTTGTTTCACAAAGCTAATAGCAATTGAATCTGTTAAAACTGACATTAGGAGACGGGTCACATGATTAATATCATGTCTTTAATTGATTTATAACACAGTTATCTAATAACGGACACTTTTTTTTAGTAATAAAAAGGGTGTAAAGAATAAACACTTAGCAGGCAATAGCTATTTGTTATTATTGATTAAAATTGCTGCGAATCAAAAAGATTTGAAGCTTAACCGGGTCTTTTAAATTTGTAATGAAGACAAGACTAACTGTGGGAGCATGCAACATCATTTAATAGTATATGACACCCGTGAAATAAAAATGCCGTAAATTCATTCGTCTATATTATTCTTATCATATAAAATTAAAACTTAGTAGCATGCCAGAAAGAAGAGCCTTTATCAAACAGGGTATTATGGGCGGAGCAGGAATTGTAATTGGTGGAATGGGATTAAGTGCAAAATCTTACGCATCTATTTCGGGCTCCAACGATCGCATCAATGTAGCGGTTATTGGTATCCGTGGGCAGGGGGGTACGCACATAAATAGTTGGATTAAACTAAAAGATAACCGCAACGTATTGCTTAAAACCCTTTGTGATGTTGATGAAGCGGAATGGGCGAAAGCCTTAAAATCAGTAGCGGCTGGCGGTGGCGCTACCCCTGCAACAGAATGGGATATGCACAAAGTTTTTGATGACAAAGATATTCATGCAGTATCTTTTGCAGTGCCTAACCACTGGCACGCATTAGGCACTATCATGGCGTGCCAGGCAGGTAAACATGTGTATGTTGAAAAGCCTGCCAGTCATAATATGTTTGAAGGGCGAAAGATGATCGACGCAGCTAAAAAGTACAACGTACGTGTTCAGGTCGGGTTGCAGAACCGGTCAATAAGTAATGTGATGGATGCAATGAAATTTCTTCACGAAGGTGGTATCGGCGAGGTATACATGTCACGCGGACTTTGTTACAAACCGCGTGATTCATTTGGAATAGCTAAAGACAGTGAACCACCGGCATCGCTGCATTACGAAAGATGGCTGGGTCCGGCGCCTTATCGTCCTTACAACGAAAAAAGAGTTCATTACAACTGGCATTGGCATTGGGCCACCGGTAATGGTGATACTGGCAACCAGGGTCCTCATCAATTTGACATCGCACGCTGGGGATTAAATAAAAATGATCATCCTGTTTCTATTATGTCTATGGGTGGGTTGTATGGAATAGACCCTGCCATGTGTTCGCAGGAAACACCCAATACGCAAACTTCGCAATTTAAATACGCGGACGGTAAAATGCTTGAGTTTGAAACACGTGGCCGTTATACCAACCAGGAATCAAGCGTTGGTATTCGTATCGGTAATATGTTTTATGGTACCGAAGGATATCTTGAACTGGACGGAGGCAACTGGAAAGCATTTCGTAAAACGGAGAAGGAACCTTTTGCCGGTTCTAAAGCTGGTGAGAAGAAGGCAACTGATCCATCATTCCTCGCGCCTCCCGGAGGCACTGATCATTACGCTAATTTCTTAGATGCGGTTCGCTCTGGTAAAGATGCTGACCTGCATTGTCATATTAATGAAGGGTTTCATTCTTCGGCGCTCCCGTTGCTTGCTAATATCTCCTACAAGCTCGGGCGTGGTTTGCAATTCAATGGTGCTACTGAAAAGTTTGTGAATGATAAGGAGGCTGATGCAATGCTTACAAGAGAGTATCGGAAACCTTATTTAGTGCCTGAGAAGGTATAGTGAAATTGTTTTGAACTGTAATTTAGAATGATTTAATGATGGACTATGATTCTTAATGATTCTTATAATATCATAGTCTATTATTAAATCATCTTAATCATAGTTCAAAAACATCACTCCGTTCTCAGACTCTCTACCGGGTTTGCTAAAGCTGTTTTGATGGTCTGCAGTACAATCAATACAGAAGTAACGAATCCCAACAATAATATCGAAAACATAAAAGGAGTAGCGGTAATATCAATCCTGTAAACATAGTCATTCAACCAACGCCTCATTAATAAATAAGCAAGCGGACAAGCAACGATACCCGCAACAAGAATCACCGGTAAAAACTCTTTCATAAAAATACCAATTATCCTGGTAACCGATGATCCCAATACTTTCCTGATACCAATTTCTTTCGTACGTCTCTGTATGCTTAATGATATCAATCCCAATACTCCCAACAGAACAATGATAAGAGAAAGTGCCGTAGCCGTATAAGAGGCCTTTCGTAATTGTATCTCGGACTGGTACAATGTCTTTAAAGTATCATCTAAAAATTTATATTCGAATGGTGTGCCGGGCATTAGTGCAGACCATTGCTTTTGTAATGCAGCTATTGAAGAGCCAAGGTTGCCGGGTTTTAATTTGAATGAAAAATACCGGAATGTATTGGTGAGGTTAACATGTAAGAATATTATCGGATCAATTGCTCTTTGCATAGATCCGAA
>Ga0123337_10005976_pt1 | contig 11763 bp, 12 predicted proteins | sample frozenSSSSmetaG_FD_89792 | JGI IMG/M metagenome (GOLD analysis project Ga0123337, IMG submission 89792) | Glacier valley bacterial and archeal communities from Borup Fiord, Nunavut, Canada, to study Microbial Dark Matter (Phase II) -... | ecosystem: Environmental > Aquatic > Freshwater > Ice >...
GCTGGGCTATGACGGCAAGGGCCAGCGGGGGCTGGGCGACCGCGCCGATGCCGCCGCGGCCTTTGCCGCATTGGAGCCCAAGCCGCTGGTGCTCGAAGCCTTTGTCCCCTTCGACAAGGAAATCTCGGTCGTCGTGGCGCGTAATGCCAATGGCGAGGTGCGCAGCTTCGACGCGGCTGAAAACGTCCACACCAACCACATCCTGCACACCAGCACCGTCCCCGCCGACATCCCGCCTGGCGTCGAGAAACACGCCGCCATGCTGGCCAAGGTCATCGTCGTGGCGCTCGACTACGTCGGCGTGCTGGGTGTCGAGTTCTTCGTGCTACCCGGCGATCGCCCGACCCTCGTCGTCAACGAGATCGCCCCGCGCGTACACAATTCCGGCCACTGGACCGAGGCCGTCTGCCTCACCGACCAGTTCGAGCAGCATATCCGCGCCGTGCTTGGCTGGCCGCTCGGCGATCCCGCCCGCATGGCCGACGCGGTGATGGAGAATCTCATCGGCGATGACGTCGCCAAGGTGCCGGCCGAGATCGACGGCAATACCCAGCCGCACCTCTACGGCAAGGCAGAGGCCCGCCCCGGCCGCAAGATGGGCCATATCAACACCATCACCCGCCGCCGCTGACCCGACTCAGCGCGCCAGCCAGGCGCGCATGGCATCCACCACCGCCTCTGGCGCTTCCATCGCCGACATGTGCCCGGCATCGGCAAACACTGCCAGCTCCGCCCCGGGGATGGCTGCGGCCATTTCCTCGGCCAGTGCCGGCGGCGTCAGCGTGTCGAGCGCGCCCACCCCGACCAGTGTCGGCACGGCAATGGCGCCCAGCAGGGGCCGCGAGTCGATTCGGTCCATGATCGCCTGCTGGTGCCGCCGATAGGCCTGTGACCCGGTCCGCTCGGCCATGGCCACGACTTCGGCAGCCAGCGGCGTATTGAGGTGCTCTGGCGCCAGCAGGCCCGCCTGCATGGCGCGCACCACGAGGCCGAACTTGCCTTCCGCCGCCGCGGTCATCCCCGCCTGCCGCGTTTCCTTGCGGGCGTCGTCGTCGGCGCGCGCCGAGGTGTCGAGCAGCGCCAGCCGCTCAACCCGCTCGGGCGCCTGCCGCATGATCTCGAGCGCCACATAGCCGCCCATGGAGAGCCCAGCGACGCAGAATCGCCCCCGGGCCAGCGCCAGCGCCGCCCGGGCCATGCCGGCAATGGAATCCTCTGCCCCCAGATCGGCCACGATCGGTCGCACCTGCGCGCCCAGACCCATGATCACGTCGCGCCACAGTCGGGCATCGCAGTTCAATCCCGGCAGCAGGATCAGTGTGCTGGCCATCTTCATCTCCTTGCGGCAAATCATCGCCTGGACTGTTTCCCGCGCCGCCACATCAGGCAAGTCGGGCGCCAGCTTCATGACGGTTTTTCTCCACGAGTCGGTGGACAAGCCCGGATAGCTGGGCTATAGAGCGGCCCACGGTGATCAGCCCTGCTGGTCGGCGACGGGGTTTTTGCCGCGGCGCCACGATCCATACCCACATGTCCAAGCTTCGAAAGGGCGGTTGACCTTTGCAAGTAGTCGTTCGCGATAATAACGTAGACCAGGCGCTCCGCGCACTGAAGAAGAAGCTGCAGCGCGAAGGCGTTTTCCGGGAGATGAAGCTTCGTAACTATTACGAGAAGCCATCTGAGAAGAAGGCTCGCCAGAAGGCCGAGGCTATCCGCCGCGCCCGCAAGCTGGCGCGCAAGCGCCTGCAGCGTGAAGGCGGTCTGCCCGCTCCGGCACCGCGTCCAGGTCAGCCCGTTCGCCCAAGCGCATCGGCAACGCCGCGCAACTAAGCGCGCCGTCACCCTAAAAATTCAAACGCCGTCCTTCGGGGCGGCGTTTTGTTGTGTCTGGATCTCCGTCACGGTCCGGCCATGGCCCGGCTGAAAAACGCCTCGGCCCGAACCCAGATGCCGCGCGCCCAGAGGTCGTCATGCCCGGCGCCCGGCTCGATCCAGAGTTCATCGGGATTGGGCGCTAGGGCATAGACCCGCTCGCCATTGCTGACACTGATGACTCTGTCGGCCGTGCCATGCGCCACCATGACGGGCTCGGCGACATCGACCATCCACTGATCGACAGTGAATGTATCCTGCATGGCCAGTGCCACCGGCAGGAAGGGATAGCGCTCATTGGCGACACTGACGGCGGAAAAAAAGCCCACCTCGAACAGTAGCGCCACCGCGTCGCGCTGGCTGGTCACATAGGTGGCCGGGCCCGACCCCAGCGAACGCCCCCAGATCACGATGGGAAAGCCCTTTTCCTTCAGCCAGTCAAAGGCGCTGGTGCCGTCCTGCAGGATATTGTCCTGGCTGATCTCCCCCGGCGACAGCGGAAAGCCGCGATAGTCGAAGGCGAGAAAGCCATAGCCGGCAGCCGCGAACTGCTCGAACCGGATATGCTCCTCGCTGAAGCTGCCGGCATTGCCCTTGAAATAGAGGATCACGGGGCGACCGGCCTGTGGCGGCTGGTACCAGCCATGGATCGTGCCATCACCCGAGGCAATCGCCACCTCCTCCGCCCCGGACAGGGCGGCGTCGGCCAGCGCCACCACCGGGCCGGCGGGACTGTACTGCAGCGCCCGCTGGTTGACATAGATGTAGCCAAACACCCCGGCATAGGCGAGCAACACCACCAGGACGGCACCGAGCACGATACGACCGACAAGCTTCACGGACCAGTCCCCGGCAAATCACTGCCGGGGAATCTACACCACTGACGCCGGACTGACAGCCGGTCTCAGAGTTCGTCGATGGTCTGCGCCAGGGCGCGCTCGAAGACCTCGTCCGGCTGCGCGCCTGACAGCGCATATTTCTCGCCGAAGACGAAGAACGGCACGCCGCGAATCCCCTGCGCGGCGGCATCCACGGCCAGCTGCTCGGTAATGGCCAGTTCGTTCTCGTCATTCATCGCGTCCAGCGCATCGCCGCGGTCAAAGCCATACTCCACCGCGATATCGGCCAGCACATTGTCGTCGTTGATCTGGCGGTGCTCGAGGAAATAGGCATTGGCAATGGCATTGGCCAGCTCGTGCTGGTTGCCCATGGGCTTGGCCAACCTGGTGATGGTATGGGCCTTCTTGGTGGGGAACATGCGCGGCTGCTGGCTGAGGTCGAGTTCGACCCCGGCCCTGCGCGCCTCGCTCTCGACCCGCTCCCACATCTCCTTGGGTTCCTTGCCGTATTTTTGGCGCAGCATGTCAGCCACCACCACGCCTTCAGCGGGGGTATCGGGATCAAGATAGTAGGGATGATTTTCGACCACCACGTCGATATCGTCCGGCAGCGCCGCGATGGCCTTGTCCAGCCGCGCGGAACCGACAATGCACCAGGGGCAGACAACATCGGTGAACACGTCGATCTTGAGCGTCTTGGTCATGAGCAGGTCCTCGGCAAATCCTTGTTGCTCCCCACATGGCGCGGCTGGCGCAGGACTGCAAGAACGCACCCGGATGTAACCTGCTCTACTGGGCGGCTTGGCCCTGCGCATTGGTCAGGCTGAACGGCGGCGACCAGCCGGCTGCCAGGCTCAGGCCGATAAAGGCGCTCAGCCCCATCCAGGCCAGCCCCGGCAGCATCACCAGCGCCGCCCGCGGCGACACGGCGGCCACCCGCAGGCCGGCGGCCATGCCGGTCAGCAGCAGCATCACGGTGACCAGGCTCAGCATCAGCGAATCGAGCGGCTGGACCAGGAAGGGCAGCGCGATCACCCCGGCCATCAGTCCCACCAGCCACCAGCCGGCGCTGCGCCCCTTGGGGCCATGCTGCGCCACCATCCAGCGGGACACGCCGAATAGCGGCAGGCTGCCGATATGCAGCGCCGCGCCGAGCCAACCCGGCAGGCCGAAGGGCGCGAAAAACAGCGGCATGACCCCGGCCAACTCGGCCATGCCATGCACGATGACAAAGACCGACAGCGGCAAGGCTCCGCTCAGCACCAGGCCAAGCGCATCGTGGCGATTGGCATCAAGGGCGGACTGGATCGGAAGAGAAATCGCTCTGCTGGTGGTCATGCTGGGCTCCCGCCTTTGCCATGATCTGACAAAGCAATGACCGGGCGGCAAAAGGGTTCCCTTTGCGTCAACTGCTCCTGATCAGTTGAACGCCATGACAGAGCAGAAAATGATGGCCAGCAGCACGATACGGGTCAGCAATCCGAAAGTGGCGGGACGGATATTCTTCAGCGCCGGCAGGCCCCGCGCCAGCATCAGGCCCAGGATGATCAGCACCAGAACAATCTTGGCGATGAACCAGGGACTGGGGCTGGTGACACGTCCCTGCCAGATGACGATGGCCACCATGAGCAGCCCGGTGGCGACCAGCGTCAGCAGCGCCCGTTGCGAGTTCCTCGACATCGTGCCGGCCACCCCGCCGAGCAGCGCCTGGCTCTCCGGGCCGGCATTGGCCATGCGTCCGGCCAGGATAGGCATGGCCACATTGGTGGCCGCCCCCACGACCAGCGCAACCAGATGGATGAACAGCAGCAGATTGAAGACAATGGACATGGCGCCCCCCCTATTGGCATCGGATGCCGCGCACCCGACTTGCAAGATCGCCTTCCTTGCTACAACCTCAACCTAAGTTGAGGTCAAGTGCCATGTTGCAGTCCTTTCTCACGGTCGGTGCAGTGGCCCGGCGCAGCGGCGTCGCGGTGTCCACCCTGCACTTCTACGAGGCCAGGGGCCTTATTCGCAGCCATCGCAGCGCCGGCAACCAGCGTCGCTACAGTCGCGACGTGCTGCGCCGCGTCGCGGTCATCCGCGTGGCCCAGGATCTGGGCCTGTCGCTGGCCCGTATTGCCGAGGCCCTGGCGACGCTGCCGCCCGACGCCGCACCCGGCCCGGATGACTGGGCGCGCCTCTCGGCGCAGTGGGCGGCCGAGCTTGATGCCCGCATCGCCGCGCTGCAGCGCTTGCGTGATGGCCTCACCCTCTGTATCGGCTGCGGGTGCCTGACCACTGGCCAGTGCCCCATGCGCAATGGCGGTGATCGGCTCGGCCGCAATGGCAGCGGACCACGTATCCTGCTCGGAGAGACGTCATGATCGATATTGCCGACCGACTCGAGGCGCTCGAGACCCGCATCGCCTTCCAGGATCAGACCATCGACGAGCTCAACGCCACCATCACCGCCCAGTGGCAGCAGATTGATGTGCTTACCCGCAAGCTCGAGACCATCGAACAGCAGGTGCGCTCCGGCGTCCATATCGCCGACCCCGCCAACGAGCCGCCCCCGCCGCACTACTGAGCCGCCCGGCACACCATCAGCTCTCGAGGCGAAGCGCCAGGCGCAGCCGGCGAATGTGTTCGGGCACATTGTGCCAGAGCAATTCGCGGCGCGCTGCCTCGTCCGGCTTGGCCATGGCCACGGCAGCGGCTTCCACATTGGCGGCACTGGGCTCATAGCCGAGGTCCCAGCTCCAATAGCGCGTGTGGGTGAAGATACGACCGAGGAAACCCGGCCAGCCGAGACGCCTTATCGAAACCCCATGCTCCTCGATCCCCGATCCGAAGTCTGTTTTCAGAGACCCCGAGATCAGATCGCCGAGCAGCGGATTGGTCGCCTCGTCAAAGATATTGGTCCATTTGACGGCGGCAAACTGGGCCGCGAAATGAGGATATAGCGGTTCCTCGCTGCCGTCCGCTCTTTGCGCCAGGCCGGTTCGCGAGAACAGCATGCTGCCCAGCTGTAAAGGGTCGGGATGCGGTGGCGCCGTGGCGAACCGTCGCTCCTCGGCTGCTTGTCTGACCTGGTCTGCATTGTCCACGAGCAGGAATTCGGCATGCGCCAGCGGACTGCCCAGCGTGATGAAGTCGCTGATCCGCCAGCCCGGACTTTGCTTTGCCAGCACAGCCAGGAGCCTGGCCTGCGCTGCGGCGAAGCCCGCCCTGTCGAACGCGGCGCCCCGATCGGGCCAGGCTGCTATCACATAGGCGTCGCAGGCCTTGAGGGCGTCCTGCACGCCCTCTGCCGCAGGGTTCCAGCTCTGATGGTGCGTGGGCCCGTGCTTGTCCCAGAACAGCTGCAGGATGTCATAGCCGATGATGGTCCCCAGGCTGTGGCCGACAATGACGATGCGATCATAAAGCGGCGGATTGTCCGCAGGCACCGTGGCAAATGCTTCGAGCGGCGGACCATTGCGGCGCTTCTGGTGCAGCGCCTCCAGCAGCGCCAAACCGCGCTCGCGCACCAGCCGGCGGCGTTCAACCGTGCTTGGCGTTGCCCGCACATAGCGCACAACGTCGCCTGCAAAGGGGGTCACCACGGCATGCAGGCTCCAGCCGACCAGTGCGGTCAATGCCGCCGCCCAGAAACGCAAGGAATCCGCCAGGGGCGCGGGCACCAGGAACAGGGCGACGCCGAGCCCCGCCACGACCAGCAGGCCCTTCAGCTTCACCACCCGCAGCAGGCGCAGCAGGATGGCAAGGCCTACGAGGCCTGCGGCAATGAAAGGGCGGGCCGCGGCCAGCCTGTCCCCGATCTGCGGCAGGGGGCCCCATGCCTCGATGGACTGCAGTGACTCCGGATAGGCCGTGACCAGCCCGGCTCCCAGGATAATGATGGCGAACACCCACATGATGGCCCAGGCCCAGCGCACCTTGGCTGAGCGCGGCAGCTGCAGCGGCGAACGCAGCAGCAGCGTCCTGATCCAGCCCGTCACCATATCGAGCGGCGTGCCGTCCATGATGTCGGCCCAGTAGAACTCGAAAAAATCCGTCCGCTTCTGCGGACCGTCCTTGAGCGTGGTGATGCGACGCAACTCGGCCGAGCCGGTCACGTCATCGGGGACAATGGCAATGTTGAGCAGGCCGGTCTTGTCGACGGGCAGGCTCGCGAGGGCCCTGTCCCGTTGATAGACGGTCTCGACAAAGCCCCGCAGCGTCTCCAGCGGGGTCTGCTCGCCGATACCGTGAATGACGACCACCGCCGTCTTGCCCGGCGCCGGCGCCGGTGCCGGTGCCGGTGGCGCCGGCTGCGCGGCCGCCTTCGGCTTGCTCACCACACGCTTGCTTGTCACCATCTCATCCTCCCCTGGCCCCGGAAGAACAAACAGATCCTGAAAAGTAAAAGGGCCGCCCGAAGGCGACCCTATATTACACGATGACAGTCAGCAAATCCGTCAATGTCCTAATGCCTTGACGATGTCCTCGGTCATCTTCTTGGCGTCGCCGAACAGCATCATGGTATTGTCGCGGAAGAACAGCTCGTTCTGCACGCCGGCATAGCCCGCGGCCATGCCGCGCTTGATGAACAGCACGGTGCCGGCATCTTCGACATTGAGCACCGGCATGCCATAGATCGGGCTGGTCTTGTCGGTCTTGGCCGCCGGATTGGTCACGTCATTGGCGCCGATGACGAAGGCCACGTCGGACTGGGCGAACTCGGAATTGATATCCTCGAGCTCGAATACCTCGTCATAGGGAACATTGGCTTCCGCCAGCAGCACGTTCATATGCCCGGGCATGCGGCCGGCCACCGGATGGATGGCATATTTGACCGTGACGCCTTCCTTCTTGAGCAGGTCGGCCATTTCACGCAAGGCGTGCTGGGCCTGTGCCACCGCCATGCCATAGCCGGGCACGATGATGACCTTGCTGGCATTCTTCATCAGGAAGGCCGCGTCGTCCGCCGCCCCTTGCTTGACCGGACGCTCCTCTTCGGCGCCGCTGGCAACAGCGCCGCTATCGCCGCCAAAGCCGCCCAGGATCACCGAGATGAAGCTGCGGTTCATCGCCTTGCACATGATGTAGCTCAGGATCGCGCCCGAGCTGCCCACCAGCGCGCCGGTAATGATCAGCGCCGTATTGCCCAGCGTAAAGCCGATGCCGGCCGCCGCCCAGCCCGAATAGGAATTGAGCATGGACACCACTACCGGCATGTCCGCGCCGCCGATCGGAATGATCATCAGCCCGCCCAGCACCAGCGCCACCAGGGTGATCATCCAGAACAGCATCGGGTCGGCCGACACGGTAAAGGCCCAGACCAGGCCCAGCAGCACCACCGCCATGGCGATATGGATGACATGGCGCATCGGCAGCAGAATGGGCTTGCCGCTCATATTGCCGTTGAGCTTGGCAAAGGCGATGACCGAGCCGGTAAAGGTGAAGGCGCCGATCGCCACGCCAATGCTCATTTCCACCAGCGCCTGGGCATGGATCAGCCCCACGGCCTGGCCGGTCACCGGATCGATCTCGACAATGTGGAAGGCTTCGGGCGCGTAGAGCGCCGCTGCGGCCACGAACACCGCCGCCAGACCCACCAGCGAGTGGAAGGCGGCAACCAGTTGCGGCATGTCGGTCATCTTGACCGTCCGCGCCATATAGGCGCCGATGCCGCCGCCCAGGCCGATGCCGCCGATGATCAGCGCCCAGCTGATGACATCGCTTGGCGCGGCCACGGCCAGCGTGGTGACAATGGCAATGCCCATGCCCACCATGCCGTAGGTATTGCCCTGCCGGGCCGTGCGCGGGCTCGACAGGCCGCGCAGCGCCATGATGAACAGCACGCCCGAAACGAGATAGAGAAGGGCTGCAATATCTGCAGAAATCATGGCGTTAGCCCTTCTTCTTGTACATGGCCAGCATGCGCTGGGTGACGAGGAACCCGCCAAAGATATTCACGCTGGCAAACACCAGGGCGATAAAGCCGAAGAGCTTGGAAACCCAGCTCGCATCGGTCGCCAGATGCACGCCCACGGCGAGCAGCGCGCCCACCACGATCACCGAGGAAATCGCATTGGTCACGCTCATCAGTGGCGTATGCAGCGCCGGGGTCACCGACCAGACGACGAAATAACCGACAAAGATCGCCAGCACGAAGATGGCCAGGCGGAAGGTGAAGGGGTCGATCGCTTCCATTTACTGGGCTCCCTTTGGGGCTGCGGGCTTCTTGGGTGCTGTCTTCGGCGCCGTCTTGGGCTCAGCCGGCTTCTTGGTGCCCGCCGGCTTTTTGGTCGCGGTGGACCTGGCTGCAGCAGGCTTGGCAGCTGCAGTGGTCTTAGCAGACGCTTCCGACGCCGGTTTGGCCGCAGCTTTGCTTCTCACCGGCTTGGCCGTCGTCGGCTTGGGAGCGGCTGCCGCGTCCATCACCGCAACGGCATGCTCCTTGGCCACCCGCTTGGCCGCGCTGGGCGCCTTGGGCGCAGCAGCTTTGGTTGCCGGCTTCTTGACAGACGCCGGCTTGCTCACGGCAGGCTTGGCCTCAGCAGGCTCGCTCGACCCCGCCTTGGTCGTGGCTGTAGTTTTGGCGGTAACGACCTTGGCCGGGGTCGCCGCCGCCGCGATCGCCTCGCCGACAAAGCCCGGATGCACCACCGCGCCATCGCGCGTCAGCACCGTCGCCTTGACCAGTTCATCATCCCAGTTGATCGCCAGGGTCTTGCCCTTGGCATCGATCAGCGTGGTGACGAAGGCCAAGAGGTTTCGCGCATAAAGCTGGCTGGCCGTGGTCGGGATGCGACCCTGCATATTGGTATAGCCGATGATCGTCACGCCCTTGTGCTCGATCACCTTGCCGGGCGCCGTCAGCTCGACATTGCCGCCGCGCTCGGCCGCCAGATCCACGATCACCGAACCGGGCGCCATGGATTCCACCATGGCCTTGGTGATCAGTCGCGGCGCCGGGCGCCCCGGGATCAGCGCGGTGGTGATCACGATATCCTGCTTGGCGATGTGCTGGGCGGTCAGCTCGGCCTGCTTGGCCTGGTATTCCGCTGACATCTGCTTGGCATAGCCGCCGGCCGTTTCGGCCTGCTTGATCTCGTCATCCTCGACGGCGACGAACTTGCCGCCCAGGCTTTCGACCTGTTCCTTGGCCGCGGGCCGCACATCGGTGGCCGAAACCACCGCGCCCAGGCGCTTGGCCGTGGCAATGGCCTGCAGCCCCGCCACGCCCGCGCCCATCACGAAGACCTTGGCCGGCCGTACCGTACCGGCAGCGGTCATCATCATGGGGAAGGCCCGGTCAAACGCGTTTGCCGCTTCGATCACGCCCTGATAGCCGGCCAGATTGGCCTGGCTGGAGAGGATGTCCATCACCTGCGCGCGGGTAATGCGCGGCATGAATTCCATTACCATTGCGGTTACGCCGGCCTTGGCCAGCGCCGCCACGTCCTTGTCATTGCCATAGGGGTCGAGCGCGCCGATCAGCAGCGCGCCCTTGTTGACGCCCGCCAGCGCGGCCGCCTCGGGCCGGCGTACGGTCAGCACGACATCGGCGCCCTTGAGCGTGACAGCTGCCGTCGCGCCGATTACGGCGCCGGCTGTTTCATAGTCCGCGTCAAGAATGCGCGAGCCGAGCCCGGCGCCTTTTTCGACCGCGACGCTGGCACCCAGCGCAATGAGCTTGCCGACCGTCTCGGGGGTGGCCGCAACGCGGTTCTCCCCGTCGAGACGCTCGCGAACGATGGCAATCTTCATGAAATTCTCCTGCCCGCCTGCCCGGTGGACAGGCTAGAATGAAATGCCAGTACCTGCGCTGAAAATCAGGGCTGGATCAGGAAGTAGAGGATCACTGCTGTCGCCGCCAAGCCGATGACGGACCATTTGACGGCCGTGAGGAAGCCCTCATAGGTCGCTTCGTGCTGGGCATAATCCATCGGGGATTCAGCCTGCAGCTCGGAATGGTGTTCGGGGCGGTGTTTGGTGGCCATGTCGTCCTCGTAAGTCCAGGGTTTGGTAAAGTCTATGCGTCCAAAGTCGGCGACCGGCTTGGCCCCGCTTGACCTTGCATCAGGGCGCCGTTGCCTCCAGCTCGTCGATCAGCCCCTCGATCATGGAGAGGCCCAGCGACCAGAATTGGGGATCCTTGGCATCCAGCCCGAACGGCGCGAGCAGTTCGGTATGGTGCTTGCTTCCCCCAGCCTTGAGCAGCTCGAAATAGCGCTCGGCGAAGCCATCACTCGACTTCTCATACTGTGCGTAGAGCGAGTTCACAAGACAGTCACCAAAGGCATAGGCGTAGACATAGAAGGGGGAGTGGATGAAGTGCGGAATATAGGCCCAGAAGCTCTCATAGCCATCATTGGCGATGATGGCCTCGCCCAGTGATTCCTGCTGCACATCGAGCCAGATCTGGTTGATCTGCTCGGTCTTGAGCTCGCCCTGCCGCCGCGCCGTGTGCACCCGCCGCTCGAAGGTATAAAAAGCGATCTGCCGCACCACCGTATTGAGCATGTCCTCCACCTTGCTCGACAGCAGGGCAAAACGCTGCGTCGGGTCGGTGGTTTTATTCAACAGCGAGCGAAACGTCAGCATCTCGCCGAAAACCGACGCCGTCTCGGCCAGGGTCAGCGGCGTATTGGCCAGGATCGGCCCCTGGGCCGCGGCCAGCCGCTGATGCACGCCATGGCCCAGCTCATGGGCCAGCGTCATGATATCGCGCGAGCGGCCCATATAGTTGAGCATGAGATAAGGATGCGCGCTGGGCACCGTTGGATGGGCAAAAGTGCCCGACAGCTTGCCGTCCCCGCTGGGCGCATCGATCCAGCCCGAATTGAAGAAGGGCGCGGCGCAGGCCGCCAGTTCGGGCGAGAACTGGCCATAGGCCTCCATCACCGTGCTCACGGCGCTGTCCCAGTCCCAGACGCGCTCGTCGCTGGTCGGCAGCGGCGCATTGCGGTCCCAGGCATTGAGCTTGTCCTTGCCGAACCACTTGGCCTTCATCTTGTAGTAGCGGTGGCTGAGCCGCGGATAGGCCGCCTCCACCGCCTGCTGCAGCGCATCGACC
>Ga0123337_10005977_pt1 | contig 11762 bp, 26 predicted proteins | sample frozenSSSSmetaG_FD_89792 | JGI IMG/M metagenome (GOLD analysis project Ga0123337, IMG submission 89792) | Glacier valley bacterial and archeal communities from Borup Fiord, Nunavut, Canada, to study Microbial Dark Matter (Phase II) -... | ecosystem: Environmental > Aquatic > Freshwater > Ice >...
AAAGCACTCCACTTTCTTTGGTTCCGAAAGCCACGACTTGAGATATAAACCTGTTTACGGTCATGTAAATCTGACATCCTTCTAGCTATCTCATGGCGATCTAATACACCCGTCTTTTCAAATAATTCACGGCTTGTTAGTCCAGGATTAGTCCTGACCAATTCCAGAACGATGGCGCGGTTACCTGACGCCTTTCCGCTGACTTCCATTATGTGTCCAGCTATATGGCTAGAGATTGGATCTGTTTTTCTTGCGTTAGTTGACGGGTTAGTACGCATAAGGTGAATCCTCTGTGAATTGCTCATAGTTCCGCCCTAGCCGGCTTGTTTGAGTGGGTATATTTTGCTTTATCGCCATCTGGTAAAGAATCATCACCAGCCACTTGGCCTCTATAAGATTCCCATCCAAAATAAACAAATTTACCGCCACCCTCGCTCATTCTGTCTAGTGATCGAGTGCCTATGTATTGCTTAATTTCGTCAGCATTTAAATTTGAAAGTAGGATAGTTGGCTTGTAGTATGAATAACGCTCGTTGATTATCTCGAACAGCAGGTGTTCTTCGCTCTCAGATCCTTTTTGAAGCCCTATTTCATCAATGATTAGCAAGTCAATGTCTCTTAGCGAATTAATAACCTGCTGCTCTGTTAGCGTTGATTCTCGGCTGTATGTTTCGCGAACTTTACGAACTAATACCGATACGGTAATAAATAAAACTGCACCGCCTGTTAGCATGAATTGAGAGCCAACTGCACACGCTAAATGCGTTTTGCCTGTTCCTGGCTTGCCACTTAAGATTAAACCGGCACCCGTCTTCATCTTTTCGCTTATCGTGTCAGCATAAAGCTGTACTGATTTAAGCGCGTTCTCTTGCTCTGCTGTCTTAGCGTGAAAGTTGGTGAAGTCTCTTGTTGTGTATCGTGGTGGAATGCCAGCGCGTGAGAATCTACCGCCTATCTCAGCCTGTTTTTGACTAGTAATTTCTGCCGCTTCTTTTGCTGCTGTTTCTTCTTGAGCTTCTATCACGCATTGATCGCATGGCTGAACGTGCCTACGTCCTGAGCTAGTTGTCGTGATAATGGTTGCTAGGTATTCGATGCTGTGAGTTTTGCACCAGTTAGTTTCTTGAGTCTCGGTAAACATTAGTTAAACCCCTCTGGAATTTTCGTGTAGTCGGTTTGATCGAAGTCTTTAGTCACGTGTTTTTTATTGCTGGTAATTTTTTGAGAAAACATCGTGTCGTATTTTTCTCTCAATTTTTTACCGCTTCTTACGTGGGGTATCCAGAAAGAGCCTTCCGAGTAAATCCAATCTATAATTATTATTAATTCGTCTTCTTTTCTTTCATCAACCCTCATAGCGAGATCGATATCTTTTAGCCATGAGTTTGGTTTTGGTTTAGCTGTTGGTGTGTGGGTTAGTATTTTTTTAGCCAAGTGATCTGCGACATTACTTACTGATGGTTCTCTGGTGGTTAAAAGAACTGATGGTTCTATATCCCGTTTTTGGGACTCTTTAAGCATCCCGTTTTTGGTATTCTTTTCGCGTAAAAACGGAACCGTTCCGTTTTCGGTACTGTTCCGTTTTTGGGACTCTTTAAGCATCCCGTTTTTGGGACTGTTTTTGTTGCCCTTAGCTATAGATAAATGCCATACTTTTACCTGGCCGGTTTTGCCTTTTCTTTGTCCTGTATCTTCAATAAAACCAAGATCAGATAAGCTGGATAATCCAGCTAAAACTGTTTTTCTATCCAGTGATGTTTTACTGCAAATAGTTTCTGTTGACGGGTAAGCTTCACCTACCTCATTTGCATAGTCAGCAAGGGCAACAAGAATGAACTTGTGCGATGATTTTTTTAGAGATGCGCCAAAAGCATCGTTTAAGTGTTTAATGCTCATAAAAACTCTCCAATAAAGGAATAGCCATGTATCTGTCTTTTGATAAAGAAAAACGCGAGTCATACCTAATATTGCTAAAGTTCAAGCAAACACCAACAGCCGACAAAATGGAGATTATAAAAGACGCTTTATGGCGAATATCAGATAACCAGTACAAGATGCTATCGACTGACCAGCTTGCAACATTCGTTGGGTTTATGGTGTATACAAACCTTTCAGCTAAAGGAGTACAGTCGGCTTTAGATGGTGGAATGGAGCTGGTATATTCATCCTGCTTATCAAATACGGATGAAATATTCATAACACCTCTCGTTGGAGGTTATTATTGGCGTGGAGCTGAACTTCGCAAGCCGCTGTCTTGGGCTTATCGCAAGAATTGCTTGATAAAGTAACTTCATATGAATAAGAATCATTTGGGTAAAGGCATATGCAATCGTTAGCTCTACACCCGTATTTTTCATGCGCCATATCTAAATCATTTGTTTCCATGTAGGCGTCCCATTCGGGATCCGTATCATCAAAAATTCTTATAAAAGCTATTCGACGCAGGAAATGCTGACGATTACTTACTGGTGACCACAGCTTTATTATTAAATTTGGTATAAAGTTAAAGGTCTTTGATGTGATTATTTTGTCAATTCTTTTCACTTGATTAAGCCGCTCTAATCTTTCCGGTAGGCTGTGCATGCAACGCCGCTAAAAGCTCGTCTACTGCATCCAATGCTTTTTTAGCCTGCTTGATACAGTCAGCCTTTTCGCGATCTGTCATCACGCTGTCAGAAGCCGCCTTGTTAAACTTATCAGCTACACGGCCAACCTCAGCAGAAACGCTTAGCAATGAATAGGTTATTGACTTGCTAACGCTTTGGTTTTTTGTGAACATCGCCTGCATTGCAATGTTGATTGAGTTGTTTCCTGTTTTTTCCTGAAGTAGAGCTAGTTGAAGTGGTGAGAAAAACGAGCTTTCGTTATTGAAGTTGGCTTTGTTGATCATTACTTGATGACCCATGCCAAGCATCTCTGCTAAATCTTCGGTCTTACCTTCAAAATCGTGAACTGTGCTGTGAATTGCCATTTCTAGTTGATTCATTGTTTTCGCCTTGTGTTTTAAAACATACTTATTTTGTTTTTGCTTTGCTAACCTGTACTCATGGAAAAACTAAGTCTTAATAAATCGCCGAAAACAAAAAAATACCCAGCCATAAGACTGGGTGAAGCTGGTTATGCGGCTGCTGTACCTATGTATTTTTTCTCGTATGCTTTGATTTCCCCGTCACCTACATCGACCACGGTTATATCTCGACCATTCTTCACCATCTGCCATATAGCGCCCTGCGTAATACCGAGCTTTTTAGCAGTAGCTGTTTGGCCATGGATTTCTATATATTCATTTAATGTTATTTCGCTCATAGACAAAATACTAGCGCGGCTAGTATATAAAGTCAATAGCGCGGCTTGTTGAATATTAACTAGCTATGCTATTAAATGACCTTATGAGCGAAAAGAAACATAGACCACCATTAACTGATGAAGAAATAGCGGAAAAGCGCAGGCTAAAACTTGCCTATCAAGCAGCTAAAAAAGAGTGGGCGAATAAAGGCGAGAAGCTAACCGACATAATGATTGGTGAGATGGTTGCGAGTATTACAGGTCGCGAAGATCCCTATAGTCAAGGCGCGGTATGGCAGTTTACTTCTGAGAAAAGCGACACAAGGATCCCCGATGAATTTGTTCAGGGAATGGCTGTAGCGCTCAACTTTAGTGTTGAGAGCATAAGCCCTAGGTTCTTACCTAAAGAGTCTTTCTATCGTCATAACAGTGAGTATATAGAATCCCTTACACCAGAAGAAATACCCACGCCAACGCCAAGAGCCTTATCTAGTAGCGGGAGCAAGGGTCTTGTTCAGATAAGGCAGTTTAATGATGTTTCGGGGTCTATGGGTCGAGGCATTATATTGAGCGACCAGCCCGGGCAAATAACAAGCTGGAGCGCCACTACAGAATGGGTAAGCAAGAACGTACCAAGTAATACCGGAAATAAAAACTTGAGGATAGTTACCGGATTTGGTGATTCTATGCGTCCAATGTATAACCCTGGCGATCCGCTTCTGATAGATATCGGATCTAATACCTGCTATGTAGATGGAGTGTATTTTTTCAGGGTTGGCGACGAGGGATTTATTAAAAGGTTACAACGTATACCGGGTGAAGGAATACGCGCCCTATCTGAAAATAAACATTACGAGACTTGGACCATCAAAGAAGGTGCTGACTTTGAAATATTTGGAAAAGTTCTTAAAGTCTGGTGCGGGACGACATTTTAGTCGCGTTATTCTTTGTTCTGCACTCAACAAGCATCAGTGGAAGTTCAAGCTGATAAATGTTGAAGGCGACAAGGTGTTTCAGTGCAGGCGTTGCGGGAAAATATTTTTTGCACCGATTGGTTAGCTATTTGGCGCACCTAGCGCTACCAAGCTCAACCCAGTCGTTATCCCTTGTGATCTTCACTATATCGTTAATTATTACTCTCACACCTTTAAAGCCATATTCTTTAATTGTCTGGCATACATAGTCAGCATATCCATCCCTTCTAGTTCCGTCATTAATTACGCCTATTCTTAGCGTGCGACCGTTATTTACCCATAGCGCATCTTTCGCTATTTTTTCTTTTGGGCTTTTAAATAAACTTATAACCGCATCCTGATTTTGATTATTACTTGTTTCGGAAACTTTCTCGCCACTAGCTCCAATAAAAATAACAGCCACCAAAGCCATTATTCCTGCGATAAGACCAATAATTACCTTCATTAAACCATCCTTTTAAGTATTTAAATTAATACTAGCGCAATATTCTGCAAATAAAAACTAGCCGCGCTATTGACACTTACTACTAGCCGCGCTATTATTATCCCAACTGCTAAACAAAGCAGACCAAACGGGAGAGACAAGATGAAAAACTCAGTCGGCAACGGAACAATCGAATACCCAATAGCTAAAACAGACAGCTTAGCGCCTTTGAAAGTGATCGCAATGCTGGTTCTTATATCAGTTACGGCATGGATTTTTCTTTATGCATGGTTTGGAGCGTAGTCATGAGAAATTTAGCCATAAAATCACAGCCTGATTATGTTCAATATCAAACGGTTATATCGATTGGAAATTGTGAATATGAAGCCTCTGTTGATTTTGATTATAAGCGTAATTTTCCTTATGAAGATGATGATATTGAGTTTAAATCGGTAACGATTGACCTAGGCGACGATGGCTCGTGGTGGGCACTGCCGGATGAAATGCTAAGCAAGATAAGCGACAAGTCAAAGACCGATTTAGTGCTAGCTGTTAATGACGTGGACAAAGAATCATGAGTGAGTGGATTAGCGTGCTTGATGAGCTTCCTAGCAACAATAAAATTGTTGACGTTTATTGTGGAGCCAATAGAAGAGTAGATGTTCAGTATATTGGCAAGAATTCATGGTGGGATACCCGTAACGCATATTTCATAGATGAAGTTGATATTACCCACTGGATGCCATTACCAGAATCACCATGGGAAGAGTCATGATCAAGAATCAATCATTCAAAGAACACGCTGTAGACATGCTTAAAAGCATGTTATGGGCTGCATTTATCACGGTCGTTTTGATAGTGGGATTAATTGTGGAGGCTAGTTTATGAATACATATGAAGTAACACTGCATTTTTCTAAACCACCTGTTTATTCATGGAAAAAACCAGCAAGTACAGAAATGGAAGCCAGAGCAAAAGCAAGACAAGAAGCGATTGAATCTGGCTATAAAGATGAAGTTAAACGAATCGAAGTTGAGGTGAAGTTATGAATACTCAGCAAATAATGAGCGACTACCAACAAGGATACGAAGCATTTCATTATTTCGACAAAGAGCAAATTAAGTTTGAATCAATTGAATTTAAACGCGGCTATGAAATTGCAGAAAAAGACGAGAATAAAACAGAATTAAGGAGTATTGAAGATGAATACACAAGTAATAACGCGTGAAACAAGGGTAATAGATGCCTTTTCTCTTGAAAATATCAAGCAGCAACTAAACAGCTTATTGCAGGATAACCCAAAAAAGATTGAAGCATTCAAGACTAGGATTTTAAAGATAAGCCTTGGTTATGGCATGGATAAATGCAGTCCTGAATCAATAATTAATTGCGGTTTACAGGCTTTAACGCTTGAATTGCCACTAGAGTCAGGACAGGGCTATATCGTCAACTATGGCGGGAATGCAACGTTTGATTGTGGCTATAAAGGATGGCAAGTATTAGCTAAGCGCGCTGGATATTCAGTGCTTGCCGATGTTGTTTATGCTTGTGATGAGTTTAGACAAGAAGGCTTTGGATTTAATCGTGAAATGATTTTTAATCCAAACTTTTCTAAACGTAACAGCTCAGATGATAAGTGGGCTAAAGATAACTTAACAGGCGTTATCGTCTCAATAAAAGAAGATAAAACAGACGGTGAAACACATGCCTTTGTGCCAGCAGACATGATCTATAAGATTGTCGGCGTGTCTCCAAGTGCTGGTAAGACTGATAAAAATGGGAGGATGCATAGCCCTCATGATAAATGGGCTGAACAGATGTTTTGTGCAAAAGCTATTAAGCAGATTTTAACCAAATTCCCTATTGATTTAGCGAGCTCAACACAACTGAATGAAGCGATACAGATAACCAATGCTACAGAGTCAAAAGCGCAGCAGTCAAGCGCAGCATTACAAGCTGGATACCCACAAGAGAGATTTGATTCATTATTTCATAAATGGGTTGAGATTGTTGAATCCGGAAGCAAGCCAGCAATGACGATCATTACGCAGCTATCTAATGCTTATCAGCTTACGTCTGAACAGTTAGAGAAAGTAATGACGCTACAATCTCATGAACCTATTGATGCGGAGGTGAGCCATGCTGAGTGATGAAATGCTACTTGCAAGAGCTGGAAACTTTACTGCAAGCGAGAACCATAGATTGATGGCTGGATGGGACAAACCTGAGCCATCAAAGGGCTTTGCTCATTTTGATGAAATATATCCAACATTAAAGTGGATGTTTGATGATGGCGAGTCAAAATTCTTAGTTGGCGACTTAAAAGAATTGTTTGACTTTAAATTAACGGGCGAATTAATAAAAAACACGCTCGATGTTATTAAGTCAGAAATACCGCCAACAGGTCTCGTGACTTATGCAGAAGAAAAAGCGATTGAGACGTTATTCGATATCGATCCATCGCTTAACTTTAGCACCATTCACACAAGAAACGGCGAAGAAAGAGAAGTTGAATGCATGTTAATGCTTAGTGACAAAACAGCTCTTAACTTTGTGAATATCGGTGAAGATCAGGTTCACATACATGCCAATGAGATTGGGTGTACTCCTGATGGTGTTCTGCATGATGAACTGGACTTAATACTAACTGGTGCAGAGGTTAAGTGTAAAAGCCCGTTAATTCATGCCAGAAACCTACTGATTGATAATGGTAGTGATTTAAAAGTGGCAGCGTTCGACCATTTCGTGCAGGTTCAAACTGGCATGTTAGTTACTGGTGCAGATCACTGGTATTTCGCTAATTACAATCCGTTTGCTAAGCGTGAATCAATGACGTTTAAACACATAATTATTGAACGTGATGATGATTTTATCAAGATTTTAAAAAAGCGGATTGATATTGCAAAAGCAATAAAAGCTGAGTTTTTAACGAAATTCAAAGAAGAAGCTGCAAATAAATTAGCAGCATAAATAATCAACTATTAAACAGGATATAAAGAAATGAGCAAATACCACTACTTAACTTTAACTCTCGCATGCCATACACACAATGGCTTTGCTGTTGCGGGAGGAGCGGGATTTACATTAAAGAAAGATCGCGATAACTCTTTTGACTCTGTGAAAGAAGAGCAAGGTGCCGAGTTTACGATTGATGGTTGTGACTACCAGTTTATTTTAGATAAAAAAGGTAGCGATGGTAACGATGTTATTGACTCAAAACCAATTAGCAAAGAAACCGCAATGGAGCTAACAGGTGATAGCTTGCAATGTTTAATAGAAAAAGCATTGACCAAGTTAAAGCGTGTCCAGCCATTCTCGTTTAGCACCAGCGATCCGCTTGACTTCACAGCACGACAAGGGGCAGCTGCATGAAAGTTAATAAAGAAACCCTGCCATCAAATAATGCCGCTCACCATGAACGTAGTAACTGCGGTATTTCTGAACCAGAAAAGTCTTATAGCATAAACGAAGAAGAATATTACGATCTTGATTCAATAATGGAAGCATTGCGTGAGGACTATTCTGCTGGAGATGAAGTGGTTATTTTCGAGGGTGATGCACTTAAGGGCGAGCACTCTGACTTTATCAATCCCCGTCATTTAATAGAGATATTTCAGGAATCTGCTTACGAAAGTTATGGCGAGTGGGCTGACAGATATCTAGATGATCTTGGAGCGGATAAAACAAGTCAGCTTAAAGGATTAATAGCTAGATGGCTCAATGAAAACGCTAAACCAATAACATTTTTTACGGTTAAAAACGTCCAGCAAATTACCATTAAAGTTGAGGACTAAACATGTCAGTCAATAAACTACTACCAACATCACTAAATGATAAACCTTTGCTTATTGATGACGAACAGAAACGCTTGCTACAGCACATGCTGGGTGCTGATAGTCGTTATAAGAAAAAGCAATGGGGCTTTAGAAACTTATTCGTTACCAGTCCCTGTTGTAATAATTTTCAAATACTTAAGTTAATGGAACGTTTGGGACTTGTAGTGTCACATATAAGATTCGATAAACCAGTTTTTCTTGCTACCAAAAAAGGCGCAATAGCAATTGGTTTCAAGCCGTATCAGTTAAAAAATGCGGGGCTTAACTAATGTCAGTCAATAAAGTAATCCTAGTTGGCCGGCTCGGCGCGGAACCAGAAAGCCGTGCCTTCCCCAACGGCGGCTCAATCTGCAACTTACGTCTTGCCACCACTGAAAACTGGAAAGACAAACAAACAGGCGAACGTCAAGAACGCGTTGAATGGCACAGAGTAAGTCTTAATAATCGTCTAGGTGAAGTGGCGCAGCAATACCTACACAAAGGTTCACAGATTTACATTGAAGGTCGTATTCAAACTCGAAAATGGCAGGATGCTCAAGGTCAGGATAAGTACTCGACCGAGATTGTCGGTGATTCTATGACGATGCTTGATAGTAAGCCTGCTGATAATTCAGGTGACTACCAACAGCAACAGTCTCAACAACAACGCTACAGACCACAGCCAGCATCACCAAGTGCGGGCCCTGATTATGGCTCACCGCAAGGTGGAGCAGATTACTTGGACGATGACATTCCATTTTGACGGAACTGCCGGAAACGGTGAAGCCTTTGGCGACTTAGGGAGATCAAGTCGTGAGTGCGTAGCCGCTCGTCAGTTATAGCAAAAGCTTGATAATTCGCGACAGGTTAGTGTTAGAGCAAGTAACTATAAAGCTGCAATTAATTTAAGGATATTTATGAGCATACATGAACGAGTAGGAAAATTAGAGTGTGATGTAAAAGAAATTAATCGCTTAGTGAACCTGTTTAACAGCGGTGAATTTTTAGAAAGAATTGAAAAGTCACTCGATAAAGTTATCGGAAGTGGTGTTGAGATTGTTGAAAGCAAGCCTAAGAGTACAGAAAAATCGACCGACGAAAAAATAACGGAGCTAATGAATGGATAAGCCATTATCAAAAAAAACAGGTACTCCAGCAGCTGAACATACGATTGGTGATTTTACAGATACGATACCTGGCTGGTCAGAGCGCACAGGTATCAACGAAAGCGTATTGCGTTACAGGATTAGAGCTAAAGGCATGACACTGGAAGATGCTATTGCTAAATCAAAAGAGCCAGAAGAGTCACCGGAGATTATCGACAGAACAGATCATCTTATGCTGAATCTGCTGGCAAGTCTGCATGATATGGGCTTTACGGGCGATAAATTAATTTATGAAGCTAAAAGAAGGATGGTGAGTTATGAGTGAATATATACCAGAAGTTGGTGATAAATGCCAAGCAGTTTGGCTTGAGCTACCCGATGGAGGCTCAAGAAGCTATGAAAATATTGAATTTAAAGGTGATGACGGAGTTGCGTGTTGGTTTAAATCGCCTCAAGGATACGAGGTTTCGTTTCTAGAGCATATTGTGTTTAGACCAATAAAAACCCAAGCTGAAACAGTCGGTGAAAAGTGGTTAGCACTACATGATGCTGATGTTATTGATAAAGCGGCAAGCCATGTTGGTAATGGCATGTTCTGTGTTGAGCTTAAAGTATACGCCCAACAACTACGCGACAACGCAAACAAAAGTGAGGGTGAGTGATATGTACGTGAATAAAGCAATTCAATATGCAGCAGGAAAGCTTCCTCCAGGGTATGAGGTTGAAATTTGCATCGAAAATGGGGGATATAACGTCAGGCTGATGAGTGACGATGCACCCGCTATCCAGCTCAACGAAGACAGCTTAAGGGCCGACATCGTCGCCGCAACGGATATGGCTATAGAAATTGGGGAGGTTAATCCATTATGAAATACACACAAGAAGAACAAATCTACCCAAGGCACAATCATGACTAATCTAAGAAACGGAATAAAACATCCCCAGCAGATTTCTATGCTAATAGATGAGAATGAGGCGCTTAAGCGGGAGTTAATGGAAGCCAATGCGCAATTACACGGCTATTCAGCAATGGCAGCAACAATAAAGAGGCTAACCAAGCTGGTTACTGATGATTATGAATCAAAAGAAGATTTTATCAGTAGAGTTAAATTGCTTCTATCTGCCAATCCAGACAGCAGGTTAGAACTACACAATGCTGATGTTATTGATAAAGCCCTGCAAGATTTAAATACAGGCATACCAAAAGAATATAGAAATATTCTTGAAGAATACGCACAACAACTACGCGACAACGCAAACAAAAGTGAGGGTGAGTGATATGAGTTATAAATTAAAAATAGTTAGGTTCTTAGATAAAATGTGGCGAGAAATTCCAGAATTAGACAACCCAGCTATGAGCTGCAATAGGATCAGAGACGCAAGCAACTTAGGAGAATTAGTTCACCCTGAGTGCATTATGATTTTTAAGGGCAGGCGTGAAGCCTACCAGATAACTAATGGGGGTTTTGTAGTAGCTAGAGTACCAAAGAGGGGCGACATAATAAGACTGGGTGTTTTCTGGACACCAGAAATGGCTGATTTATTTGCTGATTCTGCATCAAACTACCTATGGGGTGGCTAATGAAACACACACAAGGTGAGCTACAGCTTAAATCAGGTAATGAGTTAGATGAATTAGTGGCTACTGCTCAGGGGTGGATTGCTGAAGAATCAACCATGTGTTGGCATCATAAAGGTTATGGGTACAAATGCCCTATTGATAGATATCACCCAACCCAAAACACCACAGAAGGTAAAGCGCAGGCTTGGGATTTGATGCTTAGGTGTCACCTGTCTGTGAATCTATACCATACTGACGCAATAGTTGCAGACGCTTACTGTGTGAAAGTTTACGAAGATGATCCACAAAGAGCAGTAGTAATAGCGGCAATATTGAGTTTTCAGGAGAACGTTTATGAACAATCATAACGATGATTTTGCTGTGTTTTGTCTTCTTTTGTCAGCAATAATATCCGGTATTGTCATCGCTAATTTTCTTTGGTATTAGTTGAGGATTAAATAATGGCACTAATGAAAGTAAGTAAGTTTATGGGGTATTGCAAGTGAGTTATCCAGTAATGGTCCATATGACAATCCAGCCAGTATATGAGTTTGATGGTTGGATATTTGAATATTATCGTACTAAACCGTTTGGTCC
>Ga0123337_10005978_pt1 | contig 11758 bp, 12 predicted proteins | sample frozenSSSSmetaG_FD_89792 | JGI IMG/M metagenome (GOLD analysis project Ga0123337, IMG submission 89792) | Glacier valley bacterial and archeal communities from Borup Fiord, Nunavut, Canada, to study Microbial Dark Matter (Phase II) -... | ecosystem: Environmental > Aquatic > Freshwater > Ice >...
AAGTCAAACGATCGCGGCAAAAACTCTGGGTTCTGCACCGCCACCTCTAATGCAATGCTTACAAACGCCCGACTCTTATCTCCCATCTTGGGTAAAGCCTTGCGATCGTCGGAACTCAAATCAACCAAAAATGGTAACTTTTCTTTAATCGTACTAATTGCTTGCAACACAGCATCTCTCTGTTGTTTGTGTCAGTGTTGCACTAATTCGGGCTGTAGACATAAGAATGACTCTCTACTAAGTTTCTTAAATTTAGAGTGCCCAGATATACAACTCAAATTTCCATTCGCAGAATAAAGCTGGTGATCATAATAAGGACTGATTCGGCGATAATTTGTAGAAAATGGTGTCACGTCGCATTTTTATTCTTCAACACCCAGACAATTACCAGATTGTAAAGGCTTGAGTCACCAATTTTTGCTCCGGCGTAGCCCGCCGCAGGTATCGCTTGTCCCTAATACCGCGATAAAATTCTCAAGCACAACACCGCACTCCATACCAATGCAAATTAACTGGCAAACTGCCAAAACTTACGAAGATATTCTGTATCAAAAAAACGATGGCATTGCGAAAATCACCATCAACCGCCCTCACAAACGCAATGCCTTTCGTCCCAAAACTGTCTTTGAACTCTACGATGCTTTCTCTGATGCTCGTGAAGATACTACTATTGGTGTTGTCTTATTTACGGGTTATGGCCCACACACTGATGGCAAATATGCTTTCTGTTCTGGTGGCGATCAAAGTGTGCGGGGACATGGGGGTTATGTGGACGAAACTGGCATCCCCCGCTTGAATGTCCTAGACTTACAACGCCTAATTCGTTCCATGCCGAAAGTAGTGATTGCCTTAGTGGCTGGATATGCGATCGGTGGTGGACATGTCCTACACTTGATTTGCGACCTTACCATCGCTGCGGATAACGCCATTTTCGGGCAGACTGGCCCCAAAGTCGGCAGTTTCGACGGTGGTTTTGGAGCCAGCTATCTCGCCCGCATCGTCGGACAAAAAAAAGCCAGAGAAATTTGGTTTCTCTGCCGCCAATATGATGCACAACAAGCTCTAGAAATGGGCTTAATTAATTGCGTCGTGCCAATGGAACAACTAGAAGCCGAAGGTATTCAATGGGCGCAGGAGATTTTAGAAAAAAGTCCGATCGCAATTCGGTGTCTCAAAGCCGCCTTCAATGCTGATTGTGACGGACAAGCTGGTTTACAAGAACTCGCTGGCAATGCCACCCTACTCTATTACATGACAGAAGAGGGATCTGAAGGCAAACAAGCCTTTCTCGAAAAGCGCCCACCAGATTTCCGCTCTTTTCCTTGGTTGCCTTAAAATTACAAAAATCGCACCTTACTAAAGGGTGCGATTTTTGTAATTCAGGACTTAGGCAAAAAAGTTCCGAAGTAGCGGTAATACCCTGCGGTTAGCTAAAGCTACATGAATTACTGCTACGACAAATCAGGTTTTTGAGAGAATTTTGCGTAAGTCCTATAAATGTCAACTTTTACAGCACGAAAAATCTTAAAAAAAATCTTATTTTAAGCAGACTACAAACTCAGTCCAGTAATAATGAATAACTAAATAACCCCTGCTTTAGTCTTTACCTGTTCAAAGATGGAGGGAATTGTTTCCTCTACAGGGGCAGCATTGTCTAAATCTGAGGCTAGAGATTGAGAAGATGTTAAAACTGGGGCTGCGTCTGGCAAGATCCAGGCATCTTCCAAGGTTTCCCAAGAAGGTGCAAAAGGTGGGAGTGCCAAAGAGCAAGCTTTCCAACTTGCTTTAACTGGCGCTCCCAACTGCTGACACATTCCGCCACGGCGACCCTCTGGCTGGTAATGACGGCAATATCTACAGGCAGATGCTAAAAATTTAATAGGTTTCATTTGGATTTATCTTTAGTGTCGTTTCGGCTGAATTTCATCCTTATATTTTGCTTCTATATATAAATACGGATAAAAGCCAAAAAGCCATTATTTTGTATAGGTTTCAGCGATTCCAAGGAAAAAATAAACTTTAGGATATTTTTATAATCTTGTCATATATTTAAATAATCATTAGAGTGGCTACATATATATTTTGGCTAAAAAATATTAGGGATCAAGACTAAAACGAAAGCTTTTGATTTATCCAGCCTTTTAGATTAAGGCAGATAATTTAAGATAAAGAGTCTGCTTTGATAGGACATTCAGTATAATCTCGCAGTAAAATATCTTTTTTATCAAGAATTAGAACTATTTTATGTGGTAGGAGCAAGTTACTTTCGGATAAGTGTAACATACGACTGGGATTATCTAATTTAGCCAGAACGAGTACACTGTTGTGTTTATACGGATGCGAGAATTTTCCAGGAGGAAATGATTCGGATTTTTGGGGGAACTTGGGTTTACCTTGCTCATGAAAGCGAAATACCCAACCCCAACGATTTTAAAACATCTAATCTGGGGCATCGTCCAATTATTATCCTGCGCGATCGCCATCATATAGATGAAGATGGTGTAATCACCGGGACTGTAACAGATGAGTTAGCAATTCGCGGTGATCACCAAGACATGGAAGCGCCTGATGAAAGCTAATTTCAAACTAACCGCACTCTTGAGTTGAACATGATTAGGCAATCCAAATGAAAAAACCTGGATTTATTGAGCGTCATCACCTGTGGACAGAAATCCAAAAAGAAGCAGCTGAAAAGATCAAGGCTGTTATCAAAGAACGGGATCTATTGTTGATTCGTACCGCTTGGTCAGACCAGCATGGCATTGTTCGCAGTAAGTCGCTTTTACCCCAAGCGTTTTTAAGCGCCTTAGAAAACGGTATGCAAATCAGCACAGGGACATTCCTGTTTGATACTGGTGGTGCAATAGTATTTAACCCCTTTGTTCCCGGCGGGAGCTTAGATATGTCTCAGATGACAGGTGCGCCAAATCTTGTGGCTGTTCCTGACCCTCATACCTTCAAAATTGTGCCTTGGGCAAAACGCACTGGCTTTATCCTCTGTGACGAGTACTTTCAAAATGGCCAGGTAATGCCCTTTTCCAGTCGCGGTATTTTGCGCCAATCATTGGTAGAGTTACATCAAAGAGGGTTGGAGCATATTGTCGGCTTAGAAGTTGAGTGGTATTTGGCGAAGTTGTCAGATCCGATGTTAGCGATCGCTGATGTTGGGACTTCTGGAAAACCTGGTGAACCTGCCAAAGTTAGCGCTGTAGAACATAGCTACCAATACCTTTTAGAATCTCACAATCCAGAGATTCACGACTTGCTGCGGGTTCTGGCAGAAAACTTAGTTGAAATGGAATTGCCTTTAAGGAGTGTAGAAAACGAAGGAGGTGCCGGTCAATTTGAATTTACCTTTGACCCAATTCCGGCATTGCAAGCTGGGGATACAATGATGATGTTCCGAATGGCGACCAAGCAAATATGCCGTCAACAAGGTTACATCGCATCGTTTATGTGTCGTCCAAGACTGCAAGGTTGTTCTTCTAATGGCTGGCATTTGCACCAATCCCTTGTAGACCGAACCACAGATGAGAACGTTTTCATGTCTGCAAACACCAAAAGCCTAATGTCAGATTTAGGTAAACACTTCGTTGGTGGTCTTCTTAAACACGCCAATGCTGCTTCTGTGTTCACAACCCCGACAATTAACGGCTACAAAAGATTTAGACCTTATTCCCTAGCACCTGACCGTGCTGGGTGGGGGTTGGAAAACCGAGGGGCAATGATTAGATTACAAGGCGGTTTTGATGATCCCACAACCCACATTGAAAACCGAGTTGGAGAACCAGCAGCCAATCCCTATCTGTATATGGCATCGCAATTGATTTCTGGGTTAGATGGTGTAGATCATAAACTTGACCCTGGCTCCCCAACAGAGTCACCTTACACTACAGAAAGTCCGACCTTACCCAAAAGTTTGCCAGAGGCGATTTCATCTTTGAGCCAAAGCGAACTTTTTTCTCAAAAAATGGGGCAGCAGTTCATAAACTTCATCATTAAGATGAAACAGAGTGAAATTAATCGCTTTTTGCAGTCCGTCGCTGATCAGCCACCAGAAGACTATTTATTGCAGGTGACTAACTGGGAGCAAAGAGAATATTTTGAATTATTTTGAGTTTGGTTTAAACCCATCTTTCGCACGCTGATCTTGCAGAAAGATAGATTGACATTATATTTGTTCGCTGAAAGTATCCTGCGAGCATAGCAAACTGGTTATAATTATCTTCCATCTCTCTGAGAAATCAATTCTCATCTACAGAGTATTTATATGGGACGTATTCGTTCTAAATCTGACCTACCGACAAAAATCTGTCCGGTATGTCAACGTCCTTTCACATGGCGTAAAAAGTGGCAAGATTGCTGGGAGGATGTGAAATACTGCTCAGAACGTTGTCGTCGTCGCCGTTCTCAAGCTCAAAATGAAAATAACCGCAACACAGACGCAAATAGCGCAAGGGATTAATGGAGTCACAGGTGCAACCTAAATTAATTATTCATGGGGGAGCTGGTAGTTCTCTCCACGGTAAAGGAGGATTGGAGGCGGTGCGCCGATCGCTCTATATAGTAGTAGAAGAAATCTATTCCCTGCTATTGTCAGGAGCAACTGCCTCTGAGGCGGTGGTGCAGGGTTGCCAAATGCTCGAAGATAACCCCCGCTTTAATGCTGGTACTGGTTCAGTATTACAATCTGATGGGCAAATCCGCATGAGTGCTTCCCTGATGGATGGCGCATCAGGGCGATTTAGTGGTGTGATTAATATCTCGCGCGTGAAAAATCCGATTGAGTTAGCGCAATTTTTGCAAAACTCACCAGACCGAGTGCTATCGGATTTAGGATCGGCTGAGTTGGCGCGGGAGATGCAAATTCCTAGCTATAACGCTTTAACTGACTTGCGGTTACAAGAGTGGATACAAGAGCGTCAGGATAACTTTAAAAGCACAATGGCTGGCGTGGTAGCAGAACCTGAACTGGTAGAAACCAGCAATGCCGGACGCGGTACCATCGGCGTGGTCGCTTTAGATTCCTACGGTAGGCTAGCTGCTGGCACTTCCACTGGTGGGAAAGGCTTTGAGCGGATTGGAAGGGTAAGTGATTCGGCGATGCCAGCAGGTAATTATGCTACTAGTAATGCTGGTGTCAGCTGTACTGGGATTGGGGAAGATATCATTGATGAGTGTTTAGCCCCACGGATTGTAGTGCGTGTCACTGATGGGATGTCGCTCAAGGATGCCATGCAGCGATCGCTTGGGGAAGCGCACCAGAACAAACGGGATTTGGGAGCGATCGCTTTAGATGTCAGTGGAGCGATCGCTTGGGGGAAAACCAGCGAAATCTTACTCGCAGCCTATCACGACGGCGAAAAAATTGGCGACACCTTGGAGTGGAATGATCGCGAACTGATCGGCTATTGTTGAATAAATTCTAGCGCCTGAGTTAAGATTTCTTGCTGGTCAACCATTGCGGCTAATTCTTCGATTTCATAACGCCCCTCAAAAGTTTCTAGCGCCGCTCTTTTCAGTGACACTTGATATCCTTGTTGCAGAATATCCATTAATTCTGATTGATTCAAGTAAAAACCACCGGATTTGCGGCGCTTATTTATTTTGTTAATTTCCCGCACTGTATTTTCTATCGAAACATCCCAAGAGCGAGTAGAACGTTTTTCAGCCTTTTGTTTAATTAAATGGATGAGCAGAATCACACCATAACTATCAATTTTATTGATTTTGTCACTGAGGCTCATTTCTTCTAACTCATCCACCAACAGCAGTGCCTCATGGATTTTGCCTTGTTCTAGAAGTTGCCTAATTTCTAGCAGTTCTTCCATAGTGAATTTTGTTTGTCTTGCTCTGATGTCAAGGCTATTTCGTTCTAGACATAAACCGCCCGGAACTGAAGTTCCTCTCTTATAACTAAAGTCCGTTAAAACTGACTATAACCTTTTCTCAGTCGTCTTTAGACGAATGAGTGCTATTAGACTCAGAATTCATTCTGAGGCGGGCTAGATGAGAATGAAATAGCCCTGCTCTGATGTAAAGACTTCTGTAATTAGCCGATCTTCGACTTCAGAGGGGTCATCTGTCTCAAAAAATAATTCCAGCCTCAACCAAATTACTGCGTGCTTCTTCGATGGTGTCACCTTGGCTAACAATATCTAATTCTGGACAAAGCGACACATAGTCCTTTTCCTCACGCTGAATAATCGCGGTAAGTTGTTTTGTTTTCCTCATGTTTTACCTCTAGTTAAATCAGCTAATCTGATGATTTAATTATCGCTTTATTGGCTTTTCCTCCGCCAACCTAATTTCACTACCTGACGACTACGGCCGATCGCTAGAGAATCATCAGGAACATCTTCTGTGATCGTCGAACCAGCAGCCACGTAGACATCATCACCCAAGGTAATTGGAGCCACTAAAACGCTATTGGCACCAGTCTTAGTCCGATCGCCTATTTTAGTACGATGTTTGTTCACGCCGTCATAATTGGCAGTAATTGTACCAGCACCAATATTCACCTGATTGCCGACAACGCTATCACCTATATATGATAAATGTGCTGCATTCGTGCGATCGCCTAATTGTGTATTTTTCAATTCCACAAAATTTCCCACACGGCAACCAGCACCCACCTGTACCTGACCGCGCAAATGGGCATAAGGGCCAATTCGGCTTCCGGCTTCCACAGTGCTATTCGTTACCACTGAATACTGTACCGTGACATTTTCACTCAACTGGCTATTTTCAATTAAACTTCCCGGGCCAATGTGACTTCCGGTTTGAATCACCGTATTTCCTCGCAGGTGAGTTTGGGGTTCAATAATTACATCCGGCTGTAATACCACCGTTTCATCAATGGTGATGCTTGTAGGATCGATCAGGGTGACACCCGCCAGCATCCATTTTTCCTTGACTCGTTTTTGCAAAATCTCGTAGGCTGTTGCCAGTTGGAGGCGATCGTTGATGCCGAGAATTTCTTGATAATCTTCCACATCCACTGCCATCACTTGTCCCACCTGAGTCACGGCATCAGTGAGATAGTATTCTTTTTGGGCATTATTTGCCTGTAGATGGGGCAGCACCTTTGCCAAATCTTGCCAGCGAAAGCAGTAAACTCCAGCGTTAATCCGGTGATTTTGTCTTTGGGCAGCATTACAATCCTTATGTTCGACCATTTGCTGCACAATATTTTCATCGTTACAAAAAACTCGCCCGTAGCCTGTGGGGTCGGATAGGTGCGAGGTGAGAATAGTGGCGGCGTTTTGATTTTGGGCGTGAGTTTGTAACATCTGCTGGAGGGTTTCGCTGCGTATCAACGGTAAATCGCCGTTAAGTACCAGTAAATCCCCAGTGTAATCTTCCAAGTGAGGAAGTAATTGCTGGATGGCATGACCTGTCCCCAATTGCACAGTCTGTTCGACAAACTCCAAACTGGGAATTGAATGCATCGCGGCTTTCACTTCCTCGGATTCATAGCCCACAATTACGATTCGCCGTGATGGCAAAAGTGGTTCTACACTTTCGAGAACTCTCTCTACTAGCGATCGCCCACCCAAAGAATGTAAAATCTTGGGTAAGCGTGATTTCATCCGTGTGCCGCGTCCCGCCGCTAGAATTGCTACAACTACCATAATTAGCTATCAGCTATCAGTGAAATTGTGATTAATGCTGTTGGTACTTTAAGATGTCGGCTCAAATCATACCAGCTAATCATGGAAGACTGAAATATAAAAGGAGTTGGAAGAACTTCACGCTCCTTAGCGAAGAGCGTGGTGTAGACAAGACTCCCTAACGTTAGTGCGCTGATGGACGAAACCCCATCAGCGCACTAACTCACTACAAACCCTTAATTATTCACGCCTACTTACTTAATTAAGGGGTTAAAAAGTCTAAATGGTTTCCTGGTTGGGCACGTAAATCTTCCACAGTCCCCTGAATTTGTAACTTACCTTGATTAAGCAACACAATCCAATCAGCACGGCTAATTACTCTAGGACGGTGGCTAATCAGGATCGTAGTTTTGTCTTTACGGTGGAACAACAGTTGATCTAAAACTTGAGCTTCACTAACTGGATCGAGTCCAGCAGTTGATTCATCTAAAATCAGCACAGGTGGATCATTAACGATCGCTCTTGCTATAGCCAGTCTTTGGCGTTGTCCACCAGAAATATTTGATCCAAATTCACCTAATACAGTTTGATATTTTTCAGGTAGTTTACTAATAAAATCGTCTGCCTCAGCAATTTGGCAAGCGGTGACAATTTGCTCAAAAGTGACGTGAGGAGAACCTAACCGGAAGTTTTCAACAATTGAGCGACTCCAAAAATGAGCATCTTGAGGAACGAGAGCAACTTGTTGCCGCAAACAATCAAGGGCTAGGTCTTGCAGATTATAAATACCAATGCGAATATTGCCAGAAATAGGTGTATATAATCCGGCGAGCAGTTTAGCAAAAGAACTCTTACCACAGCCAGATGTACCAATTATGGCAACAACTTTACCGCCAGGAATAGTTAAGGAGAAATCTTGCAATAACTCTAACCTTCCGGGGTAGTGAAAGTTTAGATTTGTGCAAATAATATTAGCATTGCTAGGAATTTGAGCAAAGGGTTTGTTAGTATCACCTTGAGTTTCAGGTGTGGCATCAATAACTTCTGTTAAGCGTTCAGTGGCAGTTTTAACACGCATGAATTCATCTATAAATCCGATCACAGTACCGATGAATGCCAAAAAATTACCATTCATCGCGTTGAATGCCAGCAGCTGACCGATGCTCAGTTCCTTACTAATAACTAGAGTGCTGCCGAAACCAATCAAACAAACACTGCCAATAGCATAAACTAACCCAGAAAAGATATTGTTAATAATTCCAATCTGAATTGTGCGGAATGTTTGATTTGCTAACCGACCAAATCGATTCTGGAATTCTTCCCAAAATTGTGGACCTGCGGTAGTAGTTTTGAGTGTCAGCGCGCCTTTAAAGCTTTCAACCAGAATACCTTGGTTTTCCGCGTCTAAAACTAATATACCTCTGACTTTCTGTTGAAGTGTAGGCAGGAAAACAACTGTAGATGAACTCATGACAATAGCAATAATGAAGGCTGCCAAGGATAGTTTCCAGCTATAGAACAGCATGAAACTTAAAGAAACCACCGCAATAAAAAATTGGCTAGGCAGGCTAACAACTATTTGGGTAACTAGCTGATTAATTTGTTCAATATCTTGCAATCTGCTTACAATCTCGCCACTGCGACGTGATTCATAGTAAGTCAGAGGCAACCGCAGGATTGTTCTGGCAAATTCCAGGACTAGCCCTAATTGAAGCCGTTGGGCAAAATGAGCAATTAGATTAGATTGAAATAGTTGCAGACTACTTGACACCAGATTCATTGCCACAACGGCAATAATCAAAGCACCAAGAAGCTTGGTATCACCCCGAACCAGTACATCATCTGTCAGAATTTGAAGCAGGATTGGAGAAGTTAAGGAAAGCAGACCGATAATGATGGCGCACAAAAAAGCCTCCAATAGTATGCCTCGATAAGGCAATACACGCCGCATAAAGCGCCCAAAACCGCCTATTTTATCATCCGGTTGAGCATAAAAGCGAACCGAATCTGGCTCTAGCAAAAGCATCACCATATCCGGCCAACCATCTATTAATTCTTTTTTAGAGAGATAACGGATGTTAGCTGCTGGGTCGGCAACTATATATTTCTTGCCTTTCTGACCATATAAAACAACCCAGTGGTATCCTTTCCAGTGAATGATTGCTGGTAGTGGTGCTTGGTCTATTCGGTCTAATATTTCTTTTGATGCCCTGACCGAACGCGCATTGAAACCAAGTGCCTCGGCTCCCCGCCTCAATCCCAACAATGTTGTTCCTAATTGCCCCGTGCCTACTGCTTCCCGGATGCGATTTAGTGTAAAGTTACGCCGATAATGTTTGGCAACGGAAGCAAGACAAGCAGCTCCACAATCTTCTTCACTATGTTGTGTAACAACTTGGTATTTCATTTCAGACTTTAATACCCAATAACATGGTGACAAAACCTATAAATAAAAAAATAGCAGGGTTCTGTCCCTGCGTGGTTAAAGATTTGACCAAGAGTTGAGTTTTACTAAGCTAATCAGCATTTAAATTGCATAAAACCAGGTCTTAAGTCTTTACTAAAAGTAAATCACTCTGAAAAGATGAATGCCGACTAGCTGATCATTCTCATCTATCTTCATACTAGAATAATAGATTTAGAATGTCTAAATCCACATCTGCTGTACTTACAATTGTAGTTGTAGCTTTAGTCGTAGTTGATTTGACTATCGTTACTTTTTTTACTGACACAAATGATGCGTTTTTCCCCGATGCTCCCTTTTTCCCAGGTCTTCCCTTTTTTACAGTACCTTTAGTAATACTAATGATACCGATACCACCACAGAGGCTTGCTTCTTCGGTTTCAGTTAGTGAGGTAAACATTGAGGATGTTTGAGCGCTTTTCATACTTAACCTAAGTTGCTAATTATCAGTTTTGAAGTTTTTAGAAAGTTGCTTTCAGTTAAGAGAACGAGATGTAGTACGTACCAAAATCGCTATATTTTGTATAATATCAACAGAGAAAATATCGGCAATTTTGGTATGTTTACCTCACTTACTCCAAGCAATTAGACATACTTGCTTATTCGTTTAGAGTAAGTGAGGTAAAAACAGCTCGTTATGGTTCAAAAATTACTAGATTGTCATGAATCTGGTTGACTTAATCAAATAGTGGCGCTTACTTCCCTAGTTGACTTCTCACCTTGAGTAGTCAACTAGGGAAAAGAAACACTTAAGTTTATCAACAGTTGCATACTAGCAACCGTTGATAGACTTTATTAACTTTGTTGAAGAAAAGTATTTGGGTAGTCAGAAACGTATGCTAGAATGACTGCGATAACCAACACAGCTAATCATTCGCCAAAAAGTAACTTAACCTGCTTCAACAGGGTAGTTTATTTAGGACACTTTATCCGAGTAAAAACGCGGTTAATAGTATCTTTGCGTTTAGTCTTTCCCTTCTACTCAACCTCATAAGTTTGTCTAGTAGCCATATACAACGGCTGGCGCACCATCTCCACCAGCTCCACCAGCTCCGCCAGCTCCGCCAGTAACAGTGCCTCCAGTGACATTAACTTTGCCTTTACCGGTATTTGAGATGCCAGCGCCGCCAGTTCCACCAGCTCCACCAGGGCCGCCATTACCACCCGTAAGTTTAATGGTAGTAGTATTATTGATGACCGTCTTCTTTCCTGAATAGTACTTACCACCACCAGATAGATTAGCTTCTTCGTTGGCGGTCAATGTGCTGAACAATGTGCTTTCCATAGTCTTAGTTCTCGCTTGCTTGATTGTTGGGATTAAACTAATATGCAATTGCTGGCGCACCATCTGCACCAGTTCGGCGTTCTCGCTTAATTGTTGGGATTAAAATACAACGGCTGGCGCACCATCTCCACCAGCTCCACCAGCTCCGCCAGCTCCGCCAGTAACAGTGCCACCACTAACACTAACATTGCCACTGCCGGTATTTGAGATGCCAGCGCCGCCAGTTCCACCAGCTCCACCAGTGCCGCCATTACCACCAGTAAGTGTAATGTTAGTAGTCTTATTAATGACCTTCTTTCCTGGGTTATAGTACCACTTACCACCACCGGAGAAATTAGCTTCTTCGTTGGCGGTCAATGTGCTGAACAATGTGCTTTCCATAGTCTTAGTTCTCGC
>Ga0123337_10005981_pt1 | contig 11754 bp, 3 predicted proteins | sample frozenSSSSmetaG_FD_89792 | JGI IMG/M metagenome (GOLD analysis project Ga0123337, IMG submission 89792) | Glacier valley bacterial and archeal communities from Borup Fiord, Nunavut, Canada, to study Microbial Dark Matter (Phase II) -... | ecosystem: Environmental > Aquatic > Freshwater > Ice >...
CAGATGCCGGTGGCGCTGTTCATGGGCACGCTATTGATCGCCGCGCCAGTGACCGGAATCTTGCTCGGTCGCGGTCGGCGCGCGCGTGGCCGCCTGCCGGCGCTGGCGCTGCTACTGCTGGATGGCCTGGCCGCGCTGGGGCTGATCGCTGTGACCGGCGGCACTGATTCGCCGCTGTGGGTCGCGCTGCTACTGGTCTCGACTGCGACGCCGCTGCTGCTGCGCGGGCGCTCGGCGGCTGGGCTGCTGCTGCTGGTCTGGCTGGCCGATGGGCTATTTCTGCTGGCAATCCCGCCGGCCGCACTGATCCCGGCGCTGCTGACATGGGCCTTGCGCGCGGCGGGGGTCGGCCTGATCGCGCTGGTGCTGTATCGCGCACTGTCGATCGAGGAGGGACTGCGGACGCGCGCCCAACGTCGCGAGCGCGTGCTGCACGATTTCCTGGAGCTTTCGAACCGGCTGCGCGTGACCAGCGCGCCACAAACCGTGCTGGAAGAAGTCGCGCTGACGGTGCAGGCCAGCGGCAAATTCGATTGTGTAACGCTGAGCCGAGTGGATTGGCGCGCTGGGACTGCCACGGTGGCGACCGCGATCGGCGCGAGCGGACGCCAGCTGAAAGCAATCGAAGGCTTGCAGTTCGCCTGGGATACGATCACGCCGCTGATGAACGAGCGTCGGCGCGCTGGCCCGAACACATTTCGCGCCGAAACGCTGCCGTTCCGCACGATTAAAAACGAGCTACACTTCATTCTACCGCTCAACAGCCAGTTCGCCGAAGTTCAGGGCTTGCTGACCGTTTCGGGCGCACGAAGCCGCCAGGACGCGCTGGAAGAGGCGCTACCGCTGCTGGAGCTGCTGGCGAACCAGGCCGTCGCCGTGCTCGATAATAACACGCTCTATGGCACTATGGAGCAGCGTGTCACCGAGGCGACCGCCTCGCTCGAACGCAGCCGCGCCGACCTAGCGCTGGCGCGCGACCGGGCCGAGACGCTCTACCGGATCGTGCGAACGCTGGCGGTGAGCCTGGATGAGCGCGAGGTGCTGACTCACGCGCTGCTGCTGGTCGCGCAGGCCACCGACGCCCAGCGCGGCGGGATCATGTTGGTTGAGCCGAACACTGGTCGGCTGGCCTTCCGCACCACATTGGATCGCGAGCGGCATGTGCTTTCGACCGGCGCGGGCGGCGCGGCGACGACCGGGCTTGATCGCGGGCAAGGGCTGGCCGGCTGGGTGCTGGCGAACCGCAAAGTGGCGATCATTAACGATACCACGCTGGATACGCGCTGGCAAACTCGCCACGATCCCGATGCGCGCGACCGCTCGGTGCTGGCCGCGCCGCTGATGCTGCAAGATGAGCCGCTGGGCGTGCTGATGCTGATTCACAGCGAGCCGGGCCATTTTCATGAAGAGAATGGCGAGCTGGCGCAGGCGGCGGCCGGCCAGATCGCGGTGGCGCTTTCGAAGGCCCAGCTGTATCGCTACGTCTCTGAGCAAAGCGAGCGCCTGGGCCTGACGCTTCAGCAGCGCGAGGAAGAGATCAGCAGGAATCTGGCGATCCTCAGCTCGATCGCCGATGGCGTGGTGGTCTGTGATCGGCTGGGGCGCATTCGGCTGATCAACCCGGCCGCTTCCGAAATGCTGGGCATCAGCGCAGCAGCGCTGATGGGCCGGATGATGAGCGAGCTGCCGGGCGTGCCGCTGGATATGCAGCACGCGCAGCCCGATGGCGTGCAGCAGCTCCAGGTCGGCGAGCGCGCGCTGCACGCGCACTTCGCGCCGGTGCGCTCGACCTCAAGTGAGTGGCTGGGCGGCGTCGTTGTCTACCACGATATCTCGCGCGAGGCGCTGGCAGATCGGCTAAAGACCGAGTTCATCGCCACGGCATCGCACGAGCTACGCACGCCGCTGACATCGATTCGCGGCTATGTCGACCTGCTGTTGCTGGGCACGCTCGGCCCGCTCAGCCAGCCACAGGGCGATTTCCTCAAAGTGGTCAAAAACAATGTCGCGCGGCTGGTTGAGCTGATCGACGATTTGCTGGACGTTTCCAAGGCCGAGGGCGGCGAGATTCGCTTGCGACGCGAGCCGGTGGATGTGGCCGAAGTGTTGTACGAGGTCGGCGAGTCGCTCTACTCGCAGTTCACCGAGCGCTCGATCTCGCTGGCGATTGATGTACAGCAAGGGCTGCCGGCGCTGATGGCCGACCGCAAGCGTCTGCGCCAGATCGCCGTCAACCTGGTGGGCAACGCCTGTAAGTACACCACTATCGGCGGGCATGTGGATGTGCTGCTGCGCAACGGCGACAATCGGCTGCGCGTGGATGTGCGCGACACCGGCGTGGGCATCATCGAATCTGCGCGGCCGCATATTTTCACCCCTTTCTACCGCGCCGACAACCCGCTGCGCGATGAGGTCGGCGGCACCGGCCTGGGCCTGAGCATCACCAAGAAGCTGGTCGAGCTGCACGGTGGCGAGATCTGGTTCGAGACCAGCGAGGGCCAGGGCACGACGTTCTCGTTCACGCTGCCGATCAACGGCGATTGGACGCCGGTGGATTGGCTCGAGCGCGCCGAGTGAGCGTCGGCGACTGCGGCTTTATTGCAGCGAGCAGCAGGCAGGCGCCAGAAAGCAGCCGGGCGTGAATACATCGGGTTGCATGCGGCCCACGCAAGCCACACGCCGCGTAGGCGAATGACTAATTTCGTGCCACCATATCTCCCGGATTGATCTGGCGCGGTAGGGATACCAGCCCTAACTCATGCTGATCGTTGAACAGTGCTATGATTGAAGCATCCAGGCAAATCGTTTCACAACTAAGAGGAGCACAACGATGGCCGAAAGTAGCGCCACCGCCCCGGCTGAGACCTTGCTGCCGTTCATCGAATCCGATCCGGCCGCAAGCGCCGACACGCTGCGTGTGATGATGGATGAGCAGGGCTACCTGTTCTTCCGCCAGCTGGTGCCCGCCCAGGCGGTGCTTGCTGCGCGCCGAGATGTTCTGGAGCTGTGCGATGCGGCTGGCTGGCTCGACCGCTCAGCCGATCTATTGGACGCCGTGGTGGCCCCCGGCATGCCGCCGACGACCGAGGGCCAGCCGGCCTACATGGCGGTGTATCGCAACGTGCTCAAGCTGCCTAGCTTTCACAATTTCCCGTGCCAGCCGGCGCTCATGCGCATCGCCCAGATGCTGTTGGGCGGCCAGGTGCTGGTACATCCGCGCCGAATCGGGCGCATGAGCTTCCCGAACAATATCGTCGCTACCACGCCGCCGCATCAGGATCACTATTACATTCGCGGCTCGGTGGATACGTATTCGTGCTGGACGCCGCTGGGGGCCTGCCCGATTGCGCTCGGTGGCCTAGCCGTCTGGCCGGGGACACACCGGCGCGGCTTCCTTGACCACAGCGTCCATCATCCCGGTGCGGTCGGCGGCTGCGGCGTGCCGGTCGATCCCGCCGAGGCGAGCTGGCACACAAACGATTTCGCGCCGGGCGACGCGCTGTTCTTCCACGCCTTCACGATCCACAAGGCGCTGCCGAATCTTTCCAGCGACCGCCTACGGCTCTCGACCGATAATCGCTACCAGCGCGACAGCGACGTGATCGATCCCGGCGCGCTGCTGCCGCATTATAATCTAACATAGCCCGCAATTTGATCGGCATGATCGCATCGGCGGTTGCTTGTTCAGCGGCAGCAGCAGCAGCTCAGCGGTTCAGCGATGCTATGTTCGTATCAGGAAAGCAGCAGCTCATCGACCTGCTGCACCAGCAGTGTCAGCAGCGCCACGGCCTGCGCCAGCTCGCGCGCATAGCCCGGCTGATCGCGGCTCAGCGCCGCCGCCATGGCTGCGTCATGCGCCGCCGTGATCGGGGCGTAGCGCGCGGCCAGCTCGTGCTGGGTGGCGTCGGCCAGCAGCGGAACCTCGACTTGGAGCAGCTCGTCGGCGCTGAGGTTGGCGGTGCCGACGCCGTTTTGGAGCCGTAGCAATTGTGCGCGACCGGCCTGCGAGATCAGAAACAGGTATAAAAAGATCGGATCTAGTCGCTGGACACGTAGGATCAGTACATCGCCAGTGCAGGAGAGGCCCGGCGCGTGCGTGATCAGGCAAACTCGCCCGCGCCCTGCGCCGCCCATTCCAGCACACGACACCAGGATATCGTGCCGCTGGACGGCGGTGCGCCGCAGCCGGCGATAGGCGCGCTCGTCACAATGTTCGAGCGCGGCATAATGGTAGCCGGTTGGCCTGAACTCGCGCGTCTGATAATACTCGTAGGGCAGCCCTGGCCCTTTCAGCTCGCCCTGCGATGGCCGCACATGATCGCCTGGTATCAGGTCACGCCGCCGGTCGAGCAGCGCGCTGAGCGGGCGCAGCGGCCAGCGCGCGGCCATGCGATCTCGCAGTGCGCGCTGATCCGGTCGCCAGAAGGATGCGTCCAACCGGCGTGCTAGCGCGGTGGTTTGCGGAATTGAGCATTGAGCATTGAACATATGTTGGTGCTCTATCTCGCCATCCGCAAGCTGCAAGCTGCAAGCTGCAAGCTGCGATCGGTTGTACGCGGCCACCACGCTCGGCAGCTGATCGAGATGCGCAGGGACGGCAAAGAAGACTAGGTGACCTGGCAGGGCTGGCGCGTTGCGCAGCAGCACGATGCTACAGGCGGCACGGGTTCCTGTTTGCCGAAAGGTTGCGCGCGGCAGCTCAATGATCGCCAGCAACGTGTGTTTCACCAGCAATTCGGCGCGTAATGTGAGCAGCCGTTGATTGGCGAGCACGCCGCTCGGCAGTACCAGCGCCACCAATCCGCTCGGTCGCGCCAGCTCCAGCGCGCGCAGCAGAAAGCGCACCTCGCTGGCGGGGGCTGTGCCGCCATTGCGCGTGCCGCCGACACCATAGGGCGGGTTGCCGATCACCAGATCGAATGACGCGGCTGGCAGGCTGGCCGGGTCGAGTCCATCGGCGTGGCGGACATGCGACAGACCGGCGTTTGCAAGGACATTCGCCAGCGCCGGATCAAGATCACAGCCGCTGATCCGCTCGCGATCAGTGATCGCGTGCGCCGCCGCATAGCGCAGAAATGCGCCATCGCCACAGGCTGGGTCGGCGATCTGCGGCATAGACGGCAGCATGCCCATACACAGCTGATAGCAGCAGGCGACGACCAACTTGGGCGTGAAGAACTGACCATACGCGCGCCGGTGCGCTGTGATAGATTCCTGCAACATAGCAATTCACTCAGCCAAGCGATTATCCACATTTTGCGGAAAATGTGGATGAAACACACAACATATGCTCCGAATCGATTCAACGCCTTTGTAGTACGTGTTCGTGTATGATAGAAGTGTCACATTCCAGCACAACAACATTTGGGACAGCTGCTCCTGTGCATATATCAATAGCACGTTAAGCTCGAAAGTAGTATATACTACTTGCCTACATGTGCGCAGAAACAGAGCAAAAAAGAACGGGAGAGGGGCGCCCGATCCTAGTTTGCTTTCCCTAAAAAAGGGCGAGCGGGCTATTTATCATTTCAAAATATTAATGAGGCAAATGTATTCTGTCACGTATTGTTTTCGGTTATATATTAAACTAATCATTCAGGCTAGTACGACATAGGCTCGGCTAAGCTAATTTGCTGCCGATTGACATATCCGGGTCGCCCTGATTAGGTCGAAATGTATCAACAGAGTGGAGTGATCTATGAAAACTTCCGTCCCCGTACGACGATCCCCCAGGCGTTTGCTGATCGCGCTGCTGGTAGCCGCAATGCTGCCGTTGAGCGGCCTATTCAGCGTTCAGACTGCTGCGGCGGCCTATCAGCTGCGCTTCAACACGATCACCACCGGCGCGCTGACTTTTACCGGCAACACGCTTGGTCTCAGCAAAGCGGTCAACGCCAACGCGCCCGGCCTATCTCATGGCATTGGCACGTTTATCAGTACCAACACAGCCGTACGCGACGGAACATACCCGTTTGGCACCACCGCAAACTGGGCGCTCGATTCATCGACTGCGACGCTGAATATACCGGCTGGCAGCACGGTACGCTATGCCGAGCTGATCTGGAGCGGCAGCTATAGCTATGGCGGCGAGGATGTCAGCGCCGCGCTGAACAATTCGGTCAGCTTCACCACGCCGGGCGGGCAGACATTCATTCTCGCGCCTGACGCTGCGACGGCACAAACGCTTGGCACCCGAGATGGAGCTGGCCGCTGCACAACTGACCCGGATATTGCACCGCCGGTCGGCACGCCCGTGACGCCGTGCTTCTACGTCCGTTCGGCGAACGTTACCGCTCAAGTGCAGGCGGGCGGCACGGGTGCCTACGCCGCTGGCGGTATCCCAGCCACGCAGGCCGATGCTGAAAACTTCAAGAACAATGCCGGCTGGACGCTGGCGGTCGCCTACGAGAACTCGGCCCTGCCCGCGCGTAACCTGACGCTGTTCGTTGGCGCGGAGGTGACGAATGCGTCCACTTCGACCCCGATCACGATCAGCGGCTTCTGCACCCCGCCGGCTGGCCCAGTCTCCGGGCGGCTGCTGCTGAGCACGACCGAAGGCGACTCGAACATTACCGGCGATCAAATGCAGTTTGGCCCGAATGTGGCCGCACTGGTTCCCATCTCAGGCCCAAGAAATTTGCTCAATAACTTCTTTGCCTCGCAGATCAACAACGACGCAGGCACAATCGACACGGCTGGCACATTTGGCACACTCAACCAGACGCCGACCAATGTTAATGCAGCCAACGTCAGCCTCAGCGGCAGCCGCCAGGGCTGGGATATCACGAATATCGATATCTCAGCGCGGCTGACCAATTCTCAGCTCAGCGCCGTAGCACGCGGCACCTCGACTCAAGATCAGTATATGATCAACGGTCTTGGCACACAGATCGGCGTTGGTGCGCCACGGTTCCCGCCGAATGTCAAGACTGTCGATAAAACCCAGACGTTTGTCGGCGACTTCCTGACCTACACGATCCGGGTTGATAATACCACCGGCACCGCCGATGCGGACAACCTGATTTTCAAAGATATGCCACCGGCTGGCACGAGCTTCGTGCCGGGCAGCTTTACGGTGACAAATGCGGCTGGCGTGATCACAACGCCGGCTGGCGCCGACCCAGCGGCGGGCTTCAACATGGGTACAGTCGCGCTAGGCACACAGCAGTTTGTCAGCTTCCGCGTGCGCGTGGATGCACTGCCGATCTTAGCAGCGATTCAGTTCGATAACAGCGCCAGCTGGACGTACAATTATGTGAGCTGCATCGGTCAGGCACCGCTCAGCGGCAGCTTGCTCACCAACCAAGTTCGCACCACTGCGCCGCTGATCCAGCCATCCAAGAGCGTCACGCCGATCGGCCCGGTCGCGGCTGGCACCCAACTGACGTATGTGATCAATACGCCGAACAGCGGCACTGCCGCCACGATCGGCACCACGTTGCAGGATAGCATTCCGGCCGGCACAACCTATGTGGCGAGCAGCACCACGCTCAACGGCGCGGCAGTTGCCGACCTCGCTGGCGGGGTCATGCCGTTCACGACGCCGCGATTGATCAACAGCCCCGCCGCAGCACCCGGCGTCATCGCCCCCAGCGCGGCGGCGGTGGTGCAGTTTAAAGTCATCGTCAACGCTGGCGTCACATCTTCAATCGAGAATGTTGCCTCGGTCGACCCGGATGGGCCGGGCGGCTCGATCCCGCCGATTACGCCACATACCAGCAACCCGGTGGCGCAGCTTGCAGCCACCAAGGCGGCTGCGATTGTGACCGATATCGCACCGTCCGGCGGCTCACCCGGCGACACGATCGAGTATACCATCAAGATTGTGAATAGTGGATCTGGCCCAGCCACCAGCGCCAGCTTCAACGATAACATCCCGGCGAATAGCGCCTATGTGCCGAATAGCACCACGCTCAACGGCGCGGCAGTTGCCGATCTCGGCGGCGCGATGCCGTATGTCGGCGGGCAGGCGGTCAATAGCCCAGGCGCACCAGCTGGCACGCTGGCCGCTGGCGCAACCGCCACGATCATCTTCCGTGTCACGGTCGATAATCCGCTGGCACCCGGCGTGACCCAGCTGGTGAACCAGGGCACGGTCAGCAGCAACGAGGTTCCGCCGATCAAGACCGACGACCCGAAGACGCCCACGCCGAACGACCCGACTGTGACACCATTGACTGTGGCACCAGTTCTGTCATCCGACAAGGCGGTGAGCCTGCTTACCGACGCGGATGCCAATGGCGCGCCTTCGCCGGGCGATACGCTGCGCTACACCGTTACGACTATCAACAGCGGCAACAGTGCCGCGACGGGTGTGGTCTTCAACGATACGCCCGACCGCAACACCACGCTGGTGAATAATTCAGTGACGACCAGTCAGGGCACGATCGTCGGCGGCAACACCGGCACGCCGCCGGTGATCGTCAACATCGGCACCATCCCCGGCGCGGGTGGCAAAGTTACGATCACGTTCGATGTGCAGGTTGCGACGCTCCTGCCGCCCGGCGTGAAGCAGGTGGTCAACCAGGGCATCGTTAGCAGCAACGAGCTGCCGACCGTGCCGACCAACGACCCGAGCACGCCGACGCCCGGCGACCCGACGATCACGCCGCTGGTGACACAGCCGAAGCTGGCAGCCACCAAGCAGGCCAGCCTGTTCGTGGATGCCGATAAGAACGGCGTTGCCTCGCCCGGCGATACGATCCTGTACGACATCACGATCAAGAATACCGGCAACGCGGCTTCTACCGGCAATATATATAGCGATACGCCTGACAGCAATACCACGCTGGTGGTTGGCTCGGTGCAGACCAACGTCGGGGCGATCAGCAGTGGCAACACCGGCACACCGCCGGTCACAGTCAATATCGGCAGTATCCCCGGCCTGGGTGGGGTTGCGCTGATCAGCTACAAAGTGACGATCAACAATCCGCTCCCGAGCGGTGTGCAGCAGGTGGTCAACCAGGGCATCGCCAGCAGCAACGAGCTGCCGCCGCTGCCAACCAGTGATCCGCATAATCCGCTCCCCGGCAGCCCAACGATCGTGCCGGTGGTGGCCGCGCCGGTATTGGCGGCAACCAAGACCGACACGCTGCTGATCGACACCTTGCCAGTCGGGGCTTCGTCGGGCGACACACTGCTGTATCAGGTGTCGATCAACAATAGCGGCAACACCGCCGCTACCAGCGTGATCTTCAATGATGCGCCCGATAGCAACACTACGCTGGTGAATGGTTCGGTGCAGACTAATCTCGGCACGGTGACCAAAGGCAACGCCGCTGGCGATAGCAGCCTAAGCATCGCTATTGGCACGCTGCCGGTTGGATCGAGCGTCTCGATCAGCTTCCTGGTGAAGATCAATACGCCGCTGCCGGCGGGTGTCACCCAGGTGGCGAATCAGGGCATCATCAGCGCGGGCAACTCGCCGACCGTGCTAACCGACGATCCCGCGACGCCCGCGCCCAACGACCCGAATATCACGCCAATCGCGCTGTCGCCAGTGATCGATGCTACCAAGACTGCGCAGCTGGCGACCGATGTGAATGGCGATGGAGTGACATCGCCGGGCGATATTCTGCGCTACACCATCACGATTCGCAACAGTGGCACCACCGCCGCGATGGCGGTAGTGTTCACCGACATGCCCGACAGCAACACTACGCTGGTGGTCGGCTCGGCGCAATCCAGCCAGGGTACAATCACGAAGGGCAACACGGCTGGCGACACCGCAGTCGGCGTGAATGTCGGCACGATTCCCAGCGGCGCGAGCATGACGATCAGCTTCCGCGCGATGATCAACGACCCGCTGCCGGATGGCGTGACCCAGGTGGTCAATCAGGGCATCATCAGCGGCAGCAATTTCCCAGCGGTGCCGACCGACGACCCGAGCACGCCCGCGCCGGGCGACCCGACTGTCACACCGATCACGCTTGCGCCGCGCATCATCTCCAGCAAGATCGACAAGCTGTTTGTTGATGCAGATAAGAACGGCGTGCCATCGCCGGGCGACACGCTGCTCTACCAGATCACGACTCAGAACACCGGCAATGGCGCTGCGCCAGGCATGACGTTCAGCGATGTGCCCGACCCGAATACCAAGCTGGTGGTTGGCTCGGTGCAGACCAGCCTAGGCACGGTGACGAAGGGCAACACCGCCGGCGACACCAGCCTGAATGTCGACATTGGCGTGATCCCAGCTCACGGTGCGAGCGTGACGATCAGCTTCCTGGTCACGATCAACAATCCGCTTCAGGCTGGTGTGGTGCGCATCCGCAACCAGGGCGTCGCAGCTGGCAATATCGGCCCTGCAGTGCCGACCGACGACCCGAACACGCCCGCGCCGGGCGACCCGACCATCACGCCGGTCACGTCGGCACCGGTACTGATAGCCGACAAAGCGGTGCGCCTATTCGTCGATCCCGATGGCAACGGCGTGCCTTCACCGGGCGATACACTGCTCTACCAGGTGATCATCCAGAATAGCGGCAACACGGCTGCCACCGGCGTGGTATTCACTGATTCACCGGATGCGAACACAACGCTGGTGGCTGGCTCGGTGCATACGAGTCAGGGCACAGTCACTGGCGGCAACGCTGGCGCCGCGCCGGTGGCGATCAGCATTGGAACACTGCCCAGTGGTGCGAGCGTGACAATTAGCTTCCAGGTGACGATCAATAACCCGCTGCCGCCGGGCGTCACCCGGCTGGTCAACCAGGGCATCGTCAACAGCAACGAGCTGCCGCCAGTGCCGACCAATGACCCGGCCACTGCGCCCAGCGACGACCCGACCGTTACGCCTATCGCGGCTGCGCCCGCACTAGCAGGTGAAAAAAGTGTTATACTCTACACCGATGCAAACCGTAATGGTATGCCGAGCGTCGGCGACACGCTGCTGTATGTCATAACAATCGCTAATAGCGGCAATGTCGCCGCTACGGGTGTGCTGTACAACGACACGCCAGACGTGATCACGACGCTGGTAGCTGGCTCGGTGAAGAGCAGCCAGGGCAGTGTGACCAAGGGCAACACGGCTGGTGATGCCAGCCTGACGATCGATATCGGCGTCATTCCTGCCGGCGCACGCGTGACGATCAGCTATCAAGTGACGATCAATAGCCCGTTTACGCGCTCGGTTATTCTCAACCAGGGCACGGTCAACAGCAATGAGCTGCCACCAGTGCCGACCGATGACCCAACCACGTCCGCGCATGGCGATCCAACCGCAGCAATCATTCCGCCCGGCCAGACAGCGATCAGCCTAGCAAGCCTTACGGCCACACGCCGGGCCAGCGGAGTTATGATCAGCTGGGCTACCACGGCCGAGCTCAACACCTGGGGGTTCCAGCTCTACCGTAGTGCTGATGGGAGCCGAGCTGGAGCAGTGCGAGTTACAGCGACGATCATTCCGGGCCAGGGCCGCGGCCAGGGCGGGGCGGCGTATAGCTGGCTCGACCTAAATGCACAGCCAGGCATACTATATAGCTACTGGCTACAAGAAGTCGAGCTGAACGGCACGACGCACGAGTACGGCCCGGCGACGGCAGGCAGCTCGCCGGCAGCGCAGCACAGCATCTTCTTGCCAGCTGTACATCGCTAGTAAGTTGCGGTGATGTGCTTATATATGGGGCGAGCCGATCGCACGCCCCATAATATAGTATCCAGCCAAGGGGCTTACAATATGCAGCTGCTAGCAGCGCGGGGCTGGGCAGGTTCTCCAGCCCTAGATAAGCGAAGGGAGCGAGCTTGATAACCAAC
>Ga0123337_10005983_pt1 | contig 11753 bp, 13 predicted proteins | sample frozenSSSSmetaG_FD_89792 | JGI IMG/M metagenome (GOLD analysis project Ga0123337, IMG submission 89792) | Glacier valley bacterial and archeal communities from Borup Fiord, Nunavut, Canada, to study Microbial Dark Matter (Phase II) -... | ecosystem: Environmental > Aquatic > Freshwater > Ice >...
GAACCATATTCATCAGTTATTAAACCTAAATGTTGGTTGTACCACTCTTTCATTTTGCCAGGATCCTGACATTTAAAAAATATCCCACCAATTCCGGTAACTTTTTTCATAAAATTATTTAGAATAAAATTTTTTTTACCTAATAAATATTAGCTACAACATAAAGACTTTTTAAAAAAAAACAAAGAATAAGTAATTAAATTACATATTAAAATATAAATAAAATATTTTGATCTTATTTAGTTGGAAAATATTCTTATCTTTTTCTCGCAAAAAATAAATCAGAATAATTATATCGAAAACTAATAATTAATAATATATGAACAAGCTTGATACAGCACTTGAAAGATTATCAGAGAAGCAATTGATGATTTTATTATTAAAATCCGTTTCTCTTTTAAGTATGCGCGTAAACCGAATTGAAAAAGATTCATTTAAAAGTGATGCATATCCCCGTCACTTATTAAATTCTGATAAAGCTTTTATTGAAATGTTGGATGATTTGGCTTCAATGAATTGGTTATTATCAACAGCAGAATTCGAAATGCAAATAGAAGATGTAATGGAAAGAATTAAGAAAAAATAAACTGAAAAATTAGAAATTATTATCTGATTACTTAAATGTGTTTAAGTAAAAAAAACAATTATCGATATATTGATAATTGTTTTTTTATTTTTACACCTCATCCAAATTTTTATGAAAAATGCATTTTTAATTATTGATGCTCAATTTGATTTTTGCAATCCTGAGGGAGCATTATTTGTACCTGGTGCAGTAGAAGACATTCAAAAGCTTGCAAAAATAATAAATAATAACCTCCAGAAAATTGATCACATTGTTGTAACGCTTGATAATCATCCTGTGAACGATATTTCGCATCCTGGATTCTGGAAAGATGAAAATGGAAATCATCCAAATCATTTTACACAAATTACCGCTGAAGAAATTAAAAATAAAAATTGGATTCCTCAATTTGAATTTGAAAAAGCATTTAAATATTTAGAAGCTTTAGAGGAAGAAGGTAAATTTTTACATTTTATTTGGCCAGAACATTGTTTAATTGGTTCAAAAGGGGCATCAATTGATGATAATTTATTAGATGCTCTAAAAAATTGGACAAGAACAGGAAAACAATATCATGCTGTAATAAAAGGACAAAACCCATTAACTGAGCATTTTGGAATATTTCAAGCACAAATACCAATTGCAAATGCAATTGAAACGCAATTAAATAAAGCTTTAATTGATGAATTATTACAATATGATAATATTTATCTGTCAGGCGAAGCAAAATCGCATTGTGTAGCAACAAGTTTAAAACAAGCAATGGATTTTGCACCAGACCTTGCAAAAAAAATTATTGTAATTGAGGATTGTATGTCGGATGTGCCAGGGTTAGGCTATTTAGGAGAGCCTGTTTTTATTGAAGCAAAAAAGAAAGGGATTCGATTTGTAAAAAGTGAAGATTTAATAATATAGTTGCACTAATTCTTAATATTTGATTTTAATTGAAAATTTAAAATAACATATATTTACAGTAAATTTTTATTCAATTAAATTTATTTATGAAACCATCTGCACCAAAACACATTACCTGGATACTAGGGTTAATATTTGGTATATTAGGAATAATAGGTCACTACCATTATTTTCCTTATCTATCTGAATATAATTATATTCTGTTACTTTTTGGCTTTGTTTTACTTGCCTTAGGAACTTCATTTAAAGGAATATAAAAAAAAGAGAACCATCAAAATATGGTTCTCTTTTTTTAGGCTTTATAATGTAGCAAACCTTTTCCCAATTTCATTATTACAACTGCTCTTTCATTTTCCAGAACTTTTTTTATTTCTTCCGATAAAATTTTCGTCATAATTAAATCATAATCTCCAAATATTTGAGTACTCAAACCATTTGTTTCAACTGTGATGGCGGAGTGTTTTTTTAATTCTTTAATAAAGTTTAAAACAGAATTTTCAGAACCATCATGCAAAGGATATAAACTTATTTCAACCGTTAATTCCATTTATTATTTTGTTTTTTTTCATCCAAATATCAAAATAACGATATTGATATTTAGATAAAATTATTTTTAAATTAATTTATTTTAAAAACGTTTAATAAAATTAAAATTTCCATCTAACAAAAGCTTCAATGGCTTCATACTCTGCCAAACCTAAGCGATTATAAAGCTGTGCTGTGTTTTTATTTCTATCTTCTGCCCGCTGCCAAAATTCTCTCGCATCCTCCCCTTGAAATACTACGCCATCTTTTTGTGATTGATGCTTAAATATTCCTAATCGTTTTTTCATTACCTGATCAGGGCTCATTGGCACTGCCATTTCTATTTGATCAATATCCCATTCAGCCCATGCGCCTTTATACAACCAAACCCAACATTCTTGCATAAAACTTTTCGATTTTAATCTTAAAATCGCTTCGAAAATGGCATCTAAACAAACTTTATGTGTTCCATGCGGATCGGCTAAATCACCTGCTGCAAAAATTTGATGTGGTTTTATTTCATTAATTAAATTTTCTACAATTTTATAATCATCTTCAATCAAATGACTTTTTTGAACCAAACCTGTTTCATAAAACGGCATTGAAAGGAAATGTACTCTTTCTAAAGGAACTCCAACAAACCTGCACGTACTTTTCGCTTCACCTTTTCTTATCAAGCCTTTTATATAACGCACTTGATCTGTATCTTTTTCACTTGCTTTCTTTTCACGTAAAAATGCTGCTCCTTCTTTAAAAATTTGATCTGCCTGAGGGCTTTTAATGTCAAATTTATTATTAAAATCAACCACAAAATCAGCATATCTAAGTGCTTCATCATCTGCAACTGCAATATTTCCTGAAGTTTGATAGGCTACATGCACTTCGTGCCCTTGGTCAACAAGCCTTTGTAAAGTTCCACCCATTGAAATAATATCATCATCAGGGTGAGGACTAAATATTAAAACGCTTTTAACATCTGGAATAGCTCTTTCTGGTCTATTTGTATCGTCAGCTTTTGGTTTTCCGCCTGGCCATCCGGTAATAGTATGTTGTAACCAATTAAAAACATCAATATTAATATCATATCCCTGGCCATACTCTGCAAGCAAATCACTTAAACCATAATCATTATAATCTTTATTTGTTAATTTAAGGATGGGTTTGCTTAAGGTTAAAGCTAAATTAGTTACTGCCTTTTTAATCATGAGTTTGTTCCAAACTACATCTTCTATCAACCAAGGTGTTTTACGACTGGTTAATTCTGCAGCACATGCTTCATCAATTACAAATTGAACATTTGTATGCCCTTGAAGGTAAGAAGCCGGAATGGTTTCTGTAACAGCTCCTTCAACTGCTTGTTTAATCATTTTTGCTTTGTGCTCACCCCATGCAATAAGAACAACTCTTTTCGCTTTCATAATTGGGTCAATACCCATTGTTATAGCACGGCGGGGTACTTTCGATAAACCACCAAAATCCAATGCAGCGTCGATTCTAGTTGTTAAATCGAGTGTCATTAAGCGTGTTCTAGAATTTTCGTGCGAACCCGGTTCGTTAAAACCAATATGCCCGTTTCTACCAATGCCTAATAACTGAAAATCTAAACCACCTAATGATTCTATTTTTTTTTCATATTCGTGGCAATACTCTTTTATTTTTTCAACTGGTAATGTTCCATCTGGTATATTATAATTCTCTTTCGGTATATCGATATGATCAAAAAGTTGTTCTTTCATAAACCTTACATAACTCTGTAAGGCATCGGGTTGCATAGGATAATATTCATCTAAATTAAAAGTGATTACGTTTTTAAAACTTAATCCTTCATTTTTATGCATATTAATAAGTTCGGTATAAACTTTTTTTGGCGAAGAACCAGTAGCTAATCCTAAAACGGCATTTTTTCCTTCTTTTTGTTTTTTACGAATTAGTTCAGCAATTTCTACAGCCACTGCTCTAGATGCGTATTCTGAATCTGAAAATACACTTGTTGAAGTTCTTTCATAACTTAATGACTGCATAAGTATATATTGAAGAAAAAATTAGATTATAAATAGTTTTATGTAAAAATATCTTTTTGATATTAAATACAATCTTTTGAGCTAAAAACTTTTCTAATAAAACAAAAAAAAGCCTGAAAGATTAAATCATTCAGGCTTTTAAAATAGATCATTATTTTTTAATTTTCTTCTTCTTCTTCAGTTTTATAACTGTAAAGCGTTTCGTCTAATATTAAAGTATTGGTTTTATATTTATTTACGAAATCGCTAATAATGCTATCTGTTAATTCTTCAACATTTAAACCGATTTCTAATGCAATTCCATAATCAAAATCAGTATTGATTTCAATATATTCTTTAACTTTTATTGCTTCAGTATCTTCCAATTCATCAATAATTTCCATTTTAAACACTTCAACTTCTTCATTTTCATCTGTGCTGTCAATTATTTTTTCAATTTCTGCCTCCGATAAATCGTCAAAGTTTGTCCTTTTATAAGTAGGAAATTGTTTTTCAGCTTCTTCCTCAGCTTTTTCATATAATAAACTGCTATGATATAAACGTAAAGTAAACATAGCTGTATCAAATATAACTTCTCTACCTTCGTAAGTGCCTACAAAATAAAAATGTACGTATTCTTCTCCTTGAGGTTCATCGTCATTTAAAACATAATTTGTGTCGTTATCTTCACAAAACTTTTTTATTTTATTTATTTCTTCTGTTTCGTATCCAATGTTTTCCATTATGTGTTCGTTTTATTAATTATTGTTTTATCAGGATGTAAATGAACACAAATGTACATCATCTGATTGGATTTTCTTTATATTTGACCTATGATAATAATGTGAAGATTTGTAAATATTGAGTTAACAATTAATTTTTATATACATTCTTACCTTATCACAATTAAATCAGCATGTATTTTTAACATTTTTACATATAGAAAAACCTGTAAACAACAATTAAGCAAATATTTTTAAAACTTATATGAAACCAATAGTAACTTTTTTATTACTCATTACCCTAAGCCTTTATTTACAAAGTTGCGAAACCAAACCAAAATCAGAAATTGATGTTTCAACTATTAAAGTAGATGTTAAAATAAAACGCTTTGAAAAGGAGATTTTCTCTTTAAAGTCGAAACAAGAAATTGAAAATTTTCTTAAGAAAAATCAACAATTCGCTTTATCATTTTTTCAATATTCTGGTAAGGTTGAAGATTCTGTAACCATTAATGAAATTTATAATAGAATTAAAAATACAGATTTACGAAAATTCGAAAAGCAAGTTGAAACTGAATATGCTGATATAAAAGATTTAGAAAACCAGTTTAGCAATGCTTTTAAGCATATTAAACATTATTTTCCAACATTTCGCGAACCGCAAATTTATACCATGGTTTCCGGCTTTCTTCCTGAAAAAGATTTAACTGTTTCGGATAGTGTAATAATTATTGGATTGGATTATTTTATGCCACCAAAAGCAATGTATGTTCCGGATTTACCAGAATATATGTTAAAAAGATATAAACGTCCCTATATCGTCCCTATTAGTATTTTAGCTTTATCAGGAAAATATACAAGAGTAGACCTTGCAGATCAAACTCTTTTAGCAGATATGATTGGCTTTGGAAAATCTTTGCAATTTACTTCTTACATGCTACCACAAGTACCTGATAGTATTATAATTGGTTATACTGCTCAACAATTAAAAGACATTGAACAAACAAAAGAATTAATTTGGTCTCATTATGTAAAAGAAGGATTATTCTACAGCACAAATCATTTTATAAAACCAAAATATGTAGGTGAAAGGCCTTACACAGTCGAAATCGGACAATCAATTCCACCTCGCACTGGATGGTGGTTGGGATGGCAAATGGTGAAAAAATATATGGATAAAGGGCACACTTTGCAAGAAACACTTGCAAATCTTGATTCAAAAAAAATATTTACTGAATCAGGTTATAAAGGTAAATAATTTAAAAATTTGTAAGTGAGTTTTTCATATTAATTATCATTTCTGCATTTACAACACTTTTTTCTGACGCAGTTCTGGCCGAGGAGTGAAATTCTTTGGCTTTTATAATTGATGCTATTTCTTTAATATTTGTATCTCTAATACCACTGCCTGGTAAAATTATAATTCTATCTTTTGCTTTTTGAACAAGTTCAACCAAAAGTTCTTTTCCATCCCATGCTGTATTTTTTTGTCCTGAAGTAAGTATCCTGTCTACATTCAAATCAATTAAAATTTCCATAGCTTTTAAAGGATTTTTAACCACATCAAAAGCCCGATGAAATGTAATTTGCATTGGTTTAGCTAATTTTATTAATTTATCGCATCGCAGTTTATCAACAAAAAAATCATTTGTTAGCATTCCAAATACCACACCATCAACTCCAATATTTTTACAAATTTCAATATCCTTGCACATGGTTTCAAATTCTATATCATTGTAAAAAAAATTTCCTACTCGTGGCCTTATCATTACGGAGACTGGAATTTTTAAATATTTTTTTGATAATAATATAGTTGCATAACTTGGCGTTGTGCCCCCTTCATGTAGGTTTTCGACCAATTCAATTCTATCTGCACCAGCTTTTTGTGCGTTCAAACAATCGTTTACAGTTGTTGCAATAATTTCTAAAAGAGGCATTTCTAAATAAATTTATCTTACAACAGTCCCTTTAATTTTTTTTCCCATATATCATAACCCATATTATTCATATGCAAGTTATCAGGCTTAAAAAGTTCAGTTCGAGGCTGCCCGTTATTTTTTAGCATATCGTCAAAAACATTAACAAATATTCCAAATTTTGTTTTTAATAAATACTCTTTCAATAATTTATTCACATTTTTAAATTCTTCTGCTTTAGCCCAACGTGAAGGAGAAGGCTTTAAAGAGATAATTATTATTTTCGTTTTGGGTAATTTTAAATGTATTCTATCAATTAAAGTTTTAAAATCATTAAAAACAGTTTGAGTAGATTTATTACTGAGTGCTATGTCGTTTTCACCAGTATAAATCACCACTTCAGAAGGTTTATATTTATAAATTATCCTATCGAAATAATAATTTAAATCTGAAGTTTCAGATCCTCCAAAACCTCTCTTTATAATTTTTTTTTCAGGAAAACGTTGTGGCAGATCTTCCCAAAATCTTATTGAACTGCTTCCAATAAATAGAATCGCATTTTCGGGCCAGGCTCTTTTTAGATCTTCATTTTCAAAAGCTGAAATTTCGTTTTTCCATTTTTCAGGATTATTCTGTGCTTTTAAGAAAAATGGGACTACTAATAATAATAAAAATAAAATATATGTCCGTTTCATATTAATAATCCGTTTAACAAAATAATTATGAATATATCAATATTGATAAACTCATAAAAAAGATTTGCGTAATAATAAAAAAATAAAACAAGAATAATTATTAATTGATTTTTGATCGCACGTAAAAAACATTTATGAAAATTTTATCACCACAAAACATTCGAGAATTAGACGATTACAGTCTCAAAAATGAGAACATTACATCACTAGAATTAATGGAAAGGGCCTGCAATGTTTTTACACAATGGTTTATTCGAAATTTCGATACCAGCCATAAAGTTAAAATTTTTTGCGGAATGGGAAATAATGGTGGTGATGGATTGGGAATCGGTAGACTTTTAATCGAACAAAAGTATAATGCAAAAATTTATATTCTTGAAAACAGGCAAAAAGGTTCGGACGATTTTCAATATAATTTAGAGAAAATAACTTCTCCCAAATGGATCCGAGAGTTGACTGACATTCCAAGGTTAAATCCTGATGATATTATAATTGATGCAATTTTTGGTTCTGGATTAAACAGACCGACCAGTGGAATATCTGCAGAAGCAATTGATGTTATTAATAAATCTGGATGCACAATTATATCAGTAGATATTGCATCGGGTTTATTTTCGGATGTTTCTAACCATTCTGAATTTATAATTGAACCTACATATACATTTTCATTTCAATTACCGAAACTTTCATTTCTATTTCCTGAAAACGAAAAATATGTTGGCAATTGGGTGATAAGTAATATAGGTTTAAATCAGGAATTTATTGATAAAACAGAAACCGATTATTTTTTTTCTGACGAGAATTTTGTAAAAACATTATATAAGAAACGATCCAAATTTTCTCATAAAGGTACTTTTGGTCACGCCTTTATTATGGCAGGCAGTCTAGGAAAAATGGGTGCTGCAGTATTAGCTGCAAAAGCTTGTTTGCGTACAGGAGCTGGTTTATTAACAATTCATTCGCCACAATGTGGAACTGAAATTTTACAAATATCTATTCCAGAAGCAATGGTTGAAGAAGATATAGCTGATAATTATTTATCACAACTACCTGATTTAGAAAAATTTAATGCAATAGGTGTTGGCCCAGGGATAGGTTTACATCCCATGACTTGTGAAATTTTGGAAAATCTTTTGCGTGAAATAAAAGTACCCATTGTTATCGATGCAGATGGATTAAATATTATATCGCAGTTTAAAGCTTTGTTAAATAAATTACCATCTAATACCATTTTAACTCCACATCCTAAAGAATTTGAACGGCTCACTGGCGAAGTATATAATAACCATTCTGAAAGATTAAATGCCTTAAAAGAATTTTGCTTAAAACATAAAGTTATTGTTGTTCTTAAAGGTCATAATACTGCCATCGGACTTCCATCCGGAAAAATTTATTTTAATTCTACAGGCAATTCTTCAATGGCAACTGGAGGAACAGGAGATGCACTCACAGGAATTATTACCTCTTTATTAGCACAAAAATACGAAACTGAAAATGCAGCAATACTTGGAGTTTATTTACATGGCAAAGCGGGCGATTTAATTGCAGAAAAACAAGGTTTTTCAGGTCTATTAGCCAGAGATTTAATAGACGCTATACCTTTCGCAATAAAAACATTGGAAAATTAATATGAAATTATAATACTTTGCTTTTTAATGTTTACATTTAAATTTAATGGACTAAATTAAAGTTTTAGTCCATTTTTGCACATGGACAATTTATCACCTTTAGCCGAACCCATCTCAATTCCTATTCAGGAAACTGATATTAGTCAACCTATTTATTCAATTCAATTAATTGAGAAAGCGTCTCAAGCATTTGTAAAATGGTTTGTTTTAAAATTTCCTAAAACAAAAAAAATAAAATTTTTTTGTGGAATGGGAGATAACGGAGGCAATGGCCTTGAAATAGCAAGATTGCTTCAGGAAAAAGGATATAATAATAAAATTTTTATTGTTCAACATACTTCTGATACTTCTTTTGTTTTTAATAAAAATATCACTAAAGTTTCCTCTCATAAATGGATCACCCAATCAAAGGACATTCCTAAAATTAGTGATGATGAAATAGTAATTGATGCCATTTTAGGAGTAGGGCTTAATAGACCTATTGATAAGCACTTAGCTGAAATTGTAGATAAAATAAATTATTCAAAAGCTAAAATTATTTCATTGGATATTGCTAGTGGTCTGTTTGCAGAAAAACATACTTCATCATCACATGTAATCATTCCTACTTACACCGTTACAATAAATTTACCAAAGCTTGCATTTTTAATGCCTGAAAATGAAAAATACATTGGCGAGTATTTTATTTTGGATGTAGGCTTAACAATAGATTTGGTTAAGAAAAACAGATCTGACATTCGTTTTATTAGTGCCCCTTTTGTAAAATCTTTTTTTAAAAAAAGAACAAAATATACCACTAAAGAAAGTTTAGGGAAGGCTTTGCTAATGGTAGGAACTTCTGAAAATATTGGTTCTGCTATTTTAGCATCCAGAGCTTGCCTTAGGGTTGGTGTAGGAAAATTAACTGTGCATACGCCTGGTTATGGTCACCATGTTTTACAATCTTCTTTACCCGAAGCTTCTGTAATAAAAGACAGCAGGTCGATTTATACAACTCAATTTCCTGAATTAGAAAGTTTTACAGTTGTGGGCATTGGTCCGGGCATTGGTTCTCATCCAGTAACCATAGAAGTATTTGAAAGATTACTTAAGCAGGCTAATAAACCAATGATATTAACAGATGATGCAATAAATATTTTAATTAAATCCAAAAATCTACTTAATATATTACCTGTAAGCAGCATTTTGTTAATGGAACCTGATGAGTTTTATAAACTTACACATGATGAGTTTTTTTTAAAATTCGACAATGATTTTGAAAAGCTTGAATTGTTAAAAAAGTTTACTCGTAAGTATAATGTTGTTTTAATTTTAAAAACCGGAAATAATATTATTGCCTTACCTAACGGGCAAATTCATTTTAATTTTACCGGAAACCCAGGCATGATTGCACATGGAACTGGTGATGTATTAACAGGAATTGTAATGTCGTTAATGGCACAAGGATATGAACCTTGGCGAGCCGCCATTTTAGGTGTTTATCTTCATGGCCTTGCCGGTGATGTGGTGGGAGTTAAAAAGGGTTATAGTGCTTTAATAGCTTCTGATTTAATTGAAGAAATTCCATCAGGAATAAAAAAGCTAGAGAATTTAATTTAATTTAATTTAATTTTTTTTAATCTCTAAGAATACCCCAAATCCAACAAAAATCCCTCTAAAATATCTTTGTCTGAAATTTGATTTTCGAAACCCCAAATGAAAATAAGCGGACGCTTGAAAAAAAATTGGTCGTAGGAAAAACCTACGACCAGACCTGAGGTTAATATTACTTTTGCGCCTGCCCTTTTCATGCTTAATATTTCAAATCTTCTTTTACCTCTTTGTAGCCGTTGCATCCAGCAAAAGTCTTCTTATCAATCATTTAGTTTTCTAAAAGTTGTCCATATCTGACAACTTTGTCACCGTCCGTTATCATAATATTTTTTTTGAAGTCGAAGAATGGTTCAAGTTGCCAGTCCTCATTACCAGCAAATCCAATTCGCGAATAGAAGTCAAGGAAACTCCACAAATTTGAACCAAGTATTTTGCCATGCATAGTGTCTCCTTCGTGCGAAAAATATATTACCTCAGAAGGATTACTTCCAATGGCAATTACATCTCCATTTGGAACATCGATTATTGGTAATTTATCTGGACATAGTTTTTCCGTTATTGCAATCGCTTGACTGTCGTTATATTTTGTATCTGTAGATGCCTTTATCCATTCCTGAAAATTTATATGTTGTTCTACAAGTGTATTTAAATTCCAATATATGTTACCTGAAAAATTTTGCCTAAATTCTTCAGAAAGCGTTTCGTTAAATTGGTAGCTAAACTCTAAATGTTTGGAAAAAAGAAATAACTTTTTTAAGTCGTAAGGTATATGTTTACCAATTTGTTTTTCAACGAAATCAATTTCTGTAGAAGTTGCTGGTCTGTCTATGAAGGGCATATGAGTTATTGTCCAGCTTTTACGCTTGGCAATTTCCATTAGCCCGTCTATTTTATTTAACACTTGTTGATAAACTTCTAATTCTGTCATAATAGGATGGTAAATCTTAAATATGAGAAAGTTTAAGGTAAATTGTTATAAACTGAATTATAAAAGTATCTCTTTTAACTCTATCCTAATAACCTTTCAACTCAGCAAATTCTTTTGCAAAGTAGGTTAAAATCACTTTTGCCCCTGCTCTTTTCATGCTTAATAAAATCTCAATCATTGTTTTCTCACCATCCAGCCAACCATTTTGAGCTGCAGCTTTTATCATTGCATATTCACCACTGACATTATAAGCAGCAATAGGTAAA
>Ga0123337_10005984_pt1 | contig 11752 bp, 10 predicted proteins | sample frozenSSSSmetaG_FD_89792 | JGI IMG/M metagenome (GOLD analysis project Ga0123337, IMG submission 89792) | Glacier valley bacterial and archeal communities from Borup Fiord, Nunavut, Canada, to study Microbial Dark Matter (Phase II) -... | ecosystem: Environmental > Aquatic > Freshwater > Ice >...
CTGGGAATGCATATTGGAGGCTCCGCCTCAAGACTTGCGGCAGAGCCGCAATGAGGAGCATTTCCAGCCAGAGGCTAGAAACGAGGTTTTAAAGGAGTTTTGGCTTAAGTTGACACCAATGAACGCAGTGGCTCCTCCTTGTAGGAGAGAGATAAAGAAGAGAGGTTTTCCAGATACCATGAAAAATGAATGTAGAGACGTAGCAATGCTACGTCTCTACAAGAGTTCTAGATAATGTATATTTAACTTCTGGAGATATCTATTAATAAAGTTCAAAGACTCATTAATGGAGTTCAAGGAAATTAAACCCCACCTAAAACCCAAAAAAAGCCTGTCTATGCAGGCTTTCTTTAGGTAGCCCCAGACTAAAGCTCTGTGGGCATTTTCATATTTTTGCAGGAGATTGGATAATTAATCTCAATCAACGTCTTTGATTGTCCTCTTCACTGCCTTGCCTGCATCCTCAGCTGTGCGCTGAACATTTTTACCAGCATCATCAGCCCCACGCTGAACATTTTTTGTCACGTCTTCGGCAGCATTCTGGGTATTACCCTTGAGATTTTCAATTCCTCGCTGAGTCCCCTTAACAACACCTTTGCGAACTTCTTCAGCTGAACTGCCGATATCTTCACCCAGGTTTTTCACTCTTTCACCAAGGGGTGTACCTTTTTGGTAATTTTCGCCATATTGCTCTCGACTGTCAATTCCCTTCTGCTCAATATTTTTTTGAGAATTTTTCGCTAGCGCATCACCTCTGTCATTCGCTGCCTTTTCATCTTGCGCTCTGGGATCTACATCACTAAAGTTATTCATCCCACCAGCCGGAGCAGAGAGAGGAGTATTTTTTGTGGGATCGTAGCGTTTGGAATAAGGTGATTGAGCGTCAGGTTTTGGTGGCTGTGTTGCTGTTCCTGGATCACCACAAGCTTGTGTCAGAAATAAGAACATTCCTGCTAAAAAAACAGTTAAAACTTTTAAGGGACGAATGTTTTTCAGCCAAGTACCTATTTTTTTCATACTTCTACTCCTTGCATTTTTGTGACTAAGTTAAACTTCAACCAAGATAGCATTTACAATCTATTTAAAATCTCAACCATTGAGACAAAATAATTGTTCTATCTGCCTACTGCTGGATTTTTTTGTAATTCAGGTCTGGCAGCCGCTTCATCTGCCTTATCTTTCAAAAAGCCGGAAGCTTCTTCAACAGCCTCTTTTACAGTCTCAATCCGCTCTTGAAACCGAGTTCCTAAATTTGGTTCATTCTGAATCAAACCACCTGCTTCAGGTTCTTCAAAGTCCTTGTCTGTGATGATTGGCAGTTCTGCTTCTTTTTGGACTCGACCTGCTGGTGTCTCGGCACCAGGATAAAGTATCTCAGATTGTCCCTTTGTAGCAATCAATAATTGCGAACTTGGTTGTAAGCTAGCTTGGTCATGTTCCTGATTAGCCTTTGGATTTGCTATTTTCGGATCGGTGGACATTCTGTAGTTGGTATACTTGTCTCCACCATTCTTATAAGGATTGTTTGCTCCGCCAGCTTGTACAGCAGGATTTTGAGGATTTGCACCTTGAGCATTTGCCCCACTACAAGCAGTGTTAACTATCAACAGTAGTCCAGCGAAAAAGATAGTTAATATCTGGCGTAATCTAATTTTTTTCAAGAATACTGTTACAGCGTTCATGTAGTCCTCCTGACCAAAATATTAATAAGCTAATAGTTTGCTGAATTATTGGATTGGTCAGCAAATTATTGTGCTTGTTTTGCTTGCAGAATCTTTGATAACCTCTATCAATGATATGAATAATAAAATTAACTTTACCTCTAGCGCAGGCCACATTTTAATTATGATTGATAGAATATTTTTATCTAACTCTAGGAAGATATAAAATAAAATCATATCCTTTTTGAAAAAAGAAATACATAGACCTGTTTAATAAATTCCATGCGTTTAAGTAAGCAACAACTTTTATGGCTCTTTGTCAATTCTTGTTACAAAACTTAATTAGGAATTAGGAATTACGAATTATTTTAATACTTCAAAAGCTTTAGATAGGTAGCTGATGTACTGTAATAATTGAGGTATTCAGCCCTTGTTGCTCTCACCGTTAAATTACTAAATTGATGAAGCAATTTTTACGCTGGATAATTTTGGGCGGAACGCTGTTTTTTTTAGCTAGAGCTTTGAAGGATAATTGGATTGAGGTAACTGCTATCCGCATTCATGGGGTAGGATGGGCAATTATAGCGATCGCAACAGGCATCACTTTACTAGCACATACTTGGGCTGGCTGGATCTGGACTTGGATTCTACAAGAGTTAAATCAATCTGTATCATCTACCCAATTCATCCAAGTTTACCTAAAAACGAATATTGCTAAGTATTTACCAGGTAATATCTGGCATCACTACGGGCGAATTGTCGCCGCCAAAAATGCCAATGTTTCTGCTGGTGCAGCCACCTTAAGCGTTTTGCTAGAACCGTTACTCATGCTAGCGGCTGCTTTAATCATTATTGTCCTATGCAGTAACCAGTTTGCCGCAGCTAATACTACCGTTGTTATACAAATATTACAATTGCTGAGTTTAGCTGTAGTCCTTTGTGCGATTCATCCCTGGTTTTTAAACCCAGTTATTCGCTTTTTGTACAGATTCAAAGCAAAAAAGTCTGCTGTCACCAGTGAGTCAACTGTTCCCTTCACTCTTAAAAGCTATCCCCTACGACCTTTATTAGGAGAATTGGGCTTTATGGGACTACGCGCCACTGGGTTTATATTAACTATGTTCGCCCTGGGTTCGTTGAATGTGAATCAAATTCCTTTGTTGTTAGGGGCTTTTAGTTGCGCTTGGTTGTTAGGGTTTGTCATTCCGGGTGCGCCTGGTGGATTAGGTGTGTTTGAAGCGACTGCGTATGAACTTTTACGACACCACTTTCCATCTGCTCTAGTATTTAGTGCGATCGCTCTATATCGCCTCATTAGCATTCTAGCTGAAACTGCGGGTGCTGCCTTCGCTTGGTTAGACGAACACCTCGCTAAATCGTGAATCAGGCGACACTCATTTTTGTCTATCTACCTTCATCTGTGAAAACACACGATAACCATCCAGATTTAACTGCGGATTACTGCTTTCCTCTTCTTCCATCTTAATCAAGTTATATTCTACATTTTCTGCATAGATTGCAAACGTGATATTAAAGACTTCCATAAAATTGATTACCCACTTACACTCATCTTCAGGATATTTTTCGTAATAACGAATCAGATGAGCAATCCTAATTTCTAAATGCCTGCGGGAATTTCTGCAAATCAAAATAGTCTTTAGCAGTATAATCACCAATGTTAGAGAGTGACCTTGGGTAAGCAATAATATAAATAATGACGAAGGTTCCTGACCATTTTCTGTTGTCAAAGAATCAATCACTCGATTACAAGTTCTTAAGAACAATTCTTTAGTGATAATTTCTTGACTATAATCTTTCTTCCATAAGGATAAATTCTCTGCGAACTTCCGCCGCAAACTTTCGACTACCTCTTGATTATCTACAGAAAAAAATAGATATTTTTCTATACTTATTTTAAATTCTTCAAGAGTTTGCTCTTGAGTTTGCTTGATAAATATATTCGCAATATTTTCATGGCTAAACACACCCTTTTTTAAAACAATTGCTTTTATTAAACGCAGAACGTTATCTCCCAAAATACTGGGATTTTTGTAGCGTGTTGTGCTTGAGACGGGAGATTGAGAACGAGCAATATACATTGCCAGTTCAAACTTAAATTTGTCTTTTATCTGTCTAGAAAGCTTTCTGGCAGCCTCTTGTTGCTCTCTGGAATTATTCTCATTAACAGATTGATCGATTAATAAATAGGAAGTGTAGCGATTAGCCCAATGACCTTTAGATGATTCATCATGTTTACCAGCAAATAATTTTAGTTCTTGGTAGTCTTTGCTATTTATGAAATTCTCCAGCCAGCGTTTACAGATATTTATATCTGGAAAATTCTTGGTCTTTACTTTCAGGCTTTCATTCGCAAATAAATTAACTAGTTCTTGGATATATTTGTCTTTTCTGTTAGTTGTCCAATTGTTAATTATTATATAGCTACACCGTTTAAGTGTATTACAGAATTCCTGTTCATTATCTTTTAAAAAAATGCTGTATATTCCAGGTATAGAATGGGCATACTGTGAATCAAGACCCTCTATAAATAAACCTTTGAATTTCTGTAAAACATCATCTGGCGGCAATTTTTTGACAATTTCCACAAAGAAGCTATAAACCTCTTCTTGTGCCATTTGCACATTTGGCTGTCTAGATTTGGACGTAACAAAATGCGGATATTGCTGACTAATTGAGAAACTATTAGCGGTCATTCCAGTTCTCAGTACAAAAAGGCTTCCTGTTCATATTATTACCAGCTTACCTTGGTGAACAGTAGCATCAATCTATTCTTCAAAGATTCAGTAATCTTTTTACACAAATTTGATAAACTCGGACTATAAATAAAGTATTAAACAGAAATTGTTTAATACTTCATGAAATACTCCAGTAAAATTATTTACTTCTAAGAGAGCATTTATAAAATAAATCACAAATAGTCTCTAAGTATTAGAGCCAGTAAACAAATCTATGGGCGAGTTAATCTATAAATAGATACAACCCGCCCATTCCTTCTATAGGAGTTTTTTGGCATTTTAAATTTTTAATGGGGGTGGAGGGACTTGAACCCACACGACCTTTTAGGGTCAACGGATTTTCATTCTTCCGCAGTTTTCACTGCTACCTGATGGCAATAGCCAGCTCAGGTTTTAAGAATTGGACTCTCCCTTTACCCTCGACTTAACGTTAGGGTAGCTCCCGTCGGGTCTCTGCACCTTCCGAATAGTTAGGAGTTAGGAGTTAGGAGTTAGGAGTTTTAATTTACTCAGTACTCAGTACTCATTACTCGTGACTTTTTTCGGCTTGGCTCAGGATTGCCATGTCTGTTGTCAGATTTAGGTTTCCCTGAGTTTGAGAGCTTCCACTTGAGGGATTTCTCCTCCAAGGCTCAGTTATCTAAGTCCGTAGCGTCTACCATTCCGCCACACCCCCGTTGGTGTTTGGCAACTAGTGTAACTAGTTATTTTTTCGAGGCAGTAAATTACCTCCTCATCTATTCCACCATCAATTGTGTCTTTTGTCCAACTAGATTAAAAATATTTTTTCCAGAGTTGGAAGTTTTCCTTGTTTGGTCATAATCAATCTGGATGAGTTTTCGATCTTGTCTGACTAGAGCATTTGTTTGCCAGTGGATTCTTGATTATAGCATAAATTCTCTCTTTTCTCAGTCAATCTGGACATAAATGAGGAATTCTGGCGCAGTTATGTTGAAAGCATTTATAACTATACTTTCCTGAGTCTGGCTCTTCAGCCTATGATGGGAAACAGATGCTTAAGACTTGAAAGTTATGATTGTCGCCCTGCTGTATCTGATTTTGGCTGGAGCTTACCTTTTGGTAATCCCGATTGCTGTTTTGCTGTACCTGAAGCAGCGTTGGTTTGTAGCTACATCCATTGAGCGTGTCTTCATGTACTTTTTGGTATTTTTCTTCTTTCCGGGTTTGTTGGTTCTATCGCCGTTTGTAAATTTTCGACCCCAACGGCGACAACTTGAAGTTTAACGAAATTGGTAGGTCATAATTCTCATGCGACGGATTGACGCTATTGGAATTGGCTTGGGTGTTTTTATTGCTGGCGGCTTGGCATATCTAGGATTCCAGCTAGTCGGTTTGGATAATCAGAAAGCTGGTATATGGAGCCAAGTCTTACTATTCAGTGGGTTAGTTGGCTGGTTAGCTACCTATTTTTTCCGTGCGATGGGACAAAAAATGACCTACCACCAACAGCGCGAACAGTATGAGCAAGACTTTCTGCAAAAGCGGCTAGAAGAGCTTACTCCCGAAGAACTAGCACGAATTCAAGCTGAAATAGAACAAGAAGAGCAATCTCAGGTGTAAAGTTATCATTGATGAGTCAAGAGTTCAAATCTAGATTTGAACTCTTGACTCTTGACATTTGACTCTTGATACTTGATTAAATGACTGCGATTTCTGATTGCTTTGAAACTCTTGGGCGCAATCGCGAGTGCGCTTTGATTCCGTTTATCACTGCTGGCGATCCAGATTTAGAAACAACAGCAAAAGCTTTGGAGATTCTAGATCGTAGTGGAGCCGACATAATTGAACTAGGTATACCCTACTCCGATCCTCTAGCGGATGGGCCAGTAATTCAAGCTGCTGCTACCCGCGCCCTGCAAAGGGGAACGAAATTGGAGCAGGTGCTAGAAATGCTGCAAGGGATTACTCCCAAATTGCGATCGCCTATTATCCTATTTACCTACTACAACCCAATTTTGCACCGGGGGATTGAAAAATTTCTCTCTTCAATTGCGGCGGCTGGGGTAGCAGGATTGGTAGTACCAGATTTGCCCTTGGAAGAAGCCGCCGGGTTGCTCCAACCAGCTAGTGAGATGGGAATTGACCTAATCTTGTTGGTTGCTCCCACCAGTTCTGCTGAACGGATAAAAGCGATCGCTCGTTCATCCCAAGGATTTATTTATTTAGTTAGTGTCACAGGGGTTACAGGAATGCGATCGCAGCTGGAAAACCGCGTATCAGATTTACTCAAAGAAATTCGTAGTGTTACTGATAAACCCATCGGTGTTGGCTTTGGGATCTCTGAAGCTGCACAAGCGCGTCAGGCAAAAGAATGGGGCGCAGATGCCGTGATCGTAGGTAGCGCTTTTGTGAAACGGTTAGCCCAAGGTACCCCAGAGCAGGGATTGAGTGCGATCGCCGAATTTTGCCAAAATCTCAAAGCAGCCATCAAGACTACCAACACCAGCATAAATACTCCTCTTGATTAGAGAGGGAAAGTAGATTAAAAAAGTATAACAATCTAGTTTTTCTATTCTTGCGTGGTAGACAATTTGACCATTATAGTCTTGAATATTAACATCAGATGTGATGATGTAAAAAAACTAGTTGATATAGTTGCTTATAGTTTGAGTATTATATGAAATCAAGTAGGCATAAATTATGAGTGTGAGAGTGAGTCAGTCACAAATGATTATAGTTACCTCGCAATTGAGGAGCAAAGGCGATGAGTGAGAGTATGGCATTTATCGGCGGGGTTGCCGTAGCTGGGCTGGCGGCTCTCGTATTGCTCAAAGGAACAAATACCCCCCTACAACCTAACTTTGCTGTTGCTTCCCAAATGCCAGGGACTGTAGTAGCGCCGGGAATGCAGCCACAAATGTATCCTTACAACCCTTATGGGCAACCAGTGTATCCCGGTCAGGTTCAGCCACCGACTGCTGCCAGTTCTGACCAGCGTCTGGAGATGGAGAAGTTGAACACGCAGATGCAGCTAGAGCGTTTAAAAAATGACAATGAACAGCTCAAGGAACAGCTAAAGCAGCAAAATCAACAAATCCAAGGACAAGTCCAAAATTTCAATACTCAGCAGCAGTGGCAATTAGCCCAGCAGAATAACCAACAAAAAGCAGCAGCATTCCAGCCGCTAAATCCTTGGTGGTCTTCCCCCATGCTTTGGGCTGTGGGAGGCGCAACTCTCACTATTGGTGGTGGTGTTGTCGTTGCTGGGGTATTAGCTTTATTTTCACCACGGCAGCGTCCAGCCCGTACTGTACAAGTGATTCACCCCTACCCAGGAAATACGCCGTCCTTGGTTCCAGTGCGACGCGCTGAGTTCCTGCCTGCTTCTCGGATGGAAGCAAGACGAGTTGAAGCCCCAGAATACGACGAAATGCACTAAGGGACTTCCAAAAAATAAATTATCCAATGTTAATTTATCGGGTGCGTTAACGAAGTAACGCACCATTTTGCTCTAGCCTGTTATGGTGCGTTAGCCAAAAGCATAACCCACCCTACAATTTAGATATTTTTTTAATTGGAAGTCCCTAATAGGGAAAATAAGCTGAAAAACATCTAATTTGCATAACCGAATTAAACAGAACTCTTGTGATTCCCATAGTTATTGCACCCCACCCCTTAATCCCCTCCCCGCCGGCAGGGAGGGGAGACAAAACGCAGCTTTGGCGGGGTGAGGTTCTTCGAGTTTAACAAGTAATCAAGCGGGCATGATATTAAAAGCCGCTTTTGGGAGTTTCTGTATGATTAGGATTCTCTGTAGTGGCAGGTTGGTTAGTATCGGGAAGTTTCTGTGGGGTACTCTTCTGATTACCTTGATTTTCCAGTTTAGATAGTGCCTGTTTTGCGAGATTTTCGGCTGCTTGTTTAAATAATGGTTCGATTCTATTTCGCCAATATTGAGTATTAGGCAACTTTTCTGGATGGTTTTTATAATCTAAAACTTTATCCCATTTCCCATCATCCAGAGCTTTGTTGATCTCATTAGATATCGCTTCCGCCTTAGCCCAATCTTGCTGCCACTGGGCAATTACTTTACCTGTCTGTTGGATACCAGAAGCAGCATTTGCCGGAACCGATTTTAAAAGTGCGATCGCACCAATTATATCTCCTGATTCATACTTCTGTCTTGCTTGTTCTATAATATTGGCACTGTGATCAGTAGGCTGCGATCGCACTAATTTCCCCCCATCGGCAGTTGACCCTTCCGGCTTTTCTGGTAATGGAATTGATACATTCCTCAATTTTGGTTGTGGCTTGGGAATTGGTCGAGTTGCAATCAGGGTATCATCATCTACTGTCTTAGTTGCAATCCCTTTGTCGCGCAGGCAAGAACTCCATTCTTGATTATTGGTTATCACATCCGAGGATGCCCAAGCCAAACGGCCAGATTTAAGTTTAACTTCTATCCAACCTCGTTTTGTCCGCTTGCCTGTTACCTCGAAATTGGTGTTATTAGTAACAGTTTGCAAAATATTATCCGAATTTATCGAACTAGGTTCAGAACGGATATTAGAATTTCCGACGACAACAGCCGAGCATTTGTTTACTAAGGCGGTATCCTTACCTGTAAGATTAGCAGTTAAATTTTTCACATTTGGAGCTACATTTGCTACCAAGGCAGCCCCACCACCTGCCAATAATATGGCAATTAATACCGGCCATGGGTCAGATTTGCTAGAGTCTTTATGGGCAGGTTTGACAGGATTCGCTGGTGCAACTGCAACCGTTTGCAGTCGAGATACTTGAGGTTTGGAAAGTGCTGGGACAGGATTAATGGCGTCTTTACATGCTTGCAGTGCTTCCGTGGCGTTTTGGTAGCGGTCTTTGAAGTGATAATGCACCATCTTGGACAACACTGCCGCCAGTCGATAGTTCACGGTTACTGATTGCTGCCAAATGATTTCGCCCGTTTCCGGGTCTTCTTGCAATTCTGTTGCCGATAATCCTGTTAATGCTTGAATGGCGATGATGCCGAGGGAATAGATATCACTGTTAGGACGGGGTTTACCTTGCCCTTGTTCTGTGGGCATATAGCCAGGAGTGCCAATAACTACTGTGGCAGAAGGTTGTCCACCAACTGTTACTAGCTGTGTACGCAGTTGCTTCACTGCCCCAAAGTCTACTAAAACTAACTTATGATCTGAGGCGCGACGGATGATATTATCCGGTTTGATGTCGCGGTGAATCACACCTTGGCGATGGACAAATTCGAGAATTTCCAGAACTTCTTGTAACAGTTGAATTACTCGGCTTTCACTCCAGCGCTTACCAGGTATAAGTTCTTCAGCTAGAGTATGTCCTTCAATATATTCTTGTACTAAATAAAATTCTTGGTTCTCGTCAAAGTATGCTAGCAGCCTGGGTATTTGGTCATGGTTGCCCAGTTTTTCTAAGGTTTCGGCTTCGCTGTTGAATAGGCGTTTAGCAGTATCAAAAACTCTGGGGTCAGTTCCGGGCTTGAGGTGCTTGACAACGCAGATGGGATTGCCTGGCCGCCTAGTATCTTGGGCAATATAGGTTTGACCAAATCCTCCCATAGCCAGGACTCGAATTACTTGGTAACGATGGTCTAGTAGCTTGCCGATCATATTCCCTCCCCAGAGTTATTACTTAATTTTCCAGCTAGTAATAAATATCTCCAAATTTTCTTCAATGAAATCCGCTATCTTGAGAAAAGATTTAGATTAAAAACGCAGCTTTTTAATAAACGTAGACTGTTTATTTTTCTTTTAGTGTCCCTGTTTACTACCAATGCCACCGAAAATAACAAATCCAGTTGCATGGCAGCAGGCTGAAATCCTCATGCAACCTGCTTTCATTCGCGTTATCGACAATATCCGCAAGCTGCTTGATGAATCTTCCTGGACGGGAACTTACCACGATGTCCTGATTTGGCCGGCTAGCACCACTGATCAAATTAAAGTATTGGTGACTGAACTATTGCAAGCGATGGAAACTGCAACGCCGGAAGAAGCAGATGAAATCAGAGAGACTCTTACTCGTCTGCCTGTGCCCCATCCAGGATATCATCTACGTTTGGAGCGTCAACAGCAACAAGCGAGTATCGATTTGTGGGAACTGTGTTATCAAGTGTGTTTTCTGGAATACACCCCACAGGAGGAAGCTGCTGATATTGATACTAGTTTAATTGATGAATTAGGTGAAGTTGATTGGTTGCGTTTAGATGCTAAGACAAAGGAGTTAGTTGAGCAGGCGTTTGCTAAATTGCCAGAGAGTTGAAGCCCTCAGAATAGAATTCTAGGGCTATATGAACGCAACCCGGCTACATGGGTTAATGAAGTCAGGCTTTCTTAGTCTGTTTGGGTTAGGAAAGTCGAATGTCTATCTAACTGTTTGCAATGGCTTCCAATTATCTAAAGATGCTCGAATAGCAGTTAATTCACGCAGGTATTTATTCAGCTTGTCTTTGTGAATATTAAGAATTTCACGGATATGATCAGCTTCGGCTTCTTTGGTATTCCGTTCTTTCAGCAAGCTGTCAAAATCATCTTGAAACATTTTAATAAAGTCATTGATTTGCTGTTCTGCACTTCTAAAATCTTCCTGAATTTGTTTTTCAATTACTCGCTGTAAAAGCTTTTGGTTTTCTAACACCTGCTCATCTATCTTCTGCTTAATTCCTTTTGCTGTTTGGCGTAAGTCAATATCGTAAAAATCCTGCTTATCCTGGTATGAAACATCTACATAATAGACTTTATTCGATTTACAACAACCACTGTCTTTTTTTGCTTCTTTTCGTGTGCGAGTAAACACCTCTTGCTGGTATTGAATTTCTGCATCTATTCCCCGGAACTCAAAGCTAGGAAACTGAATATCATTTATATTTATATGAACGTTCAAAGATTGCCCAAGATATTGAGAAAGTTCATTTGATATCTGTTGAATATCTTCTTGTATTTTCTTAACTAAAGCTTCTCTTATTTTTGTCCCATCCCTAACTAGCTTATCTTGAGTGTCTAGCCACCAACTTTGAATATGAGGAGCGCAAAAATCATTGATGGTACTACCAATTCTCTGAGCTTCTGCTTTAGTTTTTGCTCTAATGATGTATGAGTCTGATATCTTCAACGAATTTTGATTCCCAGAATTAGAAATATTCAATGAGTCTGGAACAGATTGCTTCATACTGTCTAGCAAAGAGTTGCGTGTTTTGAGTGCTGTTTTAAGTCCTTTTCGTGACATACTCCTACACTTCCGCAAGCGGTAAGTGTAGGCTTCCAACAGCCCGATGAAGGGTATGAAGGATTTCCTTCGTGATACTATCGTCCATAGTTCCAACTATGTCCAGTTTCCCAC
>Ga0123337_10005985_pt1 | contig 11752 bp, 10 predicted proteins | sample frozenSSSSmetaG_FD_89792 | JGI IMG/M metagenome (GOLD analysis project Ga0123337, IMG submission 89792) | Glacier valley bacterial and archeal communities from Borup Fiord, Nunavut, Canada, to study Microbial Dark Matter (Phase II) -... | ecosystem: Environmental > Aquatic > Freshwater > Ice >...
CGATTGTCGCCCAGACCGCCGGATGCGCACCGCCGAAAGCGCGTCGGAACGTGCACAAGCACCCCCGCGGATGCGGCAAATTTGCGCGGCGAAGGCCCTGGGCGAAGGTAGTAGCGGCCTCGCCGGGATCGGGGTTGGGCTAGCATCCCGACGCATCGGAGACGCCATGAAGACCAGCCGCACCGCCTTCATCCTGGCCGCACTGATGTGCGGCGCAGCGGTCGCCGGCATCGCGGCGCGCCCGAGCACCAAAGCGGCCAACCGCGGCAACGCGATCGTCCTCGAAACCGCCGTGCCCAAGGGATTCGCCAATTGGCGCGTGCTGCCCGACCAGAGCGGGGTCGTCAACCCTCAGACCAAGGAGCTTCTCGACAAGCTCTACAGCCAGGTTCTGACACGCACGTACGTGAACGCGGAGGGCTATCGGATCATGCTGTCGATGGCCTACGGTGACGACCAGCGCGGTGGCCTGCAGGCGCATCGGCCGGAGGTCTGCTATCCGGCGCAGGGCTTCAAGCTCGGCAAGGTCGAGGACGGCGCGCTGCTCACGTCGTTCGGCAACATCGACGTGCGGCGCTTGACCACCGTGCTCGGCCAGCGCGAAGAGCCGGTCACCTACTGGCTCACGGTCGGCGATCGCGTGATCAAGAACAAGTTCGAGAAGCGGATGGAAGAGATCCGGCTCGGACTGACCGGTCAGATCCCCGACGGCCTGCTGTTCCGGGTGTCCTCGATCGACAAGGACGTCACCCGGGCCTTCGCGATGCAGCAGAAGTTCACAGCCGACATGATGGCGTCGGTGCCGAGCGAGACGCGCCGGCAGTTGAGCGGCCTGTCGCCGGCGCCTGGCGTCGTCGTGTCGAAGAACTGACGCAGCCGCGAGGCACCCCGGGGAGCGCCGAGCGGCGCCCCCCCATCCCGATTCAGTAGTCGTCGATCGTTCCGAGGATCGTCGCCATGTCCGCGCTTCGAAGCCGCCCGCCCTGGCGCTCGATCAGGTCGGACATCGCCATGTCCTCGTATAGGCTGGTCGCGATGTAGCCCGAGAAGTAGACGCCCGACCACATCATCAGCCTGAGCGCCAGCCGGTTCATGAGGTAACCTCGTGCACCGTTGACCCATCGTGTGGTCATCGGATGGCTGTGTGGTTGCGCGTTGAGTGCCGGGTCCGAGCATTTGCCGTAGTGCCACGTGCGGTTGAACGTTCCCAAGGCGTCGAGCGCGGCGACCACGCCGGCTTGGACGGGACGCGCCGACGCGACCGAGCGAAAGGCTTTGTGTAACGCATCGGCGCTCTTCAGGCGATGGTCGTCGTCGACCTTCAGGACCGCATCGGCGCCGCACCAGCACAGAAACGACAGCGCCGACACGACCTTGGCGGGCAGGTGCTCGTAGGCGTCGGATGTCGGCACGTAGAGCACGTTGCGCGCGGCGTCGTAGCGATAGATCGCCGCGCTCTCGTCACCGACGACGATGAGCTGGCACAAGGAGTCGCCCATGGCCGGGGCAAAGCTGGCGCAGGACCTCTCCGCCCGTTCCAGCCGGGCCTGGCAGGACAGATGCATCACGACGTTCTTGCGCAGCATCGAGCGCACGCCGGCGAATGCATCAGCGCTGAAGTGCGCGATCAGATCGACGTAGAGGCCGAGCGTCTCGTCGTTCAGCATGTCCGACGCGGCGAGGCGGTGTGCCGTCGACAGGACGGCGGGCATGTCGTCGCGGGCGAGCGCCTCGGCGACGGCACGGGCGAGCGCCTGCGTGGCGGCGCGGCGATCGGGCTCGCCCTTGCTGCGATCGGGGTCGACCGGACGTCGCTCGATCCTCAGCAGCTGCTCGGCGAAGCTGTCGCGGTCGACGGCCGTGCGAGGCTCCCGGTGCCAGTGCGGCATCCAGGGTTCCTTGTGGCGGGTCGCATGCTGCGGGTCGAGCACCGAGCGGACAGCCGCCTTCAGACCGATCGAGAACATGCAGACGTAGGCCGGGTCAGGCGAGCTCGCGGGACGTCGCCCCGGCTCGATTCAGGTCGATGGGTTCGACGCCGGCACGGGGTCCGGACTCACTGCGGTAGGCTTCGGCAAAACTCGCGCAAGCAGCGTGTCGAGCGAGAAGAACGCGAGCAGCGCCACCAGCATCAGCACCATCCCGGCCATGCCGTGCAGGAACCCCTGCCCAGCCTCGTCGCCGAGGTGATAGGTGATCAGCACGAGCACGATCACCCGCACGATATTGGCGATGAACGCGATCGGCAGGATGCACGCCAGCATGATCGCGTTGTGCACGCGGCTGGTCCGATTCATGACGTACATGAAGAGCGTGCCGAGCGCCGACAGGCTGTACATCGAGTGCAGGCCCGAGCAGGCGTCCGCGACGAGCATCTGGTACTGGCCGATCTCGAGGATCACGCCGTTGCGCGAGATCGGATAGCCGACGGCGTACAACAGCTCGACGACGATCACCGAGATCCAGCGCTTGAGTGGCCCGGTCACGGCGTCGACGATGATCCCGGGCAGCGGGATCATGAAGATGAAATAGAAGAGCGCGAACCAGGCGATCCGGGTGGCGGCCGGACCCTTGAGCAACAGCAGGATGCCGGCGGCGACCAGCGGCTGCGATCCGAATTCGAAGATCGAGATGCCGAACACCCGGCCGAAGACGTAGACGAAGACACCGAGCCCGAACAGCGTCCAGCCGATGCGCGGCGCAGGCTGCGCCGGGACGGCCGCGATCTGCTCGCGCAGGCCCCAGAACAGCCACACCATCACGCCCAGGATGAGCGCGCCGTGCGCCTGCTCGTCGGTCTGCCAGATCGAATTGGCTGCCCACCAGTAGACCGGGACGTACATCGCGGCGAAGCCGGCGAGGGCCAGGAACCAGAGGCGCTGCTCGCTGCTCGCCGACGAGCCGAAGCGGGATGCGGGAAGGACGCTGCTCACTTCAGCTTCTTGGCCTTCTTCATGGGAACTTCATTGAGCACCGATCCGACGACGGCGACACCGGCGTCCATGAGGCCCTGGACCATGTCGGTGAACGAGGCCACGTGCGTGGATCCGGCACGCGCGATCGCCAGCGCCGCGCCAGTGCGCACGGCAATCATCGCCGCGTCCTCGCCGCTGCTCATGGCCGGCGTGTCGACGATGATGACGTCGTAGGCGCCCTTGACCTGGATCATGAACTCGTCGAAGTTCAGGCGGTTCAGGAGCTCGAGCGGATTCGGCGGGGTCGGGCCGGCGGGCAGCACCGACAGGCCGGCGAGGTCCGGGATGCGCACGATCGCTTCCTCGCGCGAGCGCCCGGCCAGGAGCGTCGAGAAGCCCAGCTGATTCTCGAGATGGAAGAGGAAGTGCTGGCGTGGCTCGCGCATGTCGGCATCGACGAGCAGGGTGCGCTCGCCGAGCTGCGAGAAGACGATCGCGAGGTTGGCGGCGAGATAGCTGCGGCCTTCGCCGCGCTCGGCGCCGACGACGGTGAGCACCTGGCGTTCTTCGGCGCGGTCGAACCAGCGCAGCATCAGCTGGCTGCGGATCGCGCGCAACTGCTCGACGCGCGAGCTGAACGGCTGGTAGGCGGCGACCAGCTCGTCGCTCAGTGGTCGCACTTCGCCCGGCGTCTTGCGCAGGTAGGCGTAAGCGAACTGGCGCGAGAGCGCGTACTGGATGTCGGCTTCGCTGATCAGGCCGAGCCGGACCGCGGCCTCGCCGAAGCGCAGGTTCTGCTGCTTCTGGTATTGCAAAACGCGCTCTGCGTCCTCGGGCTTGAGCTGACCGCCGTCGATCAGGATGGCGCCGAGCGAGCGTGTCGCTCGCGGCGGATTGCCGACCATCGAAACAGCGGTCTTCACGAGCGCATTCCCGGTCCTGCCAGCATCGGCCGGGTCGGCCGCGCGGTTCCCGTCATCAGCATGCGGCGGAACACCGGACGCTTCGAGCCCGCCGGCCGGAGCACGCCGATCACCGGCACGCCGGCCATGACGATCATGTCTTCGGGCATGCGGATGCGGCGGTTGATCAGCTCGAGACCGATGGCGGCGAGGATGCCAGCGGCGAGACCGCCGAGGATCGAGCCGGCGATGCCGAGCGCGATCTTCGGCTTCGAGGGCTCGAGCGGCTCGACGGCCGCGCTCAGCAGGCGCGTGTTGGCCTGGTTGTTCTGGCCTTCCATGCTCACCTGGCTGTAGCGCTGGGCGACCGCGTCGTAGGCCATGCGCGCGGCGTCGACGTCGCGCTGGTAGACGGCGATCTGGTCCCGGTCGGAGCGCAGCGCGAGCAGGTTGCGCTTCTGCGCATCGACCATCGTCTGGATCTCGGCGACCTTCTGTGAGCTACCCCGGCTCACGACGGACGAGCTACCGGCGACGCGACGCGTCTCGGCCGCGAGCTGCTGCCTGAGCTCGCCGATCTGCGCCTCGAGCTGGATGCGCTGGGGATGGTTCTTGCCGACGATGCCGCTGATCTCGGTGAGCTTGGTCTCGGCGGTGGCGATCTGCGACTTCAACCCCTGGATCGCCCCGTTGTTGATCACGTCCGGCGACAACTCGCCGCCCGTGTTGCGCTGACGCGTCTGGGTATCGATCCGCTCTGCCTCGGCCGACGACAGCTGGGACAGGAGCTGGCCGTAGCGGGCGTTCTCGACGTCCATGCGCTCGTCGCTGACGATCCCCTTCGACTGCTGGAACTTCGAGAGCTTCGACTGTGCGGTCTCGAGGGCGGCACGCAGGGACTTTGACTGGTCGTCGAGGAAGGTGGCGCTCTGGCGGGCCGGCGCGACGCGCAACTCGACCGAGACGTCCATGTAGGCCTGGGCGAAGGCGTTGGCGGCGGCCTGCGCGAAGATCGGATCGGTGCCCGAATACGTCAGGTTGATGAGGTTGCTGTTGCGGGCCGGCTCGACCGTCAGGCCGCGCTCGAGCACGCCGGCGAAGAAGCGCTCGAGCGGAATCTTCGCGTTGGTGGCCTCACGCCATTGCGCGACCGCTGCGGCGGAGCGCTCGACGCCCAGGATCTTCACGGCCCGCGACGCGACGCGCTCGCTCCGCAGGATCTCGATCTGCGTCTGCATGTAGCTCGGCGCCGCCAACGCAGGCGCGAGCGCGCCCAGAGCGGGGTCGATCCGGATGTCGACGATGAGCGACGTCTCCGCCGTATACAGCTTGGGCAGGTTCAGTGTGTATGCCGTACCGCCGATCGCGATCGCGATGAACAGCGCCAGCACGATCCACTTGCGTGCCCAGACGATGCGTAGATATTGGATCAGGAAGATCACGGCGTCACCTCAGAAGATCGATTCGCGCACATAGATCACGTCGTCGCGCTCGACCCGATCGTTCATTTTCAGCTCGGAGATCTTGACCTCTCCCGTCGCATCCTTGCGGTGGACGCGGATGCCGCGGTCGGTGCCGCGTGGCGTCAGGCCGCCGGCCTGGGCCATTGCCTGGAGCAGCGTCATGTTGCGTTCGAGGCGCATCTGGCCGGGATGCTGGACTTCGCCGTACATATAGAAAGTCGGCGCCCGGTCGACATAGATGATGTCGCCGTTCTCGACGACCACGTCGAGCTCGGCCCGACCGGCCTGCAGGATCGCCGGCAGATCGATGTCGAGCTTGATCGGCTTGCCGTTGCGGTTGCCGACGAGGGTGACGACGTCGGCTCCGCCGGGCACCACGCCACCGGCCGCCGCAATCATCTCGGAGACCTTGCTGCCGACGATCTCGATCGGGAACCGCCCGGGCTTGGCGACCTGACCCAGGATCGAGATCTGGCTGCTCTTGATCGAGACCGTCTGGATCGTGACCTGCGGCTTCAGCACGAAACCGCCGTCGCGCAGCATTTTCTGGATCTTCTGCTCGGCTGCCGACACGGTCAGCCCGCCCACTGCGACCGTGCCGATCAGCGGGAAATTGATCTGGCCAATCTCGGATACACGGGCGTCGACCGACAGGTCGGGGTTTTGGTACACGGTGATCTTGAGGACGTCACCGATGCCGAGCGTCGCCTCGGCTCTCGGCGCGACTTGAGCGAACGCGAACCCGGTCGTGACCATGAGGATCAACAACGAGCGGAAAAGAAGGCGTATGAGGGACATTGCTGGGGCGCTCGAGAGCTATCGGCCGGCTTCGAAAGGCCAGCCGACGGGGGTGTTGCAAGAAACCGGCCGGGCGTGTTCGAGCGCCCCGCCGATCATTTCAGACCCTTCAGGCCCTTGTCGAGGATCGAACTGCTCGGCATCGAGCCCGCCGAATCGATCGGCGCGACCTCGATCTGGGGCGCGGCCTGCACCGCCGAGGCGGGCAGCGTCGCGGGCATGGTCGTCAAGGGCGGCAGGTCGGGAGACGGCGGCGCCTTGTACGGCGTTCTGGCCGCGTCTGCCGCGAAATCGCCGACATATTCGATTTTCGCCGAGGTTCGCAGCGCCGCGAGATCATCGGCGACCAGCTTGCGCTTGCGCTCGTTGCGCAGGAACTGCTCGATCGCCGGAGTCGCCTGCTGGATCGTCACCGGCTGCATGCGCGACGCCGCGAGATTGATGACCTGGGCACCGCCGGCGCGCAGGTTGAAGATAGCCTGCCCGTCTTTCAGCTTGGCGAAGTCGTCGACGCTGGCGAGCGGCAGCTGCTCGGCACCACGGACGGCCTCGTTGCCGTTGAAGCGATAGTTGTTCGCCTTCAGGAAAGCGACGAAGTCGGGAAACGACTTGGCCTCGGTCAATGTCTTCTTGAGCAAGTCGATCTGCTCGGGCGTCGCGTCGATGTTGACTTCCTGGAAGCTGTAGACGCGGCGATCCTTGAACAGCCCCGGATGCGCTTCGAAGTATGCCGCGACCTCCGGCGGCGTGGCCTTGGGCGCGCCTTCGCCGATCTTCTCGAGATAGGCGCGCGAGATGATCTCGCGCCGCGCCGCCTCGATCTGCTGGACGACACGCGGATCGCGGTCGAGCTTCTGGTCGGCGGCCTTCTGCAGCGTCAACTCCTGGTCGATCAGCCGCTCGAGGACCGCGCGGCTGGCCGAGGCGGCCTGCTCGGGAGGCAACGCGGTGCGCTGCTGCGAGAGAAGGAAATTGATCTGGTGAACGGTGATCTCTTCCTTGTTCACCTTGGCCGCCGTCTGGGTGGCCGGCTTGTCCTTCTTCTTCTCGCCGCAACCAGCCAGCAGCATGGCGACGACTGCCACCGAGACGCCCAGGGCACGTGTACAGGCGCGTCGAGCAGCGCGGGGCGGACAAGGCAGAAGGCAAATCGTCATGGGCATCTCACTCGTGGCAGAGCGTCGGATCGGGCCCGGGGAGTGTATTGCGCAAGCGAATCACCGCCCTCGCCCGGGCGTGCAAAAGTACCCGGCTGCGGAGGTTACGGTCTGGCCGGCCGACCGCCACCCCCATGAACGGGGGACGAGGCCCCCGGCCGAGGCGCACTGCTTGCGAGTCCCATGGCCGATGCGCGCAGGGGCCATTGAAAACCGGTACAAACGCTGCAACATCACTTTGCTTTGCAGGCGTCGATTTTGCTTGCGGCAATATACTGGGGAATGACTGTGCAGTACTCGCGTGATTCCATCTCGGGCCGCAATTCGAAGGGGTCGTTCATGGGCGTCAAACTGAAGGTGGCCGGCTGGCTGGCGCTCGGCGCGGTCGCCGGTGCGCTGGCGACGATGCAGCTCGAAGCCACCGCGCGCAATTCGGTGGCCCACCTGCCGATCGAGGAGCTCCAGCAGCTCGCCGCCGTCTTCGGCATGGTCAAGAGCGACTACGTCGAGCCGGTCGACGAGAAAAAGCTCATCAGCGACGCCATCGGCGGCATGGTCGCCGGGCTCGATCCGCATTCGCAGTACTTCGACAAGAAAAGCTTCAAGGAATTCCGTGAAGCGACGACCGGCCGATTCGTCGGCATCGGCATCGAGATGGGGATGGAAGACGGCCTCGTGAAGGTCGTGAGCCCGATCGAAGGCTCGCCCGCGTTTCGCGCCGGCATGAAGAGCGGCGATCTCATCACCAAGATCGACGACACGCTGGTCAAGGGCCTGTCGGTCGATCAGGCCGTCAAGCGGATGCGCGGCGAGCCGAACACCAAGGTCGTGCTCACCGTCTTCCGCAAGAGCGAGGGCCGGACCTTCCCCGTCAACATCGTCCGTGAAGAGATCCGCACGCAGAGCGTGCGCGCCAAGATGATCGAGCCGGGCTACGCCTGGCTGCGCGTGAGCCAGTTCCAGGACCGCACCGTCGAGGATTTTGCGACCAAGCTGCAGGACCTCTACAAGCAGGATCCGAACATCAAGGGCCTCGTGCTCGACCTGCGCAACGATCCAGGCGGCCTGCTCGAAGGCGCGATCGCGATCTCGGCGGCGTTCCTGCCGAGCGACGCCATCGTCGTCACCACCAACGGCCAGATTCCCGACTCGAAGGCCACGTTCAAGGCCTCGCCCGAGTACTACCAGCGTCGCGGCGGTGCCGATCCGCTGCGTCGACTGCCGGAAGCCCTGAAGAAAGTCCCGCTCATCGTCCTCGTCAACGAAGGCTCGGCCTCGGCGAGCGAGATCGTCGCCGGCGCGCTGCAGGACTATCACCGCGGCACGATCATGGGCGCTCAGACCTTCGGCAAGGGTTCGGTGCAGACCGTGCGCCAGCTCTCGCCCGAGACGGCGCTCAAGATCACAACGGCGCGCTACTACACGCCAAGCGGCGCGTCGATCCAGGCCAAGGGCATCGTTCCGGACGTGATGCTCGACGAAACCGCCGAAGGCAACCTCTTCGCGGCGCTGCGCACGCGCGAGGCCGACCTCGAGAAGCATCTCCAAAGCGGCCAAGGCGCCGAGGTCAAGGACGACGCGCGTGAGAAGGCGCGCGAGGAAGCGCGCAAGAAGTTCGAGGCCGAGCAGGCGAAGGCGCAAGTGCCCAAGCCGCCGCCGGAGTTCGGCAGCGCCGAAGACTTCCAGCTCTCCCAGGCGTTGAACCGGCTGAAGGGCAAGACCGTGATGGTCAGCAAGACCGCGGTCGAGCGCAAGGCCGAGGCGAACACCAACTGAGTCGACGCGTCACTGGATCCGAAACGCCCGTGCCTGCCACGGGCGTTTTCATTCCGGCTTCGCCCAGACAATGAACGACGACGACCTTCTCCGCTACTCGCGTCATCTCCTGCTCGACGACATCGGCATCGACGGCCAGCGCCGCCTGCTCGCGTCGCACGCGCTGATCGTCGGCGCCGGAGGGCTCGGCTCGCCGGTCGCGCTCTATCTCGGCACGGCCGGCGTCGGCCGGATCACGATCGTCGACGGAGACCGCGTCGACCTCACGAACCTGCAGCGACAGATCGCCCACGTCGTCGCGCGCATCGGCGCGCCGAAGGCCGCCTCGGCGGCGCTCGCGATCGGTGCGATCAATCCGACGGTCGAGGTGGTCTCGCTCGACGAGCGCGCCGACGCGACACGTCTCGATGCGCTCGTCGCCGACGCCGACGTTGTCATCGACTGCACCGACAACTACGCGACCCGTCACGCAGTCAACGCGGCATGCGTCGCCCATGCGAAGCCGCTCGTCGCCGGCGCGGCGATCGGTTTCGACGGCCAGCTCTCGGTCTACGACACGCGCTCCACGACGTCGCCCTGCTATGCCTGCGCCTTTCCCGCCGATGCGGCGGTCGAGGACATCGCCTGCGCGACGATGGGCGTGTTCGCGCCGCTCGTCGGCATCGTCGGCAGCATGCAGGCGGCCGAGGCGCTCAAGATCCTCGTCGGCATCGGCACGCCGCTCGTCGGCCGGCTGCAAATGCTCGACGCGCGTTCGATGGAGTGGACCGAGATGCGCGTCGACCGCGAGCCGGCGTGCCCGGTGTGCGGCCCCGTCAGGCGCTCTCGTTCAGCGGCGTGAGGCGTTCCCGCGGAGTCGCCCTGATCGCCGACCCGGCCCGCGCGCCTGCTACGCTCGACACCGATGGACAAAACCAACCCCGCGCCGGCCCGCATCTTCCCGAGCGCGCAGGAAGACGCCGAGCAAGAGCTCGTCAGCCCGCAGGCCCGCTACGAGGGCCCGGAGAGCGCGTACCGCCTCGCCTTCACCGACACCGACTTCCTGCTGCGCGAGGAGCTGCGGCCGATCCGCCTGCAGCTCGAGCTGCTCAAGCCCGAGCTGGTGCAGGACGAGCAAGGCGTCGAGACGACCATCGTGCTGTTCGGCAGCGCGCGCATCCTCGCGCCGGAGGCCGCCGAGCGCGAGCTCGCGGCGGCACAGCAGGGCGGCGACGCCGCGGCGATCAAGCGCGCGTCGATGCGCGTCACGATGTCGCGCTACTACGACGAGGCGCGCAAGTTTGCCGCGATCGTCACCACGCGCTCGGCCTCGCTCGACAAGCCGATCTACGTCGTCACCGGCGGCGGCCCCGGCATCATGGAAGCCGGCAACCGCGGCGCGTTCGAGGTCGGCGGCAAGAGCATCGGACTCAACATCGTGCTCTCGCACGAGCAGGTGCCCAACCGCTACATCACGCCCGAGCTCTGCTTCCAGTTCCACTACTTCGCGCTGCGCAAGATGCACTTCCTGATGCGCGCCGTTGCGCTGGTGTGCTTCCCCGGCGGCTTCGGCACGCTCGACGAGCTGTTCGAGGTGCTGACGCTCGTGCAGACAGGCAAGTCGAGGATGCGCCCCGTGCTTCTTTTCGGCCGCGACTTCTGGAGCCGGCTGATCGACTTCGATCTGCTGATCGAGACGGGAATGATCTCGGCGGGCGACGTCAACCTCTTCCACTTCGTCGAGACCGCGGAGGAAGCTTGGGCCTGGCTCGCGGGCGAGTACGGCTACGACCTGCCCGACACGACGACCGGCGAGCTCGCGATCGACATCTGAAGCATGGTGACGCGATGAACCGACTGGTCAGCCTCATCGGCGCGCCGACCGACATCGGCGCCGGCAGCCGAGGCTCGAGCATGGGACCCGAGGCGCTGCGCGTCGCGAACATCGGCCCGGTGCTCGTGTCCCATGACCTCGACGTCGTCGATCGCGGCAACCTCGCAGGACCGCCCAATCCGTGGCAGCCGCCGGCCGACGGCTACCGGCATCTCGACGCTGTCGTCGCATGGAACCGCGCCGTCCACGACGCGGTGCATGCCGAGCTCGCCGGCGGGCGCATGCCGATCCTGCTCGGCGGCGATCACTCGCTCGGCATCGGTTCGATCAGCGCCGTCGCGCGCCATTGCCGCGAGGCGGGAAAGAAGCTGCGCGTCCTCTGGCTCGACGCGCACGCCGACTTCAACACCAACGTCCTCACGCCGAGCGGCAACATCCACGGCATGCCGGTCGCATGCCTGTGCGGCTACGGCCCGAAGGAGCTCGTCGAGATCGGCGGCAAGGTGCCGGCGATCAGCGCGAAGTCGGTGCGCCAGATCGGCATCCGCAGCGTCGATCCTGGCGAGAAGCGCTTGGTGCATGAAGCCGGGCTCGAGGTCTACGACATGCGCTTCATCGACGAGGAAGGCATGCGTCACACGATGGAGCTGGCGCTGGCAACGATCGACGCCAACACGCATGTGCACGTGAGCTTCGACGTCGATTTTCTCGACGCCGAGATCGCCCCCGGCGTCGGCACGACGGTGCGCGGCGGTCCGACCTATCGCGAGGCGCAACTCTGCATGGAGATGATCGCCGACACCGGCGCGATGGCCTCGCTCGACGTCATGGAGCTGAACCCGGCACTCGACGTGCGCAACCGCACCGCCGAGATCGCGGTCGACCTGATCGAGAGCCTGTTCGGCAAGAGCACGCTGATGCGGCGCTA
>Ga0123337_10005986_pt1 | contig 11752 bp, 9 predicted proteins | sample frozenSSSSmetaG_FD_89792 | JGI IMG/M metagenome (GOLD analysis project Ga0123337, IMG submission 89792) | Glacier valley bacterial and archeal communities from Borup Fiord, Nunavut, Canada, to study Microbial Dark Matter (Phase II) -... | ecosystem: Environmental > Aquatic > Freshwater > Ice >...
CCACCAGGGTCACCCCCTCGATGGCCGCAAAATGCTTGGCATGGGTATTGGCCATGCCCCCGGTACCCAGAATGAGCAGCCGCATTATCATATTCCCTGCAAGATGACTGACGTCATCGGTTCGTATTGTTGTTGCTGGCGCAGGATTGGTCGAGATCCAGGTCAGGCTGAGCCGAAAATGGCGACCTTCGAGAACCGGAGCGGAGCGTACCTTAGTACGTGAGCACCGGAAGCGCAGAAGGTTGCCGTTTGCAGGCCAGCCTCACCTGGAGACCGGCTGATCCTACTTGAAGCCTTCTTCGCGGCCGTGATGCAGCTTGGGGCCGCGCTCGACCAGCGGTTCGATCGACTCTTCCACCGGCGTATTGGGTGCCTCGAGCAGCTCGGGATGCTGGTTGGCATTATAGGCCCAGTTCACCGCATTGCGCAGCACCAGCCCGACCGTGTCGTCGTGATAGGTCGGATACGTTTCATGCCCCGGCCGGAAGTAGAACACATTGCCAGCGCCGCGCCGGTAGGTCAGGCCGCTGCGGAACACTTCGCCGCCCTGGAACCAGCTGACAAACACGGTCTCGAGCGGCTCTGGCACGCTGAAGGGCTCGCCATACATCTCTTCCATTTCGAGCTCGAAATAGGCCGGCAGTCCCTTGGCGATCGGATGGCCCGGGCTGGTGACCCAAAGCCGCTCGCGCTCGCCGGCCTCGCGCCAGTGCAGCGCACAGGGCGAGCCCATCAGGCGCTTGAAGATCTTGGAGAAATGGCCCGAATGCAGCACGATCAGGCCCATGCCCTCCCATACCCGCTTGGCAATGCGCTCGACGATCTCGTCCTCGACCTGGCCATGGGCAGCGTGGCCCCACCAGACCAGCACGTCGGTCTCGGCCAGAGCCTCGACGGTGCAGCCATGCTCGGGCTCCTGCAGCGTGGTGGTCCTGGTCACGATATTGCTGTCGCTGGCCAGCAGCCTGGCAATCTGGTTGTGCATCCCCTCGGGATAGTTGTCGGCGACGATTTTGTTCTTCTGCTCGTGAACGTTCTCGCCCCAGACCAGGGTACGGATCGGCATGAAATTCTCCTGTTGGATGTGCCGCAGGGAGGTGCAGCACGGCAGTAAATTGGCACGTTGCAAAGCCGGCTTCCAGCCCGATGCACGCCGCGCCATTGGCGCTGTCCAATATGACGCAGTCTAGGGTCCAGATGGCCAAAGTTGGACGATGCTGACAGTTTTTTCGTGTCAGGCGATCGGTTTGCCTGCCGCATTGAACCTGTGAACCCGGTCGGCCATCGGCGTGATCTGCACCACGTCCCCGCTCCGGTAGTCATTGGCCCCATCGAGACGCACCACCACTGGCTCCTCGGTGCCCATTTCGAGGTACACGTAGCTGTCGGCGCCCAGGTTTTCCTTGTGGATCACCGTGCCGCTCCAGGTGCCATTGTCGGGCACGATGGTCAGGTGCTCGCCGCGAATGCCCACGGTATGGGCGTCGAAGGCCGCGGCCTTCTCGCCGGCGATGAAATTCATCTTGGGCGAGCCGATAAAGCCGGCCACGAACACCGAATTGGGTTGTTCATAAAGCTCCATGGGCGTGCCGACCTGCTCGATCAGCCCGTCGCGCAGCACGCAGATCCGGTCGGCCAGCGTCATGGCCTCCACCTGATCATGCGTCACATAGATCATGGTCACATTGTCCATGCTCTCATGCAGCTTGGCGATCTCGATCCGCGTCGCCACCCGCAGCGCGGCATCCAGGTTGCTCAGCGGTTCGTCGAACAGGAACACCTTGGGGTCACGCGTGATCGCCCGCCCGATCGCCACGCGCTGTCGTTGCCCACCCGAAAGCTGCTTGGGCAGCCGGTCGAGATAGGGCGTGATCTGAAGCATTTCTGCTGCCTTCTCGACGCGCTGGCGGATCTCCTCTTTGCCATGGCCCTTTTCCAGCGTCAGCCCGAAGGCCATGTTGTCGAACACCGTCATGTGCGGATAGAGCGCGTAGCTCTGGAACACCATGGCGATGCCGCGCTTGGACGGCGCCAGCGCATTGACCACCTTGCCGTCGAACAGCATCTCGCCCGAGGTAATGTCCTCCAGCCCCGAGATCAGCCGCAGCAGGGTGGATTTGCCGCAACCCGACGGACCGACAAAGACCATGAACTCGCCCTTGCGGACCGTCAGGTCGACCCCCTTGATCACCTCGACCACGCCAAAGGCCTTGCGGATGTTACGCAGCTCGATGCTTGCCATTGTTTAGCTCCTCAACCCTTGACGCCGCCGGCGGTAAGGCCCGACACAATTTTACGTTGGAAAATGAGCACCAGGACCACCAGCGGCACGGTGACGATCACCGACGCCGCCATGATCAGGCCCCAGGGCGTTTCATATTGCGAACCGCCCGACAACAGCGCAATGGCCACCGGTACGGTGCGGGTATCGTTCGATGACGTGAAGGTCAGCGCGAACAGGAACTCATTCCAGGCCCCGATAAAGGCCAGCAGGCCCGTGGTCACCAGTGCCGGCCACATCAGCGGCATGAACACGCGGGTAATGATCACCCAGGGGCTGGCCCCGTCGACAATGGCGGCCTCCTCGATCTCGACCGGCAGGTCGCGCATGAAGGTGGTCAGCACCCAGACGGTAAAGGGCAGCGTGAAGATAGTGTAGGAAAAGATCAGCGCCCAGGGCGTGTTGTAGATGCCCAGTGCGCGGATCACCTCGAACAGCCCCGCCAGCACCGCGATCTGGGGGAACATCGAGACGGCCAGGATCACCATCAACAGCAAGCCACGCCCCTGGAAGCGTACCCGGCTGAGCGCGAACGCCGCCGTCACCGCCAGGAACAGCGCCAGCATCACCGTAACCGTGGCCACGAAGACCGAGTTGAGCAGATTGCGCGGGAAACTGCCCTGGTTGAGCACGGCAATGTAGTTCTCCCACGAGAACGACACCGGCCAATAGGTCACCCGGAAGATGTCGGTGCCCGATTTGAAGCTCGTCAGGATGGCGTAGTAGAACGGGAAGATGGAGACCACGACGATGACCACCACCAGCGCATAGAACAGCACCGTCTTGGTCAGTTTCCAAAGATCCAATGTCGCGCCCATCAGCGGTCTCCCCCGTCAAACCGGACTTTGCCCAGCCAGATATAGAGCACGGTCAGCACCGCAATGATCAGGAACAGCAGCGTCGATTGCGCCGAGCCATAGGCAAACTTGTCGAAGTCGAACAGGTTCTCCCGCGCCAGCACGCTCATCGTCTTGGTCGCCGCGCTATTGGGCGTCAGCACATAGATCAGGTCGAAAATGCGCAGCGCGTCGAGCAGCCGGAAGATGATCGCCACCATCAGGGCCGGCCGCACCAGCGGCAGGGTGATGGCGAAGAACTGCTTGACCGGATGCACGCCGTCCAGTTCGGCCGCCTCGTAAATGTCCTTGGGGATCATCTGCAGCCCGGCCAGGATCAGCAGCGCCATGAACGGCGTGGTCTTCCAGATATCGACCACCAGCACGGCCTGCATGGCCGTCTCGGCCGTGGCCGTCCAGGCCACCTTCTGGCTGAGCAGGCCCAGGCGCAGGCCCAGATCGTTGAGAATGCCGAATTGGTCATTGAGCATCCAGGCCCACATCTTGGCCGAAACGATCGTCGGGATCGCCCAGGGAATGAGGATGGCGGCACGGACAAAGCCACGACCGCGGAATTCGGCATTGAGCACCAGAGCCACGATCATGCCGAACACTGCCTCGAAACTCACCGACCAGAAGGCAAAGCGCAGCGTGTTCCACACCGCATTCCACCAAGTCGGGTCGACCAGCAGGCCGCGATAGACTGTCCTGCCGCTTTCCAGCGTGGTCCAGCGTATATAATTGCCGACGCCGATGAATTCGGCCCCATAGAGGTCCGTCAGCGAGGCATCGGTGAAGGAAAACCAGATCGAGCGCAGCAATGGCCAGCCGGCCACCACGCACAGTGCCGCCAGCATGGGCAGCAGGAACCATCGTGCCGCCGCCAGCCTTTGCTGGCTCAGTTCCGTTCGTCCCTTGACCACCACGATGGGGCGGGCGGACACCGCTATATCACTCGCCATTCTGCCTCTCCCTGCGCACTATATGGGTCGGGGCGGGCGGCCGGGTCACCGGCCGTCCACCCCGTGGTGTCCTGGGAGGACTTACCAGGCGTCGCCCTTGAGCTCGGTTAGATCGGCTTCAAGAACTTCGAGGTTCTCGGCGGCCGAGCCATTGCCCGACAGCGTGTTGTGCACGGCGCTCCAGAACAGCGAGGAGACCTCGTTGTACTTGACCTTGGTGGGGGCCGATGGCCGTGGCACGGCATTCTGGAAAATCTCTTTCCAGTTGGCCATGAAGGGTGAGGCGGCCAGCACGTCTGCGTCGTCATAGAGCGACTCGATGGTTGGCAGGTTGGACTGGTTGATGGCGCGTTCCTTCTGTACCTCGGTCGAGGACAGGTAGAGCGCCAGCTTGATGGCCTCTTCCGGATCGGGCGAGTACTTGGACACAGCCACGTTCCAGCCGCCCAGCGTCGCCGCCGAACGGGCGCCTTCGCCATCACCGGCCGGGAGCGGGGCCACGTCGAACTTGCCCTTCACCGCCGAGTCATCGCCATTGCCCAGCGCATAGGCATAGGGCCAGTTGCGCATGAACACCGCATTGCCCAGCTGCCAGACGCCGCGGCTTTCTTCTTCCTGATAGGCCAGGTTGCCATCGGGCGAGATGGTGCCGATCCAGCCGGCGGCGCGATCGATGGCGGCAGCGGCCTGCTCATTGTTGATCGAGATGGTGCCATCGGCTTCGACGATCTGGCCGCCGCCATTGGACATGACCCATTCCAGCGCGTCGCAGGTCAGGCCCTCATAGGCATTGCCCTGGAACACGAAGCCATACATGTCGGCCTGGCCCTCGGCGCGCTCTGCATCCATGATTTCCTGCGCGGTCGCGGCCATCTCGTCCCAGGTGGTGGGCACGGGCTTGTTGTGCTTTTCCAGCAGGTCAGTGCGGTAGAACAGCGCCGGTGCGTCGGTAAAGGCCGGCAGGGCGACCAGCTTGCCGTCCACGGTCTGCGACTCGATGATCGAGGGGAAATGATCACCCACAACATCCTTGGCCGCCTCGGTCAGGTCGAGGAACTGGTCGGCCAGCTGCGGCGCCCAGATCACATCGGTCTGGTACACGTCGATATCGGCATTGCCGGCCGCCAGCCACAGCCGGTACTGGCCGAACTGGTCGCTGGTCGAGGATGGCATCGGCACGATGGTGACGGTATTGCCCGTATCTGCCTCGAACTTGTCGAGCTGGCTGCGCAGGAAGGCCAGGCCATTGCCAGTATCACCCGAGACAATGGAGAGCTCAGCGGCCTGGGCCGACCCCATCACCAGGGTCACGCTCGTCAGCAGACCAACGAGCATTGTGTGCATTTTCATTAGATTTCCTCCCGAATGAAACATCCTTCGGAAAGGTACAGGCAGCCACCGGCACAGCTGTGCCGACACACCCAATCCCCTCCCTCAAAAGCCCTGTGTCGCGGCAATCCTGCCGTCTTTTCAAAGCGCTTTGGTTAAAAAGAAAGCAGAGCGCCAAATCTCTGTCAAGCGCGCGTTGTGGGTAACTCGCCTGACGTCGTAACGCAGCCAGATTTTATCATTTTGGATCAACAGGATAGAACGACAACGTGAATTTAGCGCTATATCCCGGCACAGGCCTTCTGATGTACGCACCTCAAGCCAGACGGCTCGGCGTTAACTATTTCGCCAAAATTTGAAACCGCTTTGGAAGACTGTCCGCGCGTCGGTTAACGCGACGTGGCGTGGCGACATCCACAGCGGCTGTCGATAACCAGCCACGCGGGCGACCAAATTTGCCAGCCGCCAACAGGCATAGCCTGGCCGGTGCGGAACAGGTTTGTTGGGGCAGCCAGGTCAGCCGACGGGCAGGCCGGCAGCGTCGAAGCGATGGATCTTGTCGTCGATCGGCGAGAAGTGGATATTGTCGCCGCTGCGATACTTGGTCGATCCGTCGACGCGCACCACCACGGGGTCTTCCTGGCCCATGTCGATATAGACATAGCTGTCCGAGCCCAGGTTTTCCGTATGGATCACCGTGCCGCTCCAGGTGCCGCTATCGGGCGAAACGGTCATGTGCTCGCTGCGAATGCCCACCGTATGGGCATTGAACGGCTTGGCCAGTTCACCCTCGATCAGGTTCATCTTGGGCGAGCCGATAAAGCTGGCCACAAACAGCGATTGGGGCGTCTCGTATAGCTCCATCGGCGTGCCGACCTGCTGGATCTGGCCGTCGCGCAGCACGCAGATGCGGTCGGCCAGCGTCATCGCCTCGACTTGGTCATGCGTCACATAGATCATGGTGGTCTTGGTCATGGTCTCGTGCAGCTTGGCGATCTGGATGCGCGTGGCCACGCGCAGCGCCGCGTCCAGATTGCTGAGCGGCTCGTCGAACAGGAATACCTTGGGGTCGCGCACAATGGCCCGGCCGATGGCCACGCGCTGGCGCTGCCCACCCGACAGCTGCCCCGGCAGGCGCTTGAGATAGGGCGTCAGCTGCAGCTGCTCTGCGGCTGCCGCGACCTTGGTCTCGATCTCTTCCTTGGGCGCATTGGCGATCTTGAGCGCATAAGCCATGTTGTCGAACACGCTCATATGCGGATAGAGCGCATAGCTCTGGAACACCATGGCAATGCCACGCTTGGACGGGGCACGATCATTCACCACCTCGCCCTCGATCTCGAGCGTGCCGCCAGTGATTTCCTCAAGCCCGGCAATGCAGCGCAGCAGGGTGGACTTGCCGCAGCCCGACGGGCCGACAAAAACCATGAACTCGCCCGAATGGATGTCGAGATTGATGTGCTTGAGCACTTCAACCTGGCCATAACGCTTGCTGAGGTCGGTGAGCTTGAGGTTTGTCACGATCCGCTCTTCTTTCTTCTCATGAACCGTCCGGGGACGGCTGCAGGCCGAGTGCCCGACTTACTTGACTGAACCCGCCAGCAACCCGCGGACGAAATAGCGCTGCAGCGCAAAGAACACGATCAGCGGCACCACGATGGTGATGAATGCCCCGGCCGTGAGGATTTCCCAGTTATTGCCGCGCGAACCGAGCAGGCTGACCAGCTTGCCGGTCAGCACCAGGCGATCCTGCTGCGCGCCCAGGAACACCATGGCCACCAGCAGGTCATTCCACACCCACAGGAACTGGAAGATCGAGAACGAGGCCAGCGCCGGAAAGCTCAGCGGCAGCACCATGCCGGTAAAGATCTTGAAGTGGCTGGCGCCGTCGATGCGCGCCGATTCCATGATCTCCTTGGGCAGGCCCACCATGTAATTGCGCAAGAGATAAATGGCCAGCGGCAGGCCGAAGGCGGTATGGGCCAGCCATATGCCCAGATAGGTCTTGCCATCCGAGGCGCCCATGAGCTGCGCGATCTGGTTATAGAGCGTCAGCAGCGGGATCAGCGACATCTGCAGCGGCACGACCAAGAGGCCCACCACCAGCGCGACGATGAGGCCGCGGAACGGAAACCGCATCCACGCCAGCGCATAGGCGGCAAAGGCGGCGATCAGGATCGGGATGATGGTGGCAGGAATGGTCACCGTGAACGAGTTGATGAAGCTGCGCGCCACCCCGTTGGATGTCAGCACTTCCCAGTAATTGTCGAGCGTGAAGCGCGGCGCAATACGGGCCTGGTAGAAAACGCGCGGGCCGCGCGTATGGGTGAACTCGGTATCGGAGACCCATTCAAAATTGCCGTCTTCAGCCACGCTGATCGCGCCGCCTTCCGACATGGGCAGGCTGCCGCCGGGTGGCTCTGCCGCCGGCTCCCGATTGCTCAGCCCGAAGCCACCCAATTGCTTGTTGGTATCGCTGCCGAACACATTGCCGCGGATGACATAGCGACCGTCTTCGGCTGCCTGGTCGGCGGCGGTGCCGATGCGCGTCACGCCCAGCGATTCCGACGTGCTCAGCGCCGTCCACCAGCCCGACACGGCCAGCTGGTCCTTGTCGCGCAGCGAGGAGACCAGCAGGCCCACGGTCGGCAGCGTCCACAGCGCCACCAGCGCCAGCAGCACCAGATGGGTCACGACCCGTCCTGGCCGCACGCGCTGGAACCAGTTCTTGCGGCGCACGGTCGGCGCGGCGACAACGGCCTCGGATGATTCGGCGGCAGTGGTCATTAGCGTGTCCCCTGCTCTGCATTGGCGCGACGGATATTCCAGATCATGATCGGCAGCACGGCCAACATGATCACCACGGCAATGGCCGAGCCGCGCCCATAGTCGAAGTTCACGAACATCCATTTGAACATGAAATTGGCCAGCACTTCGGTGTCCCATTGCCCATTGGTCATGGCAAAGATGATGTCGAACACCTTGAGCACCACGATAGTGATGGTGGTCCACACCACCACGATGGTGCCCATGATCTGCGGGATCATGATGTCAAAGAAGATGCGGATATCGCTGGCGCCGTCGATACGGGCGGCCTCGAGCGTTTCCTCGGGAATGCCGCGCAGCGCCGCCGACAGGATCACCATGGCAAAGCCGGTCTGGATCCAGACCAGGATGATCATCAGGAACAGCGAATTCCAGAACGGAATGGTGATCCAGGCCTGCGGCGGCAGGCCGAAGCCGGTGACGAGGGCATTGAGCAGGCCGATCTGCACATCGCCCTCGCCACGATAGTCATAGACGAAGCGCCAGATCACCGAGGCGCCGACAAACGAGATCGCCATCGGCATGAACACCAGCGACTTGGCGATATTGCCCCACCACAGCCGGTCCGCCAGCACGGCGATCACCAGCCCGAAGGCGGTGGCCAGCGACGGCACCACGATCAGCCACATGATATTGTTGAGGATCGAGCGCTGGAAATTGCTGTCCGACAGCGCCCAGGCGTAATTGGCAAAGCCCACGAAATTGCGGCCGGACTTGTCGAGCAGGCTGAGGCGCAGCGTCTCGAACACCGGATAGATCAGGTAGACCGACAGGAACAGCAGCGCCGGCAGCAGGAACAGCCACGGGCGGATGCGGTCGCGCAGGCTGTCACGCCGGGTAACAGCCTCACCGCTCACATTGTCGGAATTTAGGAAGCGGTCGAGCAGCCAGTTGCTGCCCCAGAAATAGGCAACACAGGCGGCAAGCGCCACGGCAATGGCGATGACGGCGCCAAACAATTGCTGCACAATATCGCCCAATTGCCGCTCCTCCCGTATCCAGACGTCTTTTTATAGGACGAAACCGGCGCGTGCGCCGGTCTCGATGATTCTGCTTATAGCCGTCTTAGTTGATGGCGTCCCAGCTTGCCTGGATTTCGTCGCCAACCTGCTGTGCAGACTTGCCGCCGACAAAGTCCACCATGCCGGTCCAGAAGCTGCCCGCGCCGATGGCGCCTGGCATCAGATCGGACCCGTCGAAGCGGAACGTGGTCGCGTCGAGCAGGATCTGGCCTTCACCCTTGAGGGTGTCATTGGCATAGGTTTCGACATTGGCCGCCAGCAGCGTCGACAGGAAGCCGGACTGAGCCATCCAGATCTCGTTGGAGATCGGGTTCATCAGGAAGTCGATGAAGGCCTGGGCAGCAGGGGAGTCCTTGGTGACGACGGCAAGGGTACCGGCGCCCAGCACGGGCTGGCCCAGATCGCGTTCGGTCGAAGCGGGGAAGTAGAAGAAGTCCGCATCGGTGCCCAGTTCAGTGCCTTCAGGGAAGAAGGACGGAATGAACGAGGCCTGGTGGTGCATGTAGCAGGCTGGCGGCACGGCAAAGAGGCCGAGCGGGCTTTCACGGAAGTCCGTGGTGCCCACGGCAGCGACGCCACCGGCAACCTTGGCATCATCCTTGGCGAACCAGCCGAATTCCTCGAGCGCAGCCACGACCTTTGGATCATTGAACTTGAGTTCATTGCTGACCCAGGCATCATAATCTTCCGGCGTATTGATGCGCAGCATGATGTCTTCGATCCAGTCGGTCGCCGGCCAGCCGGTCGCGCCGCCCGAACCCAGGCCGATGCACCATGGCGTCACGCCATCGGCAACCATCGTCTCGGTGAGGGTCTTGAGCTCTTCATAGCTCTGGGGAATTTCATAGCCGGCATCGGCGAAATTGTCCGGCGAGTACCAGACCAGCGACTTCAGATCCGACTTGTAGGGCACGGCATAGAATGCCTCTTCGCCGCTCGCATTGGCATAGGTGCCCAGCGAGACAAACGACGAACCGGCGGCATTGCCGGCTTCAACAGCGGCCTTGACCTCGTCCGACAGCGGCACGAGATAGCCCTTGGAGGCCATGTCGGCCAGCAGGCCCGGCTGCGGCAGGATCGTGATATTGGCCGACGAACCGGCGGCAGCATCGATCTGTGCCTGCTGCTCGTAGTTCTCCGAGGAGGCGTAGTTCACCGTCGCGCCGGTGGCATCTTCGAAATAGGCCAGCACGCTTTCAAACATTTCCTGGTCGCCGCCTTCGCGCCATGGACCCCAGATGGTCAGGGTCTGGCCCGCCAGATCGCTATGGGCGGCGGCAAATTCTTCGAGCGCTGCCCAGCTGAAGGCGCCCTCGCCCTTGGGGAACATCAGTTCCTGCGCCTGCACATTGGTCGCCGTCAACGAAATGCCCAGCAGCATTGCCGTTGTCATCATGGTGAGCTTCATAAGATATCCTCCCGGTAAGCCGAAAAAGAGAGATCACGCCATTCTGCCTGCGCCGGCATGAAAGGCCCGTCCTCCCGCCAAGCGCCAGCTGCACTGCCGTCTCCGGCATCAGGTCAAAGCGCTTTGGGCCGAAACCAACCAGAGTGGCTTGGGCCTGTCAAGCACGGCTCTATCGCCATCACGGGATATCAGGCCCTTCAATCGATATAACCTTAACCGCACAGCAGGTTACGGCTGCCTGAGGCAAACTGGCTCACCCAGGAGTGACCGCCATCCGCTGCGATCTCGGCAAAACCAGCCCATGAAAACCGGGCCTTGCGTCGCAATTTGAAATCGCTTTGAATGCGCATGGAGGAAGATGCGGACCGGCTCGATGCCGACCCGCTGCCCCCATGCCGGCCGAACGGACCAGGTGCCAGCCAAGGCACCGGCCTGCCAGCGGACGCGGAAGGGGCCACGCACGCTTATGAGACTAAAGGATCTGGCCGAGCATCTCGGCCTGTCGCAGACCACCGTCAGCCGCGCCCTCAATGGCTATCCCGAGGTCAACGAGGCCACGCGGCTGCGCGTCGCCGAAACCGCGACACGGCTGGGCTATCGGCCCAATGCCAATGCACTGCGCCTGGCCACCGGCCGCGCCGGCGCCATCGGCATGGTGCTGCGCGGCTCCTCCGAATTCGGCCCCCATACCAGCGAATTCCTCAGCGGCGTCGGCGGACGCCTGGCCGAAGAGGAAATCGACATCATCGTCACCACCGTCCAGACCTATCACGAAGAAGTCGCCGCCTATCGCCGTCTGGCCGCCAGCCAGAAGGTCGATGCCATCATCCTGCATTCGCCCACCCTGCATGACGAGCGGGCCAAACTGCTGATGGAGCTCAATATTCCATTCGTTCTGCATGGCCGGACCGAAATCGGCGCGCCCCATGCCTGGCTCGATATCGACAATGCCGGCGCCATTGAACGCGCCACCAGCCACCTGCTCGATCTCGGCCATCGCCGTATCGCCCTGTTCAACGGTTTCAAGGATCGCACCTTTGCCGTGCACCGCGAGAGCGGCTACCGCAAGGCGCTTGCCGCCCGCGGCG
>Ga0123337_10005988_pt1 | contig 11750 bp, 11 predicted proteins | sample frozenSSSSmetaG_FD_89792 | JGI IMG/M metagenome (GOLD analysis project Ga0123337, IMG submission 89792) | Glacier valley bacterial and archeal communities from Borup Fiord, Nunavut, Canada, to study Microbial Dark Matter (Phase II) -... | ecosystem: Environmental > Aquatic > Freshwater > Ice >...
GATTTTTTTCCAGTAGTTCTTGTAGACGTGTTTGAGATTGAAATGAAACTTTAAAATTAATAATTTCTTCTGGTTTTGGCTCCTTAATTAAAAAATCAATAACTTCTTGATAAACTGCTGGAATATTTGTAGTCTCAGGGTTGACTGTTGGCTGAATAGTTATTGGTAGATTAACAACATCTAGTAATCGCCAAAGCAATTCGGGTAGGCGATTTTGCAGAGGTTCTAAACGTTGAGCTAGTTCATCGGGAATTTGAATGGTGAATTCTGCCATTGGTGCTTTTGTTGCGATTTTGCACTTTTAAAAATATGCATTCTAAATCATTGAAGCTGTTTGTTTAGTACTGGCGGGTTCAACAGGCAATGGTTGAGCGGCTTTCAATACCGCATCCAGCAACCCTGGAAACAGCACCTCTAAATCTTCACACCGCAGGATGTTAATGTGATGTGTTCCTTCTTTGCGTGTCAAGACTATCCCGGACTGCCGCAAAATCTTGAAGTGATTGGACATGGTAGACTTAGCGATCGCAAAATCAAATCTGGCGCAGCATTGTTCCCCCTCAGTCGCCAGCAGTCGCACAATCTCTAGCCGCACTGGATCGCCCAATGCGTACAGCACTCCCGGTAAAGAAATATTTTTTCTATCTGGATGATAAAGAAATCTCATACTTGCATTATCTCATTAAGTGGCATATATTTTTATTATTCGATATTATCGAATTATAGAATTAATTAGGAAGGCAATTTTATGTCATCCATTACAAATGTCACAGAAGCCACATTCAAGCAAGAAGTCTTGGAAAGTGAAATTCCGGTCTTAGTGGACTTTTGGGCGCCGTGGTGCGGCCCTTGCCGGATGGTTGGCCCAGTCGTCGATGAAGTTGCTGCTGAATACGAAGGACAGGTGAAATTTGTGAAGCTGAACACAGATCAAAATCCTACTGTCGCTAGCCACTATGGAATTCGTAGCATTCCGACGCTGATGGTTTTTAAGGGAGGTCGGCAGGTCGATACTGTGGTTGGGGCAGTACCAAAAACTACCTTGAATAAGACCTTAGCACAGCATCTTTAATTTAAGTGAAGGGAGTGGGCAGAGACGCGATTAATCGCGTCTGTACTGGGGAGTGGGGAGAGACTTTTTCAATAATTATTCTTTGTCTCCCTTGTCCCCCCAGTCCCAGAGCATTCTGTTTCAATTAAGGGGGAAAGAGCGAAATGGACTTGAAATTGCATGGTAAATCCGCGCTGGTAAGTGGCTCAACCGGAGGTATTGGTTTTGCGATCGCCCTTGGGCTAGCTCAAGAAGGTGCATCAGTGATTGTCAACGGTCGGTCTGAAGAAGGAGTAGCAGATGCGATCGCTAGAATTAAACATTATATACCCGATGCGAAAGTTTCTGGTGTTGTTGCTGACGCCGGGACTGCATCAGAGGTAGAGCAACTCGTTCAAAAAGTTCCTCACGTTGATATTCTCATCAACAATGTCGGTATTTATGAGCCAAAAACCTTCTTTGATATTACTGATAAAGACTGGTTAAAGATATTTGAGGTTAACGTCTTCAGTGGAGTTCGTTTGAGTCGGCAATATCTGCAAAAGCAGCTAGAGCAAAACTGGGGGCGGATAATTTTTATCTCCAGCGAATCTGCTATTCAGATTCCCGTGGAAATGATTCACTATGGCACAACAAAAACAGCGCAACTTGCTATTGCACGAGGTCTAGCAGAAATCACTGTCGGGACTGGAGTCACAGTAAACTCCGTCCTACCAGGGCCAACCCGCTCAGAAGGAGTTGAAGACTTTATCACCAAGTTAGCGCAAGAACGCGGTATTAGTGCCGGTGAAGTTGAAGCTGAGTTTTTTCAAAATGTGCGTCCAACTTCCCTAATTAAACGCTTTGCAACTAATGAAGAAGTAGCAGCGATCGTAGTTTACCTTTCTAGTCCCGTAGCATCAGCAACTAATGGTGCAGCTTTGCGGGTAGATGGTGGCGTTATTCGGTCGATTGTTTAGTATTTTAACCATATCTGTTATAGGGGCACAGCAATGCTCATGCGTGTACAACCTAAGCTGAAAGCCAGTCTATAACAAGTTTTTAGAGATTATCTCTGTGGTCTATTTAATCCCAGATGTGGGGTTGCGAATTTTGAATTTTAAATTGGAGCAAAACGACATGACTACTGATATCAACTTATTCTCTCCTTACCAATTAGGGAATCTGGAACTACCCAACCGGATAGTGATGGCACCCTTAACCCGAAACAGGGCAAGTCAGGGAAACGTACCATATCAACTGAATGCTACCTACTACGCCCAACGTGCTTCCGCCGGACTGATTATTTCCGAAGCAACACAAGTAACTCCTGAAGGACAGGGCTATCCCGCTACACCAGGAATTCATTCATCAGAACAGGTTGAGGGATGGAAGTTAGTGACCGATGCTGTGCATCAGCAGGGAGGAAGAATTTTTATGCAACTATGGCATGTAGGCAGGATTTCCCACCCTGACTTACAACCAAATGGAGCTTTACCTGTGGCACCTTCTGCTATTGCTCCTAAAGGTGAAGCTGCAACTTTTCAGGGGTCAAAACCTTTTGTTACTCCCCGTGCTTTAGAAACTTCGGAAATACCGCAGATAGTCGAACAGTACCGTCAGGGAGCGGCAAATGCCCTCTTAGCTGGGTTTGATGGGGTGGAAATTCACGCAGCTAATGGTTATTTAATAGATCAGTTTCTGCGCGATCGCACCAATCAACGTACAGATAAATATGGGGGTGAGATTGAAAATCGTGTCCGATTCTTGTTAGAGGTGACAGAGGCGATAACTCGTGTGTGGGATTCTGACCGAGTCGGAGTACGTCTTTCTCCCAGTGGGACTTTTAACGATATGGGTGACTCCAACCCTCTAGAGACATTCGGTTATGCGGCTCAAGCCTTGAACCAGTTTAATTTGGCATATCTGCATATTTATGAGGCAACAGAGGCAGACATTAGACATGGGGGGATAATTGTACCCACTAGTCACATACGCGATCGCTTTACAGGTACACTCATCGTCAATGGTGGTTATACCCGTGAAAAAGGCGATGCAGTACTGGCAAACAAAGCAGCAGATTTAGTTGCTTTTGGCACATTATTTATATCAAATCCAGATTTACCCCGACGCTTGGCTTTGAATGCACCACTAAATCAAGCAAATCAAGCAAGCTTTTATGGTGGCGATGAAAAGGGATATACAGATTATCCATTTTGGTCAGCTGCTAACGAGCCGGTAGCTAAGGCGTAATTCGTAATTCGTAATTATGAATTATTTAGTCATAACTCAACTATCAGGAGAATCTCATGAGTTCCATCACTCAAACTCAACCTTTAGATGTACCCAGTGCGATCGCTAAACGCCGTGCAATCAAAACTTTTAAAACAGACCCCATCGCCCCAGAACTGCTCAAGCAACTGGTAGAGTTAACCGTGGCTGCACCCAGCAGTTATAATCTCCAGGATTGGCAAATTATTCTTGTGCAAGATAAAGCGCAAAAGGCAGCATTGTCAGCAGCATCTTTTAATCAACAGCAAATAGTTCAAGCACCTGTAACCTTTGTTTTTGCTGCCGATCCTAATGCAGGCGAACAAAACTTGACTCCGATTCTGGAGCAGGGACTTCAGACTGGAGCATGGAATGAAGGCACTGTCAACTACTTTAAAACCGCCGTCCCGCAATTTCAAGCTGGGCTGGGCAATAAGCGACGCGAATATGCCATCAAAGATGCCATCATTGCCGCTACCCATTTAGTATTGGCAGCAGAAAGTTTGGGATTATCCACTTGTTTTATGAACGGTTGGATTGAGGATCAGGTAAAGGAAGTAATTGGTGCTGGGGATAATCCAGATTTAGCGATCGCTGTTTTAGTTCCTGTTGGCTATGCAGCAGAACCACGCTTAAATCCAGGTCGTTTGCCATTCTCCTCCAACGTCTCTGTAGACAGAATCGGTAATCCTTATGCAGGGTAAAGGTAGTTCTCTCTAAATTCGGCATTTGGCAAAAAAACCCTTGGCTTAGTTGTTTTCGACGCGGCTTTTTAATTATTAAAGCCGCGTTTCTCATGACCAAATCAGGGTTGCACTCAGCACCGGAAATGTCCATTTTTCCTAATGCATATCATAGTCAATTTGTATAGTGCGTAAATCCTATCTCAATCATTTGACATTATTATATTCCTAACTCCTGTACAGACGCGATTAATCGCGTCTCTCCTAACTTTTCTACCCGCCTAAAGTCCTTGTATAAATTACCTGACCTTGAGAATCATAGAGGAAAAGAGATAGGTTAGCATTGTCACTAATTACAGCTAAAGCTTCCCGTAAGATTTGCAAGTGATTGGTAACGTCAACAGCAGTATCCGAGTTTTTAGAATAAGGATTAGCCAAGTTATTTTGCCTTATTTGGTCATACTCCGGGGTTAGCCGGACAATAATTCTTGTATTGTCTATGCTAAATGTGCAAATCCGAATTCCATTAATACAGGTTTTATATAAGTCGGTGCGGCTTTGTTGCAAACTACTAACAACTTGTAGTTTTTCTTGTGCTTGTTTGAGGGCTGCTGAATAGGGTTGAATCAGAGACTGAGCCTGAGTGTAGTACAAGCTATCTTGGGAAACTTTTTTAGTAGTTTGCAAAGCCTGATCCCAGTATGTCGCAGCTGCTTGCCATTGGTTTTGTTGCTGATAAACTTTGGCTTGCTTGGCACTGCTAACGGCTTGTTGGTAGGTTTTAACAGCAAATTGTTCTTTTGTAACGCGATCGCGTGCTGCTACTAACTTAGGTTTATAATCTATTAACAGCTTTTGAGCTTCTTGGTATCCAACGCTAGTTTGGGGAATAGTATTCAAGGCATTAACTACCACCAGCCAAGTAAACTGCACCTTTTGCCATTCATTCAAGGATTTAGCAGTATTTTCTTGGTTTTCGGCTGCATTGGCTACAGCTTTTGCTGCTGTCAGTTTTTTCAGCCATTTTTCCTCAGTAAATATCTGTTGATTTACAACGTGCAAACGGACACGATAACTAAGTAATTTACCTTGCACCAGTCCATAGAGTTCACTACTGGAACTTATAGTTTCTAATGGCGCTATGGCCTGTCGCCATAAATGCTGCCTAACTTGTAATTCCTCTAGGCTATATGCAACTTTTTGTTCCGCCAAGGATGCCATCTGCAAAGCCTTGACCACCTGGCTGATTTTTTCTGCTCGTCCAGACAAAGTTGCTTTTAGTTCTTCTGACACCTGATAACGGGGCGACCAACTAGGAATTGCATTCAGGGTTGCGCTGGCTGCTGCAAGTTGCTGTTGTACAACTACTAATTCTTTTTCAGAGTTGGCGCGGCGCATCAGTTGCGGGGATATTGTTTTTAATTGCTCGGCATTTTGTATTTCTTTACATTCAGACATCACACAAGGGCGAGTCAATAAGGAAGCACCACCGCCTAAAACTACAATTCCCACCAACGCTGCACCCAGTAGGATAAGTTTGATTGGGAATGCTGGCTTTGAAGCCAACAAATTCGGCGTATCTGCAAACGGGTCAAACGGTTCCTCCTCTTGAGTCTCATCGATTAATGGAGAATATGTCAGAGATGATGACGGGGATGAGTAGGCATTTACTCTTCCCTTTCCCTTGTCTCCCATCTTCCCATCCCCCCACCCCCCCGTCTGCTTCAATGCCAAGAAACATTTGGCATAAGGGAGTTGTTCGCCAAAAACTCTAAGGAAACATTGCACCCGTTGCTCTTTGTGGGGTGCTAAAGACTGAAGTACTTCCTCAATGACTCCAAAAATTAGTTGAGCGTCAACTATTACATCTGATGTGTGTTGCGTTAAAATCATTAGCTCCTCTTTATTGACGGCACACTTAACCTCAAAGACTTCAGTCGTTGAGACTTCTACAAGTAATTGTTCCTGCAAAGTTTTGGCTAAAAGCTGTAAATCTTCCTGCTGGACTGCTACTTTCATAGAGCTTTCCCGCTAAATTTCTATATTGTTTTGATTATCTTTAAGGAGATGAAACAAACTTTCTGGGTTTGTTGAATGCAAATGCACAGTTTAACCAACCACAGCCGGAAAATCTGAACGACCAACTTTCTAACACAAATTCTGACTTTTCACCAAAAGTTAAAAAGGCAGTTATTGTTCGCGTCGCTACATTTTCATTGTGCTAGATGCCAAAAGAAATAATCTATCTTTAGATATAAATTACAAATAAAAAATGGGAATAATAGAGCTTTTGGGTATTTTCACTGTATTTATTGGCGACAATTAAATTCACGCTAGCTACTGGTGTGCAAAACTCTGGTTGCAGAGCAGTTGTGACAAAATTATCCAAGGGTTAAGGAAACGATACTATGTCAGAGGGTTTTGACAGAAATGCTAGTTATCTTCTATGCTGGGAAACTTACTGAGGAGATTAATTACGTGTTGTGGCTGTGGCACAAACAGGTTGGCTATCGAAATTAATCTGCCTGATTTGCGGAATTCGATAAAATTGAACCGTGGAAAAATAAATTTTTATAGCTGCCAAAAGCTTAATTATGCAATAAAGGTGATGCAAAATATTAAGACAGCACTAACTAAAGGTTTGAAAAGTTTCAATGCAAGGTGTATCAATGGATTTATTAGAGTACCAAGTTAAAGAATGGTTTGGGAAGATAGGCATTCCGGTATTGCCCTCCCAACGAATTGACCATCCTACAGATTTAAAACGTTTAAAAATTCGCTTTCCAATTGTACTGAAATCTCAAGTACATGGAGCGGAACGGGCAAAAGCTGGTGGAGTCAGGTTTGCGGAGACGACAATCGATGCGATTGCAGCTGCTCAAAATATCTTTAGTTTACCAATATGGGGCGAATTACCGGAAGTTGTGCTGGCAGAATCCCAATACGACGCTAACCAGGAATTTTATCTAGCGGTGGTTTTAGATACTGCTGTTTGCCGACCGGTACTTTTAGGTTGCAAAGAAGCAGACATCGATTGGGAATCGGCTGGGGAAAAAATGCACTATGTCGTTGTAGAACAGGAATTCTCGCCATTTTATGCCCGACGACTGGCTTTAAAAATGGGTTTGCAAGGGACGCTGATGCAGTCGGTAAGCAGCGTTGTGGAGAAGATGTACGAGTTATTTGTGCAAAAAGACCTAGATTTAGTCGAAATCAATCCCTTGGCAGTCAGTGCTACTAGTCAAGTTATGGCTCTTAATGGTAAAGTCAGAGTCAACGAACGGGCGATCAAGCGTCATCCAGATCTTGCGGAGACGGCGGCAAAAATTATCAGCCGTCATACCAGTACTGAAATCAACGGGATTTTGGGCGACTGGGACGGTGTGGAAATGCATGGAAAAATCGGTATTTTAGGTAATGGTACTGGTTCAGTGATGGCAACTTTGGATTTAGTCGCTAATGCTGGTGGCAAACCAGGTGTTTGTTTGAATCTACGTCATGCTTTCCTCACAGATACTACACCAACTACCTTCCGCGATCGCCTAGCGACAGGTCTGAAAATCTTGGAGGCTGACAAAAGCATTCAAGTAATACTAATTAACTTTATGGGTAGCATTCCTCAAACTGAGGAAGTGGTTGAAATAATAGCCAGAGTTGTGCAGCAAGACAACAACGAACTTAAATCACAGGTTGTACATTCTAATGGTAGTAAAAATCGGCAAGAACCGAATTTTTCACCCTTAGTTGTTCGTCTGGCTGGTTCTGAATTTGATGCTGCTAGAAAATATTTAGCAACACTAAAAACCCCCAGCAATGCGCTACTGGTGGTAGAAAATTTAGATGAGGCAGTGGCGGCAGCAGTTCGTCTTGCTAAAGCAACGGCTAATAAGAAGTAGTAAAAATTGAATCAATCCGACATGAGAAAGTTGTCGTTTTTATGCCCAGTAGTCCAAGGCACTGGGTTGCCAAACTTACGGTAATTTTTTATGAACCTAAAGCCAGAAAGTAAAGTCTTAATTCAAGGCTTTTGTGAATTTATATCAGGCACTCATGTTGCTCAAATGAAAGCTTATGGCACGAATTTAATAGCTGGTGTCAATCCTGGATGTGGCGGACAGGAACTGCATGGACTGCCAGTATTTGACTTAGTAGAGGAAGTAATAGAACAATTTGGGGCAATTGACACAACAATTATTTGTGTAGATCCTTACGACGTGCTAGATGCGGCATTAGAAGCGATCGCATCTCATATTCGCCAGATCATTATTATCACTGCTGGCGTGCCGCCTTTGGATATGGTGCAATTACTCCGCAAAGCCGAAGCCTGTGAAACTTTGGTAGTCGGGCCAAATAGTCCAGGGATAATTGTGCCGGGGAAAATTCTCTTAGGTACTCAACCTAGCGAGTTTTATATCCCTGGTGCAGTGGGGATCGTGAGTCGTAGCAGCACCCTCACCTACGAAATCGCCTACGAATTAACAAAAGCAGGTTTGGGGCAGTCGATTAGTGTCAGTATTGGTAGTGATGCGATCGTTGGTTCCTCCTTTCTGCAATGGCTGCAAATTCTCGATGAGGATGAAACTACACAGGCGATCGTTTTAGTCGGTCAACCTGGTGGTGGTAGTGAAGAAGCAGCAGCGCGGTACATTGCTGAGGCAATTGATAAACCAGTAATTGCCTATATTGCAGGCAAACACGCACCACCAGGAAAAAGTTGGCGTGAAACTGGCACTTTAGCAACGTTTATCGGACGCGATCCTAACTTTGGCACAGCCCAAAGTAAATTAGCTGCTTTAAAAGAAGCGCAAGTTCCAGTAGCTGAACGTCCTTCTCAGATTCCAGAATTATTGAGAAAGGAGATTAATTGATATCTTCCTGGCGTGTCTGGAAAGTTGGGCTAGGGATCTGCAAACTGGCGTTCAGCTTCACCTGAACATTCATACACCAAACTTAAAACCCTCTCTAGAGAAGACTTAAATCAACTTCGCAAATATCTGTTTAAGGACAGCAAAGTGGGGAAATGTCCAGTTCCGCCAGCGCAGATAGCGTTGGCAATTATTCTACAAGCCTATATGGGAGTATTGGATGATGAAGTCATAACTACTACTAAGTCTTCCATACATAACAAGAATCCCACCCCAGCAAGAGATAACAATTACAATCTCGTAGCTTTTATATAGGGTAGGATTTTTGTTTCGCCAAAGTTGCACATCGCCTAATTAAAAGGTAGATAAACCCAGAATTTTGGGATGATGTCTAACTTCAATTCGCTCTTAAAATTATGCAATTGGCACTAGGCAATCGGGAAACCGCCGTCACTAGCACCAAAATTTGGGATACTAGCATTGAAGCTGTTACTAGTTGGAATACCATAGCTACCCAAATCGAAGCTACTACTACTTGGGATACCATAGCTACCCAAATTGAAACTGCTACTACTTGGGATGCCATAGCTACCCAAATTGAAGCTGCCACTACTTGGGATGCCATAGCTACCCAAATTGAAGCTGCTACTACTTGGAATGCCAAATGCGCCTCCAGGAGCGAACGGATCACTGAGCTTGCCAGCCTGACCACCACCACCAAGTCCCTTCCCAGAAAAAGAATTTACATCAAATGCCATCAGAGTTAATCCTCCTATTAGGACATAAAATTTGCTTAGTCAAAAAATGTCATGAAGGCACAATTAAGCTTCCTTCGTAACTTTTTTGTTGTTTCTTTTAATTGTTAATCTTGAGCTTTTCAGACTGAATTACAGAGTGTTTAGATTAAATTTACTGACCAAAACAAACTTGTAATTAACCTAGTCTCACAGATAAATATATAAAACTTAACTTATTTTTACAATGAAAAATCCTTAGATGCTTCTGTCAAATCTTTAGATACTTTTGCTCTTGGAGTTTGCAGGGTAAGCTAATTTAAATTAGTATAAATCGGACTTGACAAACGGGCATTAAATGCTGCTTTGAAAATCTTAAGGAACACAAGTTTCTCCCTTGTCTCACCCATAAAGACAATCTCTGAATCCTAAATCAACGTTCTAGTAGAGTGTTACCCCTTGGTTATAAGCATCTACAAAACTCCTGTGGTCATACTCGACTTGAGTTGCATAGTCCACCGCAAAATTAACGATCTCATCTTTGAATCCAGCCTTGTTACCGCTAACGATGTCAGTCACTTCTTTGTCAACGCTTACGGGAATAATCGCACATAATCTTGATCAGAGATTGCATGGTTCTTAGCAACGACCTTCCCTAGATATCCCATCGCATCCATGAATTTTGACTTAGTGGTTAGCAACGTATAGTGAAAGTCCACTTGGTAGGGTGATTTTTCATGCAGCATAAAGTGGATACTACTGAGCGTAGTGTAGCCAAGCAAGGGATCAGTATTGGAGAGCATTGCTTTCGTGGCGATTGTCACTCTGGCCCCTTCTTGGTTTCCGTAAACTGAAGTTGGCAGCAGACCTGGAACTGCGATCGCCACGGCGCTACTACCTTCCTGCTTCATCTCCAAAATGCGATCGTCGTCGGCTGCTAAACTTGGGCCTTCAAATTGACTATTGTTAGACTCTAGTGTATGGATAATTATCCAACAACAATTCTTTTACCACCTTGAGCCATAGCTTAGAAAGTGATTTAAAGCCCAATGCAACAACTATTCATAGCAAAGAATTCAAAAAGGTAAAATTATAAAGAACCGTCAGAACGTAATCATGTCAGCTATCCAAACAACTGTGGTTCTTGCCATGACGGCCGATGGAAAAATTAGCGCCGTAGATCCGAAAGCGCCTCGTGAATCCGATGCAGCTGATCAAGCACACTTAGAGTATCAAGCCTCCCTTGCTGATCTAGTCCTGGTAGGAGCCGGGACGATTCGGGCTGAGGGGGAAACGTTTACAATTCGCAATCCTGAACTGTTGGCAGCACGTAAAGTTCGGGGTCAGTCTCCCCAGCCTATTACCTGCGTTGTCTCAGGTTCCCTTGACCTATCCCTGGACTTGCCTTTTTTAAGTCAGGATATTGAGCGATGGATATTTACGACACGGGCTGGTTTGGAACGCAATTCTGATGCAACAACCTTGCAAAAACTGGCTGAATTGATTGATTTGGGAGATACAGACCTGGACTGGAATCGAGCCTACACCTTGATGGCAGATCGGGATATTCACAAGGTAGTTACTTTGGGAGGTGGCTCTTTAACAGCTTCTCTACTGCAAGCAGGGCGAATTGACGATTGGTGGTTGACAATTTGGCCTGTCATTTATGGAGGAAAGCACGCCCCTAGCCCAGTGGAGGGAGATGGTTTTGTTCCCAATGCTGCTCCTCATCTCCAACTCGTCGAAACTCGTCAGGTTGGAAGTGAGTTGTTTTTACACTACCGTACACTCAACTGAGAATGCGGTGCCAGAATTAAGCGCTATAATCGTTGATACTAAAAAGCGCCCTCCTTTTCGGGAGAGCGCTTTTTGATTTAGCTAAACTTCAGAATTAACCGTTGATAGCGGGAGCGGTTAGAGCCACAGGAGCAAAATCCCCAGCAGCCAAATCTAGAGGGAAGTTGTGAGCATTGCGCTCGTGCATTACTTCCATACCCAGGTTAGCGCGGTTGATTACATCTGCCCAAGTTGCAATCACGCGACCTTCAGAATCAATGATTGATTGGTTGAAGTTGAAACCGTTCAAGTTGAACGCCATCGTGCTTACACCCAAGGAGGTAAACCAGATGCCAACTACAGGCCACGCTGCTAAGAAGAAGTGCAGTGA
>Ga0123337_10005989_pt1 | contig 11750 bp, 8 predicted proteins | sample frozenSSSSmetaG_FD_89792 | JGI IMG/M metagenome (GOLD analysis project Ga0123337, IMG submission 89792) | Glacier valley bacterial and archeal communities from Borup Fiord, Nunavut, Canada, to study Microbial Dark Matter (Phase II) -... | ecosystem: Environmental > Aquatic > Freshwater > Ice >...
CACTAAAGAAACAGAAGAAACTGTTCAATCTTCCATTAGCGTAGAAACTGAAGCAAGTGCAGGAGCAGAAATTCCGTTTATTTATAAGTTGACAGCCAAATTGCTCGGTCAAATCAAAGGTTCTAGTCAACAAAAAAAAGTGATTCGGGAAACTCTTCAGCGTAATTTGTCCCGCTTGCAAACAAATATTAATCTGTTATTGAAAGATGCTTTTGAGAAGCTGAGACGCAAATATCCAGACCGCTATCAAAAAGGATTTTTGGTGATTGTTGATAACTTAGACCGGATTCCTCCAAATGTTGGCAATCATTTGTTTTTTGATTACGCTCCTCAACTCCAAGAATTAGACTGTACAATTATCTATACAGTGCCGATTTCAGTAATTTATTCCTATAAAAATGTTAGCAATTTGTTTGGCAATCCCAACATCGTGCCAATGGTGAATATTTATGAATTTAATCGCAGTGAGTGCGATTTAAATTACAATCACCAAAGATTAGAGGGAGTTGCCAGTTTGATCGAGCAACGGGTTGATGTTGATGCCGTATTTAACGATCGGCAACAGTTGTTAGATTTGGCAAAAGCTAGTGGTGGTCATGTGCGACAATTGATGCAGACGACTCGATCGGCTTGTCGCACAGCCGTGACTCGCAAACACAGTAAAGTTTTGGCTGAAGATGTCACTTACGCTTTAAATCAACAGCAATTTGACTTTGAAAGGTCTACTCCTACGGCAGAATATTACACCCTATTAGCGCAAGTTTGCCTCAAAAAAGATATTGATAAAGATGAAATCGGACAAACTTTATTATTCAATCTTTCCGTCTTGGAATACAACGGCAATAGTCGGTGGAATTATGTTAACCCACTCGTAAAACAAAGTTATGCTTTCCAACAAGCCCTGGCATCAATTCAAGGAAATCCCTGAAATATATCAGCAAAGGATTGTTGAACTCAATCAAGAGTCTTTCGATCAATTGCTGACGTTTGTCGATATTGTTCCCGACGATGCCTTTGATTTGGGATTTATTCAAAGTAATTTTGCTAGGGATAGAGATGCGATTATTCAGGCCTTAATTAGTCATCCCGATTGTCAAGAGATGCAGTTTGAGATTTGGGATTTTCCCGATCCTGAGATGCGCTTTTTGTTGGATGAAATTCTGAAGGTTTTGCCAACAGTCAAGGTTCAACCAGACAAAAAGTTGATTTTCATGGTGCGGGGAGTGGAAAATGCGATCGGGATGACGGGGGAATATCCGCCGATGCTGGTGGATTTTAATTGGGTACGAGATGCTTATCCGGTTATGATGCCGCATCTAATGCTGTTTTGTTTGCCGGATTATGCGATTACGCGAGTTGCTAATTATGCGCCGGATTTCTGGGCCTGGAATTCGGGGACTTTTGTGTTCAAAACTACGGCAAATACTAGAGATGATGCGATTTCTCAAACTCTGGATGCTAGCAAACGGATTAGCAATTGTGAGTTGCCGGAAAAGCAGGAAAGAATTGATTTATTGAAACGGTTATTGATGGAATATACTCCCTCGAATGGGCGCGAGGAAACTCAAGGGGATTTGAAAACTCGCATCAGAGTTTTGAATGATTTGGGAATTGCCTATCGCAGCCGGAGTGAATATAAAACTGCAAAATACTATCTGGAACAAGCGTTAGATTTGGCGAATGATGATGAAGATTTCATATCTTTAAAAGCAAATATTTTGTATGAATTAGGATGGATTCAGGACGATTGGGGAAACAAAAAAGAAGCGATCGCATTTTATCAACAATCACTCGAACTTTGGGAAAAAATTGGCGATGTTCAAGGGAAAGCTGCTACTTTGCACTGTCTAGCAATAATCTATGCGGATCAAGGAGAAGTAGAAAAGGCGATCGCATTTTATCAACAATCACTCGAACTTTGGGAAAAAATTGGCGATGTTCAAGGGAAAGCTGCTACTTTGCACTGTCTAGCAGGAATCTATGCCAATCAAGGGGAAGTAGAAAGGGCGATCGCATTTTATGAACAATCACTCGAACTTAAGGAAAAAATTGGCGATGTTCAAGGGAAAGCTGCTACTTTGCACCAACTAGCAGGAATCTATGCCAATCAAGGGGAAGTAGAAAAGGCGATCGCATTTTATGAACAATCACTCGAACTTGAGGAAAAAATTGGCAATCTTCAAGAGAAAGCTGCTACTTTCGTAATGCTAGGACAGTTGTTAGCAGCGCAGGGAGATTTTGACCAAGCTTTGAATTATTTACAGCAATCTTTGGAGATTTTACAGCATTTGCGATCGCCTGACGCGGAGACAGTGAGACGCATTATTGCTGCGGTTCAGCAGATGGCTGGAGATTAATGGATGCACTTCGACTAAATAAACCGGGTTTTTCGCAGTTTTTAGGTGGTGTATCGATATTTTGGGAAAAAACCCGGTTTCTGGCCACACCCAAAATCGCTAAAATAGAACAAAGACCAACCAGAAAGGCGATTATTGTGAGCGATTCCACCGTAGAACAGATATTGAAATTGGCATCTCAACGCGCTTCGGCCGCTGAAGTATACTATTTATCCAGCCAAGACACGCCGATCGAATTTGAGAACAATCGCCTCAAATCCCTGCAAACCAAAGCCCTGCAAGGCGTAGCACTCCGGCTGATTTACAATGGCAAAATCGGTTTTGCTAGTTCCACAGACTTAACGCGGATAGACGATTTAGTTGATGCAGCCATTCAAACAGCCGAAATAGGCGACGCAGCCGAATTTGAACTAGCCTCCAACTTCCATCTAACCACCCCAGAAAGCACCTACACTCCGCCCACAACAGCCGAATTAGTCGAAAACGGCAAAAACCTCATCGACTCAGTTCACGCCTACAATCCCGATATTATGGTAGATGTGGGCTTTCACGTCCGCAGCGGCCGCGTCAAGATTGCCACGACGCGAGACGTTTATGCCGAAAGGTGCAGCCAAATAGTCAGCGGTACGATCGCCGGAAATTTGGTACAAGGAGAAGACTTTATGCAAGCATACAGTTATGATGTGGCGCGCGATCGGGCGATCGACACCAACAGCATCCTCGAATCACTCCTCGAAAAATACCGCCTCGCCGAACATTCAGCCACCATCACCAGCGGTTCCTACCCAGTATTGTTCACCCCCAATGCCGCCGCCAGCACCCTCGGCGGCCTATTTGATACCATCCTTTCCGGGCAAGCAGTAGTTCAAAAAGCCTCTCCCCTAGCCGACAAAATCGGCGAAACCTTATTTGACGAACGCTTCACCTTTTTTGAAGACCCAACTTTAGGCCCTTCTGCTTGTCCCTTCGACGACGAAGGAACTCCCACAACTCGCAAAGTCTTAATTGACAAAGGAACTGTCACTGGATTTTATTGGGATCGCAGATGGGCCGCTCGCGGAGGTGTAGAATCTACAGGCAACGGTTTTCGTGGCGGATTGTCTCGCCCCGGCCCAGATTTGACTAACTTTTGCATTGCCCCAGGCAACACTCCTATTCAAGACTTGATTGCTAGCATGGACGAAGGCTTAATAGTAGAGCAGGTTCTAGGTGCAGGTCAATCCAATCAATTAGCTGGCGAGTTTTCGGTCAATTTGGACTTAGGCTATAAAGTAGAAAAAGGCAAAATTGTCGGTCGCGTCAAGAATACAATGGTGGCAGGCAGCATTTTTGAAGCCTTTAAAAATTTGGTAGATTTGAGTAGCGAATGCGAATGGGTAGGCGGCGCCGCATATTTACCCAGTATGTTGTTTCAACAGTTGGGTGTAGCTTCGAGGCAATAGGTTCAGTGCGGTTTTACTCGTTCCCAAGCTCTGCCTATTGGTGACAACTTAACATTAAACGTAATACCGGTCTGCTGTTTGATGATTAGGCTCAGATCGCCCTGGCACCCCCCTTCTTAAGGGGGGAACCGGAAATGGATCAAAGTCCCCCTTCTTAAGGGGGATTTAGGGGGATCTAGACTCGGCTGTGAACGAGAGATACAAAGGTTTTCAGGCTTAAGTTGTCACCAATCGGTTCTGCCTGGAAACCAATTAACAGTTAAAAAATACAATAAAGGTAAAATGAAGCAGGAAATTGTCCAGGATAAAAATGGGAAAAGGAAAAAGCACTTCTTGTTTCTTTTACCTTTGTTTTTTTGCGTTTTAAACCTAGTGACTGGATGCGTTCAGTACGATGTCGGAGTCAACTTTGACAGTCAAACTCGCGGCGAAATTGTGCAGCACATTAAACTGGGGGAAAAGTTGACGAGCTTCAGCAGCGAAACTGTTGGAGATTGGCTCAAAAGTGTAGAACGCCGGGTGAGGTTGCTGGACGGAAAAACTAAACGGCTTTCCGATAGAGAAGTTCTAGTCAGCATTCCTTTCAATAATGGCGCTGAGTTAGAAGACAAGTTTAACCAATTTTACAATCCGATCGCCCAAACCGCAAAATCCAGGGTCGCAAGTCCCCTAGAAACCGATTTGCCGAAGTTTGAATCTCACCTGAGTGTCAAGCAAAATAACTTGTTATTGGTGCTGCGAAATCGGTTGAGTTTGGAATTGGACTTGCGCTCTCTTTCTCTGCTTTCCTCTAACGGCAGTCTGCTGCTGAGTCCGGGGGGGCTTTTGGAGCTAGACTTTAGCTTGAACACACCTTGGGGCGCCGAAAGTATTGAAACTGTCGTCGGTGCGCTGGTTCCCGCAAGTTATGAGCAGGGAAAGCAGTTAGTTTGGAAGCTGAAACCCGGGGAAGTTAACTATTTGGAGGCGACATTTTGGATTCCTAGTCCCGTAGGAATTGGGGCGCTGATTATTGCCTTATTTGTGGCGGTGGGAATTGCTTTGAAATATCAAATATTGCCAGCAATGGGAATCGGCAAGAAACCGCAAAACATCGGTCAAACCTAAACAGAATATGTCATGCAGGGGCGGGTTTACCAAGATATTCAATCAACTTTCAGAGATCCAATCAACTCACCCCTCGCAGCATATTATGGCTGATTGACCAGATTTGATATCAAAAAAAACTGGGAGCATCTGCAAAAAAATAGTTGACAAATGACCGACAATTTGCTTAACCGGAATTGAGAATTAGGAACATAGAAAATGCGATCGCTAAATTTCTTCTTGATCTTTCTGATTGGCTTGGCTCTAGTATTGTTCAGCATTGAAAATACAGAGCCGACCGCGATTCAAGTTATCAAAGGTGTCCAAATTAAAGCTCCGCTATGCGTAGAATTAATTGTGGCGACCGGATTGGGAGCCGTTTTAGCGTGGCTGTTCAGTTTGTGGTCGAGAATGCAGCGAACTCTCGGGTCCCGCCAAGAAATTCGCCAAGTTCGCGAAAAACAGCAGCGAATTCAGGAATTAGAACAAGATATCGAATGCTATAAAGCAGAAGTAGAAGCAAAACAACCTTTGCTAGAAAGTGCAGAACTGACAAGTTTAGAAATAGTATCGGCCAAACAAAACTGCTGAAATGATTGCCAATTCTAGCAACCACGCTCGACGGTCAGGACATTTTTAATTGCTAAAACCATTGCCCGGAATTACATTTCCATTCTTCCCTCTTCCTTCTTCCTTCTTCCTGACATCCGTTACATCTGTTACACAATCCGTTGCCGAACTTCCTTCTTCGATAAAATCTAAAATCTAAAATCGAATGGCCGTTTCCAGAGACCAAGATGGTTTAGAAGCGATTTCTGAGGGGATCGCAATTTTAATAGACTTAGCAGAACGGGGAGAAATCGATCCTTGGGACGTTAAGGTAATTGAAGTGTTCGATCGATGTTTGAGCAAGCTGACCAACGCCTGCGATGCCGATCAGGGCACGGATTTCTCCGATTTGTCCCACTCTGGTCAAGCGTTTTTGTACGCTTCCATGCTGGTGTTGCTCAAAGCAGAAAGTATTGTCCTCTGTGAACCCCCCGTGAATCCTGAATTGGACGAGGACGCGCTCGAAGACGCAGAACACTCAGGCGGGCGACATTTGCCGCAGCATCTGGAGCGGCAATTGCGCCGTCGCGGTGTAGCTCAACTGCCGCAAAAACGCCCGGTGAGTCTCCCAGAACTGATCGAGCAGTTGCAGCTAATGAAAGCAGCAATGGAGCAGACAGTTGCTCCCCGGCGGCGCCCTACTTCAAAAATGCGATCGCAAGCGGCTCAGGCTATCTTTGAGCTAGCTCACCAAGAAAATTTGGTGGAAACTGCTAGCGAACTCGATCGACTTCTTGCAGAACGGGGCTCGGAAATTGACGAGGGTTGGCTCGACTTAGAACAACTGCTGGAACTTTGGCATCATAAGGATTTAGACTCCTCTGTCGCTCCAGAACTCCCGGTATCGACTGAGGAAGTTCACTCGCCAAATCATGACCGGGTGGGTGTTTTTTGGGCGTTGTTGCTGCTGTCGGCTCAGTCTAAAGTAGAGTTGCTTCAAGAGGAGTTTTATCAAGACCTCAAAATCCGGGCGCTTTGAGCTTACAGGCTTAGGTTTTCTGGCGAAACTAATGAGTGTGCCACTGCGTCGGTTAGTATTCCAGACTCAGCACCATTCTAATGTTGAGTCTGAAACCGGGACAGTAGGAGTGCAAAGTTCTTGGTGATTCCCGATTCCTGGTTTTTGGTTTCGAGCAAATAGGGAATAAATGATTGATAGCCTGGTACGATGTCGCCTATAAACAGGTCAGGACTTTGCTGCGATCGATCGAGATCGCAACCGCTAGCATCTAATTGTTGAGTTGATATCAATTAACAGAGGGTTGAGGAAGTTAAGAATGAAAGCGATGATTCTGGCGGCAGGTAAAGGCACTCGCGTCCGTCCTATTACTCAGACAATACCCAAACCGATGATTCCCATCCTGCAAAAGCCAGTGATGGAGTTTTTGGTTGAATTGCTCCGCCAGCACGGATTTGACCAGATTATGGTCAATGTTTCCCACTTAGCAGATGTGATTGAAAACTACTTCCGAGACGGTCAAAAGTTTGGGGTACAAATTGCCTATTCTTTTGAAGGGCGAATTGAGGAAGGAGAACTGATTGGAGAGGCTCTCGGTTCGGCTGGCGGCATGAGGCGGATTCAGGACTTCTCGCCGTTTTTTGACGATACTTTTGTGGTGCTGTGCGGCGACGCTTTGATTGACTTGGACTTGACTGCTGCTGTGAAGTGGCACCGGGAAAAAGGGGCGATCGCTACTATTGTGATGAAATCGGTTCCCCGCGAGGAGGTTCCCAGTTACGGAGTCGTAGTTACTGACGAATCTGGCAAAATTAAAGATTTCCAAGAAAAACCTTCTGTAGAAGAAGCTCTGAGTACCGACATCAACACCGGTATTTACATTTTTGAACCTGCAATATTCGATTATATTCCCTCTGATACGGAATACGATATCGGTTCGCAGTTATTCCCGGCGCTAGTAGCAGCAGGCGCGCCTTTTTACGGGATTAGCATGGACTTTGAGTGGGTGGATATTGGCAAAGTTCCTGACTATTGGCGAGCCATTCAGAGCGTGCTGCTGGGAGAAGTTAAAAATGTTTCGATTCCGGGAGTTGAGGTGCGCCCCGGCATTTATGCTGGTTTGAATGTATCTGTGAATTGGGATAAGGTTGATATTACTGGGCCTGTTTACATTGGCGGAATGACAATTATTGAGGATGGAGCAAAAATTGTCGGGCCGACAATGATTGGCCCGAATTGTTGGGTGTGTAGCGGGGCGACTGTGGAAAACAGCGTGATTTTTGAGTATTCCCGTTTGGGGCCGGAGGTGCGGTTGGTTGACAAGCTGGTGTTCGGGCGCTACTGCGTTGATAAAACCGGGGCGGCGATCGATTTGCAAGCGGCGGCTCTCGATTGGCTGATTACTGATGCTCGCCAAGTTTTGCCAACTGTACACGGAGAAGAGCGGCGGGCGATCGCAGAAATTCTCGGTCATACTGATTAATGGCTAATGGCTAATTGCTAATTGGTAATTTTTTAAGGTAAGGTGCGCAGTGCGCACCCTACTTTTACGGTTATTATCTCAGCTTTCAATCCTGGTAAGGCGCTCCGTGCGTACCCTACATTTTAAGACTGAAGATAAGTATATTGGCCCAGACTCCGCTCGTAATTTTGCAGCAAAAGTTGAGCCTCGGAAAGAGTAATTTTATTTTGCTGCAAAGCTGATTCTGTCTGACGGCGGATGCTTTCAACCAAACTTTCTGCATCGTATTGTACGTAGCTGAGGACTTCTTTCATCGTGTCCCCTTTGACAACGTGTTCGATATGATAGCCAGAAGGCGTTAGCTGAATGTGAACTGTATTTGCATCGCCGAATAAGTTGTGAAGGTTGCCCATAATTTCTTGATAAGCACCTCCCAAAAATAGCGCCAAATAGTAAGGTTCTCCGGGTTTGAGAGTATGCAGCTCCAAAACCGATTTGACATCTCGCAAATCGATAAATTGGTCGATTTTGCCGTCGCTATCGCAGGTGAGGTCGGCTAAAATACCGCGCTGAGTCGGTTCTTCGTCGAGTCGGTTAATTGGCATAATTGGGAATAATTGGTTAATTGCCCAACTGTCTGGGACTGACTGAAAAACAGATAAGTTGATGTAATAAATGGATGCCATCACCTTTTCTAAGTCTTCCAAATCGTCCGAGACGTATTCTTTTTGCCGGGCGATCGCCTGTATTTTATCGCAGCAAGCCCAGTACAACTGTTCGGTTTTAGCCCGTTCCGCAATTCCCAAATAGCCTAAGTTAAATAAACTGACTGCTTCTTCCTTGAATTGGATAGCATCGTGATAGACTTCTTGATAATTTTCGGGAGTAATGGATTGGTAAATTTCGTAGAGATTGCGCGGAATTTGGTGTGCTGTTTCGTCTACTGGTTCTGGTACTTCTCTGGGGACATCGCTAGTACCGAGTACGTCAAAAACTAAGACTGATTGGTGAGAGGCGATCGCCCGCCCGCTTTCGCTAATGATAATTGGCACCGGCAGTTTCCGCTCGTCGCAGGCATCTTTAATTCCCGCTACTACGTCGTTAGCGTAGTTTTGCATATTGTAGTTTTTGGAAGCGTGGAAGTTGGTTTTAGAGCCGTCGTAGTCAACGCCGAGCCCGCCGCCTACGTCTAAGTAGTTCATATTAGCTCCCAATTTAGCTAATTCTACATAGATGTGGCTGGCTTCTCGAATAGCATCTTTGATGACGCTAATTGAGGAAATTTGAGAGCCGATGTGGAAGTGTAGTAACTGCAAACAGTCGAGCATTCCAGCTTTTTCTAGTTCCCCGACGGCGCGGATAATTTCAGGAATTGTCAAGCCAAATTTTGCCCGATCGCCCGTGGAACCTCCCCAGCGGCCAATGCCTTTGGTAGTGAGCTTGGCTCGTACTCCCAAAATCGGTTTAATTCCTAATGCAATGCTGGCTGCGATCGCGAGTTCTACTTCCTCAATTTGCTCCAGCACAATTACGGAAGTTTTCCCTAAACGCTGTGCCAAAATTGCGGTTTCTATGTATTCGCGGTCTTTGTAACCGTTACAAATTAATAAAGCGCCTGGGGTTTTTAATGTCGCCAAAGCGATCATTAATTCTGGTTTAGATCCGGCTTCCAGTCCAAAGTGATGGGGTTGACCAAAACGTACCAAATCTTGAATTAATTGTCGGTGCTGGTTACATTTGACTGGAAAGACACCACGATAGACATTTTTGTAATTGTAGCGAGCGATCGCCCTGGCAAAACACGAATTTAGGCGATCGATCCGATCTTCCAAAATATCCGAAAATCGAATCAGCAAAGGCAAAGCCAAATTTCGCTGTTTGAGAGATTCTACCAGTTCGCACAAGTCCAGGGAACCGCCGCGATCGCCTTTGGGAGATACTGTAACGTGACCGGTGGCGTTGATCGAGAAATAAGGTTCCCCCCAACCTTGAATGCGGTACAGTTTCTCGCTATCTTCGATCGTCCAAGATTTTTGTGGAAGTTGAGCCGGATTGGAGAAAGCAGTTTCTGGTGTGGCTAAACTTGTGACTGTTAGCGGTTGAGTCGATAGCGGATCGATCTCTAAGGGAGCAGCAGTGGCTGGGGAACTCATCTGATCGGAAACCTCTTTGAGGACTGGTCAAACAGATAGTTTATCGTACATATCGGATTTCCTGATGCAGTTGAAAATTCATTAAGGGGATTTGAGATTTGACTTTACACGATCGATGAAGGTGGGTGATTGAACTAAAATCTAAACCGCGATCTCCAAGACTCATTGAAGCAAGTTTGGTATGCCAGTAAACTCGGAAACCGGATTTGCGAGTTTACCTGCGCCAAGAGTGTGTTGTCGGACGATCGATCGCCCGACAACACACTCTAACCAAAAATCACCTCCGGCGGCGCCATGTCAGCCCCCATAATCATCCCCCCGTGACTATTAGACTTCTTCACACCCGGTTGAGGTGCTTTTTCTGGGTTCTTCTGAGCTGGTGCAACAGACGCGGGCGGTGTCACCTGCGTTGGAGGTACTGCATTTGCCCCTGGTACTATGGGTTGCTGCGACAGCCAACCCAAACCGCCTACAGCCCCAGCCATCAAAGCTGTGTAGCCTAGGTACAAATGCACCGGACGCATTTGAAAGCCTTCGGCTGACTCGGAGTCGGAAACAGACAAATACGCCCCGGGAATTGGGCTTGGAGCCGATTTAGGCAAAGCATTTGCCATCGCACTACCGTCGAGTCCCAAAGCATCGCCGAGACGGAGGATAAAACCTCTAACGTAAATATCTTGCGGCAGTTTATCGAGTTCCCCATTTTCGATCGACTCAATGTGGTGCAGCGGCACAAGAGTTTGACTGTGAAGTTGTTGGATGGATAGCGATCGAATTTGCCGTCCCTTACGCAATTCTCGGCCCAACTCGCGCAGGCACTCTTCTCGCTGTTTAACTGCTATTTCTGCTTCTTCTTCAGGGGTGAGTTTTTTCGGCTTCTTGGACAAACCGAACCCTGGAAAAGATTTTGCGGGAGTGATGACAGTTACAGGTGCAGCCGACTCGGCTTGACTTTCGTCTTTGGGCGTTTCTTTGCTTTCTTCTGAAGTGTTGTTATCTCGATCGAGATTTTCAGCAGTTTCGGACTCGGTTTTGGGGGGAGCCTCCAAAATAGCGCTGCGCCAATAGAAGACAGGAGCAGGGACTGGTGGCTCTAATTCTTTAACAGAGGATGCCGCAGGAAAAGTCTCTTGGGTGACTTGAATTTCTGTTTTGTTTGGTTTGGGAAACCGATCGAATGCAAGCTTGACTGCTTCTCTGCTAACTGCTCTAATTAAAATTTCGGCAGCAGAAGCTGCGGAACCTAACATTGTTTGTAAGCTAGCTAGAGCTTGGCTGTAGGTTTCGCTACAGAGAAGTTCAACTTCTATTTGACCAAGGACAGAACGAAAACTTTCTTGAGAAACTTCAATAGTTGCGTGATCTGTAACCCCAAAATAAGCCTCGGGTTTCAGTGCCATGATGTTTATGTTGTCTTGCTAGAAGGTATCTGAGTACGTTCTTCGACACATAGGCAATGATTCCGGATGTCGGTTGGGCATCGGGCATTGGGCATGGGGCATTGGGAATCGGGCATTGGGCATTGGGAATTAGTAGGCCCTCACAAATAACCAATAACCAATCACTAATAACCAATCACTAATAACCAATCACTAATAACCAATTCCCACTCCAGCCCATGCCCTGCGCGGGCCAATTCCCTGGGAAGGCCCATGCCCCATGCCCCATGCCCCATGCCCCATA
>Ga0123337_10005998_pt1 | contig 11740 bp, 13 predicted proteins | sample frozenSSSSmetaG_FD_89792 | JGI IMG/M metagenome (GOLD analysis project Ga0123337, IMG submission 89792) | Glacier valley bacterial and archeal communities from Borup Fiord, Nunavut, Canada, to study Microbial Dark Matter (Phase II) -... | ecosystem: Environmental > Aquatic > Freshwater > Ice >...
CGCCGGCATCGCCGGCGGCGTCAAGTTCAAGCAGGCCGAGACCAGCATGCTGCTCGTCGATTCGCGTTCGGGCATCCAGGTCGCCTCGGCGCAGGGCAGCGCCGAGAAGGCCGACTTCGCGATCGGCGGCGCGGTGCTCGGCGGCCTGGCAGCCGCCGGCGGCGGCTACGGCAACACCAACGAGGGCAAGATCATCGTCGGCTCGTTCCTCGACAACTGGAACAACATCGTCAGGAACATCCGCAACAACCCGTCGCTGGTGCAGGCGCGCGCCAGCGTCGCCTCGCAGCAGAACGCGGCGATGAGCGTGCGCGCCAACGCCGGCGCCGCCGGCGACGTGATGGTGCCGAAGATCAACGGCGTCAAGGTGCTGAGGATGCCGCGCGACGGCGGCGGCGACCTGCAGACGCTCGCCCGCTCCGACGAGGTCATCCTCGCCGGCGAAGACCAGAACGGCTACACGAAGGTGACGACCTCGCGCGGCGACGGCTGGGTCAAGTCGATCCTGCTTCGCAAGCCGTGACCGGCGGCCGGCCGCTGAAACGCCGCTCGGCGTTGCTCGCCGGCGCCGCGGCGCTGGCATCGGTCGCGGCACCGCGGCTCGCGTTGGCGCAGGCGCGGCCGCTCCGCCTCATCGTGCCCTACCCGCCCGGCGGCCCTCTCGACATCGTCGCCCGGGCGCTGGCCGAGCGCGTGAAGGACAGCCTCGGCGTCGTCATCGTCGACAACAAGCCGGGCGCCGGCGGCAACCTCGGCGCCGACATGGCGGCTAAGGCCGCGCCCGACGGCAACACCATCGTGATGGGCGCGGTCGCCACCCACGCGATCAACCCGTGGCTGTTCGCGAAGATGCCGTACGACGCGATCCGCGACTTCACGCCGATCACCGGCGTCGCTCGCGTTCCGAACGTGCTCGTGATGACGCCGGAGAACGCGACGCGGCTCGGCATCGGCAGCGTCGCCGACCTCGTCGCCTACGCGAAGAAGAACCCGGGCAAGCTCAACTACGGCTCGGGTGGCAACGGCAGCGCCGGCCACCTCGCCGGCGAGATGTTCAAGTCTCAGGCCGGCGTCTTCATGGTCCACATCCCCTACGGCGGCGGCAGCCCGGCGCAGCTGGCGCTGCTGGCCGGTCAGGTCGACCTCAATTTCGACAACCTCGCCGCCGCCTCCGCCAACATCAAGGCCGGCAAGCTGAAGGCGCTGGCGATGACGACCGCGGCGCGCTCGAGCGCGATGCCCGAGGTGACGACGATCGCCGAGGCGGGCGCGAAGCTCGGGCTGGCAAAGTTCGACATCGACACCTGGTTCGGCCTGTTCGGCCCGGCCCGCTTGTCGGCCGAAACGACCGCCCGCCTCCATGCCGCCTTCGTCGACGCGCTCGCTTCGCCCGAACTGAAGGCACGCCTGGCCAGCTTGTATGCGGAGCCGATCGCGATGGCGCCGGCCGCATTCGCGGCGTTCGTCGCTGCCGAGTTGGCCAAGTACGAGCGCGTCGTCAAGGCCTCCGGGGCCCGGGTGGAGTGAGGCGGCGCCGAGGGGGCGTTTGCTAGACTCGATTGCCTTCTTTTCCTGCCTTCTTTTCCTGCCTTCTTTTCCTGCCTTCTTTTCCTGCCTCTTCCTCCTGTCTATTCCAGCACGCATGGCCCTCGCACAAACCGATCTGCAGCGCGAGGTCGCATCGCTCCTCGTCGAGGCGCTCAACCTCGACACCGCCGCCGACGGCATCGACCCGCAGGCGCCGCTGTACGGCGAAGGTCTCGGCCTCGACTCGATCGACATCCTCGAGGTCGCACTCGTTGTCTCGCAGCGCTACGGCTTCCAGCTCAAGTCCGACGACGAAGACAACGTTCGCATCTTCAAATCGCTGGCGAGCCTGGCCGAGCACATCGCCGCGAACCGCACGACCTGAGCGGATCGGCCGAAGCGGAATGGGCGCGCGCGCCGTCATGATTGGACTGGCCGGCGTGGCCTACGTCGTCGCCACGCACTGGTTGATGACCGAAGCACCGGCCTCCGACTGGAACGCCGTGTGGGTGGTCGGGCCGATGATCGCGACGGCTGCCGCTGTCGCCTGGCAAAGGCGGATGCGAACGCTGGCGGCCGCAGCCTTCGCCGCATTCTCCGGCCTCGTGTTCCAGGCCTGGCACGGCGGCGGCCTGGCACCGCAGACGCTCTACGTCGCCCAGCACGTCGCCGTCCACCTGTTGCTCGCGCTCGTGTTCGCGGCGACGCTGCTGGCCGGCCGCGAGCCGCTCATCACGGGCCTGGCGCGCCGTGTCCACGTGCGCCTCACCGCCGACATGGCGGCTTACTGCCGCAAGGTCACGCTCACGTGGACGCTCTACTTCCTCGCCATGGCAGCCCTCTCGCTGGTGCTTTTCGCGTTGGCGCCATTCACGGTCTGGGCGATATTCGCGAACCTCGTGACGCCGCTTGCGATGGTGGCGCTCTTCGTCGGTGAATATCTGCTGCGCTATCGCCTGCATCCGGAGTTCGAGCGGGCGACGCTGGCGCAGGCGATGAATGCCTACGCGCAGCGCTCGCAGCCGGTCGCGGTGCCGGCGCCGCCGCATGAGTGACCCGAATCGGCGACCCCATGACTGACGCGCCGCTCGTCATCGGCAGCGACCTCGCCGCGCCGATCGCATGGCGCGGCGGCACCTCGATCTCGCGCCTGCAGTTCATCGCCGACGCGACCGCGCTGGCCGAACGGCTGCCCGCCAACGGCACGATGCTCAACCTTTCGACCGATCGCTACCGCTTCGCCGTCGGCCTGGCGGCAGCCCTGCTGCGGGGCCAGAGCAGCCTGCTGCCGCCGAACCATCTCGCCGACACCGTCGCCCGCCTGCGCGCCCGCTTCGCCGATGCGTTCGTGCTGGTCGAGGCCGGCGGCGACGACCACGGCCTGCCGGCGATCGCGCACGCCGAAGTCGCTGCGAGCAGCGCCGGCCTCGACCACATTCCAACGATCGACGCCGACCTCGTCGCCGCCTATGTGCTGACCTCGGGTTCGACCGGCGATCCGGTGCCGCACGGCAAGCCGTGGGGCCTGCTCGTCCTCAACGCCCGCGCCGAGGCGACGCGGCTGGCGAGCTTCCTCGGCCGCAGCGACCTTTCTGGCATTGCGCTCGTCGCCACCGTGCCGCCGCAGCACATGTACGGCTTCGAGTCGAGCGTGCTGCTGGCGATGCTCGGCGGCGCCGCATTCGACGCCGGCCGGCCGTTCTTTCCGGCCGACATCGCCTCCGCGCTCTCCCGCCTTCCGGCGCCGCGCCTGCTGGTGACGACGCCGTTCCACCTGAAGACGCTGCTCGACGCCGCGCTGCCGCTGCCGCCGCTCGCTCTCGTGGTCTGCGCCACGGCGCCGCTGTCGCCGCAGCAGGCGGCCCGCGCCGAAAGCCAGCTCGGCGCGCCACTGGTCGAGATCTACGGCTGCACCGAGGCCGGCCAGGTGGCGACGCGGCGCACCACCGCCGGCCCCGAGTGGCGCACCTTCGACGGCCTCCGTGTCGACGGCGACGACGACTCGGTGATCGTCAGCGGCGGCCACGTCGCCGAGCCGACGCCGCTCGCCGATGTCCTCGAAGTCACCGGCGAGCAGACCTTCCGCCTCCTCGGCCGTGCCAACGACCTCGTCAACATCGGCGGCAAGCGAAGCTCGATCGGCCACCTCAACTTCCACCTCAATTCGATCGACGGCGTCGTCGATGGCAGCTTCTGGATGCCGCCCGAGAGCGACGACGCCGGCATCGTTCGCCTGGTCGCGTTCGTCGTCGCGCCGGGCGTCTCGCGAGAGCGCATCGTCGCGGCTCTGCGCGAGCGCGTCGACGCCACGTTCGTGCCGAGGCGAGTCGTTCACGTCGACGCGCTGCCGCGCGAAGCGACCGGCAAGATCACCGTCGCGGCGCTCGCAGGGTTGGCCGCGAAGACCTTGCTATCGCCGATCGCGATTCGGCTTGGCGGTCGTCGACCCTGATGGAGGCACTCGTTGGCTTGTTTGCTTTGGGGGTCCACCTGACCGTGAGTGGCATGGTCATTTCAGCCGCCTTGGTGTCTTCCATCAAGAACACGTACGACTCGCTCTATTGGTGTCTTTCCGCGCTGGCTGCTGCCGCGGTCCTCGCCGTTTGCATCACGCCAGCTGCACTGAGCTGGCTCGGCTTGCTGGAAAGCTCGTCTATGGCATCTGACGGCTTCCGTAGATTCGTCAATCTGTCTCTGTTGCCGTTGAACGCTTTTTGCTTCCTGGGTTCCGCCCTGGGATTCGGCCTCTCGTTTGCTCCAGTCCGGAGCGTGCGACTGTTTTCATTTGTCAGTTGGGGCTCTGCTTCGTTCTATGCATTGCAGATAGTCTTGCCCATGATGACCGGGAGTGTTTTGTGGTGGACACTCAACTAGAAGACTACGACGCGATGAGCGACGTCCGCACGCGAGCCTTGCAGATCGCAGCCGACCATCCGGCGTTCGATGGCCACTTCCCCGGCCACCCGATCCTGCCCGGCGTCGCCCTGCTCGCCGAGGTTCTCGAGGCGGTGCGCGACGAGCCGCAGCTGGCGGCCGCCATCGGCGAGCGACCGCGACTGCCGGTCGCCAAGTTCCTCGCGCCGGTGCTGCCCGGTGCGCATCTCACGATCGAATTCCGGCTCGGCGCAAAGTCGCTCGATTGGCGCGCCGTCGAGGGCGAGCGCGTCGTCGCCAGCGGCCAGATCGCGCGCGCCGATCTCCGACCCGCGCCATGAAGGTCGACGGCCGCGCAGCGCCGCCCACCGACTGGGCACGCGAGAGGGAGCGCAGCAATCTGCCGCTGTTGCGTCTGATGCGCTGGATCGCGATGGCAGCAGGCCGGCGCGCGTCACGCCTGCTGCTGCCGCCGATCTCGCTGTACTTCGTGGTCTTCGGCGGCGCCGCGCGGCGGGCTTCGCGGGCCTACCTGGCGCGCGCGCTCGGCCGGCCCGCGACCTGGCGCGACGGCTATGCCCACGTCCACACCTTCGCCTCGACGGTGCTCGACCGCGTCTACCTGCTGCAGGAGCACTTCGAAGAATTCCGTTTCGAGGCACGCACGCCCGAGACCGTGATGGAACCTTTCGCGCGCGGCGAGGGCGTGCTCGCGTTCGGCGCTCACCTCGGCAGCTTCGAGGCGCTGCGCATGATCGGCCACGACAAGGGCCTGCGCGTCGCGATCGTCATGTACGAGGACAACGCGCGACTGATCAACGACACGCTGGCAGCCATCGCTCCGAATGCCAAGCTGCATACGATCGGCCTCGGCCGCGCTTCGGCGATGCTGCAGCTTCGCCAGTGGCTCGATGACGGCGGCCTCGCCGGCCTGCTCGCCGACCGCACGCTGCCGGGCCAGCGCACGAAGGGCGTCGCCGTCGATTTCCTCGGCGCGCCGGCGCTGTTTCCCGATGGCCCGTTCAGGCTGGCGGCGATGCTGCGCCGCAAGGTCGTGTTCATGGCCGGCCTCTATCGTGGCGGCCGCGACTACGACCTGCGCTTCACCGAGCTGGCCGATTTCAGCGCCGGGCCGCCGATGAGCGGCGCCGAACGCGACACGGCCATTCGGGCCACCCTCGAGCGCTACGTGGCCACGCTCGAATCGCTGTGTCGCGAAGCGCCCTACAACTGGTTCAACTTCTTCGATTTCTGGGCCGATGTGCATGCTCCTGTCGACGCCGGTTCCCATGGCACCGCACCGCCCTGAACGCCGCCGCTTCGCCGCGGTGCTGATGCTGGCGGCCGCGCTTGCCATGGCGCTGCCGACGCGAGCCGCGCCCGCCTTCGACCTCGCCGCGCTCACCGCGCTGCTCGGTCGCGTCCAGGCCGGCGACGCCACCTTCACCGAAAGCCGCCGCATCGAGATGCTGGACCGCACGCTGGCGTCGTCGGGGCGCCTGTCATTCCGGTCGCCCGATGTCTTCGTCCGCGAGACGCTGTCGCCGCGGCGCGAAAAACTCGCCGTCAGCGGCAACACGCTGACGATGAGCCTCGGCGAGCGCAGCCGCACGATGCAGCTCGATGCTTCGCCCGAAGCGGCGGTCATCGTCGAGGCGATCCGCGGCACGCTCACCGGCAACCGCGAATCGCTCGAGCGGCTGTTCGAAGCCACCGTCGGCGGCAGCCCCGAGCAGTGGTCGCTCGACCTCGTGCCGCGCGACCTCCGCCTGCGCGGCCAGGTCGCGTCGGTGCGCGTCTCGGGTCGCGACGCGGTGGTGCGCGAGGTCGCGGTGCTGCTCGCCGACGGCGACAAGTCGGTGATGACGATCTCGCCGCTCGCCGCCCCGAAGTGACGATGCCGCGCCGGCGACGCGGGCTCGCGGTCGCGGTCTGGCTCGCCGGGTGCGCGATCGCCGCGGTCGTCACAATCCGCACCAACTACGTCGCCGACCTGTCGGCCTTCCTGCCCGCGGCGCCGACCGCCGAGCAGGCCGTGCTCCTCGACCAGTTGAAGAACGGTGCTGCATCGAAGCTGGTGCTGATCGGCATCGGCGGAGGAGGCGACGGCGCAGCTGCAGCCGCCGCCCGCGCCGAGGCCTCGCAGCGACTCGCGCAGGCGCTGCGAAGCGATCGCCGCTTCACGTCGGTGAACAACGGCGACACCTCGGCCTATGGCGACGCCGGCCGCTACGTCTTCACCCATCGCTATGCGCTCAGCCCCGCGGTGGATGCGGCGCGCTTCAGCGTCGAGGGATTGCGAACCGCCATCGACGAGACCGTGTCCTTGCTCGGCACGCCGGCCGGCTCGCTGCTGAAGCCCATCCTCTATCGCGACCCGACCGGCGAGACCGCCCGCATCGCCGAGCTGCTGACGCCGGCCAATGCGCCGCGCAGCGAAGGCGGCGTCTGGGTCTCGCGCTCGCAGCCGCGCGCCGTGCTGGTGGCGACCACGGCGGCCGACGGCGGCGACCTCGACGGCCAGCAGGCCGCGCTCGCCGCGATTCGTACGGCCTTCGCTGCCGTGGCGCCGCCGTCTCTCAAGCTCGAGCTCTCTGGCGCCGGCAGCTTCGGCGTGGCCTCGCGCGAACTCATCAAGGCCGAAGTCGAGCGGCTGGCGATGTTCGGCTCTGCGCTTATCGTCGTGTTGCTGCTGCTTGCCTTCGCGTCGCTCCGGTCGCTCGCCATCGCGCTGCTGCCGGTGGCCACCGGCGTGCTCGCCGGCATCGCCGCCGTGAGCCTCGCCTTCGGCCAGGTCCACGGCATGACGCTCGGCTTCGGCACCACGCTCATCGGCGAGGCCGTCGACTACGCGATCTACTACCTGATCCAGGCGCGCGGCGGCCACGGTGCTGCAGAGCGCTGGATCCGCGGCAGCTGGCCGACGGTGCGGCTCGGTCTCTTCACCTCGCTGATCGGCTTCGCAGCGCTCGTCTTCGCCGGCTTTCCCGGCCTCGCGCAGCTCGGCGTCTTTTCGATCGCCGGCCTCGCTGCGGCAGCGGCGACGACACGCAACGTGTTCCCGCTTCTTGCCCCCGACGGCGCCCCCGGCGTCGGCCTGCGGCGCCAGCTCGGCCGCGCCATGGGCGCAGCGGCGGCATGGCTGCCGCGGCTTCGCGTCGGCATCTTCGCGGTGACGGCGGCGGCGGTCGCGGCACTCATGCTGCTGCCATCGCCCTGGCGCGGCGAGCTGTCGTCGCTCAGCCCGATCGACGCCGCCAGCCTCGCCCTCGACGCGTCGTTGCGGGCCGATGTCGGCGCCGCCGACGCCGGCACGATGGTCGCTGTCTCAGCCGCCGACGAAGCCGGCGCACTGGCCGGCGCCGAAGCCGTCGGCGCTCGTCTCGATGCCTTGGTGCGCGACGGCACGCTGCTCGGCTACGACTCGCCGGCGCGCTTCCTGCCGAGCCCGGCGACGCAGGCGGCACGCCGTGTTGCGTTGCCCGACGCAGCCACGCTGTCGAGCCGGCTGGCCGCAGCGGCCCAAGGCGGCCCGATCGCCGCCGATCGCATGAAGGAGTTCATCATCGATGTCGATGCAGCGCGCGTGCTGCCACCGGTCACGCGAGCCGCACTCGCCGGCACGCCGCTCGCCGCCGCCGTCGACGCGTTGCTGCTGCCCGGCGATGGCCAGCGGCCATGGCGTGCCCTCGTCAACCTGCAGGGCGGCGCGAGCGGCATCGATGCGGGCCAGGTGCGCGCCGCCGTCGCCGGTGTTGCGGATGCGCGGATCGTCGCCATCAGGCCCGAGCTCGACGCCATCTACGCGCGCTTCCTGCGCCAGGCCGGCTGGCAGGCCGGGCTCGGCGCGCTCGCCATCCTCGCCTTGCTGGCGTGGCATCTGCGCAGCGGTCGTCGTCTCGTCGCGGTGGCGCTGCCGGTCGCGGCGGCGACGCTGATCGTGCTCGCAGCTCTCGCGATCTCCGGCACGGCACTCGGCATCCTCCATCTCGTCGGCCTCCTGCTCACCGTGGCCATCGGCTCCAACTACGCGCTCTTCTTCGACCACCTGCGCGTGCATGGCGACGGCGAGCGCGCGGCCGACGACAGCGACACCCTCGCCTCGCTGCTGCTCGCCAACACCACGACGGTGGTGTCGTTCGCGCTGCTGGCGGTGTCGAGCATTCCGGTGCTGCGCGCCATCGGCGAGGTCGTGGCGCCCGGCGCCCTGCTCTGCCTGCTGCTCTCGGCAGCGCTCATCCGGTCGCGTTCGCCGCCGATGCCCTATGGGAAAATCGCGCCGCCCCGAGACCCGACTTGATCACCGAAACTCCCTCCGCGACCTGGCCGTGGCCGACCTACGCGAAGGCGACGCTCGCGTGTCACGCCGGTGCCGCTGCTGCGGTGCTGGCGATGCCGTCGCAGTGGCCGTGGGCGCTCGGTGCCGTCGCCGCCAACCATGCGCTGCTCACCGGTGCTGGCCTCTGGCCCCGCTCGACCTGGCTCGGCTCCAACTGGACACACCTTCCGGCCGCGGCCGCGGCCCGCGGCGAGATCGCGATCACGATCGACGACGGCCCCGATGCCGAGGTCACGCCGGCGGTGCTCGACATCCTCGATGGTCATGGCGTCAGCGCCACCTTCTTCTGCATCGCCGCGGCGGCAGCGCGCGAGCCTGGCCTCTGCCGCGAGATCGCGCGCCGTGGTCACCGCGTCGAGAACCACAGCGATCGTCACTCGAACGCCTTCTCGCTGCTCGGTCCGCAGGCGATGCAGCGCGAGGTCGCGGCAGCGCAGCAGCGCCTGGGCGACATCACCGGCAGCGCACCGCGCTTTTTCCGCGCCCCGGCGGGCCTGCGCAATCCGTTCCTGGCGCCGGTGCTGCAGCGCCTCGACCTCCAACTCGTGAGCTGGACGCGGCGCGGCTTCGACACCTTGCGCCGCAGCCCCGCCGACGTGCTCGCGCGCCTGAGCAAAGGCCTGGCCGGCGGCGATATCCTGCTCCTGCACGACGGCAACGCTGCCCGCGTCGAAGGCCGGCCGCTGGTGCTCTCGGTACTGCCGGATCTGTTGTCGCTCGCAGCCGCTGCCGGACTGCGGCCGGTGACGCTGGCTGCCGCTTCTGCCGCTTCTGCCGCCTCTGCCGCGTCGGTCGCACCGCGGCCATGACGACGGAGACCCGCCACGCCTGGCGCTCGCTGTGCGTTTCGGCGAGTGCGCCCTACAAGCAGTCGGGCCGCTTCGCCTGGCATTTCGCGCGCGGCAAACTGCGTTGGGATCCGGTCTTTGGCCACCTCGTCGCCGCGGGTTTGATCGCGCCCGGCGCGCGCGTGCTCGACATCGGCTGTGGCCAGGGCCTGCTGGCCAGCCTCGTTCGCGCCGCCGGCCACGCCGGCCGGGCCGGGCCCTGGCCGAGCGAGTGGGCGGCGGCGCCGACGGGTGCCCGCGTGATCGGCATCGAACTGATGGCGCGCGACGTGGCGCGTGCCCGCGACGCTCTCGGCGACGACGCCGAGTTCGTCTGCGCCGACATGCGCAGCGCCGCCTTTCCCGCTGCCGACGCCGTCGTCATTCTCGACGTCCTGCACTACGTGCCGATCGACGCGCAGGACGCGATCCTGGCGCGCGTGCGCGCGGCGCTCGGCAGCGGCGGCCGGCTCGTCCTGCGCGTCGGCGACGCGGCGTCGCGGCGGCGCTTCACGTCGAGCCAATGGGTCGACCGCCTCGTCACCCACGTGCGCGGCCACAGTGAACGGCCGCGCCACGGCCGCACCCTCGTCGAGTGGCAGGCCCGGCTCGGCGAGCTCGGCTTCACGGTCGCGAGCCGGCCGATGCACGCCGGCACGCCGTTCGCGAACATCCTCCTCGTCGGCACCCTGGCATGACCGCTCTGCAGCAGCGCATCGACACGCTCGATCGCGCCGGCATCGAGACGCGCATCCCGCACCGCGGCGCCATGTGCCTGCTCGACCGCATGACCTCGTGGTCGGCCGAGCGCATCGAATGCGTGGCCGTCAACCATCGCGACGCGGCCCATCCACTCCGCACGCGGAGCGGCCTGCTGGCCAGCGCCTCGATCGAATACGCGGCGCAGGCGATGGCGCTGCACGGCGCGCTCTCGGCCAGCGCCGCGGGCCACGAACCATCGGCCGGCTTTCTCGCCAGCGCCCGCGACGTGCGGCTGCAAGCATGGCGGCTCGACGATCTCGCCGGTGACCTCGTCGTCGCCGCCGAGCGCCAGGCGGCCGACGGCAGCCGCATCCTCTACGCCTTCACGATCCACCACGACGGCCGCGAGATCGCATCGGGCCGCGTCGCCGTCGTCCTCGACGCCGCGGCCATCGCACCGTAAGAACATGACGACCCCGACCCCGACGCCACCGCCACAACGCCGCGCTCTCGTCACCGGGGCCAGCGGCGGCATCGGCCAGGCGATCGCCGAGCGCCTCGCCGCCGACGGTGCCCACGTGATCGCGCACGCCAACGGCCGCCTCGACGCGGCTCAGGCGGTGGTCGAGCGCATCGCTGCCGCCGGCGGCAGCGCCGAGGCGATCGCCTTCGACGTGACCGACCGCAAGGCAACGCAGGCGGCGTGCGAGAAGCTGCTCGCGGCCGGCACGATCCAGATCGTCGTCAACAACGCCGGCGTCCACGACGACGCTGCCTTCCCGGCGCTTCGGGAAGCGCAGTGGAGCCGCGTCATCGACGTTTCGGTCAACGGCTTCTTCAACGTCACCCAGCCGCTGGTGATGCCGATGATCCGCACGCGCTGGGGCCGCATCGTCAACCTGTCGTCGATCGCGTCGCTCACCGGCAACCGCGGCCAGGTCAACTATGCCGCCGCCAAGGGCGCGCTCAACAGCGCGACCAAGTCGCTCGCGCTCGAGCTTGCGAGCCGCGGCATCACGGTCAACGCGGTCGCGCCGGGCATCATCGACACCGGCATGGCCAGCGCCACCTTCGACCGCGCCGCCATCGAGAAGATGGTGCCGATGAAGCGCGCCGGCAGCGCCGCCGAAGTCGCGGCGCTGGTCGCGTTCCTGGTTTCCGACGAGGCCGGCTACATCAGCGGCCAGGTCGTCTCGATCAACGGCGCGATGATCTGAGCCGCGGGTCGCGGCTCGGCGATTCAGCGGCGTCGAGACGCGAACGGCGGCCGGCCGGCAATGCGCCGGGCGATCAGCAGCGGCAGGCGCACGATGAAGCCGGCCATCAGGCGCAAGTGCATCCAGGTCAGCAGCACGTTGTCGCGGCCGTAGCGGAAGTGCGAGACGCCGCCCTCGGCGGCGGTGAGGTACCTGACCGGCGCCGCGACGTTGAGCGGCGAGACGCCGCGCCACGCCAGGCGCACGACCGCCTC
>Ga0123337_10005999_pt1 | contig 11739 bp, 12 predicted proteins | sample frozenSSSSmetaG_FD_89792 | JGI IMG/M metagenome (GOLD analysis project Ga0123337, IMG submission 89792) | Glacier valley bacterial and archeal communities from Borup Fiord, Nunavut, Canada, to study Microbial Dark Matter (Phase II) -... | ecosystem: Environmental > Aquatic > Freshwater > Ice >...
CTTCACCTTGCAGCGAAGAAATTTGGCGACCCTACGGGGATTCGAACCCCGGTACCTACCGTGAAAGGGTAGTGTCCTAGGCCTCTAGACGATGGGGTCTTAACCTTGGAACTTCCGGCGCAGACTTTTCAAGGACTGCTACAAAACTTCAAAAACTTTTTCGACGTTGGTGGAGGTAAACGGGATCGAACCGATGACCTCTTGCATGCCATGCAAGCGCTCTCCCAGCTGAGCTATACCCCCCTTGGCTGCCAATTTCTTAACAACCTGTCGAGCCTCAAATTATATCGATAAAAACCGGCCTTTTTGATGCTTTCAAATTTAATTCAATTTGGCGATCACTTTTTCTCGTGTCATCAGCGCAAGGAACGCATCCAGCGAAGGCGTTTGCGGCGTTCCCAGGATCAGCACGCGCACCGGCATGGCCAGTTGCGGCATCTTCAGGCCCGTGTCTGCCAGCACCTGTTTGATTGCGCCAGCAATTGCCGCCTTGCTCCATTCGCAAGTGGCCAGCGCCTGCGCCAGACTGGCCAGTGCGGGCCGCACGGCGTCGGTCACATGGGTGCTGACATCCTGCGCGCTCGGCTCGCCGCCCGCGACCAGCAGCTTCAGCCAGCCGGCCAGTTCGACCAGCGTGCTGCAGCGATCCTTGAACAACGCGCAGCCCGCTGCGAGCCAGGCCGCATCCAGACCAGAAACGTCCAGCGCAGCGAGGAATGGCTGAACCAGTCCGGCCAGCTTGTCATCGGCCGTCGCCTTGAGGTGTTGCGCGTTGACCCAGCGCAGCTTGGCCTCGTCGAATTGCGCGGCGCTCTTGCCGAGGTGATCGAGGTTGAACCACTGCAGGAATTGTTCGCGGCTGAAAATCTCGTCATCGCCATGACTCCAGCCCAGGCGCGCGAGGTAATTCACCATGGCGTCGGGCAGGTAGCCTTCGGCGGCGTACTGCGTGACCGGCTTGGCGCCGCTGCGCTTGCTCATCTTCTCGCCGAGCTCATTCAGCACGGTCGGCAAATGGGCATAGACGGGCACGTCTTTGCCGAGCGCGCGAAAGATGTTGATCTGGCGCGGCGTGTTGTTCACATGGTCATCGCCGCGAATCACATGCGTGATCGCCATGTCCATGTCATCGACCACCACGCAGAAGTTGTAGGTCGGCGTGCCGTCGGGCCGGGCAATCACAAGGTCATCAAGCTCGTCGTTGCTGATCTCGATACGGCCCTTGACCTTGTCGTCCCAGATAACCGAACCGCCTTGCGGATTCTTAAACCGCAGCACCGGCTGCACGCCGGCCGGAACGGGCGGCAGCGTCTTGCCGGGCTCTGGCCGCCAGGTGCCGTCATAACGCGGTTTTTCTTTCGCTGCCATCTGGGCTTCGCGCAGCGCATCGAGCTCGGCCACACTCATGTAGCACGGATAGACATGGCCGGCCGCAACCATCTCGGCCAGCACCGCCTTGTAGCGGTCCATGCGCTGCATCTGGTAGAACGGGCCTTCGTCATAGTCCAGGCCCAGCCAGCGCATGCCTTCGATGATCACATCGACAGCGGCCTGGCTCGAGCGTTCCACATCGGTGTCTTCAATCCGCAAAATGAAGTCGCCGCCGGTGGCACGCGCAAAGGCCCACGGGTAGAGCGCCGAGCGGATATTGCCCAGGTGAATGAAGCCGGTGGGCGAAGGAGCAAATCGGGTTCTTGTTTTTTGTGTCATGTCAGGCTGTCCAGGCCGCGCGCAAGGTCGGCTTTCAAATCATCAATATATTCAAGGCCTGCCGCAAAGCGGATCAGGCCCTGGCCGATGCCGGCCGCCTGGCGCTGGGCTTCTGTGAGGCGGCCATGGGAGGTGGTTCCCGGGTGGGTGATGATGGACTTGGTATCGCCCAGATTGGTGGCGATGCTGACCACCTGCGTGCTGTTGATCACATGAAAGGCGTTGGCACGCGCCGTTTCCGGATCGCTGCCGCGCACATCGAAAGACACCACGGCGCCACCCAGGCCAGCTTGCTGGCGCATGGCCAGCTCGTGCTGCGGGTGCGAGGCCAGACCCGGGTAGTACACGCGGGTTACAGCGGGGTGCGTTTGCAGCCACTGCGCAAGGCCCAAGGCCGTGGCGCTTTGCGCCTGCATGCGGATGCGCAGCGTTTCCATGCCCTTGAGCACGACCCAGGCATTGAAGGGCGCCAGCACCATGCCAGCGGTGCGAACAATCGGGCCAAACACATCGACGATCAGTTTCGAGGGCCCGCAAATTGCGCCGGCCATGACCCGACCCTGACCATCAAGATATTTGGTCCCTGAGTGGATCACCAGATCAGCCCCCAATTCGGTCGGCCGCTGCAGGGCGGGCGAACAGAAACAGTTGTCAACGGCCAGCAGCGCCCCGCCGGCATGGGCCAGGTCGGCCAGCGCCTGGATGTCACACACCTCGGTCAGGGGATTGGTCGGGGTTTCTGCAAACAACAGCTTGGTGTTGGGACGCATGGCCGCGCGCCATTGCGCAAGGTCGGTCTGCGAGACAAAGCTGGTCTCGACGCCAAATTTGGCAAACTCCTTGCCGAACAGGTTCAGCGTCGAGCCGAACACCGACTGCGAACAGACGACATGGTCGCCCGCCTTCAACAGGCCCATGCCCATCATCAGGATGGCGCCCATGCCGCTGGACGCAGCGATGGCGGCCTCCGTGCCTTCGAGCGCCGCGAGCCGCTGCTCGAAGCTGGACACCGTCGGATTGGACGTGCGGGCGTAGGTAAAGCCTTCTTCTGTGCCGGCAAAGCGGCGCGCCGAGGTTTCGGCATCGGGCTGCACAAAGCCGCTGGTCAGATACAGCGCCTCGGAGTTCTCCCCATACTGGCTGCGTTCGACGCCGACACGCACGGCCAGCGTGTCAGGGTGCAGGTTGTCGGGTAATGCTTTTGGGGTCACTTCTCAAGCCTCTTGTGGATTGGGCAGCGCCAGGCGCGACACGTCGACATCACCCTCTTCACTCAGTTTTTCGTTGGTTTCTGCGCGCTGGGTGTTCATGGCCGCAATGGTCTCGGCCGTCACGTCGCCAGTGATGTAGACACCGTCAAAGGGCGAGGCGTCAAAACCATCGAGCGCGGGGTTCAGCGAGCCAATGGCGCGCCGCATGCCTTCCACGTCCTGGTAGATCAGCGCGTCGCAGCCAATCACCTGGCGAATTTCTTCGACGGTGCGGTCATGCGCCACCAACTCATTGGGCGTGGGCATGTCGATGCCGTAGACGTTCGGAAAGCGCACCGGCGGCGCGGCGCTGGCCAGGTAGACCTTGCGCGCGCCGGCGTCGCGCGCCATCTGCACGATCTCGCGGCTGGTGGTGCCGCGCACGATGGAGTCATCGACCAGCAGCACATTGCGGCCCTTGAACTCGCTGGCGATCACGTTGAGCTTTTGGCGCACGGATTTTTTGCGCACGCCCTGCCCCGGCATGATGAAGGTGCGGCCCACGTAGCGGTTTTTAACAAACCCTTCGCGGTAGGGAATGCCCAGCAGGTGCGCCAGCTGGCTGGCACTGGGGCGGCTTGATTCGGGGATGGGAATGACCACATCGATCTCGCTAGGCGGCACGGTGGAGATTACGCGCTTGGCCAGCGTTTCACCCAGATTCAGACGCGCCTGGTAGACCGAAATACCGTCGAGCACCGAGTCGGGACGCGCCAGGTAGACAAACTCAAAAATGCAGGGCATCAGCTTGGCATGGTCAGCGCATTGCTCGGCGTGCACCTTGCCGTCCAAGTCCACAAAGACCGCTTCACCGGGCGCAATATCGCGCTCAAAATGGTGCGCCGTGCCCTCCAGCGCGACCGACTCGCTGGCCACCATCACGGTGCTGCCGCCCTCATTTTGGCCATGACCGATACACAGCGGGCGAATGCCGAACGGGTCGCGAAACGCCAGCATCCCGTGGCCGGCAATCAGCGCCACGACGGCGTAGGACCCTTTGATGCGCCTGTGCACCCCGCGCACCGCAGTAAACACATCGGCGGGCGTGAGCGGTAAGCCGCGCGTGGTTTTTTCAAGCTCGTGCGCCAGCACATTGAGCAGCACTTCGGAGTCGCTGTCGGTGTTGATGTGGCGGTGGTCGGTATTGAACAGCTCGGCCTTGAGCTCGGCCGCATTGGTCAGGTTGCCGTTGTGCGACAGCACCAGACCAAATGGCGCATTGACGTAAAACGGCTGTGCTTCGTCTTCGCTGTAAGCGTTGCCCGCTGTGGGGTAACGCACCTGGCCCAGCCCGACATTGCCCGGCAAGGCGCGCATGTTGCGGGTGCGAAACACGTCGCGCACCATGCCCTTGGCCTTGTGCATGTAGAACTTGCGCCCTTGCTGGGTGACGATGCCGGCGGCATCCTGGCCACGGTGCTGCAGCAGCAGCAAGCCGTCATAAATCAGCTGATTGACCGGGGCTTTGCTGACGACGCCGACTATTCCGCACATGGTGTTTCGCTCATGATGTTATTGACTCTCAAACATAAATTCAAAAAAATTAATCCAGATACTTTGAAAACTGTTCCGGCAGCACCGGCTTCAAGCCCTTGAGCGTGGCCGTCAGCACGGGCGCGCCCAGGGACTCCAGCCACCAGGGGCTGGACTTGAGCGCCGTCATGTCCATCACGACGGTGGCGGCCAGCAACAAGATCACGCCGCGCACCAGCCCAAAGGCCGCGCCCAGCGTGCGGTCCACCGGGCGCAAGCCCATGGCTTCGACCAGCTTTTTCAACAAATGCGCCATCAAGCCGGCCACAAAGACGGCCGCAATAAATACCAGCACAAACGCCGCCGCGTAGCGCACCGACTCAGAGGCCGACTGCAGCGGCAGCATAGCCGCCACCTGGGGCGCGGCCCACTGCGCCATATAAAACGACGCGGCCCACGCCAGCACCAGCAACACCTCGTACACCAGCCCGCGCCACGCGCCGAGCAGCAGGGAAAAAAGCAACACGCCCGCCAAAATCCAGTCAAGCACCGTAACGCACCCTCAAGCGGCTCACAGGGTGAGAATGGCGGCCGGCAGATCAAGCGACTTGATCTTGGCAGCGGCCTTTTCGGCGTCGGCCCGGCTGGCAAACGGGCCCACGCGGACCCGGGTGCGCTTGCCGTCCTTGGTCTCGGCGACCTGGGCGTAGGTTTTGAGACCCGCGCGCTCCAGCTTGGCACGCACTTCGCGGGCCTTGTCCACGTCGGCAAATGCGCCGACCTGGACCACCATGCGTCCCTCTGTCTCGGCGCCAGCGGCTTTAGCCGGCAGGGGCGTGGCATTGAGCAGCGCGCTGGCACGCGCACCGTCGCTGCCCGGCGCGGGAGCCTTGGGCACCGGTTTGGCTTCTACCTGGACTTGCGCCTTAGGCTCGGCCTTGGCTTCTTCTTTCACGCTCGGCTTGACCTCGTCTTTAATAGCCGCCGGCGCAGGCTCGGCAGGGGTTGGCGCCGGCATGGAGGGCAAAATTTCTTCTTCAGGCGCGAGGCTCGCATCGGCCGTCACCTTGCCATCGGGAGCGATTGCCTTGACAGGCGCTGTGGCGGCAGCTGGCGCGGGAAGAACCAGCGGCTTGACCGTGTTTTTTCCGGGAATTTCAATCGGAATGTCGACTGAAATGGGCCGCGGCTGCGTGTCAAACAGCAGCGGAAAGCCCACGACGCCTAACAGCACCAGCACGGCCGCGCCCATCAGGCGGTGCTTGGCGCGTTTGCGCATGACTTCCACGCTGTCCGTTTGGGCCGCTGACGCGGCAGGGGGAGCAGCGTTGGCGCCGCCCCGGCGGAAGTTGAAAAACGACATGGTGTGGCTTGAATCCGTTAAGGGTTAACGTGGTCTGTCGGGCATCCCAAGGATGGGGTCCGGCCGTTTGGTGCGGCCTCATTGGACTTTAAGCAGCCAGATGCGGCGCCGAAAGACGCGGCAGACCGTCCTTCAAAATGCCACCGACCGTGAGGAAGGAGCCGAAAACAACGATTCTATCAGCGGGGTCTGCGGCCTGGACGGCTGCCTGCAGGGCCAATTCAGGGCTTTTGTAAGCATGGGCCGTGACGTCCGGGCGGTTTTTGACCGCCGCCCATTTCGCCTGCAGCGTCTCGCCAGTGGCCGCCCGGGCCGTGGGCAGATCGCAAAAATACCACTTGTCAATCAACGGCCCCACCCGCCCCAGCATGGTCGCCAGGTCCTTGTCGGCCATGGCGCCAAAAACGGCGTGGGTGCAGGGGTAAAAACCCATGGCGTCGAGGTTTTCAGTCAGCGCGGCCACCGAATGCGGGTTGTGTGCCACGTCCAGCACCAGCGTGGGCTGGCCCGGAATGATCTGGAAGCGCCCCGGCAGCTCGACCATGGACAGGCCGTTGCGCACCGCCTGTGCGGTTACTGGCAGGCGGTCGCGCAAGGCTGTCAGCGCCGCCAGCACACCGGAGGCGTTGACCAGCTGGTTGGCGCCGCGCAGCGCCGGGTACGCCAGCCCGGCATAGCGCCTGCCGCGGCCGGCCCAGCTCCATTGCAGCTTGTCGCCCGAAAAATTGAAGTCATGGCCAAAGCGCCACAAGTCAGCGCCGACTTCGGCGGCATGGTCCACAATGCTTTGAGGCGGCACCGGGTCGCTCACCACCACGGGCTTGCCGCCGCGCATGATGCCGGCCTTTTCCAGGCCAATGGCTTCGCGGCTGTTGCCCAGCAGTTCCGTGTGGTCCAGGTCAATGCTGGTGATCAGGGCGCAATCGGCGTCCAGGATATTGACCGCATCGAGCCGCCCGCCCAAGCCCACTTCCAGAATCACGACGTCCAGCGTCGCGTCGGCCAGTAGCTGCAAAATGGCCAGCGTCGTAAACTCAAAGTAGCTCAGCGAAATTTCATGGTCTTTTATCGTTCTAGCGCTTTCCACACGGGCGAAGCATGCTATTAAATCAGAAGCACTGACAATATCCCCGCGAACCCGGCAACGCTCTTCAAAATGCACCAGATGCGGCGAGGTGTAGACCCCCGTGCGGTAGCCGGCCTCCATCAGTATCGCTTCCAGCATGGCACAGCTGGAGCCCTTGCCGTTGGTACCGGCCACCGTGATGACCGGGCAACTGAACTGCAGCCCCATGCGCTGGGCCACAGCCCGGACGCGCGCCAGCCCCATGTCGATGGTTTTAGGATGCAGGCGCTCGCAGTGGGCCAGCCAGTCGTCGAGTGTTGTGAGGTGTTCCATACAGTCCCGTATTGTCGCGCAAGGCGGAAAACCCTTGGGCGGCAGCAAACTTGCCATTTCAGCGCGCAAAGCGGTCGGTCGCGGCGATCAGCTGCGCCAGAATGCCGGGCTCGTTAAAGGCATGGCCGGCATCGGCCACCAGGTGAAAGTCCGCCTCGGGCCAGGCACGGTGCAAATCCCAGGCGGTTTTGGCCGGGCAGGCCATGTCGTAGCGGCCCTGCACGATGACGCCGGGAATGCCCGCCAGCTTGCCCGCATCGCGAATCAGCTGGCCCTCTTCCAGCCAGCCGCCATGCACGAAATAGTGATTTTCAATGCGCGCAAACGCCAGCGCAAAGTCTTCGCCAGCGTGCTTGGCCGTGGCCTCCGGATCGGGCAGCAGCGTGATGGTCTGGCCCTCCCACAGGCTCCAGGCGCGGGCGGCGGCCAGCTGTCCGAGCCGGTCGGGCCCGACCAGACGCTTGCGGTAGGCGGCCATCAGGTCGCCGCGTTCATCCAGCGGGATCGGCGCCAGAAAGTCCTCCCACAAGTCAGGAAACAACCACGAAGCGCCTTCCTGGTAATACCAATGCAGTTCGGCGCGGCGCAGCGTGAAGATGCCGCGCACGATGAGTGCCGACACCTGCGCCGGATGCGTCTGCGCATAAGCCAGCGCCAGCGAGGAGCCCCAGGAGCCGCCAAACACCAGCCAGCGCTCCACGCCCAGCAGGGCGCGCAGCCGCTCGATGTCGGCCACCAGGTGCCAGGTCGTGTTGTGGGCCAGCGAAGCATGGGGAAGCGAGCGCCCGCAGCCGCGCTGGTCAAACAACAGCACGCAATAACGCGCGGGGTCAAACAGCCGCCGGTGATCGGGCGAACAGCCCGAGCCCGGCCCGCCGTGCAAAAAAACGGCCGGTTGGCCCTCGGGGTTGCCGCAGAGTTCCCAATAAATCGAATGCCCGTCGCCGGTATCGAGCGTGCCGGTGCGGAACGGCTCCAGGGGCGGGTAAAGCGTGGCGGGGACTGAAGAGGTCATGGCTCTTTTCCAAATAGTGAGGCCCAATTATTCTCCGGCTAATCCAAAGCCCTGATGGCTGGCTTTTCGGCCGGCGTTGCCGAGCCTTGATTGCTACTTATTTAATAGCTGCTTACGCCCTTTGCATATGGGCTTCAGGCACTTTTTTCTTAAATTTATGGCAAACTCGCCGGATGATCATCCTTTACGGCATTGCCAACTGTGACACCGTCAAAAAAGCCAGGGCCTGGCTCACCGAGCAGGGTCAGCCCCATGAATTCCATGACTTCAAGAAGCACGGCGTTCCGCCCGACCAACTGGCGTTGTGGGCCGAGGCTGTCGGCTGGGACAAGCTGTTGAACCGCAAAGGCACGACCTGGCGCAAGCTCGATGCGGCCACGCAGGCCGGCGTGACGGACACCGCCACGGCGCAAGCGCTGATGCAGGCCCAGCCCAGCGTCATCAAGCGCCCGGTGGTGGCCTGGGGCCCAGACATCACGGTCGGGTTTGATGCCGCAGCGTGGGCCACGCGCGTTTAAATTTCAGAAGAAAACACAGTGCCCATTTGTGGGCGGTTTTTCTTGGCCTTTCACCAGCTTTACAGTCGGTTCATCGAACTCTGCGCTTGAAAACGACTCTATCCATGCACTGGCTAACGGGCCATCAGGCTGAAAAGGGATTTAGATCATGAAAAAACCACGCGTCAGCACCCTGCTTGTGTCCAGCGTCGCAGGCGCGGCCGCCTTGCTGGGTCTGCCGGCATCCGCCATGGACATTCTGGCGCGGGTGATTTCCAGCACGCCGGTGGTGCAGCAGGTCGCGGTGCCGCGGCAGGTCTGCAACAACCAGGCTTACATCACGCAGGCCCCCCGGTCAGGCGCGGGCGCGCTGATGGGCGCGGTGGCAGGCGGCGCGGCCGGCAACGCCATCGGCCATGGCGGCGGGCGAGCAGCGGCCACCATGCTCGGGCTGTTCGGCGGCGCCATCCTCGGCGACCGGATCGAGGGCGGCGGCAACCAGGTCCAGAACGTCCAGCAATGCACGACCCAGACTTTTTACGAAAACCGCGCCAGCCACTACAACGTGGTGTATGAATACCAGGGACCGCAGTACAACGCGCAGATGGTGAACGATCCGGGTCTGTACGTGCGGCTGCAGGTGACGCCGGTCGGGGCCATGGCGCCCGCGGCGCAAACCTTCCCGTCGGCGCCACCCCAGCAGCCCCAGGCCTACTACCCGCCCGCCCAGGTGCAACCGGCCTATGTGCAGCCCGTGGTCGCGGCGCCCGCCTACCCGGTCTACTACCCCCAGCCTTACTACGCGCCAGCTTATGCACCCGTTTTTCCACCAATCGGGCTCTCGCTGAACTTCGGCTACAGCCGTGGTTACGGCGGGCATCGCCACTGGCGCTGAATCGCCGGCGCAATAAAAAAAGGGGCGTCAAGACGCCCCCTTTTTTTTGTGGCAATTCGCCGTTGCGCAGTTGCCTGCTACTGCGCCGTCTGGATCAACGCGCCTGTGAACAGCACCGGCCCGCTCGGCCCGCTGCCCGCCGGCACGCCGCCCTTGGGCTCCAGACTGATGGCCAGCGTAGGCACTTCCTGCATGTCGCTGCCGGCCGCCGTCAGGCGAACCACCGGGTCACCGGAGAGCACGCCCAATGACCGGGGTGCCGCGCCAGGCGGCAGGGCCCACAATTCCAGCGACTTGTCGGCCTGCTCGCGAAAATCTCCGACCCGCTTGAGCAGCAGCTTTTTGTTTTTGGGATCAAAGGTCACCAGCATCGACGCCGACGCCTTGTCGTCCGCCAGCACGGCCACATACTGAATGTCGGGCGTGGCCGCGAGTCTGGCGCCAAGTTCCTGCACCTGGCCGCTCAGCTGCGTGTTCAGGTTCAGCCCGGTGACCACGGCGATGACCGCCGCAAAGGCACCTGCCGCCGTTGCACCACGCCACAGCCCCAGACTGGACCACCAGCCGCCAGCCGCAGCAGCAACGGGCGCCGCACGCGCAGCCTGCACGGCTTGCGCCTGTTTTTCTGCGTTGACAAGGTTTTCAATGCGCTGCCACACCGCCGGACTGGGCGCGGCCTGCGGCTGCAGTTCAGCCACCGAGGCCAGCCGGCTTTGCCAGATCAGCGCCGCAGCGCGCAGCGAAGCGTTGTCACGCGCCAGCGCTTCAAAGCGGCGGCGTGCACCACCGCGCAAGGTGCCCAGGGCATAACTCGCAGCCAGTTGCTCCATCAGGGAAGGGTTGTTCAGAATGTTCATGCGAAGCGCCCCATACAGCCACGCAATTGCTCCAGGCCGCGGCGAATCCAGGTTTTGACGGTGCCCAGCGGCAGCTTGAGCTGCTCGGCCAGTTCGCTGTGGCTCAGGTCCCGCAGGTAAGCCAGGCTCACCACTTCGCGCTGCTTGTTCTCAAGCTGGTTCAGGCACTGGTGCAGCGCCCAAGCCTGCTCACTCGCTTGCGTGGTGTCCATGGGGTTGGGCGAGTCGCCCGCCACCGTGTCTGAGATCACCTCGTCCAGCGCCTGAATCACGTCCGCACGCTCGGAAGTCCGGCGCCGCAAAAAATCAAGGCCCCGGCTGCGCACCACCAGGCCCATCCAGGCCATCGGCGGCGACAGCGTGGCTTTGTAGTCACCGGCAATTTTCCAGATGTTCAAAAAAGCCTCCTGCAGCACATCTTCAGCCCATTCGCGGTTGGTCACCACGCGCACGGCGACGCCGAAGAGTTTGGACGACGTCAGGTCGTACAACTCACGCAGGGCCGACTCATCGGCCAATGCAACGCGGTCAAGGAGTGCAATCAATTGAATATCCGGGCTTTCTGGCTTCATGGAAAGGGATTGTCCAATATTCCTGAATACGCCCGTAAGGCCGGATCGGATTCAACGCCCTGAATCCGCCGCAGCCCAGGCCCGGCCAGCGGTGTGACCTAAAATAATTGCTTTATGCGCCAGCGCACTGGCTGCCCTGTTTTTCACTGTTTACCAATCCACTTCATGACTACCGAAAAAATTGACAACGTCAGCGTCAGCACCCAAGCCAGCGTGTACTTCGACGGCAAATGCATCAGCCACGGCATCCTGCTTGCGGACGGCACCAGGAAATCGGTCGGCGTGATCCTTCCGGCCACCCTGACCTTCAACACCGGTGCGCCCGAAATCATGGAGTGCGTAGCGGGCAGCTGCGACTACAAGCTCGCGGGCACGGATGACTGGATCACGTCGTCAGCCGGCGAGCAGTTCAGCGTGCCGGGCAATTCCAGCTTCGAGATCCGCGTTGCCGCGCCCTACCACTACATCTGCCACTTCGCCTAAATCGGCCTAAATTCAAGACCACGCAGGAACCCATTTCATGGCCACCATTCTTCAGCACCTTCCCGTCGGCCAGAAAGTCGGCATTGCCTTTTCAGGCGGACTGGACACCAGCGCCGCCCTGCACTGGATGAAACTCAAGGGCGCGATTCCCTACGCCTACACCGCCAACCTGGGCCAGCCCGACGAGCCGGACTATGAAGAGATTCCGCGCAAGGCGATGGAATA
>Ga0123337_10006000_pt1 | contig 11739 bp, 9 predicted proteins | sample frozenSSSSmetaG_FD_89792 | JGI IMG/M metagenome (GOLD analysis project Ga0123337, IMG submission 89792) | Glacier valley bacterial and archeal communities from Borup Fiord, Nunavut, Canada, to study Microbial Dark Matter (Phase II) -... | ecosystem: Environmental > Aquatic > Freshwater > Ice >...
GACCATCAGGCGGTACTCGTCTATCAGGTTGTGCTGCATCAAATACTGCACCAGCGTGCCACTACCGTAAATCAGCAGGTGTCCACCGGATTCGTTCTTAAGCTTCACAACGTCCTCGGCCACGTCGCCTTCGATGCGGGTGGCATTCCACTCGAGGTCAATCAGGGTGCTCGAGGCCACATGTTTAGGCAAGGTGTTCATGCGGTCTGCGAAACCGTCTTCATCTTTCATGGTGGGCCACGCCTGAGACATCTCCTGATAGGTCACGCGCCCCATCAGCAGCGCGTCGCTCTCGATATTGAGCTGGCTCTGAATCGCCGCCAGTTCGTCGCTCCAGTACGGCGCGGTCCAGGCGGGATTCTCCATCACGCCGTCCAGGGTCACATATTCCGCTGCGATAACTTTTCTCATGGCTAATCTCCTCGAGTGGGATTTGGTATAAACCATCCCGTCTTTTTTGTTCCCAACAAAATCATTTTAAAGGCGAGGCGAAAAATAGTCTTGTACTGAAACGACACCTTCTACTGGACCCTAATCCTCGAGTTCACTGGAGGGGTGAGGATACGGGGTTATCTGTTCACCGGAAGCAGAGAGGCGAGCCGGAGTTTGTCCAATCAAATGCTTCAGGGTTTTGGTCAGGTGAGGTTGGTCGCTGAAGTTCAGGGTCTCAACCACGTCTGCAATAGACATTCCGCGCTCGAGCAGGGTAGCCGCCGCTCGAGCGCGTTCGATTTGACGCAGGGTGCGGTGCGTGACACCCGTGGCCTGTACAAACCGACGCTGCACCGAGCGTATAGACAGTGAGTTGGGATGAAATTCAGCTTGCAGCACGGCTTTTACACTAGGTTCAAACCGCAGCAGCCCGTGACGAACCAGACGTTCCACGAAAAGGTCTGCGTCCTCAAACGTAGGTGTGGACCACACCGAATCGTCCAACCAGAAGGAATCGGATGTGGCGTTGGGTAGGGTGGCGTGGCGGTCCACCAGATGCGGGTTGGGCAGAGACGGTATAAAACTGCCCAGTTTGAACTGGATACCGAAAATCTCGGCATCCTCCGGGCAATCCACCACGGTGGCTCGAGTCTCGGGTCCACGCACAGTCAGCGAGGTGTGACCCCCCACTCGAGTGACCACCAGCTCACAGTGACTCACCGCTCTCGAGGTGAACCTTCCTGCCTGCTCGCTGCGCGTTCGCCACAAGGTTTGCACCAAGGGCGACCCAGAAGGCTTTTCCTCGAATTCAAAAGCCGTTTCGGGCCTGCTCGAGCGAAGGAGGGACTTCATTTTGACCATGATACAGGGCCAAGTCGGGTGGGCGAATGTGCCACCGATTTGCCAGCTTCCAGGAAGAAAAAATAAAGACGGGCGCTTACACCGAAGCGCCCGTCTTGTTTGAACTCACTCAACTTCACTTATAGTGTTTCCCGCTAACACTTAGACTTTTCCGCTATGCTCCAAAGTCTGCGTTACCGCGAGAAACACTACTTTTTCCCATTCGCTCCGCTCACCAAAGTACCCAGAAAAGAACTGGGTATCTTTGGGAAACGCTATAGCAAAGGTTGGGGAATGCTCGAGTACAGGCCCGGAAAACTCAAACACTCCTATGCTCGAGCACACCTTCATCACCCCATGAAGCCCATCGGGTCTCGAGGGGTGCCGTCTATCCGCACCTCGAAGTGCAGGTGTGGCCCGGTGCAGTGCCCGGTGCAGCCCACGTAACCCAGCAGGTCGCCCCGGTTGACATATTCGCCCACACTCACGGCGGTGCGGCTCATGTGGCCATAGATGAGGTCCATATTGCCCGCGTTGACGTAAACGTTGACCCCGAAGGTGCCGTAACCGCTCTGGGTCACGGTTCCGCTCGAGGCAGCGTAAATCGGCGTTCCGGTGTCCGCCGCCAAATCGATGCCGGTGTGCCGATTGCTGCCCTCTATCCACAAATCTCGAGCGCCAAAGTTGCTGGTGAGCTGAAAGTTGCGAACAGGCCAGGATAGCCTCGAACCGCCAAAAGAAGCTTTGCGAACCGTGCTGCTCGAGCGGCTGGCTACAGTCCAACTGCTGGAGTTGTAACGGTTTCTCGAGTTTTTAGCCGCAAGCTGTTGCCTTAGAGCTGCGGCACGGCGCGCCTGAAGCTGCGCCCGATACTTTTCAAACTTGACCTGTTGAGCGTAGCGGGCCTGCAAGGTTCGGCGCTGCTGGTCTTTAAGCGCCTGATACTTCTCGAACTTGGCCTGTCTGGCGTAACGCGCCTGCAACACGCGCCTCTGATGGGATAACAGCGCCAGATATTTCTGGTATTTGGCCTGCTTGGCATAAGCGGCTACCCGCGCTCGGCGCTGCTGAGCCAGATACTGGGTATAGCGAATTTTGAGCAAACGCCTCGCTTTGGGACTGAGTTTGGCCACCGCTCGAGCATGTCGGGAGAGCTTTTTAGGTGTCACCCCAGCACCCGAGCGACCTGTACTCGAGCGACCTGTCGGCTGCCGAACCAGCACTTTGATGCGCTGACCAATCAGGACTTTATCGCCTCGCAAGCCGTTTAGCTTCTCGATTTGGGCCAGGGTCATGCCGTGCGAAAGGGCCAGAATCCACAGGCTTTGGCCCGCTTTGACGCGCAGGGTGACGGGTTTGAGGGATAGTGCGCTCGAGGAGCGGACACCGTTGTGGGTTTGGGCCTGAGCCGCACCGACTCCCACCAGAAAGGTAAGGATTAGAGCGCGGCTCAGCGCAGAAAAAGGTTTGGGCACTGTTCCTCCGCCGAAAACTTTAGACGGCGCAGATGTGAGCTATACCCAAAATTGCGTGAGCTACCCTGTGAAACACCACTTCAACGTGAGAGTGAAAAGCTCGAGTGGGCGCTGGAGTTGGAAGCTTTGTTGCAAAAAATGCGCTGTGGCACGTCCCCATACTCCCTCGAGCGCCCACCTTTAGATTTTGCCACCTCGAACTCAGGGACGACACGCTTTCTTCTCGAGCGCTCTGTGCAACCTCATAACGCGACCCTAAGAATCGCTTGAGCCTAAGTCAACCTCGAGCGAAGGTTTTGAATTCCTCCACACTCAGGCAGTTCACCACAAGGGCCGGGGTCAGGCCAGCTTTTCGGGCCATCAACACGCCGTACTTGAGGTCGTCCAGGCCACCCACCACATGGGCATCGGTGTTGATGGAAAACATCACCCGGTCTCGCCACTCGAGCGCCGTTCTCCAGTCCACATCCAGTCGCCAGGGGTTGGCATTGATTTCGATGGCCGTATTATGCAACGCTGCCGCTGCCATCACCGCGTCTATATCCACGTCATAACTGGGGCGGCGCAACAGCAATCTGCCGGTAGCGTGACCCAAAATGGTCACGAGTGGGTGCGAGACGGCGCGAACCAGGCGCTCGGTCTGCGCTTCCCTGGACAGGTTAAACAGGCTGTGAACGCTGGCCACCACGTAGTCGAGTTCACGCAGCACCTCATCAGGGTAATCGAGCGAACCGTCGGCTAAAATGTCCACCTCCGAACCCTTGAGCACCGGAAAACCTTCGGCCCGCAAAGCGTCAATCTCGAGCATCTGGGCGCGCAGCCGCTCCACGCTCAGTCCATTGGCGTAAAACGCACTCACGCTGTGGTCTCCCATGCCTAAGTAAGCGTAACCTCGCTCGAGCGCCCCCTGGACCATCTGGCGCACCGTAGCCACCCCATCGGAATACTGACTGTGAACGTGCAGCATCCCGCGAATGTCCTGAACTTTTATCAACTCGCTCGAGGTCGGTAGGCTGGAAAGAAATTCGATTCCCCGCTCGAGGTGCTCCTTTTCCCGGTACTCGAGCGGCACGTTAGGCAGCTCGAGCGCGCTGTACAGCTCGGCTTCACTCGAGAGTTGTATTCGGGTTCCACCTTTGAACAGGCCCTCGAGACTCAGCTCGAAACCTTGACCACGCGCCCGCTCGAGCAGAAAATCGGCCCAGGCAGACCCCGAACAAAGCGCGTCGGTCACGGGTCGGTTCTCCGCGCTCGAGTAAGCCACCTCGAAGCGCACCCGGTTTAGTGTTCCGCTCCAGGCGGGGTAACTCCCCTGCTCGAGACTGGGCTGCTCGAGACTGGGCTGCTCGAGCGGCGAGAGCAGCCCCAAAGCGTTCTGCACGTCTTCACTCGAGGCCGTCACAGTGAGGTCCACATCGCCCACCGTCTCGAGGCCGCGCCCCACGCTGCCGAGCACGCGAGGACTCAGCGTGTCCAGGTGCTCGAGCAGGATTTGGGCCACTTCCATGCCCTTGGACAGGTGATGCCGGGTGGCGCTGGTGAGGGCAAATTCCACATTCTCGAGAATGGTGACTTCACTTTTCTTGCCAAAGCCCTTGAGCGCGGCCACCTTGCCCGCAACCGCAGCGTCTCTGAGTTCCTCGAGCGAGGTCATTCCCGCGTTCCACAAGGTCCGAATCTTTTTGGCCCCGATTCCACGCACACTAAACATCTCGAGCACGCCGGGGGGCACATCTCTGGTCGCCTCGAGCAGCGGAGCAAACTCTCCGGTTTTGAGCGCGTCCATCAGGGCCTGGGCTAAGGGTTTACCCAGCCGGGGAATGCCGACGAACTGCACACTCTCTAGTTCGGACAGGTCGCGGGAATCGTCCTCGAGCGCCCTGGCCGCACTTGCAAAATTCTTGACCTTGAAAGGATTTTCTCCTATCAACTCGAGCACCTCAGCGGTGCGCTCGAGCAGCCCTACCAGCGATTTCTTGTCCATATTATAGAGATGCTATCAGACCGGGCCAGTCGAGGAGGTCCCAAGACTTCTCGAGCCAAAAAAGCGCGGAAGTTCCGAAGAACTCCTGCGCTCGAGCCAATCCGAGTTTTTTAGTTGACGACCGTAATACGAATCGAGCGGCTGCCCCAGTTCAGGGCCTGACTGCGGGTACCCATCCACACGTCCACCTTGCGGTACATCCGGGCGTTCATGGTGTCCTCGACAATAAAGACGGTGTTGGCCAGCATCCGGTTATAACTCGTTCCACTCAGGTCCTGAATGCGGATACGGCTGCCGTAAGGAATGAAGCCCAGCAGGTCGCGGGACAGGGCCACCACGCCAAAACGGGTCCGGGTTCCGGTGGCCGTGATGTGCGGGGAACCGTCGGTCTGACCAGGAGTGCTGTTGTAAGCAGTGGAACGAACCACGTAGCTGCGGGCGCTCGAGGCTTGCACATAGCGCACGGTCGTGGTGGGTTTGAGCGTGGGTTGAACGCTCGAGATTTTATTGATTTTACTGGGATTGATTTTACTGGGATTGATTGTGCTGGGATTGATTGTGCTGGGAGCAGGCGCGCTCGAGGGCTTGACCACCGGGGCTGTTTTAGCCACAACTTTGCTAGGTGCAGCAGGGGTGCTCGAGGGCTTAACCAGAGTCGCCGCAACCGTCACACTGGCTTTGGAGGGTGCTGTGGACACTGCCAGCACTGCTGGTTTAGGAGCAATGGTGAGTACAACTGTGGGCGCAGGGGCGGGTTCAATGGCGCGTTCGGCCAGAGAAGCGTCGGGGAGCACCGGAGTTTGAGCGCTCGAGAGAGAGAAAACAGTGGCACCGAGACCAAGCAGAGCGGCCAGACCACACCGGAGTGCGTTTAAAGACATAGAACCTCATAATGATTTAGCACAGGACACTAAAAGCCAGTGGCAGTGTCGCTCAATGTAGGGCGGCGACCTGCGGCGTCTGACCTGTACAGAAGGCCCCGAATCCTTGCTCGAGGCGGCTTTGGTGTGGGTTCTGGTGTTTTGATTCTGCTAACACCTAACTAAGGAAGACAATAACGGCACTCTCTGAGCGTTCGATAGGAAAACAGACCGTTTCCTCTCAGGTAAAGCTCACCCAGCAAAGTGTTTTGACTTACATGTGTTCGAGAACCCCTGTGTCAGGACAGGTTCGTAAAATGTGAAATGTCTAAAGATGGAGGGGGGTTTCTGAGATTGTAACCCTTCAAAAAAACAGCGTGTTTGAGAATATATGAAGCAGAAATAAAGGTTCTGGGTATTCTCAGACTTCCTTTAGCCAGGGTTTAGAGTTGGGCCGTGTTGCGCTCGAGGGGGTCGGGTACTCGAGCGCGGACCACCGGAAAGAAGCTCGTTGCGATACGGGTTCCATTCAAATGCCAGGAATTCTGTACGTCGCTCCTCATCCCATGACGCTAAACTTGAAACGGTCGTGTGAAAGGACTGTATTCATGAAACGTCAAGATATTTTAAGTACTTTGCGCGAGACCCCAAGCTGGGACGTCATCGTGGTGGGGGGCGGGGCCTCAAGGTCCTGCTGCTCGAGGCAATTGATTATGCCAAAGGAACCTCGAGCCGCAGCACCAAACTGGTTCACGGCGGGGTGCGCTATCTGGCTCAGGGCAACATCGGACTGGTGCGCGAAGCCTTGCGTGAGCGCGGCCTGCTGCGGCAGAACGCCCCCCATCTGGTGCGCGACCTGGGCTTTGTGATTCCGGCTTACGACTGGTGGGCCGGACCTTACTACGGGGTGGGCCTCAAGCTCTACGACGTGCTGGCCGGGAAATTAGGTCTGGGCAGCACCCAGCTTCTGAGTAAAGAAGACGCTCTCGAGCGGGTTCCCAACCTCGAGAGCGAAGGATTGCGCGGCGGGGTGCTGTACTTTGACGGTCAGTTCGACGACTCACGTCTGGCGCTGGCACTGCTTCTCACGCTCGAGGATTTGGGCGGAACCTCGCTCAACTACGCGCCCGTGACCGGATTGGTCAAGATTGGGGGCCGGGTTGCAGGCGTGTTTGCTAACGATTCCGAGACGGGAGAAGCCCTCGAGCTGCGCGCCAAAGCGGTGGTCAACGCCACCGGGGTGTTGTGGACGCGCTGCGTGAGATGGACGAGCCGGGGGTGGCGGCCATGCTCTCGCCCAGCCAGGGTGTTCACATCGTGGTGGATAAGAAATTCCTGCCGGGAGACAGCGCGGTGATGGTGCCGCGCACCGAGGATGGGCGGGTGCTGTTCGCCGTTCCCTGGCACGACCATGTGATGATTGGCACCACCGACACCCCGGTGGAAAAGACAGACCTCGAGCCGCGCGCCCAGCCGCAGGAAATCGAGTTCATCCTCAAGCACGCCGCGCTCTACCTCGAGCACGACCCCACCCCGGACGACGTGCGGAGCGTATACGTGGGCCTGCGTCCGCTGGTCAAGGCCGAGGGCGTGGCGGGAACAGCGGCGCTTTCCAGGGACCACACGCTCAGGGTGTCCGCAAGCGGCTTAATTACCATCACCGGGGGCAAGTGGACCACCTACCGCAAGATGGGCCAGGACGCGGTGGACAAGGCGCTCGAGGTGGCTGGACTCTCGGCCCTACCCGCCAGCACGGCGCAACTCAAGCTGCACGGTTACAGTGACGCTCCGGCGAAAGACCCGCTCAAGGTCTACGGCTCAGACGCGCCGCATCTGATGCCGCTCGAGGGGGCAGGTCAAACCCTGCACCCCGACCTGCCCTATCTCGAGGCCGAGGTGCGCTGGGCGGCCCAGAAGGAGCAGGCCAGAACCGTGGAAGATGTCCTCTCGAGGCGCACACGGGCGCTGCTCATCAACGCCAAAGCCAGCAGCGAAGCCGCGCGTGGCCCAGATTCTGGCCCAGGAACTGGGGCAATCCAAGGAATGGGAAGCGGCTCAGTTGGAGGCTTACCGCGTGCTGGCTCGAGGGTATCAGCTCGAGCACTCTGTCCCCCGCCTGTGACCTTTGCTGAGTTTCCCTTCCGGCTCGAGCGCTAAACTCTGACCCTATGAGTTTAGCTATGGATAAAAATCCTATTCGCCCCAATACAGGCAAAAAAGCCATCATCATCGGGTCGGGCATCGGGGGCCTGAGCCTGGGCATCCGGCTGCAAAGCCTGGGTTTTGACACGACCATTCTCGAGAAGCTCGACGCACCGGGGGGCCGCGCCTACGTGCGCCGCGCCGAGGGCTACACCTTCGACATGGGACCCACCGTCATCACCGTGCCGCACTTTATCGAGGAGCTGTTTGCGCTCGAGCGTGGGCACCCCCAACTGGGTCAGCCGGACTTTCCCAAGAGCATTCTGGACGAGAACTCGAGGGTGAGAAGCGGGGTCAGCGGGGGACCGAACACCTCCAAATACGTGCAAATCGTGCCGATTGCGCCGTTTTACCGCATCTACTTCGACGATAAAACCTACTTTAACTACGACGGCGACCCGGTGTCCACTCGAGCGCAAATCAAAGCCCTCGCACCGGAGGATTTGCAGGGCTACGAGCGCTTTCATACCGACGCGCGGGCCATCTTCGAGCGCGGCTTTCTCGAGCTGGGCTACACCCACTTTGGCGACCTGCCGACCATGCTCAAAGTCGTGCCCGACCTGCTCAAGCTCGACGCGGTGCGGACGCTGTTCAGCTTCACCAAAAAGTATTTCAAGTCGCCCAAAATGCAGCAGGTCTTTTCCTTCGAGACCCTGCTAGTGGGCGGCAATCCGCTGAGCGTGCCCGCCATCTACGCCATGATTCACTTTGTCGAGAAAACCTGGGGCATTCACTACGCGATGGGCGGTACCGGCGCGCTGGTGCGCGGTTTCGTGCAAAAGTTCGAGGAGCTGGGTGGCCGGGTTCGCTATGACGCCGAGGTGTCCAAACTCATCATCACCGACGAGCACGGCGCAAAACCCGGTGGGCGCTTCGGTAAACGGCTGGCACGGGGCGTCACGCTCAAATCGGGCGAGACGCTCGAGGCCGATTTGGTGGTCTCCAACGCAGATTACGCCAACACCTACCGCCAACTCGTCCCTGATGAGTACCGCCTGTGGCAGATGGACGCTCGAGTGAAGCTCACCCAGCAGAGCATGTCGCTGGTGGTGGTGTACTTTGGCTTTCGCGCCGATGGCCCCGAGCTGGATTTACGCCACCACAACATCATTTTAGGGCCGCGCTACGAGGGGCTGCTTCAGGACATCTTCAAGAGTAAGGTGCTGGCCAAGGATTTCTCGCAGTACTTGCATGTGCCCACCCTGACCGACCCCAGCATGGCCCCAGCAGGACACCACGCCGCCTATACCTTAATTCCGGTGCCTCACAACGGCTCGAGGCTCGATTGGGACCTCATCGGGGAACCCTTCGTGCAAAAAATTCTGAAGTTTCTCGATGTGGAGGGCTACATTCCCGGCCTGCTCGAGCGCCTGACTTATAGCAGTTTCATCACGCCGGATTATTTCGAGCACACCCTGAACAGCTATCTGGGCAACGCCTTCGGACCCGAGCCGATGCTGATTCAGTCGGCCTTTTTCAGACCACACAACCGCAGCGAGGACATCTCGAAACTTTATATGGTAGGGGCCGGGGCGCAACCGGGAGCCGGAACGCCGAGTGTGATGATGTCAGCCAAGATGACGGCGCGGCTGATTGCCGAGGATTTTGGCCTACCTCTGACGTAAGGGCGCTCGAGTGAGCAGAACGGCACTGTCTTAGCCCAACTTCAGCACGTCTTGGACAGAACGCCACCTATCGGGGCTGTCCGCCTCACGGGCTGGGCCGCCTACCGGGCCTACTCGCTCGAGCACTAAGGGGCAACCACAAGGGATTGCCCCTACGAAAACACTGTTCTACACGCACCTTCCTTTGGCAATCGTTCGTTAAAATCTGTGCCCGAATCACTTGTGTGCATACCGTAGCTTCGACAAAGGGGAAACTCTTTTGAAGCGAAAAAAGAACAGGGGGATTCACCCGTTCGCACTCGAGCGAAAACCCCGTCCCTCAAACCTCCGTCGCCCGTCGGGTAAAGGAGAAAATCTCGCGGTCTATCACCTGGAGCTTGCCGTCCTTGTGCAGGGTCAGAAAGTCGGCCACCACGAAGGGGTCGAGCTGCTTACCCGCCTGGGCCTCGACTTCCTCGATGGCTTCCGGGGGCGTGAAGGTGCGCTTGTAAGGGCGCACATGGGTCAGCGCGTCGTAGAGGTCAATCACGCCAAAGATGCGGGCCAGATAAGGAATATCGTTGCCGGACAGGCCCTGCGGGTAGCCACCCCCATCCCAGCGCTCGTGGTGATACTTGACCACCTCGAGCGCCTCGAGCGGGACAAAGGCCAGCTTGGCCAGCAGCTCGTAGCCGATGAGGGCGTGCTTTTCCATCTCCTCGCGCTCCTCGAAGGTCAGGGTGTCGGGTTTGAGCAGCACCGAATCGGCGATAACCAGCTTGCCGATGTCATGCAGGTACGCGCCCGCCCGCAGGCTCGAGCGCTCACTGAGCGATAAGCCCAGGTGCTGACCCAGAATCTCGGCCATCTCGACCACCCGTCCGGTGTGCCCCGGCGTTTCGTAGTCGCGGTACTCGAGGGCCAGACCCAGCGTCATGTGGGCACTTTCGTGGGAGCGCTCGAGGTCGCGCAGACTGCTCACCTGACCCAAGTACGCGCCGAAGAGGCGGGTCAGCGAGTTGAGCAGTGCCCGCTCGGATTCGCTGAAGGCGATGCCGTTCTCGCGGGCCACCAACACCGTGCCCAGCGCTTTACCGCCGTGCCCACCCACCAGTAAAGCCAGCATCTCCCAGGTGACGGCCTCGGGAATGCTGTCCGAGACGTGCCGAATCAGGCTGTCAATCTGGGTCTGACGTGGGTTGCGGCCTGCGCTCGAGACCGCCCGACCCTCGTATTTGGCAAAGCCACCCCGACCCGACAGGATGCGGAGCTTGCCTTCATACGGTTGCACAAAAGCCAGGTGTGGGGCCAGCTCGAGCGCCCGAATCGCGTCCAGACCCGCTGCCATCACGTCCTCGCTGCTTTGCGCCTGCCCCAGGCGCAGGGTTCCCAGCTCGAGCGCCCGCAGCGCCTTGCGCTGCACCAGATTCTCGCGGATATCCTGAGCGCGCAGGTAGGCCAGTAAAAACAGCAGCAGCGAACCCGCGCCCACGGTCCAGCCCAGCACAATGTTCTGCGACTGGGTGGTCTTGAAGAAAATAATGTAGGCCGTCGCCTGACCCAGCAGCAACACCAGCGCCGGAGAAAGGCCGCTCCAGCCCTCGCGCCAGACCCAGTAGAGCAGCAAAAGCGGCGTCAGTGCGAGGCTTGCGGGAGGAAACTTGAGCACAAAGCTCAAGACAGTCCACAAGATGACCAGGGCAGGCAAGATGAGACGATACTGCATCGGGTTAAACTCCTTGAACCTTTTTCACCGACACTGCGCTTCTAGAGACTCAGGGCGAACGTGGGAGGATAAACGCCAAAAGGGCTTTGCTACAGAGTCTTGATAGCCACCACACACCCTCGGGACACCTTAAAATAACGTGAGAGTAGGTACAGAGTCGAGTTTAGCATAGCTTCAGACACTCATTTCATCCATTAAGATTCTCACGTAGACCCACCCTGCACCCTGGCCTCACGCACCTTGGCAAAGAAACGCTCGAGCAACTCAGCGGCCTCCCCGCTACGCACTCCGGGAATTACCTCGAGCGCGGGACCCCAGCGGTGGCGCAGCAAATCGGCCACACCGCCCAGCGCGCCCATTTTGGGGTTGGGCGCGCCGTAGACCACTCGAGCCACCCGCGACTCGAGCGCCGCGCCCAGGCACATTGGACACGGCTCGAGCGTGACCAGCAAAGTGCAGTCGGTCAGGTACGGCCCCACCGTCAAACTGGCCTCACGCAGGGCTTCGAGTTCAGCGTGTTGGGTCATGTCGCCCGCAAACCTCGAGCGATTTCGGCCCCGACCCACCACTTCAGTGCCACGTATCACCACCGCGCCCACCGGAACTTCCCCCTCGA
>Ga0123337_10006003_pt1 | contig 11735 bp, 9 predicted proteins | sample frozenSSSSmetaG_FD_89792 | JGI IMG/M metagenome (GOLD analysis project Ga0123337, IMG submission 89792) | Glacier valley bacterial and archeal communities from Borup Fiord, Nunavut, Canada, to study Microbial Dark Matter (Phase II) -... | ecosystem: Environmental > Aquatic > Freshwater > Ice >...
CTCCAAACATATTCTCCGTTAGAATAACATCAAATTGCTTCGGATTTTTGACGAGCTGCATTGCGCAGTTATCAACTAACATATCCGTTAACTCAACTTCAGGATAATCGACTGAAACTTCCTTCGTAACCTTTCTCCATAATCTTGAGGAGTCAAGTACATTTGCCTTATCCACACTGCAAACCCTTTTATCTCTTTTCATTGCAATTTCAAATGCCCATTTTGCAATTCTTTTGATTTCATTTTCGTCATAAGTTAAAGTATCAATCGCTTTTCTCACACCATTTTCTTCAATTGTTTTACGTTCTCCAAAGTAAAGACCACCAGTGAGCTCACGCATTACCACAAAATCAAATCCGTCACCAACAATCTCTTCTTTTAACGGACATGCACCCTTTAATTCATCAAAAAGTACAGCAGGACGTATATTTGCATAAAGATTTAAGCCTTTTCGGATTGCAAGCAAACCAGCTTCCGGTCTCAAATGTGGTGGCAAGCTGTACCATTTCGATTGGCCCACGTTACCTCCTACTGCACCAAGTAGCACGGAGTCACTGTTTTTTGCTGTTTCTAAGGCTTCTTCTGTTAATGGTAAACCCGTTGCATCAATGGAAACCCCGCCCATCAATACTTCCGTGTATAAAAAATTATGTTGATACTTTCTCCCGATTTGATCAAGGACTCTTTTCGCTTCCGTAATAATCTCAGGACCGATACCATCACCGGGAATGACAGCTATATTGTAATTCATGTTTTCTCCTCCTTATTATTTCCTCTATGTACTGTTTCTTAATTAAAGTGGCTATTTACAACTATATAATTTTTTTCTATTGCTATTCTAACACATCTTTTGATATAATAGAAATACATATTATGAATGCTTATTATAACTTGATGTTATACCAAATATAGAAAGGAGTATATCATGGATCAAAATATGTCTCAATATCGTATTTTTAATTGCGTTGCAGCAACCGGAAATATTTCTCATGCCTCTAAGGAATTATTTATTAGTCAACCGGCTATTAGTAAAGCAATTAGTCATTTAGAAGAAAATCTCCAGACGACCTTATTCACAAGGAATTCTCGTGGTGTACGATTAACCGAGGAAGGTAAACTCCTTTTCGAATATACCAAAAATGCATTTGATACACTCCTTCGAGGTGAAGAAAAATTAAAAAAGATTAATGATCTCGGTATAGGACATTTGCGGATTGGAGTTAGTACCACCTTGTGTAAATATATTTTGCTTTCCTATTTAAAGGGCTTTGTTAAGGAGAATCCCCACATTAAGATTACAATTGAATGTCAATCCACTTTTCACACGTTAAAGCTGCTTGAAAATAACTCTCTTGATGTCGGACTTGTTGGTAAACCAAATCTAGATAAAATGTTACATTTCTATCCTATTGAAGAGATTGAAGATATCTTTGTAGCAACCAGCGATTACCTTGATAATCTTAAGCTACGTGAACATAACACCGATATCTTCTCTTCTGCTACTATTATGTTACTTGATGAAGAGAATATCTCCAGAAAGTATATTGAGGATTACTTTAAAACGAATCATATTGAACCAACTCATATATTAGAAGTTAGTAATATGGATTTATTGATTGAATTTGCCAAGATAAGTTTGGGTGTAGCTTGCGTAATCAAGGAATTTGTGCAACCAGAATTAGAAAATGGCTCTTTAGTAGAGATTCCCCTCATGGCACCAATCAATAAAAGAGAGGTTGGCTTTGCTTATGCAAAAAATGCCTCCCCCTCTGCTTCTATTCTGAAATTTATTGAATTTATTCATAAAATGTAATCGGTATTCCTATTTTCCGCATTATGCTCCCTGGTTTAATGCTTCCGTTGGAACAGGGGAAGGAATCGGTGTTGGTGCTGGTTTTTCGGTTGGTGTTGGTTTTGTTGTTGGCGTTGGTTTTGGTGTTGGTTTTGCAGTTGGTTGTGGCTTCATTGTTGGAGTCGGTGTAGCAACTGGCGGAGGTGTAGCAACCGGTGTCGGTGTAGCGATTGGTGTTGGCGTTGCTGTCGGTGGATCAATAAATTCCGGTCTTTCATCTACCAAGAATTCAGCCTTCACATAACATATCTCATCGTTCATTAAAAAGCTTGCCCATCCGTCTTTAATATCAATAACATTGATCAATTCCGTATGCACTAAAATGCCTTTTTTCTCTCCATCCGCTGACGGTGTGGACCTCACATTAAGAAATGCATCGAATTCACTAAGTTTTACATATTTAGGAGTTGTTTCCCTCTCCACAATTGGTTCATCTGTAGATGGTTGTTCCTCCGATGGCTGTTCCTCCGATGGCGTCGCATCCGGAACTGTTCCATCACCCACTGGAGTTGGATTGATAATTTCCGTTGCTATATAATCTTCCATTGTATCACTATTTTTACTGCACGCTATTAGCAATAACGCTAGCATCATGCATGCTATTATGTATACTTTCCTCTTCATATATCTACTCTCCTATCTTTCAAATTAATAATCCGCTTACTATCATAGCATATAAATCATGCATATCCAATACTAAACTGTAAATTTTTACGAATTATTAATTATCCTTCCATATACTCGCGTATGCCGAAAAAGCAGAAGGGATAGTATAAATTTGATTGATCTCTCCCTGATTGGCCCATAGATATCCGTTTTCTTCGCTGATGAATTGAAGCGAATTTTCTTCTAGTACAACATGATATCCTGTCATATGCCACTCAAGATGCGTAAAAATATGTTTTGCATCACCAAGGAATTCTACTGAATGTGTAGTTAATCCCAGCTCTCTTAGTGCTCCATCTATTTGCTGCTTCGTTAGTTTTCCCTCAATACTAGGTAATTCCCATAATCCAGCCAATAGTCCCTTCCTAGCTCTTTTTCGAATTGCATATTTATCTTGATATTCTACTACCAGAATCGTTTTATCCTCAATCCTTCTAGCTTTTTTCTCTGCCTTTACTGGAATTCTCATCACACTATCCTGATGAAAAGCTTGGCACAGATGCATCACAGGACACTTTTCACAGAGTGGCTTTCCATTTGGCAAGCAAACCGTTGCACCAAGTTCCATTAAGGACTGATTAAAATCACCCGGCTGGTCCTTTGGCATAATTCTATTTAAGTCCTGCCATAGTTCCTTCTTAATCGCTTCCTTTGTAATGTCATCAAAACTTCCAGCAATTCTCTTGGTAACGCGAAGAACATTACCATCCACCGCCGGTACCGGAATTTGAAAGGCTATAGAGGAAATTGCTCCTGCCGTATAGCTTCCAATTCCAGGTAGTGTCAGTAACTTGTCATAATCCGCTGGAAGCTCTCCATTATAATCGCTCATAATAACTTGTGCAGCTCTTTGAAGGTTTCTCACACGATTGTAATATCCAAGCCCTTCCCATAGCTTTAATAGTTTTTCTTCCTCGCACTCCGCCAGCGCTCTTATTTCAGGAAGGTCAGTAATAAATCTGTCAAAATAACCTTTCACAGCCTCGACTCTCGTCTGTTGAAGCATGATTTCTGACACCCAAACAAAATAAGGCTTAGGATTTTCTCTCCAATCCAATATCCTCGCATTATATGAAAACCAATCTATTAAATATGGCACGATTTCTTTATAATCATACTGCATTTTTCATTCTCCTAACATCAACATTTGCCTTACCATTGTATCTCATTCCATACGTGCAAACAAGGGTTACCATAAGATGGCTACTAAATGTCACAAAATATCTGGTTTCTGGCATAACGGATGGTTGAAATTCAATTATTAAGAATCAAAAAAGACCAGTAGATAAACTGATCTTTTTCGCTTCTTTGATATGTTTTACTTAATGAAATATTTAACTTAATGATTTAATTTTAAGCACTCACTTAAATATAAAAGTAAGGAAATGTAGGTAACATGTATATTACCTATTACTAATATATCTCTTACTATAAGAAATGTCAATGACTAATTTTCCCATTTTATTAGTATTAGGTTCTATGGTATTAGCCAATTACTGTCTGGTCTTGCTATCAATCTTGCATTATTATATGCCATATCAAGTGATAAGCATGTATGTCCTTGATAAAAATTTCCCTCTTTATTTTTAGTAACAACAAGAGCCAAGTCAGGTTTTTTACAATCAACTAAACTTAGTGGTAACAACAGTTGTATTTTACCATTATAATACTGAGGCACAGCTATTTTATAATTTGCTACAATCATTTTCTTCATTCTGGATATTGCACCCTCAAAAGTAACAGGTAACATTGTACTATCTTTTATGCAATTAGGAATTCTTTCTAAATTAGCTTTATCCTCAAAAATATGTTTATATTGTACATTTATTTTGCATTTGGCATCAAATACAAGTAAGCTTGGGTCGTCAAAATAATTTGCTCTATCTGGAAATTCATTAATACCAATATTTCCCAGATCGTATTCTTGATAAAAGTCTACTAAATACCACTTTTGACTGCCTCCAGCTTTATTTAGTTCCATATAAGCATATACGCTTTCATAATATTCGGTAAATAATCCAGTATTAAAAATACAGTAAGTATCCCTTTGAATAATCCTGTTTTCTTCTTGTAATTTTAAAAATGTATACTTTAAATAATTTTTCAAAATACTATTGTCATTTTTATTATCAAAGCTCCATGCCTCAGGTGATAATTCTGCCAAATTTGATATTCGCTTATTAAAGTCTCCAAAATACACAAAATCTATTAATTCCATATGATTATTCCCCCATCCATTATTTATAATTATCCATTATATACCATTTTATGAGGTTTTTCCACCAGAACTTATATTTAAATAAAATCAGTAAGACATATATAATTGTACTACTCAACATCTTAATTCAACATAACAAAATCACCTAAAGCCAATTATTGTGACAGAATCATACCTGATTTGTGTTTATTTCTCAAGGAAATCATACTGTGACATATAGAGGTTATAATAATGACCTTTCTTTTCCATGAGATCGTCATGGGTACCCATCTCTTGGATTAAGCCGCCATCCACATACATAATACAGGAAGAGTTCTTAATCGTTGAGAGGCGATGAGCAATAATAAATGAAGTTCTATTCTTAAGGAGTTTGCTTAAACCCTCTTGTAATAATATTTCCGTTTCTGTATCGATACTGGAAGTTGCTTCATCAAGAATTAAGATCTTAGGATCAGCAAGTAATGCTCTTGCAAAGCTGATTAGCTGTCTTTGTCCCGCTGATAATCTGCTACCTCGTTCATTCACTTCTGTATCATAGCCTTTTTCAAGATCCACAATAAAGTCATGTGCTCGAACGCTCATTGCAGCTTGCACTACCTGTTCATTTGTTGCGTCCATATTACCATAACGGATATTATCCATAATCGTACCAGAAAAGATAAAACTATCCTGTAGCATAACGCCCATCTGTCTACGAAGAGACTTTATAGTCACCTTGCTAATATCATTTCCATCGATGGTTATTTCACCGGAGTCTAAATTATAAAAGCGGCTAATCAGGTTAATAATCGTCGTTTTGCCTGCACCTGTTGGCCCTACGATTGCATAAGACTCACCAACATTAGCTTTAAAATTGATTCCATTTAAAATAGGAATATTATCTTCATAACTAAAGATAACATCTTTGAATTCTACCTCACCAATAATTGGAGGCATCTCCACTGCGCCCTCATAATCCTTCACTACAATTGGTTCATCAATTGTCTCAAAGATTCGTTCAAGATAGGAAACTGCGGTAAGTATTGAATTATAAAAGCTTGCCAAGGTATTGATTGGCGCCCAGAAACCTCCGATATAACCGGTAAATGCGATTAGTGCACCAACTGTAATTCCTGATACCCCTTGATCTAGCCACATAATGCCTAGGACAAAGATTGCTGCTGTAGTAAGCGTTGAAATATTAGTAATTGCTGGCCAAAGAAGAAAATTATATTTGACAGCTCTCATCCAAGCAGAGCTGTAATTGCTACTTAGATTATTGAAAATCTTAATGTTTTCCTGCTCACGTACAAAGCTTTGGGTTACACGAATACCATTGATACTTTCTGCAATGTAAGCATTTAAATTAGAAGATTTATTACTGGATATCTGCCAAGCAACTCTCTGCTTCCTTTTGATAATAAAAATTAATACCATCAGGATTGGAAGCCCACACATACAAATTAATGTCAGTCTCACATTAATGGAGAGCATAAAAAACACAATAAATACAAGGCTGAATAGATCTGTAATCGTATTAACAATACCATTGGATAACAAATCACTCAAGCTATTGACATAGTTTACAACTCGGACCTGTATCTTACCGTGAGGTCGGTCATCATAATAAGAAAATGGCAGCTTCTGAAGGTGTTCAAAGATATCACTTCTTATCTTATGAATGATATTTTGTCCCAGCTTCGATGTAATCGTAATCTTCATTTTAAGATTAATTACAATAACAAAATTAATGATTAATAAAGCAATGCTTATGGTAATAATTCCTCTAATATCTTTATTGGGAATATAAACGTCCAAAATGGTCATTAAAATTCTTGGTGTTAGCATACCAAGCGCACTGGAAATTATCATTAGCGTAATGGTAAGTGCCATATCTTTTTTATACGGTTTAATATATGTATATAATCGTTTTAATTGTTCCATGCTAAACTCTGATTGTAAAGTCTCATCTACATCATATTTATTTCTTGCCATTTTCTGTCCCTCCCATCCCTTCATTGTGTAAACTTTCATAATAGGAAGAATTTGTTACTTTAAATTTATCAAATTCACCATATTGATGATTAAATACCGTATAATAATAACCCTTCTTTTCAAGAAGCTCCATATGATTTCCTGACTCTATTATTCTGCCGTTATCAATTACCAAAATCAGATCTGCATCTTTGATAGAGGAAATTCTATGTGCGATTAAGAATATGGTGTGTCGGTCTACTAATGCTCCAAGTTCACTTTGAATATGGAACTCTGTCTCCATGTCAACAGCAGAAGTAGTGTCGTCTAAGATTATAATAGAAGGATCTTTAAGGAGTGCTCTTGCGAGAGAAATTCTCTGCTTTTGTCCACCAGAAAGTCCCATTCCTCTCTCCCCAACAATCGTGTCATAACCCTCTGGCATCCGCATGATAAAATCATGTGCATTTGCTATTTTGGCAGCAGTCTGTACCTCTTCAAGGCTACAATTTGGCTTGCCATATGCAATGTTACCCTCAATGGTATCGGAAAACAAGAAAACATCTTGCATTGCCATACCAATATTATCACGAAGTGAGTATAGGTCCATGTCCTTAAGATTAATGCCATCTATCTTAATCTCTCCGTCTGTTACATCGTAGAAGCGACATAGCAAATTCATCAAAGTAGATTTACCTGAACCCGTTGCTCCAATGATACCTACTGTCTGCCCAGGTTTAACTTGCAAATTAATATCTTTTAAGATAACATCGTCATCAGCACGATAATCAACATGCGAGAATGTAATCTCACCATGAAAACGTTTTGCCACCGCATTCTTTGGTTTCTTTATACTAGGTTCGATAATGATTGTGGAATAAATTTTTTCAACTGAAGTAACAAAACGCTGAAAATCATTGGCAAGCCACCCTGCTTGACGAAGCGGGTTATTTAACATCCATAAGTAGCCACTGACTGTAACCATTTTACCAATAGAAATTTGATCGTTCACTACCATAACTCCACCCACTAGATATAAGATAACAGTGAGTGAATTCGCAAGGAATTCAAAAATAGGAACGTATCTTCTCCACACTCTTGCAGCATTTAGTTCAGCCTCACGAAAGCCGTTATTTTCATTATTAAACTTTTCAATCTCAAAATCCTCTTTGGTAAACGCTTTCACAACACGGTTACCGCTGACATTCTCTTGAACGAAGGTATTGAGGCTAGAAAAATGTTGTCTAATATTGTGAAATGCAGGTTTCACTGCTTTAAGCTGTTTGGCTGTAGCCCAAATCGTAATCGGCATTACAGCAATCATGCAAAGTGCCAAACGAAAATCAACAGTAAAAATCATAACAAGTGCTATTATGAATAACAGCGAATTTTCATAGATAGAATAGATAACAAATGCCACAAAATGTCGAATAGCATCCATATCACCAGTTTGTCGTGACATCAAATCACCAGTTCTATTCTTATTGTAAAAATTGAAATCCTGTTCTAATAGCCTACGATACACATAATCTCTCATCGTATAAAGCATGCCTTGCGACGAGGTCTCAAAGATTACTAAAAACCAATACTTAATTACTGCTCTCACTATTGTTGATATTAATAAGATAGCAATTAACATAGGTAATATTGCTCGATTACCCCCCTTGATTACGTCATCCACTATAATTCCCGAGATATATGGATTAACAATTGCCACTACACAGGTAACTGTAACCAATATAATTGCAAAGATTAATTTACCCCTGTATTTCTTTAAAAATGAGAAAAACCATTGCATTGCTGTCATATATACACTCCCTCTCTTTGTAAGCGCTACGGTTTCACATCATTATATCTTCTTTATTAATAAATAAAATGTATATTATTACAAAAAGAATGTGATATGTTATATTATCACAACTTTTGTGCATTTTAGATATTAAAACATTCATAACTGAGGAATGATTAGGAATATTTATTTTAATAAAACTATTTCTAATTCCGAATTCTAATGCTATAATGAACTTATTATTTTCTTTTATAAAACGAGGTGTATAGTATGTGTTCCTTTGATTATGATTTAAATTTAAATAGTTTTAGCCCTACTGTTTTCTATGTACATAAGTGTAAAATGTTAACGGATGGGACATATCACGATCATGATTTTATTGAACTTAAATATATATTATCAGGAAAAGGGCAATATATTGTGGATGACGTTACATATGATGTAGAAGCCGGTGATTTAATCATCTGCAACCCTGGCGCAAAGCACCAACATATCTTAATCAACCCCAAAGAACCCACAATAGAGTTTGTAGCTGGTTTTACTGATTTTCAATTTGAAAATATGAAACCAAATTCGATTGAATTACCGGATGGAAGTTGTATTTTACATACCGTAGCAGATTTAAAGCAGGAAATATCGAAGCATTGTTACGCTATGATTGCAGAGAAAGAGTCTTGTCAGATAGGTAAATATATTATGTTCAAGACACATTTAATGCAAATGATATTGTCAGTCATTCGAGAAATCTCTGAAGTTGAAAACCCAGTACAAAAAGGATGCAATTTTGAATCTTACAATAAAAGCTATGCGGTAAATCGCATTATTCATTATTTATATGAAAATTACGAAAATAAGATTTCTTTAGATCAAATTGCGCATAATATGTATTTGAGCCCGGTATATATTTCAAAGATTTTCAAAGAGGAAACAGGAGAATCTCCAATTAATTATTTAATTAAGATTCGTTTAGAAAGAGCAAAGGACGTCTTAGTCATTGAAGACAGTGGCAGTATAAAGAATATTGCAAACAGTGTCGGATACGAAGATGTTTATCATTTTAGTAAATTATTTAAAAAATATTATGGCATCTCTCCACTATATTATAAGAAAAATGCTATGCGTAAGAATGCATAATTCTAATAAGGAAGGTATAACGTATCATGAATATGTTTGAATCTATTTTTGCAAGAAAATCCATTCGTCATTTTTTACCCGAAAAAATCGAATGGGATGTGTTAGCAGATTTTTTAAAATTTGCTGACAATCTTCCTATGTTAATAGAAGGTATCGCTGTTGAATTTAAGCTAATTAACAATGTCCAGAACGATCAAAAATACACTGGCATGTTTTCAATAAAAGCACCCTATTATCTGAGTATATCTTCAGAACCAAAAGAGGATTACTTAATCAATGCTGGCTACTTAATGCAGCAATTGAATTTATATTTAACTTCAAAGGGCTTAGGTTCCTGTTTCATGGGTTCTGCAAAACCAAAAAAATCTATGATGGCAACCATGAAATATGAATATATAATCACGCTTGGCTTCGGGAAAACCATGGAACCACCATATCGTGACAGTGCTGATGTAAAAAGATTACCCGAAGAAGATGTCGTAGTATATAAGGAAGAAGTTAGACCGGAAATAAAGCAAATGATTACTGCTGCCAGACTTGCACCATCAAGTATGAATAGCCAACCATGGCGTTTTGTCGTTTATCAAAACAGAATTCATATATTCTGTAAAAAAAATGTGTTTTTATCTAGCATTCTTAGTAAAACAAAAATGATTGATATCGGGATATCACTTGCCAATCTTTTACTTGCTGCAGAAGAGCTTTGGGTAGATACTTCCCTGACGAAATCTGATATTATTAAAAGTAAACAATTTCATAATAATGATTACATTTTATCTGTCGTAATTGGTTGAATTATACAAATATTATGAATAATAAAGAAAATAATAAAACTTACTTCAAAAGTGTTGACAAACGATTCAATCTATAGTATATTATGTCATGTGCTTACGAAATTGAAACAACTAAAAAGCACAACACATAATACGCGCGAGTGGCTCAGTGGTAGAGTATCGCCTTGCCAAGGCGGAGGTCGCGGGTTCGAATCCCGTCTCGCGCTTAATGAAAATGATTGGGAAGTCTTATTTTATAGGACTTCCCGATTTTTTTATGTGTCTAACGCCTGTATACATTTGTAGACAGTTTACAAAGCCTTTGTTATAAGGTCATAGGTTTCTTTTTCGGTCAATGGATTATAGATATATGACAAGGTAGAATTTAGATTGTTATGGCCAAGAATTTCGCTGATAAAATCCAAAGGTACCCCGCTTGCGTTTAAATTGCTGGCAAAAGTCTTGCGCATCTTATGTGTTGACTTTGTAGCCAAACCTTGACGCTCTGCGTATTTTTCTAAAACATAAGCAACCTGTCATGAAGTAATTCTTTTGTCATCTCGAACAAAGATATATTCACTATGACGTTAAATTCTATGAAGAATATGGATTGCTTTTGGAATTAGAACAACAAATCTATCTCTGTTAGTTTTGGTATGCTCCACAACTTCATATTGATTTGTAATCTGATTTCTGACTTCCTCACGAACTATATGTAGATGATTTATATTACAATAATCTTTCCACTTCAATGCTACCAGTTCTCCAACACGTAAGCCGAGCAGGAAATTAAGCTTAACTGCGAGGAATACCATATCTTGGGTTTCTGAATACATACGGTCAAGATACAAATTTAGCTCTTTCAGTTCATCGGAATTATAGATTTCTGTCTTGCCTGTTTTTCTTTCCAGTAAATTTTCGATGTCATTTAATTCATTTCATTGCCCTTGTATATCTTGTATTTCATCCAAATCCTTTGTATATAAGACTTGTTCACCTTTTTCAGCGTATGAACCAGATTTTTCTAAGTATGCCTTTAATTCTTTCTTTCCTCCCAATTGGGGTTCGATGTGGCTGTTATAAAGAATTTTACTTACATTTTCTAGCGTGGTTGTATTCCCATATTATCTTGGTTGTAACTTTACTGTAAGGAGTTTTATGCGAAATAAATTCAAACAAAGGTTCAACACATGGACGGCCATTTTTGATATAGGCATAGAGTGCATTTCCTACATCATTTTGAAGTGGTAAGGTTATAGATGCTCGTGTTTTCTGCTGAATAATAAAAATCGTTTTATTCTTCCAGTTTATATCCGCTAATTTAAGATTGACCACATCAGATGAGCGTAA
>Ga0123337_10006004_pt1 | contig 11735 bp, 11 predicted proteins | sample frozenSSSSmetaG_FD_89792 | JGI IMG/M metagenome (GOLD analysis project Ga0123337, IMG submission 89792) | Glacier valley bacterial and archeal communities from Borup Fiord, Nunavut, Canada, to study Microbial Dark Matter (Phase II) -... | ecosystem: Environmental > Aquatic > Freshwater > Ice >...
AGTTGAAACACCTGTTGACAAATCAAGAAAGGCGCCAATTTTATTATTAAAGTGATATTCTGTTCCTATGTGCAGATCGAGGTACAAGCGGCCCGGGCCCTCATTGTCGTTGAATGTTCTACGCCTTCCATCATCCCAGCGTGTGCTTATTATAGCAGCTCCCAAAGACCCTGCCAGATAAAAATCCCATTTCTTGTCTGCCTTCAAAATTTCATCAAAATAATATGTACCCTTCACACCAATTGGCACAACTGTCTGTCTATAATCTTTTCGGTGGTAACTATAAAAAGTAATAAACGGTGCAAGTGTAAAATCTTTCGCTACTCCAAATTCGTAATTCAAATGCACTACAGGAACATTGTTGTCTACATATCCATAATATCCAATTCCTAATCCAAGGTTAAGCGTATTGCCATACTTTTCACCACCGATTTTGCGCTGTCCGAAACCTGTCTGACTAATCACAAGAATGACAGTTAGGAATAAGAAAAATTTTTTCATTTTTATAATTAAAGAGTAGAAGAGCAAAATATTTAATTTCATCTTATGATTTACTAACCGATATTTCTTACGGGTATTTTCCAATGATTTTTAATATAGGTATTGTAAACAAAATATTATATAACAAAGGTGGATAAATTAAAGATTGCATTGTTATATAATTGCTCATAATACTTGTAACATTCACACCCTGATTTTTTAGGACTTTAGAAATCACTGGTAGACAACACAACATACATACCAGGGAATTGGATAGTAGCTTCATTTTCGGCAGTAATGAATATACTTACTGGTTTAAATGACGAAACTGTTTTAAATGATCCTTTTAATGCTTTAGAAAGAAACTTTGTGGACGTTTGAATTTGTCCAAGATTTTTTGTACTGTTTTCCTCCGTTACCATCCACACTACATAGTTCTTCATTGGCGGCTGTAACCGGTCAGGCTCAGCAAGATCTATGACGATGACACTGATCAGATGATTATTGTTGTTATCCTTCTTCACCTTAACAGATCCCCTTGCTGCAGGCACTACGGTGGATGTTTGAAAGACGGCTTTCCTGGCGCAGGAACTAACGGTTAATAATAGTGCAATTGCGATGATACCAGTCATCAGGAAGTTTAAGGGTAGTTTAAATGTGGTCATTTTATTTTTTTATTTTATAGAAAAAAGACGTGCAGCATGGGGTAAAAAAAAGCAAGCTTTTTCAGATAACATCAAGGTTTGAAAGCCTTTAATATTTAGAATTAGACGGCGATGGTGCAATCAATTTATTGACAATCTTTGTTTGCTATGCAAAGTTGGCACTCTATTGGATTTAACTGTTATACAATTAGATAAATATGTATCATTATTTACAGATTGAGTTTACCGGATAAAATAATTTCAGGTAAATAGTTATTTGCGATAAAGTTTGTCAGTAATTAGATTGGAGGAATTGTTCATCAGTATCTATAATAAGTGATTTAAAAAAGCTATTTATAATACCTGTGAATGTTGCAAGTGATATTGACAATTATGTAACACTTATCTGCCTGATTATGACCATCTTTGCGGATTAATAAGCAACTGTTTTTAAATATAAAAATTGCCAAAAGCCTACAAACCTAATCTATCATCAAAAATTAAAATTTACAAAATGAAGCAAATATTTTCTTGGGTACTTTTGGTATCCTTCCTCGTTAGTTGTTCTACTAATCTCGTAACCGGCCGAAAGCAGTTGAGCCTGGTGTCTGAAGCTGAGTTGCAAACGGTTGCAAAGCAGGAATATCAAACCTTTTTAAGTTCTAACAAAGTTGTAAGTACTGGTGCCAGTAAAGATGCAGAAATGGTACGCAGGGTTGGAAACCGAATTGCTTCTGCCATTAAAACATATTATGATGGTAAAGGACAATCCTCTATTCTGGAAGGATACCAGTGGGAATTTAACCTGGTAGACAGCAAGGATGTAAATGCATGGTGTATGCCCGGGGGAAAAGTAGTTGTTTATACCGGGCTGCTACCGGTTACTCAAAACGAAGCAGGACTGGCTGTTGTAATGGGGCATGAAATTGCACATGCCGTTGCACAGCATGGCAGCGAAAGAATGAGCCAGGGATTGTTGCAACAATTGGGCGGCACTGCGCTACAGGTAGCCCTGGCTAACAAGCCCGCTGAGACGCAAAATCTTTTTATGACAGCTTATGGTGTGGGTAGTAATGTAGGAGCTATGCTCCCCTTCTCCCGTAGTTCAGAATCAGAAGCGGATAAATTTGGTTTATACTTTTCTGCAATGGCAGGTTACAATCCACAGGAAGCTATTCCTTTTTGGCAGAGAATGGCAGAAGCAGGCGGATCAAAACCACCGGAGTTTTTAAGCAGTCACCCGGCAGATGCCACCAGGATTGCAAAATTGCAAGCCAATATGCCACAAGCTTTAAAATATTATAAGCCGGTTAAAAAATAAATGATTTTATCAAATCAGTAGTGTAATAAAATACCTCCCTAACACATTAAAAAACAAAAATTAAAAAATGAAAAATTTAAAATTAGCAGCCGCAGCATTTACGGTAACGGCCTTTGTATTAATGGGCTGTAGCACCTGGAACAAAACGCAAAAAGGTGCAGTTATTGGAACCGCAGGCGGTGGAGCAGCCGGTGCTATTATTGGCAAGGCCGCAGGAAACGCAGGACTAGGTGCAATTATAGGTGCCACAGTAGGTGGAGTAACTGGTGCGGTGATAGGCCGGAAAATGGATAAGCAGGCAGAAGAAATAAAAAATGATATACCCGATGCTAAGGTAGACAGGGTGGGTGAAGGAATCGTAATTGAATTCAACAATCAGATTTTATTTGGTTTTGATCAGTCCGAACTTTCTGCTCCGGCAAAAACCAACCTGGATAAACTCGTTGTGATACTTAACAAATATCCGGACACTAATATTGAAGTACAGGGTCACACAGATAATACTGGTGCCACTGCGTATAACCAGGAGTCATCGATCCGCAGAGCCTCTGCAGTATCTGCATATTTGTCAAGAAATAGTATCAATTCGTCCAGGTTGAATATCAAGGGTTTTGGTGAAACAATTCCTAAGTATGACAATTCAAATACTGACGGACAATCTCAAAATCGCCGGGTAGAATTTTTAGTTTCAGCCAACGAAAAAATGAAAGCAGATGCTGCTAAATAATCAGGTGGTTTAAGCATTTGAGAAGCAAGTAGATATCTATAACATCTATACAAACACAAGAAAGATTATTCATCTAAAAATTTATTATGAAAAGAAGCATTCCATTATTTACAGCAATCCTTTTTTGCAGTCTTTTTTCGCAGGCGCAGGAAACAACAGTTACAGCCGGCGGAACTACCTTTGGTATTCGTGCAGGTGTAAACTTTCAAAATATCAATGGTAAAGATGCCAGTGATAACAAACTAAAAAATGACCTTATAATAGGGTTCAATGCCGGCGTAAATGCAGAGATTCCCGTAGCACCTGATTTTTATTTTCAACCAGGTTTACTCTTTAGTACCAAAGGGGCAAAAAGTACCGACGTTACGCTTGGACAAACTGTTGAAAGCACTATCCGTCTTTCCTACGTAGAGCTGCCATTGAATTTCCTTTATAAACCAACGCTTGGAACCGGACATCTTTTGTTAGGTTTTGGACCTTACGTTGCATTAGGTGTAGGCGGTAAAGCAAAATATGAGGGCGCAGGCTCCAGTGTTACAGAAGATATCAAATTCAAAAAAAATGTAGCAACCACTGATCCCCAGAATGTAGCTTACTTTAGACCAATGGATGCAGGTGCAAACCTGTTGGCAGGTTATGAATTTAGCAACAAACTGTCATTTCAGTTAAATGCGCAGTTGGGTATGCTTAAAATCAATCCGACTTATGAAGGCGCCAACAATGATAAAACCTCGGCTAAGAATACCGGTTTTGGTTTATCTGTTGGGTACCGTTTTTAATATTGATTTATTACCCCTGTATATTTAAGTGGCCACCAATTTGGTGGCTATTTTTTTATCGTCTATCGAATGAATGCCCACTTTATAACTTGCCATTGTGCTGCACCTCATAAGCTAAATAACAAGGATACCCCTATGGAGACTGCACTTCTTTAATCACTTTATTTGGTGTGTTAACACCGTTGCGAAAATTTGTAAATGTAGTAGACTTTCAGGAGAGATTTACTGGTCACAGCGTTTCCAGTGTATTGCGCCTTTTATCCTTTAATTGTTTAAAAAAAGAAGGCGTTAAACCGGTTACTTTTTTAAATTGATTGGAGAGATGCGCCACACTGCTATAGTTCAGCTTATAAGGTATTTCGGTTAAATTAAGTATATCGTACAGCAGCAATTCCTTTACCCTTTCAATTTTGTGGGATATAATGTAATGCTCAATCGTGGTGCCCGTGGCTTCTGAGAAAAGATTGGCAAGGTAGGTGTAATCGTGGTTTAGTTTTTCACTGATGTATATCGAAGTTTTTATTTTGGGCATTTCATCTGAATAATGCACCATCTCAATAATCACTTTCTTAATCTTTTCAATCATCACAGCTTTTCTGTCATCCATCAATTCAAGTCCAGATTGTAACAGTGCTGTTTTCAAACCCTCAATTTGCTGAGGGCTAATTTTACTTTCAATATCTACCTCGCCCAAATCAACCGATCTATATTGAAGCCCTAGTTTTTCCAACTCTGCCTTCACTACCATTTTGCATCGAATGCTCACCATATATTTTATGTAGAGTTTCAATTGGTTTTAAGTTTTAGTAATCATGATGACTAGTAACCCATCAAATGAGTAACTACCCACCTTGCGCTGCTCAAGGGATCAAAATTTGGTTTTTAACTGCTGTTTTTTTTTAATTTTCGTATCCACTTTTTATGATAGTGGAAATCATTTTAAACTGTACACTGGCATTGAACCAATGTTTGGAATGTGCCGGAATAATAATACCATCGCCGAGGCTTAGTTTATATTCTTTGTCGTTGATAAATAACTCTGCAACGCCATCAATTATCTGTATACAGTTGTCAAAAGGAGAAGTCTTTTCTGCCAACTCCTCCCCTGCATCAAAGGATGATACAGTAATATTGCCGGTAGCCTTTTTTATAATTGTTTTACTTAGTACGGCGTTTGGTATGTACTGAATGATTTCAACAATAATATGAGCTTTTGACTTTTCAAGCTCCGCTGACTCTACGCTTTTTTTTTAAGGTCCATATTAATAGAAGTATGATTTTTTGCAGAATTTATACTCCCGCTATAACAATAAAGGTAAGCCCATTTACAGTAAAATCCGTAGTGACTTGGGAATTATATTTTATATGTCATTTGATCCCGTTTTATATTCTATTCTTCTCCTTTTGTTTCTGCTGTTTTAACCGGCGCTAGCTTCGGTTGAATTTTCTTCGTGTCTATGGAATCCTTTTTCGGCTTCATTTTGTTTTTTAAGTCCTGTTCCTTTTTTAATTGTGCCTGCTTTTTAGCCTCCGCCTTTTTCTGTTTTTTAAAGTATCCTCTTAATAAAATATTGCTCTTCGCAGCTTCCATGTTTTCACTCAGGCTTTTAGTACCTTTCTGTAGATTGCTCATCGTTGAATCGAGGGTATTGCCAAATTCATCGTCGCTTACAAGTTTTGATAAAGCGCCATTACCATGGTTCATTTCATACGTAAATTTTGCAAATTCGTTGGAACTCTTCTGTAGGTTGGTGAGGGTGGATTTTAAGCTATTGGCGAAAGCTTCATCTGTAATCAGTTTTGTGAGCGTGCCATTACCATTGTTCATCTTATAACTAAAGTCTGCCAACTGGGCGGTGATTACGCCGGCATTATCCACGCTGGCTTTCACACTACTCATGATGTCCTCCATCTCGATGGCATTTTTAGTCCCGATAAGGTCGTTTTCTTCTACCATTTTATTAGTGCTGGTTCCTGGAGAAATCGTGAGCACCTTATCCCCCATTAATCCATCCGATCCGATGCTTGCGGTGGCATCCGTTTTAATAAATTGTTGAACCTCTTTTTTTACCACCAGTTCCACCATCACTGAAGTATCTGTTATTAAATTGATCGTGCTTACAGTACCGATATTGATACCCGAGAAGCGCACATTATTTCCTTCCTTCAATCCACTTACCGTTTTAAACCGGGCTTGCAATTTAAATGTGGAGCCAAACAGATTTTTACTTTTTCCAATAAGATAGATTGTGCCGGTAAACAGCACCAAACCTATTATAACAAACATTCCCAATTTCCAGGTGTAACCGGACTCTTTTTTCATATCGATTTTTTAATCAGTGCACTAAATAAAGAAAGAACGTACCCATTCATCATTGCTTTTTTCCAAAGTGTCGTAATCGCCTTCAGCGCATATTACACCATCCTTTAAAATCACTACCCTGTCGGCAGTAAGCTTTGCGCAAGGCATATCGTGGGTGATAATAATAGAACTGGTTTTGTGTTTTTTTTGCAGTGTTAAAATCAGTTCACTTATTTCCCGGGAAGTAATCGGATCCAAACCGGTGGTGGGTTCATCGTACAGAATGATTTCCGGCTTTAAAATAAGTGTGCGTGCCAACCCAATACGCTTGCGCATACCACCTGATAATTCAGAGGGCATTTTATCAATCGCTTCCACAAGCCCCACACTATCGAGGGTTTCTTTAACGGCTTCTTCCACCTGTTTAGAACTGAGATTTTTGAAATGTCGTTTTAATGGAAACTCAAGGTTTTTTCTAACCGACATAGAATCATATAAGGCTGAATTTTGAAACAGAAATCCAATTCTTATCCTTGTTGCATTGAGTGCTTTCGCATCCATGGTTGAAATATCTGTACCAAATATTTTTATCACGCCTTCGTCAGCCACTTCAAGCCCCACCAGGCATTTAATAGTAATTGATTTACCCGAGCCAGATTTGCCCAATACCACCAAGTTTTCACCCGGTGCCAGCTTGAGGTCTACACCTTTCAGCACATTATTGTTTTTACCAAATGATTTGCAAAGGCCCTTAATATCAATTACAGGTGCTGCGTCAGTATCTGCAGTGGTTTGATTGCTATATGTTTCTGTGGTAGTCATGGTTAGAAAAAGATATCGGTCAATTGAACTGCAAGCATGTCGATGATGAAAATGGTGAGCGAAGTAGCTACCACTGCAGATGTGGCGGCTTTGCCTACACTTTCTGTTCCATTGGCAGCCGTATAGCCCTTGTAGCAGCCAATTAATCCAATAAAAAATCCGAAGAAAAATGTTTTAAGGGTGGCCGGAAAAATATCAATGAAATCAAGTGATGCCAGTACCTGTGACAGGTAGCGAAAAAGATTTACATCATCATGAATGTTGATGCCAATGTAACCGCCTAAAATACCAACCCCATCTGCAAAAATCACCAGCAACGGTACCATTAACGTAGTCGCCAATATCCGGGTAACCACGAGGTATTTATAAGGATTGATGGCCGAAACTTCCATGGCATCTATTTGTTGGGTCACTTTCATCGACCCCAATTCTGCACCGATACCGGAAGAAATTTTACCAGCACAAATCAATGCGGTGATCACCGGGGCAATTTCACGTACAAGGGACAACGCTACCATGCCGGGCAACCAGGATTCTGCGCCAAAATCGGCCAATGTAGGCCTGGATTGAAGTGTCAGTACCAGCCCCATAATAAAGCCTGTTATGCCTACCAGCGGTAAAGATTTGTAGCCAATAATATAGCATTGCTTGGCAAATTCCTTTAGTTCATATGGAGGCAACAACAATTCTTTAAAAAACCTGGTAGTGAACAAGGTTAGATTACCGGCATCATTGAAAATACTTTTTAATTGAGCAACCAAAATTTTATAATTTAAATCGTTTAAATCATCAGTCAGGCTATAATTCTTCTTTTATAATTGAATTTGCATCTACCTGCAAATACTGTAATTGAGCTCCTATATCAGCTACCATAGCCGGCGGGCCACATACGTAAAAGAATTGATTTGGACCACTAATGTTGGCCTTAATATAGGCAGCATCAATGTGACCATGGTCATACCCATCCAACTTTTTTTCTGATAAAATATTGAGGAAGTTTTTCCCAAAATAGCTTCTTAACTCCGCCTCATAAATAATATCATTTTCTGTTTTGTTGGCAAATATCAATTTGTTGTCACCTATCTGATTAATCGAATAAAGATGCCTTATGATCGGCATAAAGGGTGTAATACCTGCACCACCTGCAATAAATATTCCCTCTCCCACATAATTGATTGCACCATATACATCGTGCAAGATCAGCTGATCATCTTTTTTTAAGCGTAGTAATTCATTCGTAACTCCATTGTGTTCCGGATATATTTTTATAGTAAACTCCAGGTAATCGTCCACCGGGATAGAAGTAAAAGTGAATGGGTTTCGCTTACTGCTCCACCCTCGTTTATTGATGGAAATATGAGTCGCTTGTCCTGGCCAGTAACTATAGTACAATGGCTTTTCTGTTATAATTTTAAGCACATTGTGCGTTACATTGTAAACAGATTTGACATCTACAACGAATTGCTGCATAATATTTAATTTTCTTTGATTGAACCCAACACTCCTGTTAAATAGCTGGATGCAAAACGTCTTTTTTATGTTGACATAAAAATCAGTAATGCGAGCAAAGGAATTTAAAATAATGCCACATTGATTAAAAAATGCATTTTAATTTGCTGGTAAACCCAGTAAATACAAATCGTTTTATTATAATCGAAATGAAATAGCACCACAATCTGATAACATTACAAAGTTGGCTGATATAGTTGGGGTAATTGTTACATAAATACAAGATTTACTTGCATCATTCACAGAGGCTGTCGTTGATAGTCTGAGTGTTGTTATCATTGACTTTACGGTAATGAAGAGGGGCATTTGTAGCCGGGGACACGGGCTATAGAGCGTTATATTGATATGCCAAATATGCCATTTTTAAAACAAGGACAAAACAGCATGCATTAAAGCCTGCAAAGTAGCTCATAAGAATAGGATCAATCATCCGTTTTTATGTGCTGATTAAACCAACAGTATTTGGTATTTATTTTATGGTTTTGAAGAAAGTAATTCATGATATCTTTGATTTATTTCCTTACATCCGGCTCATGTACCAACTTAATTCTTTCTCCATTTGTTTTACTCTAAAAATATGATCGATTATCTTTTGAAGCCGCATAAAAGCTGTCTCACTTTTTACAACATAATCAATGGCACTGTGGTGCATGCAATCGATGGCTACTTCAATTTTATCCTGCGAGGATAACATGATCACCGGAACATCTGCGTTGATTAGTTTTATTTTATCCAATGTCTGCATTCCATTCATGGCAGTTTTATCAATTCCATCCAGGTGATAATCCAAAATAATCACATCCGGTTGCCGGTCAATGTTTTCCAGGCAAAGTTCGCCTGTGGCAAACGTTTCAATCATAAAAATCTCATTTTGCGAGAACTCTATTTCCAGTAATTTTAAAAAAACGATGTCATCATCTACCAGGAAAAGTTTTATCATTTCATTTTTCATAATTTGATGTTTTTAATGGTCATCAGCTCTTGTTCCAATTCAATGCAGGCCTGTGTGCAAATATTTTCAAGCTGTGATACCAGTTCTGATGTTTTTTCATTTTGTTGCTTTGTTACTGCATATTCCCTTACTGTTTTTGCCATATTTTCAAAATCGGAACTGATACCCATGATGGAAAAGGAGGGAATCATTTTATGTAGCGTTGCACTCAATAAATCCCAGTCCTTATCATTGAAACTTTGTGTCATCTTGCTCACCAACATAGGTGTTTGCTCCAGGTATAGTGCAATCATTTCCCTCATCAAAACCGGGTTTGACTTTGTTCTTCCTGATAGGTAATCAAGATTGATACAACGTGTTTTAAGAGTCGGCGAATCGTTCAGCTTTTCCTCTACTTTAATTGTTTTCATTTTCTTTGATTTTTTTACAAGCCCTACCATTTTACTATACAGTATTCTTTCATCCACCGGTTTAGCCACATAGTCATTCATACCAACAGCCTTACATTTTGCCAGATCAACAGTAGTTACATCTGCAGTTAAAGCAATGATTGGCACATCAGATTTCATTTTGTTACGAATGTGATCCGTTGCTTCAAATCCATTCATCTCCGGCATCTGCAAATCCATCAGAATGATATCGTATGATTCAGATTGTAGTTTTTCGATGGCCATCTTTCCGTTGGAAACAATATCGCTTTCAAAACCAAAATCGTCCAGCAATGTCTTCATTAATAATTGGTTCAATGCCATATCCTCTACCACCAGCACTTTTAAATTTCCTATCGCTGCATCCAGCTCAATGATATGGTTATCAACTGCAGCCTCTTCCGTTGTTTTTTTAAAAGGTAAAATAAAGCTAAAGGTAGAACCTTCATTTATTGTACTCTTCACCTGCACTCTCCCCCCCTGTGGCTCTACCAGTTTTTTTACAATCGCCAACCCTAAACCAGTTCCACCGTATAGCCTGGAAGTACCGCTGGTGGCCTGTTGAAAGTTTTCAAATACATTGCCAATTTTATTTTCTGCAATGCCAATGCCTGTGTCGGAAATCGCAAATTCAATGGTTGCTATTGTATCATCTTCACTTAATAACCGCACGCTTACGGTAATGTTTCCCTGTGCAGTAAACTTAACGGCATTGCTCACCAGGTTTAGAATAACCTGGTGTAGCCGAACGGGATCTCCTACCAATACCTCCGGAATTTTTGGGTCGTACGCTGTTATCAGCTCCAGGTTTTTTTCCTGTATCTTGGTTTCAAACAAATGAAGCATCGCAGAAATGGACATTTCCATTTTGAACGGAATTTGCTCAAAGGTCATTTTACCAGCATCTACTTTTGCCAGGTCCAGTATATCATTGATCAATACAATCAACGCATCGCCGCTCAACTTAATGGCTGTTAAATATTCATGTTGTTTGGCTGTTAAATCTGTTTTCAGTACCACTTTTGTAAATCCGATAATGGCATTCATTGGCGTACGTATTTCATGGCTCATATTCGACAAGAATTCCTGCTTAGACTTTACGGCATTTTCTGCTACTTCTGTGGCTGTTTCTGCTTTGGCCTTTGCCTCTTCTGCAACCACTGTTGCAAACTCTGCAAATTTTCTTGCTTCTGTCAAATCCTTTTCAATTCTTTTTTGATCGGTGATGTCTCTGGCAACCACCACTACTCCCAACACATTTCCCTGTTCGTCTTTATAAACCGATCCGTTGAATAATACATCGGTTAATTTAGCATCTTTAATGGTAAGCGGGTAATCGGCTACAAAACCTTCAGCAAAAACTTCCAGGTAACCCTCCCTTGCCTTTGCTGGTTCAGTAAAATAATCAAAAAAGTCAGTGCCAATTAATTCTTCTCTTGCAACGCCGGTTACCTTTACGGACGCATTGTTCATATCGGTTATTTTACCGGCCGTGCTAATAGTAAACAATGGATCCAGACTGGCTTCTATCAGGCTTCTGGCATACTGCGATGCCAGTTTTTGAGCAGTAACATCTCTTGCTACAATCACCACGCCCAATACATTTCCGTTATCATCTTTGTACACCGATCCATTGAATAATACATCCGTTAGTTTGCCATTTTTATGACGAAGGGTAAGCGGAGAATCTGCCACAGATCCAATTGCAAATACTTCCTGGTAAACTTCACGTGCCTTTTGGGGTTCGGTAAAATAATCAAAAAAGTCGGAG
>Ga0123337_10006005_pt1 | contig 11733 bp, 7 predicted proteins | sample frozenSSSSmetaG_FD_89792 | JGI IMG/M metagenome (GOLD analysis project Ga0123337, IMG submission 89792) | Glacier valley bacterial and archeal communities from Borup Fiord, Nunavut, Canada, to study Microbial Dark Matter (Phase II) -... | ecosystem: Environmental > Aquatic > Freshwater > Ice >...
GATATCTTTTCACCATTCGTTCACACTACTGTTCACTATCAACGTTAAACGCTTTAGCTTTAGAGGTTGATTCCCCTGTATTCAGTTGCAGAATTACATTTTGCAACTTACTTAAAAACACAAAGTTAACTCGTAATAAAAAAATTAAAGCTTCGAATAAGCTTCGGTTAGGCAATAAATAAATACACATGATGTTAAAATTTTAGTAAGCTAAAAAGTTATTTAATTAATAAATTAGTTATGGCACATATAAACCAAAAAATTGGTATAAATAAATTCATTTTTAAATAATATTTTAAGAAGGGTAAAATACTTCTATATTTGACGAGATATAAAGACAACAACAAATCAATAAAAAACAAAATAGCACCTATCCACCCCTGAATAATAATTAAAAAAACGAAACAAACAAGTGTATATGCGTTATTTATTCAAACAGCTGCTGCTTTATCGGGAGTTAAATACTCATCCTCAGCTAAACTCATTAAGCCGTTAAAGACAGTTGCAAAATGCAGTGATATTAGTAAAATTAAAGTAATCATTTAAATTTTTTGGCTAGCTTTACAGCGAAAAAATCTGTGAAACCCAAAAACCTTTGATCAGCACCAATCATTATCAATAATTTTTTATGAAATTGCAAACTAGCGTTAAAAAAAAATTTTTGTGCATGGCTTGTTACTAACAAACATGCTGCTTTCTTTAAAATATAGCCAAAAAAACCGAAAAAGAAAAAAATTAAAGCTATTTTCTCTTCTTTAAAGAGATTTTTTAGTGAAAAAGTAAAGCGGTAATTTATGATAGCATATACAGAAGGTAAGGAACCAAAATAAAGTTTATTATTGATATAAAATCCAGAGAATTTGAGGCGTAAACAACTTATATATCAAGAATATATAGTTCAGAAAAATCGTAAAATTCGGTTTCTTAATTGCTCGTTCTGTGCATCTAATTCAATTAAGCGGGCTTCTACTTCTTCCCACGTTCGATTTATTTTCGCATTCAATTTGTCGACATAAGGATATTCAAAAACATCGCTTAGATTTAAGTTGCTAATAAAGCTCCTTGCTTGTTGTTTTCCCAAATTTTGAAATAAAAAGTTTTCTGAATTACCTAAAATTTTTTGAAAATTATAACTATATAACAAATAATTAGGTATTAAAGCACTGTTTTCAGCCGCTTTGTTTATATTATAAATTAAGTTATCTTCAGAAAAATTAATTAACTGCTTCTCATTAACAAGTAATAAATCGCAGTTATTTAAAGGTAACAAAGAATAATCAGTTAAAACTATAAGCTCAGTAATCATAAATTCGTCTAAAAATATTAATTTTATAACACGACGTGTATGCAAGAAATTTTAAGTAATTAAAGACTATTTACTTAACTTATTAAGCTTAAAATAAATACTAAGTTACTCGTGTACCCCTTATTGTTTCCCCAGAGTTCGGCTTACAAAAAGTTTACCGTATCTGAAAAATTTAAACAATACTTTAATATGATTTAAACCATAAGCTAAAGAGCTTATTTAGTGACAAAGAAGCAAGAACAAAAGGGACGTAATAAAATAGAATTAAGTTTAAAAATATAAAGGCGACCATTAAAGCGTTCTTACGTAAAATTTTTAAAAACTCAGGGAAATAATTTTATTTTTAAATTTTGCAGTAGTGATAAAAATAAAAACGCTTATTATTTTAAAAATAAAAGCTTGTAATTTGTTACGCAAAATTATGTCTCAGTTAGGGGCAAGGCATAAATTTCTTTAAATATTGAGTAGATAAGAAATATCAGGCTAAATTAAAAGTTTTATAAATTTTTGTGGTTAATTAATTCAATAACTAAATAATTTCAATAAGCTAAGTTTCAATTATTTGTTAAGCTTGATAAAATAGCTATGAGTTTAAAAACTTTAACCTACAATAATTTATGACTTAATGCATCTCATTCAGTCGGAACACTTAAGCAAATTTTCAATAACAGCTTATAAAATACATAAATAAAAAATAAAAATTACCTGGGCCAAAAAGCTTAAACCCAAACCCCTCGCAAATTAAAAAATTTAAAAACTCGGGAAATAAAGTTATAACTCTGTCAGAAACGGTATCATATTGCAGCACGCCTAAGCGGCTCAGTTTAGTATAATTTTTTTTTACATAAAAAATTAATACTAAACACATTCCGTAAATAAGTTAATTTATGTTACATTAATTTAAAGTTTAAAGTAAGCTTGTTAGATAAGCAGTATAACAACTTTACGTTAAAAGTACTTTGTTTACGAAAAAAGTAATTATAAAATTTTTTTACCATAATGACGAAAAAACAAAACTTAGGAGCTTAATTTTACTCATATGTTAGGCAAAAATTTATAAAGTTTTTTTCGCGAAGGTCACAACAACAACACAAAACACTAAATTATCTTCACTATACTTACGTGCAAATTTTTTTTAATTCTTAAATAATTTGTTAGCCCTCACTTTTTTTTGATAAAAAATTTTTATGAGGTAAAGCATTATTGCAAAACTTAAGCTTCTAGTGAGAATTTAAAAAATAACTAAAACTTTAGTATTGGAAAGAGTTAGTGACGTTTAATGTTGAAGTATTGAATAATATATAGTCAGGAAATTTCACTAAATTAATCGTTAAAACAAGTTCGCAAAAAATTAGTCGAAAGTTCGGAAGTTATAGAAATTTTTGCTTATAGTATAACAAGCTTTTCTGGGTAAAAAAAATTTGGTAAGGTATTAATTGCGCAGGGCAAGTAAATTTTTTTAGTTGTTGTGTTAAATAAGTGTAAACACTAACAAAATAAACAAATAAAGACAATAAAAAAAATAAATTTCATAAAAAAAATAAAGACAATAAAAAAATAAATTTTTTAAAAGTTATAAGTAAGCATATGGAGAGAAAAAACGGCATGTTAGACTTTAAAATATACCGTAAGTGAGTTTTTAATAGATTAAATTTTTAAACGTAACTTATTTGCGTAAGCTGAAGTTGTAAATTTAAGAGTTAGTAATTAGGAATTTAATTTTAATTAAATTTTTATTTTTTTTCAAAAAAATTTGTATAAAATTTCACGGTACTCGCGTTAAACGAATTGATACGATTTAGAAACAAATAATACAAGTATAAAAAAATAAAATTTACAGTTATTTTTAGGTTTGTAAAAAAAGAATAACTCAAAAAACGAAATAATAGAAAAATTATTGATATTAAAAAATTAACAACAGTAATCTTGCAATGATTAACGAGCAATAATTATAAAAAAAGTAATGTGAAGCTTATTAGTTAAATATTTAACAGGATATTATCAAACGCAAGTAAAATTTACTTAAGACTTGCGTCACTTATATTAATTATCAATTTAATTATTAAATTTATTATAAATAATATAATGTATAAAGGGTTTAATCAAAAAGTGTATAAGCATATGGGCATGGCTATTGCATAATTTTTTGCGCAAATAAAAAAACGGGTTGTTTATAATATAAGATGAATAAAATTTTTAAAAAATTAAAGACATAGACTTATTTTTAAGTTTTGCGAATATAACAGAAGTTAAGTTGATTATTATTCTAAAAATAAAATTTCATACCTCCTTATTTACGATTATACTTAAATTAGAAGTACGAGCTCAAATTTTTTTTAAGTAAAAAGCAAATAAATTTATCAGCTTAAGGTAAAAGCTTGCGAGGCTCCGATGGTTAGTTAAACTAGTAACTAAATATTTTCTCTAAATTATACCTCGGCTTTTTATTAAGTTTATTAAAGCAAATTTAATTTTAAAGCCTTAACTTGCTGCGACTTACAATTTAAAATTTACTGATAAAACAATTAAATTTGAATAATAATTATTAATTTTAGTTTTCTATACTAAAGTTAATTAATTAATATAAGGTAAAAAAAAATTGCTAACATCAGAAAGTATTAAATTAAACTGACTAATTACATAAAAAAAATAACTTAGATAAGCAATTTAAAATTAAAAGGTTGACAAATAAAAAAATAAGTCAACTAATGCAAATAACGTTTTTTTAATTGTTTCAGAAAAGTTAAGTTAACAAACAAACAAGCACAGAGTAAATAAGTGTAAAAATTAAAAGTAGTTTTCATTTAAAATTTAATTTATTTTACAAATCATTTATTGTGAACTTTAGCCGTACTTTAAAATAATTTAAATTACAGGTATTGTTTTTTTTATAATTATTACTGATAGAATGAACTTGAGAGTAAATCATCTATGGGTAACCTGCTCGGGTTATATTTAGTATCGAAATTACAAATTTTAATTAATAAATTATTAACTAAACTTTTTTCAAGTGAGCCAGATTCCCCTCCACCCAAAAAGCTTTGTATCATTAAGTCAGGTAGAGCGTTCTAATTTAACACATTTCACACTAAAAAATTTTATACTTAACTATTAATAACGCTTAGCAATAATATTGCCATGAAATTAAAAATTTTAAAGTTACGTTCGTTACTTAAGGCATAAATACGAACATATACAAGTAAACAAAAAAATAATATTTCCACATATTTTAAGAGGAAGATCAGAATTTTCCTGAGATACTTTCATAGCGTTAAGATTAATAGCTTTAGATATAAATAACACGACACTGTTGATTCACATTATATGAAGATTTATTTTTGTTATCTCCCCTCAATACATGTGCAATAATAAGTCAACAATAACAACATTGAGCTTAACCAGTAGTATATATAAACAAATATAACCATTCAATTTTATTAACATTATTAATAAATATAACATTGGTGATGGATTTGATCAAATTTTCGTTGTAAAATCCAAAAACCGTTATTTTTAAAAAAATTAATAAAAAAACATAACCTATAACAATAAAGCAAGATATTACAAAAATGATTCGAATTAGCGTTATCGGTTACGAGCAATGCACTAAAATTATTGCTTAAAATAGCGCTATGCAGTTTATAAAAATTTGTATGTAAGAGTGCTTTAATAAAAGAAAAATTATTATATTAATTTTCAAAAACAATTTATTAAGCACCCATAAAAAATTTATTTCTCAGGTGTGCTGAAAATTAAAAAAAAACGAAGTTACTAATTTTAAATTTTTTAGCTACAATTTTTTGTAGCAAACTATGCGAAATAACTTATATTTTTTTGACACTAATAAAACTAAAAAACAAGTTATAAATATAAATTAACTTATAATACACCTTTAAATTTACGCTTTTTGACCGCAATACAAGTTGTATTGTTTTATTAACACTTTTATTGATAAAACAAAATAAGTTTGCAGTTCATGAAAATTGTATACATCTATACATAAACATTTTTATAAAAACACTTTAAATCATTAGTAAACTCTATTTAACAAGTATTAACGGGTTTAGACAATATGATTAAACAATAATTTTAGTTGTAATTGCAGCAATTACAACTAAAATTTACAAAAACAAGTAAATTTTTAAAGTTTGTACGCATATCCACAAATAAAACGCTAATTTAAAGAAAACTTCATTTCGACTAATTAGTAGCTTTATTCTTAAAAATAAAACTTTGTCGTAACAGTAAGTGTTGTTAAATTATCTTCGGTTATTAAAAAAAGAGCGAACTTTTTTAATTAAAACGGAGACATTTAAACGAAAAGTTGCGAAAAAATGAGAAAAATATGAAAGTAATTCAGCTTTGTTTAAAAAGTTTAAATAATTTTTAAAAAACGTTGAGTTAAACAATTGCAAAAGAGCTTCACGAACAAGGCTAATCCCAAAAATAAAAATGAAAGCTAAAAAAAATAGTCCTAAAGTATCAGCAAGTTCCTGTAAAATAATTAACAATTCAATGCCATATCATGTATGACCAAAATGAAAATAAATAGGTGCGAGAAGTGCGGCTCAAGTTTTGTTTATGTAATAAGTTAGTAACGCTATCAAATTAAGGCAGAAGCTTACGAAGCTCCTATGATTAGTTAAGCTAGTAACTAAATATTTTCAATAAATTATGCCTTAGTTATTTATTAAGTTTATTAAAACAAGTGTTCTCTAAAAAAATTTTAGCTCACAATAACTTACGGTTTGAATATTGCTGTAAAAAAACAAATTTTTGCACTAAAATAATTAGTTTTAAAAAAAATAATTGTAGAAAAAAATTATCGGATAAAACAGGGAATGAATACGAAACTAATCAAGGGTCTAAATTTGCTGAAGTTAGTCCTAATGTGAAAAGCTGGTTTCGTGAGAAATAGTTAATTATTTTGTAATGGTAAGTACAATCAGTAACTAAAAATAAATTTGCGCCGTAATAATCTAATTTTCGTAAAAAAAAATCAATTTTTTGATTAAAGTTATTCAGTTTAAAAATGAAAAAAGGGAACGAATGTTTTCAACTATAGGAATCAATTAGGTTTGTTTTTCAATTAAGCGCTAAAATTTCTTTTTTAAAGGCAGGCGCGCCAAATATTAAGGGGTAAAGATTGTAATAATAAAGATTAAAAAGTAAAGAATAACCATCAGTTCATTTTAAAATAAAACTGCGAAAGGACAATATAACAAAAGTACCGCTTACATTATAAACAGAAAACGCACGAAATGTATGGTGACAAATAAATTTCTCGGACTCAAAAGAAATATTATACAAAAAAAAAATATTAGTAAAATAAGTGAATCACTTACGCTTAATCGGTTTATAATTATTAAATTTTGCAGGATTAAATTTTTCGTTTAAAGAGCTAGCGTTTTTAAAAAAAACACTAGTTTGCACGAATTTTAAATTATCAGGTTGTTTACAATACAAGTTTAACTTGCTAGTAGTTTCTTTTCTTAATTTAGTAGTAAAGCAAAAAAGAAACAAAGACAAATTTTTATTAAAAATTATATAGAATAAATTTCTTTTAAAAAAGAGAAAATCAAAAAAATAGTTTGATAACAAAAGATAAAAAAAATACAATTCTTGAGACAATTGAATAGTGGGACAAAAATTTTTAACCAACCACGTGTTTTTCAAAACTTCAGTAATTACTAATTTAAAAAGGTAGAAAGTATGAATCAAACAACAACGACAAAAAAAAATTTTCCCATAAAAAGTAATAGAATTAAAGATAAGAAAGTTAATTCAATAATTCAAAGATTAACGAAATAATTATAATTAAAAGTATAACGTAAATTTAATAAAAAAATAAAAGCACACAAAGTGAAAAAACTTATATAAAACATAATTACATTAGCAAGACAAGTATTTACACTTAAGGTAAGAAAAGTTGTTTGAACTTTAAAACTCACGAAATAGTTAGCTGGTACTGAGTCAACTAATGTACTGAAGTTAAAAAGAAGTAATAATAAAGACTCGCCAAAAAAGAAGAAAAAGCATCAAAAACTAAATAATAAATAAATTGTAGTGCGACAAGTCATAATCGTAAACTGGAAACGGTAAAAAAGGTAGTGATTGATAGACTTATACGTGTTAATATCTGAAAAATTTAATAAAATTTGATTTCAGGCGAAATAATTAAAACTTCAAAAACTTAAATAATTTGTAAATACTCCTTTTTTAGCACCAAATGACACAATAAAAATCAGCATTAACATGTAAATAGGTGTGAAAAAAAAACTTACTAATCAGCATCCACGAACAATTACAGATAAGAAATCATCTTTTAATACCTGAAACAATAAAAACTCTTTTCCTAAAAAACCGGCGCTATAAGGTAAGCCTGACAAATTTAAACTTACCCCAAAAAGTAGAACAGTTATATCAAACGAGTATAAATAAGCCCCACCCATAGTTCTTAAATCAGTGTTACCACTAAAAAAGTGCACAATATAACCAACAAGAATAAATAAAAAAGCTTTATTTAACGCGTGAATTATTAAGTAAGTTAGTACTTCTTCGTAGCAACAGAACCCACAGCCACAGACTAAGTAACCAATTTGACTTATAGTAGAATAGGCCACTAACTTTTTTATGTCACTTTGAAAAATAGCAGTAATCGCACCAAAAGCTAAGGTAATTGCACCTAATAACGCTAAATAGTAATTTGTAAAAATAGTAAACTCAAACAGAACAGAAAAGCGAATAATTAAAAACACTCCAGCAACTACTAAAGTAGAAGAATGAATTAACGCAGAAGCAGGTGTAGGAGCTTCCATAGCATCAGGTAATCAAACATGAAAAAAAAACTGAGCAGCTTTAATAACTCCTGAAGTTACAAGACAAAACGAAAACAAAGTTAAAAAGTGTATAGCTAAATTTCCAATAAAAAGATAGTGAAAAGTTAAGAAAGGGATTTGTATAAAAATAAGGGACAAGTCAGTTGTATTAAAAATAACAATCGTAAGTAAAAAAGAAAAAAACATAAACATATCACTTAAACGTGAAAAAATAAAAGTTTTAAGGGCTGCTTTTATAGTATAAATACGCATTGAATAAAAATTAACCAAAAGTAAAGAAAACAAGCCAATACACTCTCAGGCAAATAAAATTAAAAAAAAATCATAACAAAAAAATAAAAAAATAACACTTGTAGCGAAAAGATTTAGTAAGTATAATAATCGATTTATAAAAGCTTCGCGGTACATATATTCGACACCAAAATACATTGCTAAAACAGTTAAAGTTAGCACTAAAGCAGCACATATTAAAGATAAACTATCAACACAAAAAACTAAATGAGAATCTATTAAATCTAAGCAAAAAAATCAACGCCCAAAATCAACGTAAAAATAAGTTCCATTTAAAGTAATAAAATAAAGCTCGTTAAGGGAGAGCATAATTGCGATTACAAATATAATTACTGAACTATAAAAAGTTCCAATAGGTCCAATTCATTTTTTGAACAAAAAAATAAAAAGACAATGCAAAAAAAGTAAAACCGGAAAAAAAGTTACAAGATCTGCAAGTCAAAGCATTAGCAACTTAAAGTTTAACGAAAGTTTATTGCTTAAAAATTATAAATTTTTCAAAAATAACCCCCATAAAAGCGAAACATTTGGTTAGAATAATTAACAAAAAAAAAATTTAGATCAAACTTTATTAGCGAGGTATGTGGGGTTCAAGATTGCGATAAGTATAAAAGTAAGGTAAAAAAAATATTTTCGTAATATTTTTTTTTAATACGATTATTAGCTACTTTTATAGACAAAAAATTTAAATTAAAAAGCAAGCTTGGAGATCATGTTACTCTCGTTTTTGCACAATAATTAATGTTTGTAAAATGAGTGCTTACTTTTTTAAGGGAATAAAATAAAGCTGCTTTAGTAACGTTATTCGTGTAATTTCCTGAAAATTTTAAGTTTAAGTCTCTTAATACTTTGTTTAATTGCTTATTAAAAAGGTAGTTATAGAAAAAATGAAAATGATTCCCATAATTAAAAGAACTTCGGTTCAGCAATCGGAAAAAAAAATTAAGTTTAAAAAAAACGAAAAAAAAATTTAAAGACTTCAGAGTAATTAAAAAACGCAAGCGAGGGGTCATTACAATAAGAGTAGAGTTAAAGTAGAAATTTTGTATTACATAGCTCATAAAAATTTGAGTTTTTTAAAAAAACATCGATAAATCTTTTACATCAGTTAAGAAAAAATTTTCAGAGTTAACATCAGAAAACGTAAGTCAAAAACTTAAATAATTTAATAATTGATTGTCAAAATAAGAATTAAAAGAAGGCGAAAACTGAGTGTTAAGTCTAGTATAAAAAAATGGTGAGCTTCACTTTACTTGTTGGTGTAAACTTAAGTTTGTTAAAGTTAATCAATAAAGTAAATTTAAATTTTCTTGTGTAAAAAATTCATTCTCCTCATTTAAGAGGTAAAAATCTGAATAATTGGAATTGGTGGGATAACTTATTTTTAAAAATAAGTTATCTTCTAAGCTTCCCTTTAAGTTTAAGTTAGAAAACGAAAAAAAATTTCGAAGTACAAGTGAACGACTAGACAAATAATAAGACAAAGTATTTGAGTAATTATTTAAGTAATTGTCAAACTTTAAATTAAGTGAAATCTGCGATGCCTTTAAATTAAGAGTTGAGGCAAAAAAATTTGACGGTAAAGTGTTTAAAAAATAAAAACGTTTGATAAACCAAAAATAACTTGTTTCATAATAACTTATCATCTCTAAAGATTGTTGAGTTGTTAAGTTAATACTCATTGTAGTATTATTTACTAAATAATTTTTATGCTTAACTTGATCAAATAAGTTAGCGTATAATAGTTTAAAAGAGCTGCTAAAAATTAATTCGTTATGATCATACTTTTTAAAAGTTTCAGAGGCTCAAATATTTTTTGAGAATAGTTGACTATTAAAATAACCCGAATTTATTAATCTTTTTGTAATTGTTAACTTATGAGAGTTTTTTAGGATTTTTCGGTGTAAAATTGAATATTTGTAAAGTCAGCGATTTCATTTTCCGGCAGATGTTTGATTTTTAATATAAAAACTTAATGGTCATAACTCGCGAGCGTTAACACTTAAAAAAGAAAACTTCGAAAAGTTAAAATTAGTCATTAAAAAACCCCCGAGCTTATAATTTAATAACAACGCATAATTATTAGACTCTTGAGTAATTTCTAATAAGTTTCACCGATTTTTGCTACCTAAAAAGGAGCGTAATTCGAACGCGTCTTGTTGTACCAAAAAATAGCTAACATAGTGTTGTAAAGTATATCATGAAACTAAATTTGAGTAATTAGTTAACAAATTATTTAAAGAAAAAAACGGTGAGAGGGTAGTTGAACAGGAAGAAAATGCATTTAAATCTAATCTTAGGCAAAGATTTTGTAAAAAGGGTACAGATGAGTTTTTATCACTTAAACGCGATAATTGTGATAGCTTAAATAGTGAACGAAAAAAATTGTGATACTGCGACCATCAATTAGTGCTAACTTTTGCTGTAAACAGTTCTTGAAGAACCGAAATTCGATTGTCAGATATTGAGTTAATTAGTCACGCGTATAAAACGCGGCCGTATTCATGTTTATTTAGCAGTCTATCTTTATGTTTAGGTGTAACTAAAAGTCGGGCGTCATTAAAAAAGTTATCTAAAAAAATTTCTTTTAAATCTTGTTTTTCTGAGTAAGTACTGAAAAAAAGGTAAGAATATATAAAATTAATGGACATAGATGCAAAAACTATGGATAATCATATAAAAAATGACAGATAATAATCAAAACTATCTGCACTAATTCAAAACAAAAATCCAACAGTGCTCATTAAATAAGAATATAAGTAATAATTTTTAAAATAAGTGAAAACAATTATTAATATAAATATAAAGGTAAATCAAAAAAAATATTTAAAATAAGTTCATTGGAAGTGAAATTTAACATTATACATTTCATAGTTGCTTCATTTTGAATTTCGAAAAGTAAGTCCGAAGTTATTAAAAATTCGCCGATGTTTTGAGTCTCGTTCAACAAATAAACGGTTTTTAAAAAGAATGGAAGGTGGAAGTGTTTTGTACTTAATTCAGTTATAAAGGCGCTGAAACAGCATGCTTAAAATTGTTTAATAATAGTAAAATCTTCTAAAAAAAAAGGAAAAAAGTATTACTAAAAAAAAACTCGCTCAAAGTAATAAATTATTAATGTACGGTAACTCAATTACAAAAAAAATAAAAGATATAAAACTATTTAAAACTAAAAAACTTACTAATTTAAAGGATAAAGTGCACAATATAAAATTTAAGTTTGTAAAAAATTCAAGCAAAAAAAAACAGTTTCAACTTAATAATCAATTGCTTTCAAAAAAAAATAAAAAATTTAAA
>Ga0123337_10006007_pt1 | contig 11732 bp, 10 predicted proteins | sample frozenSSSSmetaG_FD_89792 | JGI IMG/M metagenome (GOLD analysis project Ga0123337, IMG submission 89792) | Glacier valley bacterial and archeal communities from Borup Fiord, Nunavut, Canada, to study Microbial Dark Matter (Phase II) -... | ecosystem: Environmental > Aquatic > Freshwater > Ice >...
ATCCCAATCAGGAAAGGTAGAACTTTCGAACGGGTAAGAAAAAATCCACAGTCAAAAAGCAAGTATAAGACGTTCACTAATTTTAAACCAGCGTACTGATTTCTTAACTTAATGACATTGCCCGGCGGGGCTTTCATCACATATTCTCTCTTTTATAAAAGTGTATCCGTGAAGCCCCAACGTATAAAAGAGCGGTGATTATTTGAGTGGGCACTCTGGCAATAAAAATACCAAACCTTTTTTGAGGGTCGCTTTTTGTTTGTATGGTGACTGAATTATTTTTTACTAACAGCGTCCATGGCTTCTGAAAAATTAGTCACCCAATAATCTTCCTGATGTTGCTTTAAAAAGGCCAAAAAAGCTTTGTGTGTTTCTTTAGAGATCTGGAATATTTGTCCGCCTATACCATGGAACTGGTAAACACCCATCCCACCAACTTTTTTTACCTTCTCTGCAAATGCTATAAGTTCACTTAGTGTAGTGCCAGTCCACACGTGCCATGATGGAACTTTTATGGGATCCAGGTTTTTAAAATCTGTGATTATACTTGTACTGTCTCCGCCGCCCCTAGCATAAGTTATCAAGCCCATCTTCTTTATGACGGGAATATAATCTGTGTCGCCTATTAAAAAATTGCCACAAGGAAATGCAAATGATCTTTCCTTGCGGTTTGGATCAAGCAAACCAAGAATTATATTTTCAGTTTTAATTTCTGTTATCATTCTGTCTACGGAATAATTCTCAATAGCAATTGACTTATCCCAACCTATTTTTTCAGGACAAGCATGAAATAAAGTATGGTTAGCAAGTTCATGCCCATTCTTTGCAGCGTTCGTCCACCCAAGAACTGCTTCAGGGGTTTGTCCAATGATAACAGATTGCGATGAACCCTGAATTGAATTTAGAAAAAAAGTAGCCTTTAAACCAACGGAGTCTAGTTGTGGTAGTACAGTTGTAAGCTGACTTTCCAAGCCGTCATCATAAGTAAGGCAGATGATTGCCCGTTTGGAATTTTCATTGTTTTTTGCCTGCCCAAAAGATAACGAAAAGCATAATGCCAGAATAAAAGTTAAACCTGATTTACATTTCATGTCAAAGTATTTTAAACTGTTAGTTCAGGTGCCCGACAGAGCACTTATGCGGACAACAGCGAATTTATAATGATTTCCGGAGCCCCTGCACGTATTTTTTTTAGAGTTAAATATCAATTGTGAAATAAAGGTAGACAAGACATAGCTAATCTACCACCCACAACTTAACAGCTTTAATCTGAAAGCGTTCCGAAATGAACGTTTCAACATAAAGCCTTTTTGGCAATACCAAAATTGTATGCCGGTTATGCTAACCTAAAACTTTTTAAAATAAGTCAGTGGTGGTCCTACACTTTTTAAACCGTGCTCTTCTCTAAATTTATTTTGCTGCTCTACTGTCATGTTCTTTGCTACACCTTCACTTATTTTCTTGAAAAATTCTTCCATTTTTCCTGCAGGTTGAAAAAACATCAGCAGTTTCCCTTCTCCTTCGCCAATTTTGGCAAAAGCATGTGGCACTTTTCTTGGTCCAAATACCGTGTCCCCTTCCCTGGCTGTAAAGGTTTCTTCACCAACTTTAAATAGAAACTCTCCTTTGACAATATACCAAAACTCATCTTGTTCAAAATGGTAATGTAACGATGGACCGCCTTCTTTTACACGAGTAGATTCAAATACGTAAATATCTTTATCAGAATCATTGGAGGAAATTTTGGTATAAAAAGTGTCTCCTTCGAATAGAGTGATTGGTTTGTTAAACCTGTCTTTACCAGCCTCCACATGGAAGCCTTTATCCACTCTCTTTAACGAAATTGCCTGCGCCAGCATAGAAAAAGGTTTAATCAAAGTTGTACCTGTTAGCAGTAGCGTTTTCATAAATGTATTCCGTTTCATACTTTTTGTTTTAAAATTATAAAATGATAAAAACATAAAATGGCGTTTAAATACAGCCAAAGAAGGAGCCATGTATACCCGTCGGAATTCATTACAGGCCCTGACCGGAACCGCGGCTAACGAAAGATATAAAGTTACAGGTTAACAAACAAGAGTCCTGCACCGCTATGGAGGGGCAGTCCAAAAAAAGGTGCAATAGGAAATGTCTTTCCACGGGTTGTATAACATAAACTATCTTTTAAAAAAGTGTTTCTGTGAGAACCCCGCCGGGCAATGTCATTAAGTTAAGGTTTTATGATGTCATCCCTCCGGAATTTTTAACCTCGAAGAGGTGTTATTATTATAGAAATGACATGTTATAATGATTTATAACTCCGAAGGAGTGGCATTAAACAATAGCTTTTTCTTAACTTAATGACATTGCCCGCCGGGACTAAAAAAACAGTATTTATACGGTATGCCCCGGCTTTAAGTTTTATTATATTTGCAGGCAACTAAACCATACAGTATGACCAAAACAATCCACCACGGCCATAATATCAAACGCTTTAGAGAAATGCTTGGCATCAAGCAGGAAGCCCTGGCCTTCGATCTGGGCGACGACTGGAACCAGAAAAAGATCTCCATACTGGAACAGAAGGAGCGGGTGGATGAGCAGTTGCTCGACAAAATCGCAAAGCAACTTAAGGTACCGGCAGAAGCCATTAAAAATTTTGACGAAGAAATGGCCATTTACAATATCCAGAATAATTATGAAGGATCGAATGCCGGCGCATCTGGTGCCATAGGGCCTGTTGGTACACAAAACAATGAATGCACTTTTAACCCACTGGATAAATATGTAGCAGCCATGGAAAAAAACGAACAATTGTATGAGCGCATGCTGCAGATAGAAAGAGAGAAGAATGAGCTGCTGCAAAAGATCATCGATAACAGGTTGATGGGGTAGAAGAGATGGTGGATTTGAAGATCTTGCAACAATTGTAAAAAAGTATGCTGTCTGTTTTTTAAAAAGACGTTAAAAGATCCACCCAACTACAGACCGTGCCCCTTAGTTTTTAAACCAGGCAAGCGTTGGTTTTTTGTCTTTAACGTTCAGGCGTTTGATGATGCCCTACAATCACAGATCTGTGATGCCTGCTTCCTTTTAATGCTCACTTCCTATATACTATGTAGTTAACTTGTTCGTTTCTTCTTTTGACCATCTCCACTAATTAGTGGAGATGGTCAAAAGAAGACCATAGCAAGACAGGGAGAAAACAGGTTCCCGATAAGTACGAACCTTGTATCTAAATCATTCATTTAATTTAAACCGGCATGGCAACACAATTAAACCAGCGATTTATTGGCAGGATCGGCAATTTGATTTACTATGAATGGAATGGCGGGTACTATATCCGAACGGTGCCGGAACGGGTAAACCAACACCCGGCTTCAAAACCTGCCAGCAGTAATTTAGCCATTGCCTCAAATTTGGGGAAAAGATTGCGCATGCTGTTGCAACCCGTGCTGCCAGCTAAAAAGACCAGGGACCTGCAAAATAGGTTAGCGGGCGGCATCATGCGCTGGCTCAACCAACAACAAGGGCAGCCAGTATCACCGGGCGGGGAGCTCACCTGTTTACAACATTTTTTATTCAATGAAGCCACCAGTATCAGCGCACGCTGGAAAATTAAGCTGCCTGTAAACCGCAGCGGCAACATACTGCAACTGCATCTGCCGGCCTTTGTTCCCAAAGATTGCATCAGCGCACCTGCACACACAACGCTGGTTGAATGTTCCATTTCTGCCGCTGCCTGCCTGTTGCAAAAAGACGGTGCAATGTCGGCCTATACCTACAAAATGGACATCCCTTACAATGCTGTCGGGATAGCTGCGCAAACCATCGATCTGCAAGTAGACATTGCAGTAGGTAGCTGGGTAGTAGTGGCCGTTGCCTTAACTTATATCACCGAAAAAAAGGGAGCCTTGTACCCTGCGAAAATGCCGCATTTATGCCGTCAGAAATTATAGCGGCCATGCAGGCTTAGCAGGAGCGTCCATTTACCCGGAGGCTGAAGTTGACGGGAGATACCGGGAAGGGGAACTTTGCACAAAAAAGAGGACGTGTACATTTTCAGCAGGATTCACTAACAGGTGTAAAGTTATTTCAGGACGATCCATACTGTAATGGGTAGCCGGGAATGGCCCATCGAATCAGAATATTCATAGCACCGGGTGAGCCACCTTTTAAGAGGTGACCCACCCTGGGGCGCAATCTCTTAAAAATGCCGGTACTGAAATCGCTGAAAACCGCTGCCTGAATATTTCCCGCAATAGATTGATTTATAAATTTAGAAGCTTATATTAGTGTTCTACTTTGCCCTTATGTATATCAGAACAACCTTGCTTCTTTTAATTACGCTTTCTTTATCCATCAGCATTGGCTGCAATCAACCAACTAAAACACCATCAGCATCACTCAGCAAACAGGACCGGTTTTATTGCGACTCATTAAAGATCGACAGCAGCATCATAGTCCTGTTAAGAATTATTACTGATTCGGCGGTGATTCCATTTCCCGGCAATTCGCAGCACATCTACCAGGAAGACAGTACAATTGCGCAGGTGCCCGGGTTGGTGTTCAATGCCTCTCACACCAGTGCAGATAGGATCGTGGCGGATTTATCCGTTTCCTTCCGGGCAAAGGGCTATACCATTTTTATACTCGACGAACAGTTCGGCATTCAGAACCATTCCAACACCCTGGCCATTTTAAAGACCACCGACAAATACCAGGTATTAAAGCAGGTAGGCACCAACGGTATCAACTATGATATTACCAATGACAGCTTGCTAACCATCATCAAAACATTCGACCAGAAATATGGTTTGCAATTGACGGGCGCCTCCGGAGACTGGTGCCAGTTTAAGATCAATAAGCCGCCTGTAAACTGGCTGACCTTTGCTAAGGAAGCATACAAGGTTTGCCCGGATATTGTTGAGCAGGGGGCTGGTGATGTAGATAAACTGGCGGAGGAAATGCAACGGACTGGGGTGCTTTATTTTTGGTGGGATTAGGGGGAGGGATTCCCCTCCGGAGCGGATGATTATTGCGGCGGTAGTGATGAAAAAGCAACAGGCCGGGAAACCTGCGTCTACCATTTACGAAGGATATAGGATTACTTGAAATTGTATTTTTGGAGTAAATGATTGTGGTGGAAGTAGTGACGAAAAGGCAACAGGCCAGGAGACCTGCGCCTACCGGCGTCCAGATGGAGATACAATACACATAACCTTCTGCCTCTATGATGAACTGAATTATTGTTCCTGATAATGATACACTTTTCTCCACCGGTTACTATTATCAATAGCACTTTGTTTTATTTCGCCGGTTGAATAAAACGTATTGACTGATCCCATGATTTCCCTGTTGGAATAATTGCGGAAAACAAACAGATCAACACCAAGCGAAAAAGGCACAAAATGCAGGAAATCATCATTGTCTTCTTCATGGAAAAATAGTAAATCTTTTCCTTTTAGTTGCTGAATAAAATTGTAGACCAGCGATGTTTTTCCACTGCCCCTTGCATAATTGAATGTATCCCTGAATGGTGCCCCGTTTCCAAATTCAAAATAAATATCCCTGGTAAGATCGCCGTTTTGAAATAAATATTGATGGCCAATAGAATCTGTTGTGTTAAAGGGGGGCGTGTTCTGATAATAAAATGTTGTCGATTTAACAGGCAAGCCGTCACTTGTAAAATCTCTTAGTTCCACCATGGTTGCATCGGGTAGGAATGCAGTGTCTTTATAACTGTAGCCGCCTGGTATATTCGAGCGGTAATAATTTCGGGTGGTGGTTACAACAGATTTTGTACTTTTTATTTGTAATGAAACGGCCCCTTCATCCCGTATGTATTCATTGCTTGTTTCTACAGTAGGATTACCTGAATTGTCCAACGCAAGATGCCTGGATTTAACCAACACCCCGTCTGCATTGTACTCATACATGTACTCATGATTTATGTTGGTAGAATCCGTATCTATATAAATTCTGCGGTTGATGTTGTCGTAGGTTATTTTGAAATATTCGTCCGGGGTAATAGATCCCTCGTTAAATAATTCTATTAAAACAAGTTTTTGGGAAACGCCTCCTACACTTACCGTAATTCCGGAGTTAACCTGCACATTGTGCCCGTTTAGTGTAAGCGATTTGCAGTAAGCATTTATATCCACTGTGATATCAAAGTTCAGTACAATGTCATCGCTGGCTGTTGGCAGTGCGTTCTTATTCCAGGCACTTACATCACTCCATAGCCCTGCTTTGATATTGGTGATTTGTGCAAACCCGATATTGAACCCGAGTGAAAGTAACAAGAGGATTAATAAGCGTTTCATTTTTGATTTTTGTTTTCAGGTGTAAATGGGTAATCGGCTGCCGGGCACAAATTAATCCTGGTGATTTTTTATTTGTACCTGTTGTTTCTTATAATGGTCATCGTCAGCGTTAGCAGCACATAAATGATGACTGCAAACATCAATGAGAAATTTGTTGTCATTGGCCGGTTTGGGTCGCCGGTGGAGATATGCAGGGTTTCCATCACCATACCTCCGCCAACAAAACTAATGATCACTCTGATCCAGGTTTTTTCTAAATATTTCATAGCGGGTTACAATTTGTATAATGACCGTAACTAATGTCCGGACTTAATAATGGTTAAAATAATAATAACCAGTTATGCTTTTGTTTTCAATCATTGTGTTTTCATTTAATTCAATGCAGCAGTAACAAGCAAGGCACTTTACAGAGTATAGTGCTTGATCGAATTCATTATATTTTAGAATATGGATACCCGCCCTTTTTGATTATCCGATCAAAATATTGTCCTTTACTACCAGAAGACACAAGGCCTTCAAATACTTCAGTCGGAACTCCTTGGTAGCTATAAATACCACCATTTAAAAACTGAATACATAAAGTAGCAGTATCGCTATCATAGCCTACTGCGGCAAGTGTGCTTGATGAAACAGAGATCATTTCCATAATATTAAGGTTTAATTATTTTTTGTTTTCTCCAATTGTCTATTGCAATATTAAATGGAGGGTTTACAGGTTTGATAATTTTCCATTGTTTCGCAGGTTCAGGATCTCCACTATCGGGCCGGGGAATAATTAATGGCAATCTTACTCGGCTTGGGATTTTTACTGCTTCACCGACAATAATAGCTTCCCCAGTTCGTAGAGATGGAAGTAGTTCAGATAGACTTCCTAAGTTATCGGGCATGGCAGACCCTACAATTCCTTGATCTTCACTATTCGAAAGTCGCAGTGTTATAAACGTACCACATTGGGACAATATAGTTTCATCTAATTCTGATGGTCGCTGACTTATTATGAGAGCACCAATGCCATATTTTCTACCTTCTTTACAAATTCTTCTAACCGATTTGCTAGCATAACCAGTTACACTTTGACTACTACCTCCCTTTGGTAAATATGAATGTGCTTCTTCATAAACCATAAGTACCGGTCTTTGTTTACCGAAGCCAGGCAAATATCTTCCCCAAAACATACTCTCAAATATAATTTTAGAGATTTGGCCAACAACTAGGTCCATAATTTCAAACGGAACCCCACCTAAGTCCAAAACAGTAATTGGTTTGTCATGATTTAGCCATGAATTTAGAAGATCGCTCAAATCCTTTTTTACTCCATCAAACTCAGGACAATCAAATAGAAAATGCAATTTATTATCTCTTAACTTACCTCCTAACTGATTGATATATGAAACCATTGTTTTGTTTACTTTGTAGATAAATGGAGCACTGCTCCCTGGTGCCGGAGGGTTAAATTCTGGCGGGATAATTTTTTCAGGGTCACCAAGAATTGGCTGAGTTCCATTTAATTTGTATGAAATAGTCGAAAGATTTTCCTTACTATTTACAGTCGCAAATTCTTCAGTGTAAAGGTCATGCCATAACTTTTTAATATTAAATGGGATAGGAGAGTCAACAGTTATTTCATATGTTTCTAGCTTTCCAGTTTTTAGAGTCGCTAGGGACTTCTTTTTTGATTCGAAAATTTTTTCCTTCAGACTAGTATCCTGAATAGAATCAGCTGCCTGCTTTTTATCAAATAAAATAAGTGCTAACTCACTATAAGATAAACTCCAAAATGGTATTAATAAAGGATTTTTGGCATCGTCGATGGAGAAAACTTTTGCATTAGCTGCTAATGCAGAATGATACTCGCTATGTGGATCTATTAAAATTATTTTTGACTTCGGAAAAGATCCAGAAGAAAGGGCTTTTAAAATGGCCGTAACTGTATTAGATTTTCCAGATCCTGTAGATCCTAAAATTGCACTATGTCGTGTCAAAAACTTGTCAATATCTATAAATGCAGGGAGATTCTCTGAAGATGCCAAGTTACCTATTTGAATGTTACTCGGATTGTTGGAAGCATAAATAATACCTAAATCTTCTTCTGTAACAATATGGATTTCATCTTCAATTGTGGGATATATACTTATTCCTCTCTGAAACTCACTATTGCCAACGGTTTCGCCAATTAATTGAATTTCTAGCCACCTATTGCCATAGGGAAAAGGAATTTCATTTTCCTCAATCATATCTTTATATGGGTTTGCACCCACCATTGTAACAATCGCAAATACATTTAAAGTTCCGAGTGGTATGCGAACAAAGGAACCTACTTGCCCAACCTTATAAATTTTCCCTTTAATTATTGGTGTTGATGAAGGCAAATCTTCATTCAGTTCAACAAATACTTTAGAACCTACTACACGAACAATTGTACCAATAAATGTAACTTCATTACGCATATTAAGGAGTTGAGATATTGAAATTTTGTTTTAAAAAATCTGTAAATGTTTTAAAATTTCCTAGGTCAAAAATCTTTTCCCCTTCGATCCAATATTTATCTTCTGATGTAATTATTGGATCAACTTCCCATGAAAGAATATTACCGCCAATGCAAGCTTTATCGGGGCCTAAAATTGTTAAATTAGGATTGTCTAATCCATATTTTAGGACGGCTTGATCCGTTATCCTTTTACCTTCCGTAAAATTACCATACAGAAGAGCTGTTATTGCTAAACGTTTATTGGCACGTAATGCCTGAAATAAAATCTCATTAATATGTTCATCACCAAAACTATATCCATTTACTAATAACATTGACTCACCAGAAGATAGATATTTTCTCAGTCTATCATGAAATAATAAGAACGGAAGTCGTCTTGACTCGTCATATTTTTGACGAGAAGGAAAAATCATTATTTCATCACCCGGATTAACGGTGCGTCCAGTATTTCTAGTAATTCTATTTTTCCCTGCTCCATCTTTATATAAATACCAATTTATGGAGCCATGGATTTTCCATAACCTTAGCCAACTTATTGGCACATAAACATTGCTGTATTGTTTGGAATTTTCGGCATCAATACATTCTGGAATAATAAATGGATTAATAGACCCAACGAAACCATCAAAGTAGGGATACTTTTTTTCTTCAAAAGCTTCCTCAAACAGCAAATCGTAATTTGTAGTGAATAATTCAATCGGATTTATTCTATTACCCTGATATTTAAATAGCCAATTTGCAAAACCTAAATGAGGCTCTATTGAAGTAACTTTTGTTTTGCTAACTAATTTTGAAATAATTGAACAGATTGCCATATCAAATTCTTGAGCAAAGGTTTTGCCGACAATGCCATAGTATGTTTCAGTTTCATTTGTCCCAATTAAATCACGGAGTATCCTCAGTTTATTTAGAATTGCTTCAATACTATTTCCTTCTGCACCACAAGCATCTTTCAACAAAGTAAAAGCAGCCGCATACTTGGGATCTAGATCGTTTTCAATTTGTGTTGTCAGTTGCAAAATACCAGGAATACCTACAGCCATTGAACTTCCTGCTCCAAATAGGAAACCTAGCTTCCTTTTTTCAGATGAAAGTTGTTCTTTTAGCTGGTTAATCGCTTTTAGAGGGGAATGTCCAAATATCATCATGTTAATTTTAATTTTAGAAATGTGAAATAATAAATCACCCTTAAAGTGTTTTGTAATTTGCTAGTTTGCGGTTATTCTAAACATTAAACATGCGAACCTGCGTTCACACTTATTTACTTATTTTCTAATGATCTGTTCCAAAAAATCTTTGAATTATTGGTTCTGTTGCTGCACCAAGTACATAAAAGAGCAAAGTCCAAAATACAATTAAAACCCAATTGCTTTTTACTATTTCTATTAATCCTAAAATACTTAAACCGTAAATCTGTTTTTTCTTTACGCTTACTTTTAAGTCGCCTTTATAAGTTCTATCGATGATACTATCAATTATATCAACTTTTCTAAGTGTTGATTTATGCAATTTTAAATATTCTTTATTATCGAATGCTTTTGATTCGTCGATACCTTTTAATGCATCTATTGTTGTAATACTATTTCTATTAGCAAGATTTAATAGCCTGCCATATGGTCTATCTTTTTCGTAACCATATGAATAAATTTTACTAAGAACTCTTGGGAAGTCATACCGTCTGTCTTCATCTATTTCAAAATGTTCACCACCCAATATTCTGTACCGATTTGCGATTGCTTCAAATCCATAGTTTGAATCTCTCATGTTCCAATGTACCCACTTAAAGTCTTTATGTTTTTTAGCAAACTCGTAGAATTCAGCTAGCATTTTTTTCTCAATATCATCGTAATCTATGTCTGAAAGATTATTGAAATCTTTTTTATCGAATTGAGACTGTAAATGAATTGAGAAGGATTTTGTTTGTGCTGTTCCCAAATAGCGCATACAAATGGAAGTGATTCTTGGCGTTCGACCGTGTGCTGTAATAAATGATTCGCACGAATAATGAATAATTACAGTTTTATTTCTAACCCGTAATATTTCTTTCAGAAGATCTAAGCCCTCTGCTCGTTCAACCAATCTTTTTGATTTAAAAAACATTAGTTTTTTATCGTTTTAGTAAATTCTAAATTTTAATTCCGCAGACCTTTTTTCAATATACGCAGTTTACTCATTTAACATGTTCCCCATAGCTGAAAAAGTACAAGGGAGTGACACAACGATGTTTAATTGAAAAACAAATGCTGGTTAACAAATTGCTTTTATTGAAACCGGTGCCGGTTAGTGGAACTACACTAACAATCATTAATACCCGGTGAAATTGTTGGAATGCATTTGTAAAAAGCGGGAGAGGTGCGGCGGCAGGGTTTGCGGCGTACACAAATAACGGGGGCAGATGTCAGCATCATTGTAGTAAGGGTGTTGGTATATAGTAAGGTTTGTTTGGGTTGCCCTAAGGCATACACAATATATTGCAATATTTTTAAAATTGTAAAACTATCTGTCAGTAGGCGCAGGCCTCTGTCCTGTGTCCTCCCTGTTACTATTGCATTCAATTAAAAGAAACACCAAATTTATCAAAGAGAAGAATGGAAATAATATTTTGACCATTTTGAAACTTTGCAGAGTAGTAACAAAACCGATACAGGACAGCGTACTGCGCCTGTAGAATTTAGCCGGAGGATTTCAGTTAAAAATATTGGCAAAAAGCATCCAGGAATATATCCGGTGCCCTGCATATTGAACCGAAAACCACCAACCAACAATCATTGATAACCGTTATCTTTATCCATATAAACCCGTAAACCGCTTATATCCAAACAATGAAAAATAAATTCTTTCTAATTTTATGTGCGCTTGTTTTGCTGGTCAGTTTAAACAGTTGTAAAAAAGACAAATCCAATCAGCCGCCGGCCAGGAAAGAGATCTACTCATTTATA
>Ga0123337_10006008_pt1 | contig 11727 bp, 11 predicted proteins | sample frozenSSSSmetaG_FD_89792 | JGI IMG/M metagenome (GOLD analysis project Ga0123337, IMG submission 89792) | Glacier valley bacterial and archeal communities from Borup Fiord, Nunavut, Canada, to study Microbial Dark Matter (Phase II) -... | ecosystem: Environmental > Aquatic > Freshwater > Ice >...
CGGCTCAATACAAAATGGAGCAGGGCCGATGTGGCCCGCAACCCGGTAAATGATTGCCATGAGATGGTGCAGGATAGTAAGGGCAGGATTATTTTACTTACGAACGAAACAAAAAACAATGTGCTGCTTTATGATAAAAGCGGCAAGCTGCTATCCAGTTGGGGTAGCGAATATCCCGGCGCACATGGCCTTACCTTATTCAATGAAAATGGAACGGATGTTTTATTTATTTGCGATAACAATCGTCACCAGGTGATTAAGACAACGTTGGAAGGGAGGGTCTTACTCGTTTTGGATTATCCAAAAGAAACCGGGCAATATTCAAAGCCAGAGGAATACGTGCCTACCGAAACTGCCATCGCTCCCAATGGGGATATTTACGTAGCAGATGGTTATGGTAAAGACTTTATTATTCGGTATGATTCAACAGGTCGTTACATAAACCATTTTGGTGGAAGGGGAGCGGATACAAAGCATTTATTAAATGCCCATGGAATTTGTTTGGACCTGCGCAAGCCTCAGCAGCCTTGTCTTATAGTAACATCCCGTCAGCAAAATGCTTTTAAAAGATATGCACTTGATGGGGTTTACATCGATACCATTCCATTGCCGGGTGCATGGGTTTGTCGCCCGGTTATAAAAGGCGATTTTTTGTATGCGGCAGTTTTACAAACCAATTCGCAACAGGGAAAGCAGTCTGGTTTTGTAACAATATTGGATAAAGACTTAAAGGTGGTGTCTAACCTTGGGGGATCCGAACCTCAATATGTTGATCATAAACTGGAGGAGATGTACCAGACCATCAAATATTTTCAATATCCGCATGATGTGTGTGTTGATGATGAAGAAAATTTGTACATCGCACAATGGAACTCAGGCAAAGTATATCCTTATAAATTATCTCCCGTTATTTAATGAAGCAACTTATTTTATTATTTCCAATATTCCTGATCGTCGCTATCTGCAAAGGTCAAACGCCGGTGCAACTGGCGCCACCTTTGTTAAAATACCAATCTGTATTTTTTAAAAAATCGGCTAAAGTTGAATTGGAATTTGCACAACAGGGCACACAAATTTATTACACCCTCAACAATCGAACACCCACACTAAAGGACAAAGTGTATCGCAAGCCCATTCAAATTAAAAAGTCATTTACAACTTTAAAGGCAATGGTTGCAGGCGATGGCTTTGGTTCATCTGAAATAGTAAATGCAATATTTATTAAGGATGGACTAAGCATTCAATCAGTCCAGCAAACGCCTGCCAATGAAAGGTTTCCTGGCAATGGCGCCAACACATTAATTGACAATGAAGGAGGATTGCCAGCAATCGGTTCAGGCAGTTGGCTAGGCTATCAGCAGGATTCCGTAGAGGTAAACATTGTAATGGAAGGAAAGCCAACACTGTCTTCGGTGCTGGTTAACAGTCTGCAGGATCAAGGCAGCTGGGTATTTTTGCCGGAGCAAATAAGGGTGTATCAGTTTGATGAAAGCAGCCAATCATTTCAGTTAGTTGGCGAACGATTGAATCAGGTAAGCGGAAATATTCCGGGTGCATCTTGCGTGCCTATACAGGTTCCATTTTCGAAAAAAATAGTATCCGGTAAAATTAAAATTATAATAAGGGGGATGAAATCTTTACCGGAATGGCATCCGGGGAAAGGCCAGCAGGGATGGCTATTTATTGATGAAATAAAATTGTATTAAACCATGCTTCGTTTGAAAAATATACTATCCAATATTAGTTTTGCATTGAATTGCATGTTGGTATTTCTGTTGATTTTTGAAAGTAGTTTGTCGCTGCCTGCATGGGTACAAACCATCGGTCGCATGCATCCGCTGCTATTGCACTTTCCCATTGTGTTGATGGTGTTATGCATAGGCTGGGAATTATTTTCAGGATTTAAAAAATCCAACTCACCAGATCAGGCTGCCATTGGTGATGGCTTGCTGTTGTTAACTTCCTTTACAGCGGTCACCAGTGCGTTGATGGGGTTGTTGCTTTCTAAAGAAGAAGGCTATACACAGGATGTGGTGGCCTGGCATAAATGGGGTGGCGTATTGATTGCTCTTTTGTCCTATGCATGGTATGTTTTTCGGTTCCAAATCCGACAAATTAAAATAGGGTTGTTGTTAACAGCCTTTGTCGGAGTAGTACTTGTTTTTATTACCGGTCATTTGGGGGCAGATATAACCCACGGAGATAATTTTTTATTGGCACCCGTTACAAAAGATGAACAGGTTCCCAACGTGTTGTTTGAAGATGCGATCATTTATGCTAATATGGTGCAGCCGATTTTAAAAGCAAAATGCGTTGTTTGTCACAATGATAAAAAGGCAAAAGGTGAGCTGCTGATGGAAACATTTGACCAGTTACTAAAGGGCGGAAAAAGCGGTGTGTTATGGGATGCATCAAAAGCCGACCTTGGTTTAATGCTTGGACGCATTCATTTGCCAATGGATAATAAAAAGCACATGCCGCCATCCGGTAAGCCACAATTGACTGAAGAGGAAACCAATATCCTTTACCATTGGATAAGAAGCGGAGCAAGCCCGACTGCAAAAGTTGCTGAATTGGCGGAAGCTGATACGCTGCGGATGTTGGCTGCCGGCATCTTCAACAGCATCGAAACAGATGAATATAGTTTTCAGCCTGCAGATGATAAAAAGATCAATGCTTTGCGCAATAATTATCGGCTGGTTGCGCCACTGGCAATTGGATCACCCGCTTTGGGAGTGGAGTTTTTTGGTGCAGCCCAGTTTAAGCCGGAGCAATTAAAAGAATTGCTGGATGTAAAAGCGCAGATTGTTTCACTCAACCTGAATAAGATGCCCGTAACGGATGAAGATCTGGCAACCATTGCCCAATTCGTTCAGCTTCGCAAACTCAATTTGTCCTTTACAAATATTAAGGGAACGGATTTGACTGCACTCAAAAAACTGACTGAGTTAAAGCAACTATCCTTGTCCGGTACCGGGGTAAGTAGCGCAAGTATCGGAGTACTGGCATCATTGCCCAAACTTACGCAATTGTATATCTGGAACACACCTGCGCAGGCAGAAAACCTGGCCGCCATCCAAAAGCAGTTTAAAAATACCCGTTTAGAAACCGGCTTCAACGGTGACACCATCACCATCAGACTTAATAAGCCAACGGTTGAAAACGAAGAGCAAATATTGCTGCAGGCCACTACCTTAAAATTGAAACATTTTGTAAACGAGGTAACCATACATTATACTCTTGATGGCTCCGAACCTGATAGTATTTCATCGCCGCTCTACAAAGACAATTTAACGCTGGATAAAAATGTAACAATCAAAGCGAAGGCATTTAAACCCGGTTGGGGCAGCAGCGATGTTGCAGAAAGAACCTTTTTTAAAGCCGGATATAAAATTGATTCCATTCGTTTTTTGCAACCTGCGCCGGACTTACCTTATAAAACAATCAGTCCGTTTATATTGGCCGATGCGCAAAAAGGCGATCTTAATTTCAGAAGTGGTAAATGGATTGGCTACCGGGGAATCCCCATGCAGGCGATGCTCTATTTTGATACCGCCCGGAACATCTCCTCCGTTAATGTGAGTAACCTAATTGATATCGGAGGTTATATAATGCCTCCGCAGCAGATAGAAGTCTGGGCAGGAGCAGATCCCGGGTATCTTCGCCTGATCAAAAAAATAAATCCGGAACAACCGGATAATGTATCAACGGCCTATATGAAAGGGTACGAGCTTGGCTTTGCACCGGTAAAAGAAAAGTACCTAAAAGTGGTGGTGGTCCCGGTTAGTAAATTACCCGTTTGGCATCCGGGCAAGGGTGATAAAGGGTGGGCATTTGTAGATGAAATATTTTTGAATTAGCTATTTTGGGGACTAAAAATCAGCGTCCTATTAAAAGACCTTTTGTACATTTACCCAAATCTTACTACATGGATGTACAAATGGAGGCTTCCTGGAAAGAAGTATTAAAAAATGAGTTTACCAAACCCTATTTTTTAGAGATCGTTACTTTTTTAAAAATGGAGAGGTCGGCTGGAAAAACCATTTATCCACCCGGTCCATTGATTTTCAATGCATTCAATCAGACACCTTTTGATAAAGTGAAAGTAGTGATTATAGGACAGGATCCTTATCACAATCCCGGACAGGCGCATGGTCTAAGCTTTTCTGTGCCGGCGGGAATAAAGCCGCCTCCGTCGTTGGTAAATATTTACAAAGAAATCCGGACAGATACGGGAATTGAAATGCCGGTAGCTTTTGGCAATCTAACCCGGTGGGCAGAGCAGGGGGTATTGTTGCTAAATGCGATGCTAACGGTAAGAGCCAACGAACCTGCAAGTCATGCCAAAATAGGCTGGATGAATTTTACAGATACTGTCATTCAAAAAATATCTGATCAAAAAGAAGGTGTAGTATTTTTATTATGGGGTAAATTTGCCCAGGATAAACAGGTGCTGATAGATGCGACCAAACACTTTTTGCTGAAAGCAGCCCATCCTTCACCCTTTAGCGTTGACAAAGGGTTTTATGGATGCAAACATTTTTCTAAAACCAATGAATTATTGATTCAACAGGGGCTAACGCCCATCGATTGGAAATTGTTAACCCCTTAAACCGCCAACACAATTTTATTTATGCAGGATGCAATTTTACATGAAAGCAAGCCAAAAAAATCTGAACCCGGTTTTCTCTTAAACCTGTTTGGCAGGATTTGGGCAGTATGGGCACTGGTAAGTTTTGTAATCACTTTTTTGATCATTTTTATTCCATCGATGATTTCGTACCTGATTCCCGGAAAGCGTGGACAGGATTATTTTATTGGTGTATCAAGAATCTGGATGCGTAGCTGGCTTTATATGATCGGATGTCCGCTGACGGTGAAGGGAAAAGAGAATTTCAAAAAGGGGGAGGCCTACGTAATTGTTTATAATCACAACGCTTTGCTGGATGTGCCTCTGTCTGCGCCATTTGTGCCGGGAGGAAATAAGACCATTGCTAAAGCTTCTTTTGCAAAAGTGCCCATTTTTGGCTGGTTCTATAAAAGAGGGTCGGTATTGGTAGACAGAAAGGATACCAGGAGCCGGGCAAAAAGTTTTGAAGCGATGCGAAATGTGCTTAGGGAGAATTTGCATATGTGCATATATCCCGAAGGCACCCGCAACCGCACCAATGAACCATTGAAACCATTTTTCGATGGTGCTTTCAAACTTGCTGTGGATACAAAAAAAAGTGTGATTCCTACCGTTATTTTTGGCACCAAGGAAGCCATGCCCATTCACAAAGGATTGTTTGTAATGCCCACCCGGCTTAGTATGCATTTTTTGCCTCCTGTTTCTTCTGAAGGAATGAAAGCCGCAGAATTAAACGCTAAGGTGTTTGAAATAATGAAGACATATTATGTTAACGGGAATCATTAAGAACCCTGGTTTTCAATTTTCTGCTGACTGGAATGCGATGTACCCCTTTTAATTGGCGGCTGAACCGGAGGCGGATTGATGATCAGGGTACAGAAGTACAAGTGTGCGACGCCTGTGAAGCTACACCAGGGTGTTGTCGCCGGGTAAAAAAGATTGAAATGCTGCTCTAATAATATCTTTGGACACTCGTTATTCCGAATGCAAATATATTTTTAGGTGGATAATTGCTGATTAGGCGATTTTTTCATTAACTTCGCCGCCCGAAAAAGAAACTTCTTTTTTGGATTCATTTCCCACAAGGCTCAAAAAGTGATCTCCGGTGAGATCCGCCAGCAGGGAGTAACTATAATAAGTTATTAAATGCCAAAAGTAAAAACAAACTCGAGCGCAAAAAAGCGTTTCAAAGTTACAGGAACAGGTCTGATTAGTTTTCAGAAGCCCTTCAAACGTCACATCTTAACAAAGAAATCAACCAAACGCAAACGTGCCATGAGAAAAGATGGTATGGTACACACTACCCAACAAGCCTATGTAATGCGTTTACTTAGACTGAGAGGATAATTTGTAGTTGATTCATTTTTAAATTTATTAAAGTTCAAAAAATTAAGATATGCCACGTTCAAAAAATGCAGTAGCATCAAGGGCTCGTAGAAAAAGAGTTTTAAAAGCAGCCAAAGGATATTACGGTAAACGTAAAAACGTTTATACCGTTGCCAAAAATGTAATGGAAAAAGGTTTAACGTATGCGTACGTTGGCCGTAAATTGAAAAAGCGTGAATACCGCACTTTGTGGATTGCACGTATCAACGCAGCAGTAAGAGCGGAAGGTCTTACCTACAGCGAATTCATCCATAAGTTAGCAGTGAAAAACATCGATATCAATCGTAAAGTTTTAGCTGATTTAGCGATGAACGAACCAGAAAGCTTCAAGAGCCTGGTTGCCCAGGTGAAATAGTGAATGGCTAATAATTCACCATTGACCATTGACCATTGACAAAATCATAAAAACCGGATGCGACACCAGTCTCATCCGGTTTTTTTTGTTGTTTGCATTTATCATTGAATTACTTTTGCACTGAAAAATTTAAACCCATCCAAGCAAATGAATAACATGAACAATACTTACGCCGATTTGGTGGACCAGACCTTTAATTTCCCACAGGAAGATTTTAAGGTAGTGGACGAGTATTTGCAATATAATGGACAGGATATAAAAGCCCTGATAGATAAATATGGTACGCCGCTAAAGCTTACCTATTTGCCAAAAATTGGTCAGCAGATAAACAAGGCTAAAACGATGTTTGCCAATGCTTTTAAAAAGCATAAGTATGAGGGTAAATACAATTATTGTTACTGTACCAAAAGCTCCCATTTTTCTTTTATTGTAGAAGAAGCTTTGAAGAATGACATTCATCTTGAGACCTCTTATGCGTATGATATTGATATCATCAATAAATTATATTCCAGGCGGAAAATCAACAAAGAGACATTTATTATTTGCAATGGCTATAAGCAGAAACCATACACGCAAAGAATTACACGTTTGTTGAATACCGGTTTTAAAAATGTAATTCCAATCTTGGATAATAAGGAGGAATTGAAAGCGTACAAATCTGTGAAGGTTCCGTTTAAAGTGGGTATCAGGGTAGCTGCGGAGGAAGAACCGAATTTTCCTTTTTATACCTCACGGCTTGGTATGCGGGCAAAAGATGTACTGGAATTTTATGTGGATGAAATTGAAGGAATGGAGCATAAGTTTCAATTGAAAATGCTGCATATTTTTTTAAACAAGGGCATTAAGGATGATATCTATTACTGGAGTGAATTGAACAAGGTGATCAACCTGTATTGCCAGTTAAAAAAGATTTGTCCTGAACTGGATTCTATCAATATTGGTGGCGGTTTCCCCATCAAGCATTCGCTGGGGTTTGATTACGACTACCAGTTTATGATCAATGAAATTGTACGGAATATCAAAGTGGCCTGTAAGCGCAACAAAGTGCAGATGCCCAATATTTTTACCGAATTTGGTAGCTATACAGTTGGTGAGAGCATGGCACATATTTACAGCGTAATCGGCGAAAAAATGCAGAACGATCGTGAGATCTGGTATATGATTGACTCATCTTTCATCACCACTTTGCCAGATACCTGGGGCATTGGAGAAAAATTTCTGATGCTGCCTATTAATAAATGGAAGGAAGAGTACCAGCGGGTAACGCTCGGTGGAATCACCTGCGATAGTCATGATTATTACGATTCGGAAGAACATATCAATGAAGTGTTTTTACCAAAGATCACCAATGGTGAACCGCTATATGTCGGCTTCTTTCATACGGGCGCTTACCAGGACCAGATTAGTGGATATGGCGGAATTAAGCATTGTCTGATTCCATCGCCCAAGCATATTATTTTGGGCCATGATAAAACAGGTAAGCTGGTAGATTGGGTTTATGCCAAGGAGCAGAGTGCTCAAAGCATGCTGAAAATCCTGGGATATTAAAATTACTTTTTGTAAAATAGTAAAGTGGCCTTTGGGGCCACTTTTTTTATGATGTTATAGGCAGATTATTGACCAGATGGTAACGCTTGTTTTACCTGTAAATGTTGAGTTATGGAAAACACAGGCGTCGGGCCTTTTACATTGAACTATCGAAGGTGTAGTTGCAGCAGTATCGCATCGTTGTAATTTTAAATGATTGTCGAATTAAAAGCTATTTTTTAGCCCACCTTTCGGGGGCAGTGGGATACACTTTAATATCTTGTAGCATCATTCTTCCGGTTATGCATACTGAAATGTACTTCCCATCCATCATAGTTGCCGGTTAATTCAAGTTCGCCAAAGAAGCTGCGGTATGGCCGGTCAATAATATTCAATCGCAATGCGGTTGATGTAAAACGGATATTTTCATCCGGCTCTTCCATTTCTCCCACAAAAGAAATTAAACTTTTATCAACCCATTTCATCTTTGTTTTTTTAAGTTGTTTGTACGTGTTTTTGTACACTTTCAATGCTTCCTCATAACTCTCACCTTCGTACATGATGGCCTGAAAACTGGCTGTAGTATCCTGCAAAGAATGAAAGCGATAGATGGCGCAATGCACTGCTCCGGGGATGGTGGCTTTGGAACTGAATACATCCATTTCTCCCTGCGAGGGTAACTGCCTGCCTTCAATATTTGAAAAATTCTTTTTGAAATCCTGTACAATGATGGCGAGTGAATCCGCAAATGCTGTAGATGCCTGTGAGGGCTTAAGAAACTGGGCTTTTGTAAATTGTATGCTACATAATAACAGCAATAACAAAGTGGTTGTTTTTTTCATAGAGTTGGATTTGTAATGCAATATAAAATAATTACCCGTTCATGTTATAGCATTGATCAACTTTTTTATAAAATTATAAATTGGATCCGGAAGATATTGCAACTACATAACGGGTATTTAAAAAAAATATTTCAGCATTCATGGAGTCGCGTCATGAAGCGGTGCCTGACATTTTTTATTAGGGGGGTGGCGATACACAAATGGTATTTTTAATTTTTATTCATCCCGTTTTGTTCGTTTACATCGGATGGTAACCAGTACATTTTTTGTAATTTAGCTGCATGAAAGCAGCTACCATCAATGAAATCAAACAAGAATTAAATACAGTGGTACCGGCAAAATTATTAGAGCTATGTTTGAGATTGGCAAAATATAAAAAGGAAAATAAAGAACTGTTGACGTACCTCCTTTTTGAAGCCCATGATGAAGCTGCTTATATTGAAACAGTGAAGCAGGACATGGAAGAACAGTTTGCCGCTATCAATCATTCCAATTTATATTTTGCAAAAAAAAGTCTTCGTAAAATTTTACGTACAACGGCAAAGTATATTCGCCACACTGGTTCCAAACAGGCAGAGGTTGAATTGTTATTGCACTTCTGCCGCACCTTGTTAAATTCACCCATACCCATTCAGAGAAACACGGTATTAAATAACCTGTACCAGTTTCAGTTAAAAAAAATAGCGAAGGTTATTGATACACTGCATGAAGATCTGCAATATGATTATCTAAAGGAATTAAAAGAAATGGAATGATTTGTTTGTAGGAACAGGCCGTGGCGTTTTTGCATCCGGATAAAATATTGATGCGTATAGAATAAGACCTTGGCCTGTTTCCTACAGGAATGGGTTAAATGCATTCCCATAAATGTTAAAATTGCCGTTGAGAGATTATTGGCCTAATTTTAAAAAAAAGATAAATATGGAACTTAGTACTCTATTTGAACAGGCAGTAGCCAATAGCAAAACCTTACCTGAAAACCCGGCAATGATGTTTTGTTGCAAATGTATGCGTTGTATAAGCAGTCAACAGAAGGCGATGTGAATATTGAAGCCCCAACTAATCCGTTTGATTTTGTTGCCAAGGCCAAGTTCAATGCATGGCAAGAACTGAAAGGCAAATCAAAAGATGCAGCTATGCAGGCATATGTTGATTTGGTAACGAAATTGAAAGGTTAAATTCAATAACCGGTGTGGATTTTGACTTCGAACTAATACCTTTTCTTACGGTATCCCTCATCTTGAATGCACCAGGAAGGGATTTAAGTATATTTGTATGGTTCATATTTTAACAAATGATAGCGATATAAATACCATATGTTTTTCTGAAAAAAAAATAAAACATTGTTTACAAACATATAGCCCTATATTTGCATTGTGATTATAGCTCAATGAGCACATCGTTTTTAGATAGATTCAATTTTTTACTTCTCCAACGTATTAGTTTTCTCTTCTTAAAATTTTTTGTTTTTAGTTACCATCACGGGTATTTTATTTTTTATTTTTTAATTTTAAGATTATGAACATTTACGTTTCAAATTTGAGTTTCAACACAAACGATGCTGAACTAAACGAATTATTTTCAAAATTTGGTGAAGTAACTTCTGCCAAAGTAATTATGGACAGAGAATCAGGCCGCTCACGTGGTTTTGGTTTTGTTGAAATGCCTTCAAGCGAAGAAGGTAAAGATGCAATGTTGGGTTTAAACAACAAAGAAGTTGAAGGAAGAGCAATGTCTGTTTCTGTAGCTAAAGAAAGAGAAGAAAGAACCGGCGGCGGTGGTGGAAGTCGCGGTGGTTATTCTAACAACCGCGGTGGCGGTGGTGGAAACAGATGGTAATTCCAAACTGATATACTACAAAAAGAGAGCTCAATTTATTGGGCTCTTTTTTTATGTCAAAAATTACGGGGTGCTGGATGTAAAATATCGGGAACGTTATTTTCTACTTTTAATCAATAATCTTCAATCAACAATTCTTTAAATAAAATAGTTGCATTGCGATTCCATTAGGTGAAGGCAGTGTTATCTTTGTTTTACAACCAATTTAAAATATGGCCACCAATCGTTCTGCTGCAATCAGTTTTATTTTTATCACACTGCTGATTGATGTTACCGGCATTGGTCTGATTATCCCGGTGGTGCCTGGCCTGATCGAACAATTGATACATGGCAATATCAGTGATGCCTCCAGGTATAGCGGATGGCTGGCATTTGCTTATGCTATTATGCAGTTTTTGTTTGCCCCCTTGTTGGGAAACTTAAGTGACCGCTATGGCAGAAGGCCGATTTTATTATTGTCTTTACTTGGCCTCGGGATTGATTATATTTTCCTTGCACTAGCCCCCTCTATTGCCTGGTTATTTGTAGGCCGGTTGATTGCAGGTTTGGGAGGCGCCAGCTTTACAACAGCTACTGCCTATATTGCGGATATCAGCACTCCACAAAACCGTGCACAAAATTTTGGAATGGTTGGTGCAGCCTTCGGCCTTGGGTTTATTCTTGGGCCTGTAATCGGAGGATTATTGGGTGAGTATGGTGTGCGTATACCCTTTATCGTGGCGGCTTGTTTAAGTTTATTGAATTGCCTCTATGGATATTTTGTTTTGCCTGAATCTTTGGCCGTCGAAAACAGAAGAACCTTTGACTGGAAGCGGGCAAATCCTTTGGGAGCATTTAGAATGTTTAAAAAATACCCGGCAGTAAGTGGACTTGTTGTATCCTTCTTTCTGATTTACCTGGCAGCCAATTCTGTGCAAAGTACCTGGTCTTTTTTCACCATTAAGCAATTTGGCTGGAGTACAAAAATGATCGGCATTTCGTTGGGGTTAGTCGGATTATTGGTGGGGATTGTGCAGGGTGGATTGATAAGAGTGGTCAATCCAATGTTGGGCAACAAGCGAAGTGTTTATCTTGGATTGGCGCTTTACACCATTGGCCTATTTTTATTTGCATTTGCAACACAAAGCTGGATGATGTTTGTTTTTTTA
>Ga0123337_10006009_pt1 | contig 11723 bp, 8 predicted proteins | sample frozenSSSSmetaG_FD_89792 | JGI IMG/M metagenome (GOLD analysis project Ga0123337, IMG submission 89792) | Glacier valley bacterial and archeal communities from Borup Fiord, Nunavut, Canada, to study Microbial Dark Matter (Phase II) -... | ecosystem: Environmental > Aquatic > Freshwater > Ice >...
CCTATTATTGCACCAACCGAACTTCCTCTTAAAATATATGGGCGCATTATGGAATCCACAACAAAATCAAGTTTGCTTTTAAGGGGATTATCATAACTAGAAATTTCTGTTTTATCGGCAATTTTTATTTCATGCGGTTTAAAAAATAAAGTTGCTATTTTTTTCTTCTTACTTAAACCCAACCACATATTTAACGTATCTTTTTCAAAAACAATGTCATATTGTTCTACCGCACTCTCACTTCTTAAAAAGAAATATTTTTTTATTTTTCCTTCAGAAAATTTAAGTTGAACACAAAAAGCTAAGAATTGAGATTTTGAAATTGCATCATGAAAATCGTTACTGCAATCGGAATAAATTTGTTCAAAGTTTTCATCATTAAACAAGCTTATTATTTCTTTGGTGACACTATCAGATGGTGAAACTTTTTGAGCGAGGCAACAAATTGGAAAGGAGAGTATTAAAAAAAGTAAAATATTTTTCATGTAGAAATGTTAACTTTCAAAATTTAAATGAATAAAATTTAAAATTAAAGACTGTTAAATAATTTTAAAAGTATTTATTTAACAGTCTTTATTAATTAACGAAATCAAATACTCCATGTCCGTTGCTCAATAATAAAGAAACGTGTACTACTGCATCTAGATTTAATGGTCCATAAATATGTGGGAACAACATTTCATTTGATGTTTCAAATTTTAATTGCGACTCAAGCCTATCAGTGTCGATACGTAGTAATACAATTTCATCAGAATTATTATAAAATCTTTCTGCTGCCCATAAAACTTGCTCTTCTGTACAACAATGTATAAAACCTTCCTTTTCTAAGCTTGATGGTTTATAATATAGTTGATCTTTTATTTTTTCCCATTTTTCTGAACTCATCAGGTTAAAAATAGCATTCATAACTTTTTATTTATTTTAACTTATTGTTTAAAACATAAAACCGATAATGGTGGAATTGTAATATTTATTGAATGTTCATGATGATGCGCGTAAATATCTTCAGTGTGAATTTCTCCATTCCCAATTCCTGATCCTCCAAATTCAAAATAATCACTATTTAATATTTCCTTCCATAATCCATTCTTCGGCACTCCTATTCTATAATTGTATCTTACAACCGGTGTAAAATTGCAGACCACTAAAATTTTATCATGCTCATCATAGCCTTTTCTTAAAAATGAAATAATACAATTTTGTGTATCGCTATAATCTATCCATTCAAATCCATTACCATCAAAAGGAATTTGATATAATGCTTTTTCGGACTTATATAAATGATTTAAACGGGATACCCATTTTAAACTTCCACGATGAATATCATAATTTAATAAATGCCAATCCAAACTACTATCATGATTCCATTCTGAAGTTTGACCAAACTCACTACCCATAAAAATAAGTTTTGTACCAGGATGGGTAAACATAAAACCGTATAGCAATCTTAAATTTGCAAATTTTTGCCATTCATCACCAGGCATTTTATTTACAATTGATTTTTTGCCATATACTACCTCATCATGTGATAAAGGAAGCATAAAGTTTTCTGTAAAAGCATAGACCAAACTAAAAGTAATTTCTTGTTGATGATACTGCCTAAGTATAGGATCCATTGCTAAATAATGAAGGGTATCATGCATCCACCCCATCATCCATTTCATTCCGAAACCTAAGCCACCATTATAGGTTGGTCTTGAAACTCCCGACCACGATGTAGATTCTTCTGCAATGGTATGTACATCAGGAAAATTTTTATAAACAGTTTCGTTAAATAATTTTAAAAGGTCAATGGCTTCCAAATTTTCTCTTCCACCTAAAAAATTAGGTATCCATTCACCAGCTTGTCTAGAATAATCTAAATAAAGCATGGATGCAACAGCGTCAACTCTCAACCCATCTATGTGATATTTTTCTAACCAATAAAGTGCATTACTTATTAAAAATGATTTTACTTCATTTCTACCATAGTTAAAAATAAAACTTTTCCAATCAGGATGATAACCCTGTTTTGGATCTGAATGCTCATACAAATGACTTCCATCAAAATTATACAAACCATGCTCATCACCTGGGAAATGGGAAGGAACCCAATCTAAAATAACTCCAATACCTGCCTGATGAAGTTTATCAACTAAATACATAAAATCTTCTGGAGATCCGAACCTGCTGCTTGGAGCAAAATAACCAGTTATTTGATATCCCCAAGACCCAAAAAACGGATGCTCCATCACGGGCATAAATTCTACATGAGTAAAACCTAATTCATTGATATAAGGTGGTAATTGATCTGCTAGTTCACGGTAAGTTAATGATCTATTTCCATCTTCAGGAACTCTCCTCCAAGAACCGACATGCAATTCATATACAGACATAGGTTGGGGTGAATTCGTTTTATAAGATCGATTTTGCAACCAATCTTTATCGTTCCATTGATAATCTGTATTCCAAATTATTGAAGCCGTATTAGGAGGTGTTTCGTGAAAAATGCCGTAAGGATCAAGTTTCTCAACATTAAAACCATCCTGAGCTGAAATAAAATATTTATATTTCGAACCCTTTGTCCAGTAAGGCACAAAAGCTTCCCAGATTCCTGATCCATCCCATCGAGGGAACATAGGATGACTACCCTTATCCCATCCATTATTATCACCTATTATTGAAACGTAATTTGCATTTGGTGCCCAAACAGAGAAATATGTTCCTTCCATGCCTTCGTGAGACATTGGATGGGAACCAAATCTATTATAAAGCTGAAAATGTTTACCGTCTTTAAATAAATTAATATCAAATTCCGAAAAAAGAGAAATTCCTGAAATAGTATTTTCTGGCATTAGTTGGATATTTTAATTTTAAGACTAATATTTTAATTTAAGTTCCTTTTTATAAGCCTATAAAATTATTTAAATATTTTAGAATATTTTGAGCGATAGATTCAAAAATCTATGCCAAATAATTTATTTTTTTAAATAAATTTTATTCGTAAGCTTTAATCAATTTTTAAAACAATTTTTCCAAATTGTTGAGCATCTTTAATTCTTTCAAAACCTTTCGCGGCTTCAGAAAGAGAAAATACTTTATCTATAATTGGAATAATTTTATTTTCATTAACAAAATTAATCATCGCAGTAAATTCCAAATCATTACCCATTGTTGTACCTAATATTGAAAGTTGTTTCCAAAAGGCTTTCCCAGGAATTATTTCTTTAATTGGCCCCATTGTACCACCATAAAAAACAATTTTTCCCCCTATATTGGAAAGCTCAATTAATTTTGAAAATCCTTCACCAGCAGCACTATCAATAATTAAATCAAACCCTCCACCAGACATATTTTGCAATTCTTTTTCCCAACCACCAACTTTATAATTAACACCATTTAATGCTCCTAATTCCTTGGCTTTATTAATTTTTTCTTCAGAACCAGATGTAACATATATATTTTTTCCAACTGCAATGGCAAATTGTAAAATTGTTAATGCAACTCCACCACCAATTCCTGTAATTAAAAGTTTTTCTTCAGCATTCCAAGCACCTCTTGAAAATAAAGCTCTAAAACCTGTTAAACCTGCGAGTGGCAATGAAGCGGCTTGTTCAAAATTTAAATGTGGTGGTTTTATATATAGTGATGAAGCTGGCACTTTTACATATTCAGCAAACGTACCATTTTTAGGCATTCCCAAAATTTCAAATTCTTTTGAATGTGCGTCAGGTTTGTTTCCCCAATTCATTCCAGGATTTATTATTACCTCCTTTCCATTCCAAATTGGATCTACTTCATTTCCTATTTCAGTTACTATACCTGCACCATCAGAACCTAAAATTATTGGAAATTTTAATCCTCCATATTGTCCTTTTTGAATCCACCAATCTCGGTGATTTAAGGCAGCTGCTTTTAACTTAACTACTACTTCAATTGAGCTTGGTTTTGGTTCTTCACAATCAATAAGTTTTAAATGGACATTACTATTTTCAAGAAATAAAGCCTTCATATAAAAACAAAAAATTATTAATAATTGACAAAATAAGAAAATAAGAGGTTTAATCTAAAAAAATAAAAATATAATATTAATTATTTACTTACATAGGCCAAGCTAATTAATAATTTATAAAAATTCCATCAATTATCCCCTTTTGAGTAAATAATTAAGGTAAATTCATTTAATCGTTATTATTTACAATAAATATTACCCTGCCTAATTAGCCATTTACCGGCTCTTCTTTGATATATAGTATTAAAATTATAATTATACGGCCTATATGAGAATATTTTTTAGTTTTTTAATAGGTTTTATTTTTTGTGCCTCCATTTTGGCACAAAATAAAAGAGTGGATGACCTTATAATAAAAGCAAATGCATCGCCTAATGATACAGTAAAAGTTGGCATTTTTTTAGAGATCGCAAATATATATTGGTATTCAAATCCTGATAGTATAATTCTTTTTGCAAATAAATCTTTAGCCCTTTCCGAGCAACTAAATTTCAAAAAAGGTTTAGGCCTAAGTTATAAAAATTTAGGATTGGCACATTTTATAAAAGGGAATTTAACTCAATCATTAAATGATGACTTAAGTAGTCTAAAAATTGGAATAGATTTAAAAGATGATGATTTAATAAGATCGGCCTACAACAATATAGGTAATATTTATTTTACAACTGAAGACTTTAAGCTTGCACTAAATTTTCATAATAAATCTTTACTAATTGCAAAGAGAACAAAGAATATTAATGATATAGCAACTTCATTGATAAATATAGCTGATATTTTAAAATCCCAAAAAAAATATTCAGAGGCCTTAAATTACTTAAACCAGGCATTGCCTCTTTTAATTAAAGGAAATGATCGGCTTGGTTTGGCTATTTTACTTCATAACATAGGTGAAATTTACTTAAAACAAACAAAATATGAAAATGCACTTGGTTACATTCAAAAATCTCTAAAAATTTCCAATGAAATAGATGACAGGGAGGGAATTATATATTGTTATTTAACTTATGCCAAGATTTATTTAGAAAAAAATGATTTTGGCGCCAGCTTGAAATACGCGACAGAAGGATTAATATTATCAAAAAAATTTGGTTCAAATAATACTATCAAAGATTTTTATTCCACCCTGTCTTCGATAGCTGAAAAGAAAAAAGATTTTAAAACCTCATTGATTTATTATAAACTTTCAGCTTCAGCTAAAGACAGCATAATTAATTTAGAGAAACAAAAGAATATAAATAATTTAAAAAATGCTTACGATATCAATGAAAAGCAGCAAGAAATTGATCATTTGCATTTAGATAATCTTACCCAAAATGAAGAACTATATAAACAAACATTGCAAAGAAAAGGTTTTATTCTTGCCTTCGCTGTTTTGATAATATTAGTTGTAGTGCTTATTAAAAATATACTAATTAAAAAGAAAATTAATAATTTACTTGAAGAACAAAATGCTGAAATATTAAATCAAAAAGAAGAAATAACAGCTCAGAGCGAGGAAATATATACCCAAAAAGAATTACTTTTAAATTTAAACATAAGCAAAGACAAACTTTTCTCTATCATTTCTCACGATTTAAGAGCTCCAATAAATAGTTTGCAAGGTGCCCTCGAAATTTTACAAGAAGGTTTATTAAGTGAAGATGAGATAAAAGAAGTTGCTAAATCTTTACTAAAAAAAGTGCAAAACACAAGCACTTTTTTAAATAATCTCCTCTATTGGGCAAAAAGCCAAATGGGTGGAATAATTGTACATCCTGAAAAAATTAATATAAAAACATTAGCAGAAAATAGTATACAATTATTAGTTACTTTATCAGATGAGAAAAATATAACAATTAAAAATAATATTCAAAAAGATATTTTTGCTTTGATAGACGAAAATATGATTGAATTGGTAGTCAGAAATTTATTAGAAAATGCTATTAAATTCACACCAAAAAATGGGGAAATTTTAATTGATGCTACAGAAGATGAAAGTATTATATTAATATCAATAACTGATAGTGGAAGTGGAGTTAAAGAAGAAGATCTTCCAAAGCTTTTTGATTCGCAAACACATTTTTCCACTTATGGAACTGCGAATGAAAAGGGAACAGGACTTGGTTTAACCCTATGTAAAGACTTTATAGATAAAAATGGTGGGAGTATTTGGGTTGAAAGTAAATTGGGAAAAGGTTCTAAATTTTGCTTTACATTAAAAAAAATAAATCCGAATACTGTTAAAAATACCGATAAAAACAAGCTGCTTTGTCTAATTTAATGGAAAAGGGATAAAGTTTAATTATCCCTTTTCTATTTTTTATTATTCCGACAAACCCATTCTATCCAAAATAAAAGCATAACGGAAAGCTACTTCCTTTAATCTGTCAAATCTACCTGAAGCTCCGCCATGACCTGAATCCATATTTGTTTTTAATAAAACGATATTATTATCCTTTTTTAATGCTCTGATTTTTGCTACCCATTTTGCTGGTTCGTGATAACTCACTTGTGAATCATTAATACCGCCTGTTGCTAAAATATTTGGATAATTAACAGCTTTTAAATTATCATATGGTGAATAGGACAAAATGTAATCGTAAGCTAACTTTTCATTGGGGTTTCCCCATTGTTCATACTCTTGAGTTGTTAATGGCAATGAAGAATCGAGCATTGTATTTATTACATCAACAAAAGGAACATCAGCAACAACAACTTTAAATAAATCTGGTCTTAAGTTTGTAACTGCTCCCATTAATAAACCTCCTGCACTGCCTCCATTAATTGCTAAAAAATCAGACGAAGTATATTTTAACTTTACTAATTCCTCTGCACATGATACAAAATCGGTAAAAGTATTTTTCTTATTCATTAATTTACCGTCGTCATACCACTTCTCTCCCATTTCACTTCCACCCCTTATTTGAGCAATTGCAAAAATAAATCCTCTGTTGATTAAACTATAAACGTTTGCATTAAAATTTGCTTCAGTGGAATATCCATATGATCCATAAGAATATAATAGAGTAGGATTTTTTCCATTCAATTCTAATCCTTTTTTATAAACTATGGCCATCGGTACTTTTACTCCATCAGATGCCGTAGCAAATAATCTTTTTACTTCATAATCATCTGCTTTAAAACCGCTTGGTATTTCTTGTTCTTTTAGCTTTTTACTTTTATTTTCGACCATGTCATAATCAAAAACTGAATTTGGCCTGTTGAGTGAACTATAAGAATATCTTAGTTTTGTAGAATTATATCCTGGTGTGTTGCTTTTATAAACGGTATAAACCGGCTCTGGAAATTTAATTGATGAGATTTTTTTATTGGCAAGATCCATTATACGAATTTGACTCAGACCTCCATTTCTAACTGACATGGTTAAATATTTTTCAAAAACATCAATTTCTTCAATTTTCGTTTCAGGGTCATAAGGAATAACATCTTTCCAACTTTTTTTATCTTCATAGCCTTTTAAAGGTGCTTCTAAGATTTTATAATTTTTATTATTATCATCTTTATATAAAATAAAAAATTTTGATTTATGATGCACTACCTCATAAATTACATCTTTTTCGCGTGGGAAAAATATTTTAAATTGTTCATTAGGTTTATCAGCAGAAATAAAACGCACTTCTGAACTTGTAAAACTGCCAGATGAAATAAATATTAATTCATTATTTTTGCTCTTACCCAAGCCCACATTGAATTGATCATCTTTCTCTTCGAATATTAATTCATCTTTTTCTTTTGAGCCTAATACATGCTTATAAACCCGGTAAGGCCTTAAAGCTTCATTAGCAACAACATAAAAAACTGTTTTATTATCATTTGCCCATTCAAATCCATCAACTTTTTCAATGCTTTCAATTATTTCTTTATTTGTTTCCAGATTTTTAAATTTCAATGTAAACTCTGCGTATGAGCCATTGAAATTGCTTGCATAAGCTAAAATTTTATTATCTGAACTAAGGTTGAAACTATTTAAAAGAAAGGTGCTTTTACCTTCTGCCATTTTATTTCCATCAATCAATATTTCTTCATTCGCTTTTAAATCGCCTTTCTTCCGGCATATTATTGCGTATTGTTTTCCTTCTTCTGTTCGATTATAATAAAAATATCCATTTTCAAAAACGGGCACACTTTGGTCAACTTCTTTAATTCTTGCTTTCATTTCGTCAAATAATTTTTTACGAAGCGTTTCTGTATGTTTCATTACAGAATCACAATATGTGTTTTCAGCTTTTAAATATTTGATTACTTCAGGATTTTCTTTTTCTTTCAACCAGAAATAATTGTCGATTCTTTTGTAACCATGTTCTGTAAATTCTTTTGCTTTTACAGCAGCAATTGGTGGTTTGAGGTAATCGCTTTGCATTTTTATTGAATGGGTATGTTCGTTTTTTAATTTTTCTTTACAAGATAAAAGCATTGTTACTTGTAAGACTGCAAAAATAAAAGATAATTTCTTCATAAAATTTATAGGTTAGAAATGTAGATGAAAATATAATAATTTATATCAATATACCGATATTGATTTATTAATATTTTATGTAAAATTAATTTTTAAAATATTTTTTAAAATAAAAAATGAAAATAATTATTGCACCGGATTCATTTAAAGGATCATTAACAGCAAAAGAAGTATGCTATCATATTGAAAAAGGAATTTTAAAAAAAATCCCTGATGCGCAAATATTAAAAATCCCAGTTGCAGATGGAGGCGAAGGCACAATTGACGCCTTGTTGGATTCATTAAATGGTAAATTAAAAAATGTTGATGTACATAATCCAATAGGAAATAAAATACAAGGATATTATGGATTAATTGATGACTCGACAGCAATAATTGAAATGGCGGTTGCTTCAGGTTTACCATTATTAACTGATTTGGAAAGAAATCCACTTCAAACAAATACTTATGGAACCGGAGAATTAATTATGGATGCTTTAAACAGTGGTTGCAATAAAATTATTATTTGTATTGGAGGCAGTGCAACAAACGATGGAGGTGCTGGCATGCTTAAAGCATTGGGTGTTAAATTTTATAATCAGTTAGGATTAATGAATGATATAAATGGAGGGAATCTTAATGAGATTTTATCTTTTTCCTTAAATGATTTTGATAAAAGAATAGAAAAAATAAAAATTATAGTTGCCTGCGATGTAATAAACCCATTATTAGGTATTAACGGAGCCTCTGAAGTTTTTGCCCCTCAAAAAGGAGCCGACAAAAATCAGGTTAAAATTTTAGAAAATAATTTAACTCATTTTGCTGATATAGTTGAAGAGCATTTCAAAAAAGAATTTAGGAATCTCCCTGGTTCAGGAGCCGCTGGAGGATTAGGATTTAGTCTTCTATCATTTTTAAATGCTGAATTGAAAAATGGAATTGATATTGTATTAAATACAATTGATTTCGAACAAAAAATTTCTTCCTTTCAACCTAGTTTAATTATAACTGGGGAAGGAAAAATGGATTATCAAACTGCATTTGGCAAAGCGCCACTTGGTGTAGCGATATTGGCAAAAAAATTCAATATACCTGTTATTGCTTTTTGTGGAAGTCTTGGAAAAAATTATGAACATCTTTTTGAAAATGGTTTTGATGGGATTTTTTCAATAATGAAAAATGGAGTTAGTTTAAAAGATTCTATGGAAAATGCTGGAAAATTTTTAGAAAATGCCGTTAAAAGAGAAATAGAAATTAATTCAAGACAACTCTTTCAGAAATAATACGTTTAAAAGAAAAAATTTACTCAATACTTAATATGCTTAAAAAAATCTTAATTCTTACTTTAATTATTAATATTTATTCTTTTTCTTTTGCGCAAACCAATAATTTGAATTCTCAATTTCAAATTATGAAGGCTCAATCAACCAATTATCAAGAGTTTAAGGTAATTCCTTTAGGTAAGTTAGATGGTTTTTGGAATATAGTACTTGATACTTTAAAACAAAATCATAACCAAATAAGCACTTTACAAAAACAATTAACAGATAAACAAAGTGAAATCGCTTCTTTAAAACTGCAGTTGAGTGAAAAAGAAAATCAATTAAAAAAGAATGATTATGAAAGTTCTAGAGTTTCTGTTTTGGGTATGAAAGTGATGAAAGATGGATATGTGTGGTTTTCTTTTATAGTAATTGGTTTATTGGTTTTCTTATTTTTATTTATTTTTATAAAATACAGAGCAGGAGATCATATTATTACCGAAGCTCGAAAAGATGCATTAGAATCAAAAAACCAGGCCGAAGGTTTAAGACAAAGAATACTCGAAGTACAAACGCAATTAGGAAGAGAATTACAAAATGAAAGAAATAAAGCTGAAGATTTATTACAAAAAATTTCAGCACTTAAGAAATAATTTCCTTTATCAATAGCAGTAATATATATATGTTATCGATAATCTAAAAATTAAATATCGTTTTATTGATATCAATAAAACGATATTTAAAATAATAATCCTGCTTCAGGAGATGATTGTTGGGATGAAAATTGTTTTTCAATAGCCTTATAGTAAGCTGCCATTCCAATCATTGCTGCATTATCAGTGCAATATTCAAGTTTTGGAATATATACATTCCAATTTAATTTTTTACCTTCTTCAAGCAAAGTTTTTCGCAATCCTGAATTTGCAGAAACCCCACCTGCAATAGCAATTTCATTTATCCCTGTGTTTAAAGAAGCCTTTTTTAATTTTTTTAAAAGTATTTGTATTAAGGTATATTGAATGGAAGCACATATATCCGACAAATTATTTTCAATAAATAAAGGGTCTTTCTTTGTATTATTTTGCAGAAAATATAAAAAGGCTGTTTTAATTCCGCTAAAAGAAAAATTTAATTCTGGCATTTCTACTATTGGAAATTGATAAGCAAGTGGGTTCCCGATTGCAGCATATTTATCGATTAACGGTCCGCCCGGGTAAGGAAGATTTAAATTTTTTGCTGTTTTATCAAAAGCTTCTCCAACAGCATCATCCAATGTTTGACCAATTATTTCCATTTCTAAATAGTTTTTAACAACAACCAATTGAGTATGACCACCACTTACTGTTAAGCAAATAAAAGGAAAGTTTGGTTTTTTATCTTCAATAAAATGAGCAAGTATATGCGCTTGCATGTGGTTTACTTCTATAATCGGTAAATCTAAAGCGAGTGCAAAACTTTTTGCAAAAGAACTTCCCACCAATAATGCACCCAATAAACCTGGTCCTTTGGTATAAGCAATAGATGTTAATTGATTTTTATTTATTTTAGCATTCTCTAAAGCTTCTCTAACAACAGGGATAATATTTTGTTGATGTGCCCTTGATGCAAGCTCTGGAACAACGCCACCAAATTTTTGATGAATGGTTTGCGTTGCAACAACATTGGAACGAACTTTGCCATCGATAAGCACAGCAGCAGAAGTTTCGTCGCAAGAGGACTCTATGGCAAGAATTATGGATTGAGGAGGTGAAAGAGAATTTATTTTATTCAAAATGTTTTTTTTACAAAGTTATTGAAATCAATTATATTTTTTTTCGTTGAGTAAATTAGTGAATAGGTCAATTTTTTATTTTGTATAATAGTTTTTATAAAAATTCTATATACACCTTTAATTCATGCAATTATTAAAAAAACTTCTTCGTTTTTTATATAAATTTTTAATCAGGTTTATTTACTGGTCATTAATATTATCTCTTGTAATATTTACTTTATTACAGCTTCCATTTGTCCAAACTTATTTAGCAGGGAAAGCCAC
>Ga0123337_10006012_pt1 | contig 11719 bp, 8 predicted proteins | sample frozenSSSSmetaG_FD_89792 | JGI IMG/M metagenome (GOLD analysis project Ga0123337, IMG submission 89792) | Glacier valley bacterial and archeal communities from Borup Fiord, Nunavut, Canada, to study Microbial Dark Matter (Phase II) -... | ecosystem: Environmental > Aquatic > Freshwater > Ice >...
ACGACATCCTCAAGGAGTTCATGGTTCGCAACACCTACATCTATCCGCCGGCGCCGAGCATGCGGATCGTGGGCGACATCATCCAGTACACGACCGAGCGCATGCCGCGCTTCAACTCGATCTCGATCTCGGGCTATCACATCCAGGAAGCCGGCGCGAACCAGGCGCTCGAACTCGCGCTGACCCTCGCCGACGGCCGCGAGTACGTGCGCACGGCGATCGCGCGCGGTCTCGACGTCGATGCCTTCGCGGGCCGGCTCAGCTTCTTCTGGGCGATCGGGATGAACTTCTATCTCGAGATCGCCAAGATGCGTGCGGCACGAGGCCTGTGGCACAAGATCATGCAGGAGTTCGCGCCGAAGGAAGCGAAGAGCTCGATGCTGCGCACGCATTGCCAGACCTCGGGCTGGTCGCTGACGGCGCAGGATCCGTACAACAACGTCGTGCGCACGACGATCGAGGCGATGGCCGCGGTCTTCGGCGGTACGCAGAGCCTGCACACGAACTCGCTCGACGAGGCGATCGCGCTGCCGACCGAATTCAGCGCGCGCATCGCCCGCAACACCCAGCTCGTGATTCAGGAAGAGACGCACATCACCTCGATCGTCGACCCGTGGGCCGGCAGCTACGCGATGGAGTCGCTGACCCAGGAGATGGCCGACGCCGCCTGGAAGATCATCGAGGAGATCGAGGCGATGGGCGGCATGACCAAGGCCGTGCAGAGCGGCTGGGCCAAGCTGAAGATCGAGGCGAGCGCGGCCGAGAAGCAGGCGCGCATCGATTCGGGCGCGGACGTGATCGTCGGCGTCAACAAGTACAAGCTCGACGAGGAAGCGCTGATCGACACGCTCGACATCGACAACCACATGGTGCGCGAGAACCAGGTCGCCCGGCTGCTGTCGGTGCGCGAGAAGCGCGATGGCCCTGCCGTGACGGCCGCGCTCGCCGCTCTCACGGCGTGCGCCGAGAGCGGCGACGGCAACCTGCTCGATCTGTCGATCCAGGCGATGCGACTGCGCGCCACCGTCGGCGAGGTGAGCGACGCGCTCGAGGCGGCGTGGGGACGCCATCGCGCCGACACCCAGAAGGTCTCGGGCGTCTACGCGAAGGCCTACGACGGCGCCGAGGGCTGGGACAAGCTCAAGGCCGAGATCGCCGACTTCGCCGAGGCCGAAGGCCGGCGGCCGCGCGTGATGATCGCCAAGCTCGGCCAGGACGGCCACGATCGCGGTGCGAAAGTCGTCGCGAGCGCGTTCGCCGACCTCGGCTTCGACGTCGACATCGGCCCGCTGTTCCAGACCGCCGAGGAGTGCGCACGCCAGGCCATCGAGAACGACGTCCACGCCATCGGCATCTCGACGCTCGCGGCCGGCCACAAGACGCTGGTGCCGGCGGTGATCGCGGCGCTCGAGGCGCAGGGCGCCAGCGAGATCGTCGTCTTCGTCGGCGGCGTCGTGCCGCGCGGCGACTACGAGTTCCTCTACGACGCCGGCGTCAAGGGCATCTACGGCCCGGGCACGACGATCCCGGCGAGCGCGAAGGACGTGCTCGAGCAGATCCGGCGCTCGCTCGCCGCGCACTGAAGGCCTGGCCGTCGCGATGCTCCCGCCGGCCGACCAGACGCTGCTCGATGCGGTCCTCGCCGGCCCGGGCGAAGCGCAGCGGCGGGCGATGGCCAAGTCGATCACGCTGCTCGAATCGAGCCGCGCAGACCACCGCGAGCGCGCCGATGCCTTTCTCACCGCGTTGCCCGAGCCTTCGTCGCCGGCGTTTCGCATCGGCGTCTCGGGCGTGCCCGGCGTCGGCAAGTCGACCTTCATCGAGACGCTCGGCCTGCAACTCATCGCGGCTGGCCATCGCGTTGCGGTGCTTGCCGTCGACCCGAGCTCGAGCGTCTCGGGCGGCTCGATCCTCGGCGACAAGACGCGCATGGAGCGCCTCTCGGTCGACGCTGGCGCCTTCATCCGACCGAGCCCGAGCGGCGGCACGCTCGGCGGCGTCGCGACGGCGACGCGCGAGGCGATCCGCGTCGTCGAGGCGGCGGGTTTCGATATCGTCGTCGTCGAGACGGTGGGCGTCGGCCAGAGCGAATCGGCGGTCGCCGGCATGACCGACATGTTCGTGCTGCTGCAGTTGCCCAACGCGGGCGACGACCTGCAGGCAATCAAGAAAGGCGTGATGGACCTCGCCGATCTCGTCGTCGTCAACAAGGCAGACATCGATCCGGCTGCGGCGGCGCGCGCCGTCGGGCAGATCGAGTCGGCGCTGCATCTCGTCTCCGGCCGTGGCGACGGCGCCTGGTCACCGCGCGTGCTGGCGACGAGCGCGCTGGCTGCCGCTCAGGTCGCCGTGGTGTGGTCCGTTGTCGAATCGTTCCGTGCCGCGCAGGCGGCCTCGGGCGCAGGCGTCGAGCGGCGTCGCGGCCAAGCGCGCGCGTGGCTCTGGGAACGCATCGACGCCGGTCTGCGCCAGTCGTTCAGCTCGCACCCCGATGTTCGCGCGCAGCTCGCGCCGACGCTCGCGGCGATCGAATCCGGCGCCGTGCCCGTGTCGGTCGCGGCGCGACGTCTTCTCGCCAGCGCGGGAATCGCGCCCGCCCGCGACACCCATTGACCGAAAGAAGGACGCATGCACGACATCATCCAGCAGCTCGAAGCCAAGCGCGCCCGCGCCCGACTCGGTGGCGGCCAGAAGCGCATCGACGCGCAGCACGCCAAGGGCAAGCTCACGGCGCGCGAGCGCATCGATCTGCTTCTCGACGCCGACACGTTTGAAGAGTGGGACATGTTCGTCGAGCATCGCAGCCACGACTTCGGCATGGAGAACAACCGCCCACCGGGCGACGGCGTCGTCACCGGCTACGGGATGATCAATGGCCGCCTCGTGTTCGTCTTCAGCCAGGACTTCACCGTCTTCGGCGGTGCGCTCTCGGAAGCGCACGCCGAGAAGATCTGCAAGGTGATGGACCAGGCGATGAAGGTCGGCGCGCCGGTGATCGGCCTCAACGACTCGGGTGGGGCACGCATCCAGGAAGGCGTCGCGTCGCTGGGCGGCTATGCCGAGGTGTTCCAGAGGAACGTGATCGCCTCGGGCGTCGTGCCGCAGATCAGCATGATCATGGGTCCGTGCGCGGGCGGCGCCGTCTACTCGCCGGCGATGACCGACTTCATCTTCATGGTGAAGGACAGCTCGTACATGTTCGTGACCGGCCCCGAGGTCGTGAAGACGGTGACCCACGAGGAGGTCAGTGCCGAAGACCTCGGTGGCGCGCTTTCGCACACGACGCGCAGCGGCGTCGCCGACCTCGCGTTCGAGAACGACGTCGAGGCGCTCGCCATGCTGCGCCGCTTTTTCGACTACCTGCCGCTCAACAACCGCGAGAAGGCGCCGCGCCTGCCGAGCGACGATCCGGCAGAGCGCATCGACCTGTCGCTCGACACGCTCGTGCCCGACAACGCCAACAAGCCCTATGACATCAAGGAGCTGATCCTGAAGACCGTCGACGACGGCGACTTCTTCGAGCTCCAGCCCGAGCACGCGAAGAACATCGTCATCGGCTTCGGCCGGATGGACGGCGCGGCCGTCGGCATCGTCGCCAACCAGCCGCTGGTGCTTGCCGGTTGCCTCGACATCAAGAGCTCGATCAAGGCAGCGCGCTTCGTGCGCTTCTGCGACGCGTTCAACATCCCGGTCGTCACCTTCGTCGACGTGCCCGGCTTCATGCCCGGCACGGCGCAGGAGTACGGCGGCATCATCAAGCACGGCGCCAAGCTGCTGTTCGCGTATGCCGAATGCACGGTGCCGAAGATCACCGTCATCACGAGGAAGGCCTATGGCGGCGCCTACGACGTGATGAGCTCCAAGCACTTGCGCGGCGACGTCAATTTCGCCTGGCCGAATGCCGAGATCGCGGTGATGGGCGCGAAGGGCGCGGTCGAGATCATCTTTCGCGAGGAGAAGGGCGATCCGGCCAAGCTCGCCGCGCGAGAGGCCGAGTACAAGGCCAAGTTCGCCAATCCCTTCATCGCCAGCGCACGCGGCTACGTCGACGACGTGATCCAGCCGCACGAGACGAGGAAGCGCATCTGTCGCTCGCTCGCCATGCTCGCCGACAAGAAGGTCGAGGACCCGTGGCGCAAACACCGGAACATTCCGCTCTGACGAGCTTCTTCGCGGACCTGCCGTTGCTCGCGACGGCCCGCGACGCCTTCGACGTCGGTCGATACCGGAGCGCGCCCGACGAGTGGCTGCTGGCCGTCACCGACATCGTCGACTCGACCGGGGCGATCGCCAACGGGCAGCACAAGACGGTCAATTTCGTCGCCGCGATGGGCATCACGGCGCTGCGCAACCTGTGCGCGCCGACGCGGATTCCGTTCCTGTTCGGCGGCGACGGTGCTGTGGTGATGGTGCCGCCGGAGTACGCCGAGAAGGCGCGCATCGAGCTGGCGCGCGTGCGCGGCATGGCGACGCGCGATTTCGGGATGACGCTGCGCGCCGGCCTCGTGCCCGTGAAGGAGCTGCGGCGCCTTGGCAGCGATGTGCTGGTCGGCCGGTACGAGCCGACGCCGGGCAACAGCTTCGGCGTGTTCCTCGGCGGCGGCGTCGGACTGCTCGAGGCCTCGATCCGCGGCCGCGGCGACGCCGCACTCGCCGCGCTCGCGAACGTGCCGGCCGAGCTCGACGACGGCGCGCCCGTCGATCTGGAAGGCCTCTCGTGTCGCTGGGACACGCTGCACTCGACGCGCGGCGCGATGCTCACCCTGATCCTGCAAGGCGCCGCCGACATGACCGAAATCTATGCTCGCGTGGTCGCACTGGCCGGCCCCGACGCCGAGACCAGGCCCGTGCGCGAGGACACGCTCAAGGCGCGCTGGCCACCCACGGGATTCATGCTCGAGGCGCGCGCGCGCCGCCGCGGCGGACCACTGCTGCTGTGGGCCGTGCGCGTGCTGCTCGAGACGTTGCTGGCCCGGCTGGTCCTCGGCCGCGGGAAGCCGATCGGCAAGTTCGACCCGCAGCGCTACCGGCGTGAGGTCGTGACGAACACCGACTTCTGCAAGCACGACGAGACGGTCTGCCTCGTCATCGACTGCCCGCTGACTGCGGTCGACGCCATCAAGCGCTATCTCGCTGAAGTCGCACCCGCGCGCGCGATCCGCTACGGCATCCACGTCTCGGACACCGCCCTGATGACCTGCCTCGTGATGGCCCCGGAAGACGGTCTGCACGTCCACTTCGTCGACGGCGGGGCAGGCGGATACACCAGCGCCTCGCGAAGCCTGAGGGGCGCCGCCGGCGCGGCGCGATAGGCGGCTCGCCGACAAGAAGTTCGAGGATCCGTGCCGCAAGCACTCCGACATCCCGCTGTGAGATCGCCGGGCTCGGCTTCGACTCGGCGCGAACGGCCGTTTTTGTTGCGGGCCTGGAACACGGAACGTCCTCGGACGCGAAGTCACTGGCAAAGCGACGTCCGGCCCGACGGCCGGTGCGTGTCGACCGGGACAATCGAGGCTCGCACGAATGAGGGAGACACGATGACATCGAGTTCGAGCCAGAAGGATCCGGCACTCGACGACGCAGCCCCGGTCAAGCTTGCCCTCGAGCAGAACCGGGAGGTCAAGGCCAAGGTCGAGGAGTGCGCCGGCGACATCACCGCGGTCAACGGCGCCGTCGAGGCTAGGATTTCCGAAGGCGCGACGACGCTCTCCGCACCCAAGGCACTGGCCCAGGGAAGGAAGGTCGAGAGCAAGGTCCAGGAAGTCGCGGACGACCTGCAGAAGGTGACCGACACCCTGGCCCAGGGCATCGAGAAACTGAAGCAGCTCGAAAGTGATCTGGCCGAATCGAAAGCCGCACTGTCCGACTCGCAGGCCGCGCCGGCGGCCTCGACGGAAGCGCCGGGTGTGCCGTAGGTGAGTTTGCCCGGGCTCTTCCTCGCGTAGGCGACCAGCTCGGCAAGCGTGTTGAACGGCCCGTCGGGCCGGGCGACGAGGGCGGGCTGCAGGCTGGCGATCTGGGTGATGCCGGCGATGTCCTGCGGCGTGCGGTAGGGCATCGACGGGCGAAGCGACGGATTCACCGCGAGCGACGGGTTCACCATGCCGAAGACCAGGCCGTCGGGCTCGGCCTTGGCCTTGGCGACGTAGTCGACTCCGATGACAGAGAGCGCGCTGCGGACCGGGCCGACCCTTGGGCATACTCTGCGCGGGGAGAGCCGAGGTCACATGCTGAAAAAGATCCTGATCGCCAACCGAGGCGAGATCGCCTGCCGCGTCATCAAGACCGCGCGTCGACTGGGCATCGCGACCGTCGCGGTGTATTCGGAGGCCGACCGCGACGCGCTCCATGTCGAGCTCGCCGACGAGTCGGTCCTGATCGGCCCGGCGCCGAGCCGCGAGTCGTATCTGTCGATGGACAAGATCATCGCGGCCTGCAAGCAGACCGGCGCCGACGGCGTTCATCCGGGCTACGGTTTCCTCTCCGAAAATGCCGCGTTCGCGCGCCGGGTCGAGGAAGAGGGCATCGTCTTCATCGGCCCCAAGCACGGCGCGATCGCGGCGATGGGCGACAAGATCGCGTCGAAGAAGCTCGCGCTGGCGGCGAAGGTCAACACGATTCCCGGCCACAACGAGGCGATCGAGAGCGCGGAACTCGCGGTCGAAATCGCGAAGAAGACCGGCTACCCGGTGATGATCAAGGCGTCGGCCGGCGGCGGCGGCAAGGGCCTGCGCGTCGCCTACGACGACATCCAGGCGTCGGAGGGCTTCCTGTCGTGCCGCAACGAGGCCAGGGCGAGCTTCGGTGACGACCGCGTCTTCATCGAGAAGTTCGTCGAGGAGCCGCGCCACATCGAGATCCAGGTGCTCGGCGATGCGCACGGCCACTGCGTCTATCTCTGGGAGCGCGAGTGCTCGATCCAGCGCAGGCACCAGAAGGTCGTCGAGGAAGCGCCGAGCCCGTTCCTCGACGAGGCGACGCGCCAGGCGATGGGCGAGCAGGCGGTCGCGCTCGCGAAGGCGGTCGACTACCAGTCCGCGGGGACGGTCGAGTTCGTCGTCGGCGCGGACAAAAGCTTCTACTTGCTCGAGATGAACACGCGGCTGCAGGTCGAGCATCCGGTGACCGAGTGCATCACGGGCATCGATCTCGTCGAGCAGATGATCCGCGTCGCTTCGGGCGAGCCGCTCGCGTTCGCGCAGGGCGACATCGCACGCAAGGGCTGGGCGATCGAGTGCCGGATCAATTCCGAGGATCCGCTGCGCGGCTTCCTGCCGAGCACGGGCCGGCTCGTCACGTTTCGTCCGCCGACCACGACGCTCGAGGCCGGCGTTCCCGCGCCTGCGGGCACGCCGGGCGTGCGCGTCGACACCGGCGTCTACGCAGGCGGCGAGATTGGGGTCCACTACGACTCGATGATCTGCAAGCTCGTGGCCTGCGGCGTCGACCGCGCGGCGGCGATCGCGACGATGCGCGACGCGCTCAACGGCTTCGTCATCCGCGGCGTGTCGAGCAACCTCGGCTTCCAGGCGGCGCTGCTCGGCCATCCGCGTTTCGCCTCGGGCAACTTCAACACCGGATTCATCGCCGAGGAATATCCGCAAGGCTTCGGCGCGGTCACGGTGGAGCACGCGGACCGCGACTTCCTGCGCGTGCTGGCGGCCGCGTTCGAGCGCCGGCTGCTCGCGCGTTCCGCGGGCCTCACCGGACAACTGCCCGGACACGAGCTGAGACTGCGCGAACGCTTCGTCGTCGTCGAGGTCGATGCCGTCGGCCACGGCACCGACACGCCGGTACAAGTGCGCGTCGACGGTGCCGAGTACGTCGTCACGCTCGCCGGCCGAACGCGCCGCATCTCGTTCGCGAGCGCGCTCGCCGACATCGCCGTGCACGGTCTTGTCGACGGCCAGCCGTTTCGCGCCCAGATCGAGCGCGCCGGCCTCGTGCTGCGCGTGGTCCACGACGGCGCGCGCATCGAGGTGCGCGTGCTCACGCCGCGCGCCGCCGAGCTGCGCGCGCTGATGCCGTTCAAGCCGCCGCCCGATCTCTCGCGCTTCCTGCTCTCGCCGATGCCGGGCCTGCTCGTCGCCGTCGCGGTGAAGGCCGGGCAAGCGGTGCGCACGGGCGAGCGACTGGCGGTGATCGAGGCGATGAAGATGGAGAACATCGTCACCGCCGCGCACGACGGCGTCGTCGCGCGCGTCGTCGCCAAGCCCGGCGACAGCGTCGCCGTCGACGAGGTGATCCTCGAGTTCGAGACCGCGGCGGTGCCGGCATGAGCACGGGCTCGCCGCGGCCGTTCCGCGTCCTCGGCGTGCAGCAGATCGCGATCGGCGCGCGCAGCAAGGCCGAGCTGCGCACGCTCTGGGTCGACAAGCTCGGCCTCGCGTTGACCGGCAGCTTCCGCTCCGAGCGCGAGAACGTCGACGAGGACATCTGCGCGATCGGCTCGGGCACCGCGACCGTCGAGGTCGACCTGATGGAGCCGATCGATCCCGAGGGCAAGCCCGCCGTCCACGCGACGCCGCTCAACCACGTGGGCCTCTGGATCGACGATCTGCGCGCCGCCGTCGCTTGGCTCGAGGCGAACGGCGTGCGCATGGCGCCGGGCGGCATCCGCGCCGGCGCCGCGGGCCACGACATCTGCTTCATCCATCCGAAGTCGAACGACGCGTTTCCGGTCGCCGGATCGGGTGTGCTGATCGAGCTCGTGCAGGCGCCGGCCGACGTCATCGCGGCGGCGCGACCATGACGATCCACGAGATCCTGAAGATGGGCGACCCGCGCCTGCTGCGCGTCGCGCGGCCGGTGGATCGCTTCGCGACACCCGAGCTGCGCGCGCTCGCGGCCGACATGTTCAAGACCATGCGCGCGGTCAACGGCGCCGGCCTCGCCGCGCCGCAGATCGGCGTCGACCTGCAACTCGTGATCTTCGGTTTCAACCGCAACGACCGCTATCCCGATGCGCCTGCGGTGCCCGAGACAGTGCTTCTCAATCCGGTCATCGAGCCGCTCGGCGATGTCGAGGAAGAAGGCTGGGAAGGGTGCCTCTCGGTGCCCGGCCTGCGCGGCGTGGTGCCGCGCTGGGCGCGCATCCGCTACCGCGGCGTCGATCTCGAAGGCACGACAATCGAGCGCGAGGCCGAAGGCTTCCACGCGCGCGTCGTGCAGCACGAATGCGATCACCTGCTCGGCATCCTCTATCCGATGCGGGTACGTGATTTCAGCCGCTTCGGCTACACGAGCGTGCTCTTTCCGGAACTCGATCCCGAAGCCGACGAGTGAGCGTGCGGTGCACTGCGCCGGGCGTGGAGCGCCCGGTTTCCGCAATGTAAAGGAAAGTGTCGCCGGCGCGACGCGGTCGGCACAAGACGACGCCCGGGCGTTGAATCAAGCAGCGGCCGCGATCCATGAGGCGCGGCCGATCGCCCCCGGAGCACGCACATGACGACATCGAACGAGCGCAGCAGCGCGCAGACATCGACACGATCCTGGTGGGGACGCCTCGACGCGGTCCTCGTGCTCGCCGCCTTCCTCGGCGTGGCCGCGATCCTGCCCGCGAAGGCGCAGACCGCGAGCGGCGGCGACCCGCCGTCGCGCGTCGCGCGCCTGAGCGACGTCAGCGGCCAGGTCTGGATCTACGACGACGAGACAGCCGAGTGGCTCGCGGTCGAGCGCAACCGCCCGCTCACGACCGGCGACCGCATCGCCACCGACAGCGCCGCCCGCGCCGAGATCACGCTCGGCTCGACGACCCTCAGGCTCGACGCCGGCACCGAGATCGAGATCGCGCTGCTCGACGACAGCCGCTACGTCGTCCGCCTCGTCAACGGCAGCGTCGCCGCGCGGTTGCGCAATCCGCAGTCGCTCGCCGAGTTCGAGATCGACACCGACGTCGGCCAGTTCCGGGCCCAGACCGTCGGTCGCTACCGCGTCGATCACCGCGACCAGGCGAGCGATCTCACGGTCTACAACGGCCAGGCCGCCTATGCCGCGAAAAGCACGGCGCTGCCGATCTACACCGGCCAGCACGCGCAGTTCTGGATCGACGCCGCCGGCGTGCCGCAGTACTCGATGGTCGCGCCCGCGCGCGATCCGTTCTCGGCCTGGAACGACGACCGCGACCGAGGCGAGGATCGGGTCGTCGCGACGCAGCGCTTCGTCTCACCCGAGATGACCGGCGCCGAAGATCTCGGCCGCTACGGCCGATGGCAGCAGACGCCCGACGACGGGCCGGTCTGGGTGCCGACCTCGGTGCCGATCGACTGGGCGCCGTACAGCGCGGGCCACTGGGCGTTCGTGCGGCCATGGGGCTGGACCTGGGTCGACGACGCGCCCTGGGGCTTCGCGCCGTTCCACTACGGCCGCTGGGTCTATCGCAGCAACGTCTGGTGCTGGGCGCCGGGCACCTACGTCGTGCGGCCCGTGTACGCGCCGGCGCTGGTCGCCTGGATCGGCGGCCCGCGGGCCGGCCTCTCGCTCTCGACCGGCGGTGGCGGGCCGCCGGTCGGCTGGTTTCCGCTCGCGCCGCGCGAGGTCTACGTGCCGAGCTACCGCGCGAGCCCGCGCTACGTGCGCGAGGTCAACATCACGCACGTGACCAACGTCACCAACATCACGATGATCGTCAACAACCGCAACGGCGAGGCCGACCGGCGCGACTTCGCGAATCGCCGGCTGCCGCACGCAGTGACCTTCGTGCCGTCGGACGTGATCACGCGGCGCGAACCGGTCGGGCCGGCCGCGGCGCGCTTTCGCAATGATCCGCAGATGCGCACGTTCGTTGCCGATGCCCGCCCGGGGTCGGCGCTGAGCGCGCCGCCGATCGCGGCGCCGGTCGTGTCGCTGCGTCCGCAAGCCGGTCGGCAGCCGCCGCGGCCGCCGTTTGAAGGACGCGCGCCGGGCGGCTTCGCCGGTCGTCCGGAGGGAACTCGTGCCGATCCTGGGCGTGCGCCCGCGGTGGCGTCGCCGTCGCCGTCGCCGGCGGGAGCGTCGCCGACCGTGGTCGGAGCGCCGCCCACGGTCGCGCCGCGCAACGATGCGTTCGGACGCGGCGGGCCTCAGCCTGGAGTCGATCGCGGGCGTCCTGGTCGCGAAGGAGCACCTGCGCCGATCGGCGCACCGGTGATTCGCGAGCCATCGTTGGCGCCGCCGGTCACCGCAATCCCGGCACCGATGCGGTCCGCACCGGCTGTCGAAGCGGTCCCGCAGCAGCGTGCCGCGCCCGGCCCCAGCCCCAATGCCCCTCCGAGCGCGAGCCCGATCCCGCGCGGTGTGCCTGCCGGCGACGGTCGTGTCGCGCCCGGACTGCGCGGTGCGCGTGGCGCGGAGGTCGCTGCTCCGGAGATCCGTCCTGCACCGCAGGCCGCAACGCCGTCGCCGTCGGCCGTCGTTCCTGGCGCGACCGAAGGAGCAGGCCGGCGTCCGGAACGGATGGCGCCGCCGCGGCAAGTCGATCCGGCGCGTGCGGCAGAGGCCGCGCGTCCCGCTGTTGCCAATCCGCAGGTCGTGGCACCTGCGGCAGTGGCTCCGCCAGTGGTTGCGCCGCGCGCTCCCGACGCGCGGCCGGCAGAAGCAGTGCGTCCGGCAGAAGCCACGCGGCCGGTGATCAGCGAGCCGCGCATGAACCGCCCCGAGGCACCTCGGCCGGGTCGCGACGATCGTCGCGACGACAAGGTCGAGCGTCCGCGCTAGTCCGCGCTGGCGACGCTCGCCGCGT
>Ga0123337_10006013_pt1 | contig 11718 bp, 8 predicted proteins | sample frozenSSSSmetaG_FD_89792 | JGI IMG/M metagenome (GOLD analysis project Ga0123337, IMG submission 89792) | Glacier valley bacterial and archeal communities from Borup Fiord, Nunavut, Canada, to study Microbial Dark Matter (Phase II) -... | ecosystem: Environmental > Aquatic > Freshwater > Ice >...
GCAGTCCGAGACCAGCCTATACAAACACCACCGTAGACGATACGCGGTACGAGCGTGACACACGGGCTGCGCGCTTCACCAGCGCCAACCTCCAAACCGAGAATACGGCATTTGGTCCTGAAGGACACGATAGGGAAAGGACAGAGACAGGGACTAGAAGGCAGAGACAAGAGACTCACACAAGCGAATGAGGTAAGAGCGGAACAGAGGAGCTCGCATCGCTTGTAGAAATCATTTTAAAACAGTTGTTCTAGATTGTCAAGGGGCAATATGACAATTGGAAGAATTGGATCGGGACGGGTCGGTCAAGCCCGACCCCTACATAATATAAAGCATGTTGTGGGAAGTAGGCGAGCAATGAGGAGCGGCTTGACACTTCTATCTAACTGCACAGCCACAAGTATGCGTCCTCCAGCGACGGGCAAACTGCAACTCCATCAGAAATTGCAGTCGCGCTGATTACGCGCAGTACCGTGTCCTTAGCGTTCTGTTGAACGTGGCTAACTATGTAGCGCGCCAGCCAGTAGGGAATATCCTCAACCCCGCTCCGCACTTCGTAAACATGCTCGGTGGCCTGTTCGATGAAGGTAGAAATCTCACCCGCGAATAGCACTGCGCCAGCTTTGAGGACAACCGCACGCTGCGCGACCTGCTCCACTTCCGCTGGAATGTGTGAACTGAACAGGATGATTGCTTGACCAGCAGCAGCGCGCATCATGCGGATGACCCGCTCTCGCTCGTATACGTCCAGTCCGCGCAGGCATTCATCCAACAGGATCAGGCGCGGTTGGCCGATGAACGCCTGCGCGATGCCGACCATCCGCACTTGCCCATCTGACAGCCGCGAGATTGGCGTGTTGGCGAGGGCGCTCAGGCCAAATGTCTCCAGCAGCGCAATGACTGGATCGTGTTGGTATATTCCCTTTAGCCGTGCCAGATATTGAAGCACTTTGAGCGGCGTTAGTGTACCGGGAAGTTCGAGTGTTTGCGGCAGATACCCCAACTGCTGCCGGAGTGGGCGCAGGTCGGCAGCATAGCGCAGTCCATCGAAACTGAGCCAGCCACTGTCCGGTGGCGTAGCTGTCGCCAAGACGCGCAGCAGCGTCGATTTACCGCTGCCATTCGCACCCAAGAGCGCCGTAATCCCATCCTCTGTGCTGATGTTCAAGTCAATGTCACAGAGGGCAGATCGCTCGGCATACGTCTTGTTCAGGCCGCGTACAACCAGCATCACGGCTCACCTATTTGGGATTGCGCGAACATCCGCTGCGCCTCTGCAAACATCAACAGACCCATCAGCACACTCACTCCCGAACCGATGAGCATTCCATTCGAGCCATTGGCCTGCCGCCACCACCAACGCACACCTGCCGTCAGATCGAACGGGATCATATTTGGCTGTAGTACCTGTTGACTACCGAGGAACAGGAACAAAAACCAACACGCAATGGGGATGGCAACACCCGCGATGTTACCCCAGCGCACTACGCTGTACAACGCCAGCGCCGTCAGTGCCAGCATTGGACCAATCCACACCAGTAGTACCCGCCACAGCACGATGTCAGGCGTTCGTGCTGCAATCAGCAGGAGCAATCCAAGCGTGATTAGACCGTCACAGCACAGTACGGGCAGCAGCCGAGCGTACAGCAATTCAAGGGGACGAATTGGGCTAATCCGCTCCAGTTCGCGCAATCCTTCGGTCGATGGACGAAATACGTAGGCGACACCTGCTGCACCCAGGAGCGGTGCAAGGTATGTCAACAGGATCGGCAGCGTGTCGGCATTCCCGAACCATCCGACTCCAAGACCAATCATGAAAACAATAGCGCTGGCTATCCAGAATGACGGCTCGATGATGATCAGTTGGCCGCGCATTACCATTAGCCAATGCTGCACGCTAAACACGGAATGTTGGCGACCCGGTTGGCGTGCTTCGACCAGCGGTCTCAATTGAGCAATCAGCGCTTGACGGTCAGGAGCAGGCGGTACGGTGTACGTCTGCAAGGACTCTTTCAAGTCGGCCCACTCCAACAGCGTTTCTAGCTCTGAACCCGGCTGCGCAGGTGGTTTGTCTGTCATATGGTCATCACTCCAACCCCGGCCAACAATCCTTTTAAGCGCTTGAGTGCATACGACAGCCGACTTTTGACCGTCCCCGACGGGATACCCCCAACCGCCGCAATTTCATCGACAGTCAGATCATGGTAAAACCGTAGGACAAGCGCTTCGCGGTGTTCCGGGGTCAACTGTGCCAGCGCCTTGATTACTTCGTCTCTATCCGCATTGGCGGTAAGATTATCTTCCACACTATGAACAACTTGCGTAGCTGGTTCAGCATCAAAACTGCCATCGTCCACGCTCCCGACTTCGCGCCGATGCACTGCCGAGCGCAGGTGATCGCGCGCCAAATTGCCCGCGATGGTATACACCCATGCACGGAACTGGTCAGGCGCGCGCCCTTGATAGACGATCATGCGTGTAAAGGTCTCCTGCAACAGGTCTTCGGCAATCGGATACTGTCCGGTCATACGGTACAGAAAGCCGAAGAGCGGCTTATGATAGCGCTCCACGAGCGTTTCAAATGCGCCCGTGTCGCCGTTCAAGACCCGCTGATACAGCACTTCATCGTTATTCAACCGTCGTGCGACCTCGCCGTATCACGCTGACCAGCGCGTTCAGCGCCATGCACAACACACCAAGACCGAGCAGCAATCCCCGATTCAGATCATACGATACACTGGGCAGCGGAAAGCTCTTATCGAATAAGAAGAGCGTCTGTGTAACCCTGCCGCGCTGTTGATACTCGAAGAACCAGTAGCCGACCAGCAGCGCCGCTGTGATCCATGTTGACCCCGTGAGGTTGCTCACCAACAGCACTAAAGCAGTTAGAAAGATTGCAGGGGGTAGCGCAGGGAGAACCACTGACGCGAAATCCGACAGATTGAATAGAATGACGAAACTCAGCAGCCCGATCAGCACAGTCAGCACGAGCAAGCACAGCGCGCCCGCCGTGCGCAGCAGCGGAATACGCAAACTTGCTTCCGGGTAGCTGCCTCGCAACTCGGCAAAGTGTTCTTCGCGTTCGATGTTCATCAAATGCGCTGCCGACAATCCAGCCGCCAGCGGCAGCGCCATCTCGAACACACGACCGAGGATAGGCAGCGGCGGTATCTCTCCCGGACGGTACACCGCGAGCAGCATACCGAAGGCCGGGATGAGCAGCGTCGGCACGAGCGCCATGACTCCAAAGACGACGCGCGCCTCGTAGTAGACCAGCGATTTGGGAGAAACATCAAGGGACATTAGATGCCTCACGCAGCCACACGCCGACTTTTTCCGAGGGCTGCGCGACCAGTTCTGGCTGTCGCTGCCGAACCTGACGCAAAGTGCGAATGATCGCTGCATCGCCACCTACGGCGTAGATTTCGGCCAGACTTTGCAGCGTTAGCGCCTTGTACGTCAGCGCCGGATTTGCCAATGGCGGATTAGCAGCAATGCGGGCTTCATCAAGAGTTTTCAGGCCGACAATTGCCTGACTCATTGAAGCCGAGTCGCCATTTGCCTGCATATATACCGCGATGAAATTCGCGATCCCTTCCATGACGCCGGAGTTCGCGCCATAGCCGAGTATAATCCCGTTCCCGCCGGGTGCTTCCGTGACCGCAGACTCAGACGATTTCGGGAATAACGGTTCAAGCAAATCGCTGATGAAATAGGCACGCTGGTTGGCGTCACCAAAATCAATATATGATGCCCATTGGCGATTCGTTCGGACAATCATCCAGCCGTCGATCAGGGTATTGGAAAAGGGGAGCGGAGCGCGTTCCATGCCGAAGACGATCAGCCCCTTGATCGGCACATCCGGGATGAGGCGCTGGATATACGCCAATGCGGAGGTGTAGTATTTCTCAACAAAAGCGGTGAGTTCGGGCTGGTCGAATTGGGCTGTGTAGAGGATCGCGTTTCCAACAGACGCTTTGACCATGCGCGGTGAGCCGACCAAACTCACCCACTGCGCCGACTGCGCGGCGAAAGTTTGCTCCCCGGTCGCGGGCAAATTCGAGGCGAACGTCATGCCCGGCGCGCCAATCACCTTCATAGTAATCTGAGCCGGACTGCCTATCACGCGCGTCGACCCGTACATTTCGTTTGGAATGACCCATCCCGCGACCGGATACCAGCAGCTAATGTACGGCAGCCGCACACCTTCCGTATTTGAAAAGGTGTTGGCGGAAGGGATGCCACCAAACAGATCGAGCAGCCACAGCGACCCTGAATATGTGAGTTTGATCGTCTGCGTCTCACCCGGTGCAAGTGGCTGGTCGGGCGTCAGCGTCACAAAGTCGCTATCACGGGTATAGCGTTCGCTCGACTCGGTGATGGTCAGATCGTGGTGCAGCGTCAGGCGCGGGTTAGCAAGTGGGGTCTCGCCGCGATTGGTGACTACGAACTCGACTGTGAAGCGCGGTGTCGAAACATTGGTCAAATCAACGGTCAGATCGTAGCGGTTAATGGCTTCGGGCGTTGGTGCGTTGATGACAAAATCGGTCTCGTGACGTTTGGCTATTGCGCGCGCGTAATCTTCTTGCGCTCGCGCGGTGAAGACATTCGCACTATAACCGCCAAGCGCGAGCAGCGCGATCACGAGTGCCGCCGCACCGATTGCGACAACCTGCCTCGAAACGCGATGCAGCCGCCGCGCTTGTAACCGCGACAATACAGCCATGAGCAGCACGCCCAGTAATGCCGCATAGAACAGGTGAAACCAGAATGGTTGCAATCCCTGCGGCATTGTGCCAAATACTTCGGTGTAATTGAGCGGACTGCCGTTCCCGGCCAGGTTGAATATGCCGACAAAGGGAACACGCGACATCTGAAAAAACGTCGGGATGATGATCAGCCCTACCCATACCCCTGCTATGACAAGGAACAACCAGCGGCGTGATCCCAATAAACTAGCCAGCAGCCAAGCTAACGCGGTTGCGAACGCGAAAATGATGGATAGTTTGAAAATGAAGGGAATAATCCCACTGGCGAACGAAGCAAACGGACCGCGTAGAGATGCGATGATGGCGGGTTCAATGGCGAACGCAAGTACCGCCACCAGACAGGCCGACCACCTCCCCACCCATATATCGAAGCCGGTGGGTAACGTATCCTCGATGGCAGCAAAACGAATGTTGCTGCTGCGCGTGAACGTATTCGCAGCCAGAAACAGCGCAACGCCGCTAATCAGCGTCCGCACAACGAACAGCAAACCAGTCTCGAAAGCCCATTGAGCGGTCCCGCCGCTGCGCCCCACTACGCTGCTGAACAGCACCAGCGCCCAGAGCAGGTGTAGCAGCGCATACGACCAGTGCAGGCAGATCAAGCGTAGTTCGAGCCGGAACGCCGCGCCGTAGCGCGCAGGTGGATTGTTCTGGTTACGCATAAATTGCCACCTTGTCTGCGCCCTTCGCGCCCAAGACGGCCATATACCCATCTTCCAGACCGGGTTCAAGCGGTATACCCTGACCGGATGGGTTCTCATCGGTGAGCATACGCACCTGTACCGTTTTGCCCGCTGTCCGCGTGGAGATGACACGAAATTGCTGCTCGATATGCTCCCATTCCGTAGCCGGAACTTCCAAGTGCCAGACCTTGCCGCGCGCCTGATCGATCAGGCCATCCGGTGTACCGCTGAAGACGAGCCGCCCACGATTGAGGACGGCCACCCCGACGCAGCTTGCCTCGATGTCCGCGACGATATGGGTGGACAGGATGACTGTGCGCTGCCCTGAAATCCGTGCGAGCAGGTTACGGAAACGGATTCGCTCTTCGGGGTCGAGTCCGGCGGTGGGTTCATCGACAATCAGCAGCGACGGATTGCCGAGCAATGCCTGTGCAATGCCGAGGCGCTGCTTCATTCCACCGGAGTAACTGCCCACTCTGCGCCGGGCGTCGCGCGTGAGATTGACTTCCTCAAGCACGGTTTCGATTTGCCGTTTGCGCTCGGCACGCGGGATGTTCTTCATTGTGCCGATGTAATCCAGCATCTCGACCGCGTTCAGCCTGCGGAAAAACCCGAAGTCCTGCGGCATGTAGCCGAGCCGTTGGCGCACCTCGGCGGGTTGGTGCATCACGTCGAAGCTATCCACCTTTACCTGACCAGAAGTGAGCGGTTGCAAGGTCGCCAGAATCCGCATCAGCGTACTCTTGCCAGCGCCATTCGCGCCAAGCAAGCCAAACATCCCGCTGCCGATGTGCAGCGACACTGCATCAAGCGCGCGGAACTTGCCGTAATCTTTCGTGAGATTGGTGATCTGAATATCCATGCTGCCTCGTTGAAAAGTGTGCTACTTCTATGAGGCAGGACGCGATCACGAACCAAAACGTTCAAAACTCGGTATAAGCTGTGCTTACCGCTTTCTCTTGATTGTGCGGCGTGCGTAGAGCCGCAAAATAGCAGGAGGTTGAAAGCCCGGCCATTAGCGACCGGGCAATGATCCGATCTGCATTGGAAGGGACCCGATCGTTACAGCGCGGCGGCTTTAGCCAGCCCCGCGTAGCACAAGCACGGCCATATTCGCGTGATTAGAGCTTGCTGCCCATCAACTGGATCAGGTCCGCGCAGCGCATGGAGTAGCCCCATTCGTTGTCGTACCAGCTCTTCACGTTCAGGAAGTTGCCATCCATGACTTCGGTGAACTCCGCATCGACGATGCTGCTGTGCGGGTTGCCCTTGAGGTCCATCGAGACGAGCGGCTCATCGCTGACGTACAGAATGTCCTTCATGCGGCCCGCCTGAGCCTGCCGGAACGCGGCCAATACGCCTTCGGTCGTCGTGTTCTTTTCCAGCTCGACGAAAAAATCCACGAGTGAGACAGTCGGCGTCGGGACACGCAACGCGGACCCGCTGAACTTGCCTTCCAGTTCCGGGATAACCAGCGCGACGGCCTGCGCTGCGCCGGTGCTGGTCGGAATGATATTTACGGCGGCGGCACGCGCGCGACGCAGGTCCTTGTGCGGCAGATCAAGAATGCGCTGATCGTTGGTGTAGCTGTGGATCGTGGTCATCATGCCGCGCTTGATGCCGAAGCTATCGAAGACGACTTTCGCGACGGGCGCGAGGCAGTTGGTCGTGCAGCTTGCGTTGGAGACGATGTGGTGCTGCGTCGTGTCGTACTTCTCTTCATTTACACCCAGGCAAATCGTCATGTCCGGCTTCTTGGCCGGGGCGCTGATGATGACCTTCTTCGCGCCGCCCGTGATGTGCGCCGCCGCCTTGTCGCGGTCGGTAAAAATGCCCGTCGATTCGAGGACAATATCGCAGCCCAGATCACCCCAGGGAATCTTGGCCGGGTCTTTTTCCGCGAGCGCCTTCACCACGTCGCCATTGATGACCATGCTGCCGTCTCTCAATTCGACGGTCCCGTTGAATGCGCCATAGTTGCTATCGTGGCGGAAGAGATGCGCCATCGTTTCGAGGTCGCCGAGATCGTTGAACGCGATCACGTCCACGACGCCCGTATATTTTTCTTTCAATGCGCGCGTGACCTGACGGCCAATGCGTCCGAAGCCATTGATACCCACGCGAATAGCCATGTGGTTTTTGCTCCCTTAGCTGGAAATTGAACGTGTAGAGTGTAGCGCGGCGGCGGGGCTTCTCAAAATCGCCTAGCCCTAAAGCCTGGATACATCAAGCGCGCGATACCCGCCAACGCACACACGCCGCAGACCGCCACGCACATGAGCAGCGTAACCACCAATCCGGCGCGGTACAGGTCCGGCTCGTAGCTGAAATATAAATCGTGTTCGCCTGCTGGAATGAGGACCGCCAGCAGTGCCACATTCGAGCGCAAAATTGGGACGGACCTACCGTCCAGTCTCGCTTTCCAATCCGGTGTGTTCACCTGCGAAATATCCAGCAGACCAGGCGCAGCAGTCCTGACGTAAATCCTGAATGCTTCCGGCGCGTAGTTCGTCACCGTAACCTGTGGCGCTTCATCCGGTTCAATCAGCGGGACCGGGAGCGCTTCCGGCAGGATCGCGGTGCGGCGCACGTCGATGTCCTTGCTCGCGAGCGCGTTCACTGCCGCGCCGTCGTCCGGCTCGATCCATGTCTGGTAGACCATGCGCGCGAAGGGGCGTGGGTCTGTGAGCCTGTGCAGGTTGATCGCGCCGAGCGGGTCCGTACCTGTGCCTACAATTTCGCCTGGGATCGACAGTTCGCGATCCGGCGAAAAGACGTAGCGCACAGCCAGCACTTCCCATAATCGTTCAATCCGCATCGCGAATAGCTTTTCATAGCGGTCCAGCCGCAAGGGACTGATCCCGCGAATATCCAGCACGCCCCACAACGCAGCATTATTATCGAACACGCCGCGCGCTCCATCGACGCGGAATATGCCGCGCGTATCGGCCTTCACCTGCGTCACCAGCGGCGGAGTCGAGCCAGTGGCAAGCGCGGGACCCGGCGTGTAGTTCTCGATACTGTGGCCGACCGTAAACAGGTCGAGCGCGACGAGGCACAACAACGCCGCGCGCTGCCAGTTCGCGCGTACCGGGTCGCGGCTCGTCCAAACCAGCCATGCCAGCGTCAGCGCCCCGATCATCACACTGAATGTCACTGTGCGCAGCCGCGTCTCGACCGTGCCGCCGATTTGCCAGACGAGGAACAGCGCGGCAGCGAAAACGAACATGAAGGCGAGCGCCGCACCAATCCATCGTAGAAAGCGTTTTGGCAGCGCTCGATCCGTGAACAGGCTGGCGGTCCCCATGGCGATCAGAACCGACGCCGCGACCGTCACCGGGAACGCTGCGCGCTCCTGTTCGCGAAACAGATTGAAGCCGGGGACGAGGTTATAAGTTACATCATAGATCGCAGTGTTGCGCCCGAAGCTGAGGCCGAGCGCGACAAGTGCCACCGCTCCCCAAAAGATCGCGCCCGCGCCGCGCCGGACCAGCGCAAGCGCAGCCAATACCAATCCCGGCAGCCCGATATATAGCGGCGACCAGAGTGTGAGCCAGCCGGGGAACAGGAACTGCACCACGTCGTAGGGCGGGAAGCCGTTGCCCTGCGAGTCGAATGTAAAATTGCCGCGCCGCGCCGATGCCGCGTAATATTGCAGCGCGGGCAGAAGCTGCACCGCCGCCAGCCCGCCGCCGACCACCCCAAAAACCGCCGCGCCAATGAGCCACACGCGCCAGCTTCGCCGCGCCGAATGCGTCAGATGTGCGGCATAGAGCAGCGTCAAAATGATGCACCAGTGCGCGAACTGCGGTGAACCACCATGCAGCGACAGCCCCAACACGACCCCGCTCAGGACGAACCCGCTCCATTCGATGCGCGCTGGCTCAAGATTGAATTTACCGGGCTTCGTGCAAATCGCGAGATGTACGCCGTAAAGCATCAGCGGCAGCCAGATGAGCGACTCCAATACGGCGAGTTGGAGGAGCGGATACCCGGTCATGAACCCGCCATAGGCGAAGACGAGCGCCCCGATCAATGCCCCGAAATGCCCGGCGTCGCGCTCTATGGTGCGTCGCAGGAAGGCATACATCAGCAGTGAGGCGAGCAGGATATGCAGCATCGCTTCCCATTGCAGGGCATTGTAAATGACACCCGGCGTGGTCGGCTTCGCGAGCGCGAGGATCATCACGCGCGGCGGGTAGAACACCCCGGATTGTGTATCCGCGAGGAAGGGATGCCCTGCATTGTTGTACGGATTCCAGAGCGCCACCTCACCCGCCGCCTGTCGCTCCGCCTGATAGCCCGCCCACGCGACGAACTGGCCGCTGAAATCTCCCTCTTTGAGGTGCAGTGCGTTGGCCGCGTTCGGCGTCATCAAGCGCCAGAAGAACATGACCCACAGCGCGATCAGGATCGCAACACGCGCTGCTTCGTTGCGCCGGACTTGGGTCACGGCCTGGCCTCGATGCGGACGTTGGTCAAAAGCAGCGTGTCAGTGGCTTGCGCGCCGTCGGGCTGGACGATGGGCAGACGCTTGATCCCGTTTTCAACGAAGCGATACGCGCCGATCTGAAGTTGCCAGTTGCCGGGCGGCGCGTCGTCGCGGATTTTGAAGGTGTGCTTATCGGTGATGATCTCCCCCGGCTGCCACTGCGAGGTCGGCTTGCTCATTCCATCGGAGCCGCCATACACTTCGGACGTTCCATATTTTAGGATTTGGACGAACGCGCTGTAATCAGTCGTCAGTTTCGCGTTTGCGCGCCAGTAGAGCGTAACGGTCACTTCCTGCCCCGATGCGATACTCAAGGCAGAAACGTCGTAGCCGACCAGTTCAAGTTGATCGGCAAAATTTACGGAAGTTGGATTCCGCGTTGAAGAAAACAACCAGCTCTCGCCTTGAGGCAATCCTACGGTTCCGATATAAACTGCGTCGTCCTGAATGTCAACGGCTGCTCCAGCCGCAGATGAAGCTGTCATCCGGTGGCCTGTTGCGCTGTCGTAAAAACCGAGATAGATACGCAGCATATTCGGTGCATAAGCATTGTCTGGTATTTGAATCGAAAAGCGGTTGCGCCAGCGCGTCGGTCCAAGCTGCATAATTCTGGTGGACCACAATCCTTGACGAACCAGCACATCACGCTGCGCGACGATCACACCTTGCAGGTTAATCAGGTGAACAAAAACGCTCCATTCTGTGGGCGACGGCGTCCATCTATCGGTATCGAACGCCACGTCGAAGGTCAGATAATCGCCTCGAAGAACGATTTGCGGAATATTGCAGCATTGGCCTAATCGCAGAACATTCCCCGGCTGCGTATCGTCCCTGAAACTCGCCTGCTGCACCATCGCGAAGCCATCCCCGGCAGGCAGCCCGACCAGAAAATCCGGGTCGGTATACGTGCGGTGGATGAGGATCGGCGCGCACGCCGCAACCGCGATGAACCACGCGGCGGCAATTGCAAGTACGCGGCTTCGCGCAGGCCAGAGGGTATATAACCCGAACGCCATCCACGCACTAATCGGCGCAATCGCCGCGAACATCAAGCGACCCTGACTCGCCCAGGTTGATTGGGTCCAGCGGATGAGCGAGAGGAACAGCACGGCGATCCATAGTGCGGTAAACGCGCGGGCGAGGAGTAAGTATACATTGCGCGGGGTTGAAGGGGCGCGGGGCTGAAGCCGCCGCGCTGCTACGGCCCGGTTTACGGTTTGTCCCATATTGCCATACGGAGGGTCTGGTGCTTCGTCAGGGTTGCTCCGTAATAGCGCGGTGGCTTTAGCCCCGCGCCGGAACACAACAGCCGCTATCAACCCCGCCACACTCGCCGCCGCAATCCCGTTGAATACCGTATACACCCACTCCGGGAGCGGCACGTTCACACCGCCGAAGAAGCCCCAATAGCTCATCAGGAAGGTATGCCGCTCGCTCCAAAGCTGCGGCAGATTGGCCGGAAGTTGCCGCTCTCCAACGATTTTCAGGAAAATATTCAGCCCGGTCGGATCGCCATAAATGATCTGGTTGCGGATATACCACCATGCGCCGATCAGCACCGTCAGACTGCCAGTAATCACAGCGCCGACCACGAACACGCGAATGCTGCGCACGCGGTGCGCAACCAGCGCCAACGCGACCGCGACCAGCGGCAGCATGAACCCGATATTGAACTTGGCGAGCATCCCGCACCCGGCAACAACCCCAATTCCGACGAGCTGCCGGTGCGTTGGCGCGGTCTGCTGCTTCACCAGCCGAACGATTTGCCAGAGCA
>Ga0123337_10006014_pt1 | contig 11717 bp, 8 predicted proteins | sample frozenSSSSmetaG_FD_89792 | JGI IMG/M metagenome (GOLD analysis project Ga0123337, IMG submission 89792) | Glacier valley bacterial and archeal communities from Borup Fiord, Nunavut, Canada, to study Microbial Dark Matter (Phase II) -... | ecosystem: Environmental > Aquatic > Freshwater > Ice >...
GGAGGGAAGGTAAGTCCGAAGGTTGGAAGGCGAAAGTCGTCCGTATCTAAGGCGCTTCCCGTTGAAATTGGAAGCCCCACCTTCAGCGCCCGAAGCGCGTAGCGCGTAGGAAGCAAGGTGGGGGTAGTTCACTAATTAACCTAGTACACTATGACAGAGGTTTGCCTAACTTTAACAAACCCCAAGTCTCGTTAATTGAAATCGTAGCTGGATTTCTGCCGTGCTGTGCTAGTATATAAAACTCTCTATACCAGACTAAGCATTGCCAAACACTTACTATCTTGCAACTAATGATTGGCTAAATATCACCCTCAGGCTAGGCTTTGCATTGGTTATTGGAGCAATTATCGGCTTAGAACGCCAAATTAGGCACAAACCAGCGGGTTTAAGAACTCATATACTCGTGAGTTTAGGTTCAGCGATTTTTACTCTGATAATTATCCAAACGGGTGGGTCACAGTCCAGTCATGATGCACTTAGCCGCGTGATTCAGGGAATTGCAGCCGGTGTGGGATTTCTTGGTGCTGGAGAAATTGTACGCCAATCTTCTCAGCAATCACAGCAACTTGAAATTCACGGACTGACATCAGCAGCAGCTATTTGGGTTTCGGCTGCTTTGGGAATTGCTGCCGGCTGTGGTTTGTGGCAGTTGGGATTAATTGGCGTTCTGCTGACTTTTCTGGTTCTCAACGTTTTTAGAAGGTTAGAAAAACGTGATTAGTCACGACTTCGGCGATGAGAGAACTAAAACGAAGCGAGAAACGTTCAAATCGCTGCTGCAAAACCTGTTAAGCGATATTGCTACATCTGTGGTTGCTTCGTTTTGTCGCGTTGTGCATCTCGAATGATAGTGATTCCACCCCAAACCACAAGACTTGCGATTCCAAATCCAACAATTAAATCGGGAAACCGAGAATTGAATAGAGTGACTAGCAAACCTGCGACAATCACACTAAAATTTGCAATCACATCATTCTGCGTAAATATCCAACTTGCCCGCATATGTACCTCACCCTTACGATGCTTTGAGAGAAGGTACAAACCATAACTGTTAGCAATCAGCGCCAAGAGAGCAATTGCCATCATCCAGCCTGATTCCGGTGAACTCCCCCAAATAAAACCTCGAATCACATTGACGACAACCATGACGGCTAACGTGATTTGAAAAATACCACTTAGAGTCGCTGCACGATTTTTGTAATGCGCCGATTTGCCAACTGCATAAAGCGACATTGTGTAAACCGAAGCATCTGCAAACATATCTAATGAGTCTGCAACTAGGGCAGTTGAACGCGCTAAAACTCCTGCCACAATTCCGACGACAAACATTGTGCCGTTGATAAGTAACAGAATTCGCAGCGTTTTACGCTCCGCAGCGTTCTTCGCTTCCATGTGACATCCACAGTCTGACATTGTGCCTCCTGATTAGCTTGTTGTTATTCGTTCTTTGAGCAGTTGTAGCGGGTACATTCATAAACTCCTTTTGCTACATCAGCCAGTAACTCTTCGACCATTTCCAAAATCTCAGCAACTCGTGGATCAGCGAGTTGATAGCTCGTGTACCGTCCTTGCTGTACGGTGTTTACCAGACCACAATCACGGAGACAGCCCAAATGGTTTGAGGTGTTAGATTGCGATAGCCCGGTTGCTTCAACAATTTCACTCACGGTCATTGGACGCGATCGCAGCCCGTCCAAAATCGCCAATCGTGACGAATCAGAAAACCCACGAAAGAGTTTTGCTTTCAAGCGAGTGGACTGGGATTGAGCAGAGAGAATCATATGCTTAGTTTCAATACAAAGCTCTTTTATATCATCATATCAGCAAATAATGATATCTAAACATCTGAAAGCTTATTTATACCCTTACGTGAGCAGCGTCAGACAAACTTCAAGCTACCGCCACACCAAGAACCAGGAACGGCATAAGCTGTAGTTATGCCAAGAGCGCTTTTTTACCGGTCTATTCGCTTTTGAAACATCCTCTCAGCAAAGGCTGTCTTTTGTACCATATTATGCCCGTGAAAACTTTTTGCGTAGCCGTCCCAATGGCAACTCTATAAACTTGTGAATCATAAAGGCTAATCCAAAAGAAATTAATAGAGAAATTCCGGCTTGGAGAACTTTATCTAATTGGGGTAAATGCTTCCAAACAGCGAAAAGAACAGTGTAATGGACAAGGTACAAAGAGTAAGATAGCGCACCAAGAAAACGCATCCACTTTAAATTTAGCACTGCGAATAATCCCCAACTGGGAAAGCGAATAGCGGTAATAAAGACTGGGTATAAGGCAATTCCCTGTATGGTATAACGAATGGTTTGTCGAAACTCAGGTGAGCGAGATAGGCATGAAAAAAGAATCAAGATTATTCCGGCAGGCAGAAAGAAATACTTCCAGAGTTTATTAGAGTAATGTTGTTGTGTATCCAGCATTGGATTATTATTGACTGCCAATGCACAACCAAAGAGAATACTATCTATCCGGGTATCTGTTGAACAAAATATACGTAGTTCAGGTACTTCAAAACCATAAACTAGAATACACCGCCAAACTAAGACAGCTAAACATAATCCCCAAAAAATTAGCATTTGTCTGCGTGAACTCACGCGCAGTTTACGTAGAGCTAGATAAAGCAGTGGAAAAAGTAAATAGAAGTGTTCTTCAACAGCGAGAGACCAATATACCCAACTACCGGCGACAAATCCATCGCCAAAAAAAATTCCATAGTAGTTGGTATAGTGCAAAGATTGAGCCAAGAAGGCTGGTAGGAGACTTTTTCCCGGAAGTAATCCTAAGATAGTTAAGCCAGCTCCTAACCCCAAAACTAGATAAAATGACAGCCAAATACGCAGGATTCGTCTTAGATAGAAGAGTTTAAAATTGATAGTCTCATAGCGATCGCACTCTTGTCTGAGAAGAGTTGTAATTAAGTAACCACTGAGAAAGAAAAATACCGTTACGCCAAAACTTCCCGGAAAAGCATTCGCAAGTCCTGTATGGGATAAAAAAACAACTATGAAAGCAAGAATTCTCATTCCATCAAGGGATGGTATATACATCTTTGAGTGTGCATTTACACCCAACGAAGCCTGTGGATTAGTTCCAGGCGAAGATGTTAAGGATTTTTCCACAAATCTTTGCTCCTTGACGGTGCGACAGAATAGTTTGTATTAGATAATACTGCCGAAAAAATTCTATTCTGATGTCAGCAACCTGTCAAGTAAATAATAGTGGTTACAGCCTCCAAACAGGAATTGTTTATATTAGCGCCCAAGCAAATCGAGGAAAAGCAGCAGATTTTCAAGCGCAATTATGATAAATCTCGAATTATTTCTCCTGCTTTCACAAACAAAATTTGGGAGGATTTCAACCACTGAGAATCAAAAGAGCCTAAGTGAGTGGTAGTAATCAGAGTTTGGAAACGGTCTTGAATAGCATCAAGCAATTGATTTTGCCGGGATAAATCGAGTTCGGCAAGAACATCATCAAGTAATAGCAATGGTGACTCTTTGACGACTTCTTCAATTAATTGTAATTCGGCTAATTTTAAGGCTAGAACCAGCGTTCGTTGTTGACCTTGAGAACCGTATTGACGCGCGGGTGTCTGGTTAATAGTTAATTCTATTTCGTCTCGATGGGGACCTACCAGGGTAGTACCTTGGTGCATTTCGGCGATCGCTCGTTGCTGAATTTTGGCTAAAAAAGCTTGCTCAACTTGTTCTGGATGGTTATCCTCTAAAGGAATATTAGGCACATATTTGATTTGGAGAATTTCTGTACTACCACTGATACTGGCGTGCCAAGCGGTAGCAATGGGAGCTAGTCGTTGGATGGCGCGATCGCGTCGTCTAATTACCCTGGTTCCTGTGGTGGCTAACTGTGCATCCCACACAGCGAGTTCTGAGTCTAGAGACGTTGTATGTAACGTCTCTACATGGCGTTTTAAAAAGGCATTGCGCTGGCGTAACACATGGTTATACTGCTGCAAAATATGAGCATAAACTGGTTCGAGTTGAATTAAGAGTGTATCTAACCAGTTGCGGCGACCTTCCGGGCCGCCGCGTACTAATTCTAAATCCAAGCTGGAAAATTGGACTGCATTCAGAACGCCGAGAAAATCCATTTGACGGCGGATAGATTCGCCATTGAGAGCAACACTACGGCGACCATTGCGGCGGAGGGTTAAAGTCAGGTCACTAACGCCTGTTTGTCGCTCAAGGGTAGCATTAATTTGGGCTATGACTTCTCCTTCTTGAACTAAATCGCGATCGCGGGTCATTCGGTGCGATCGCAATGTCGCCAGCAACTCCACCGCCTCCAACAAATTCGACTTTCCCTGAGCGTTATTACCTACCAAAATTGTTTTGGCAGCAGTAAACTCAACCTTTTGGTCTTGATAATTGCGAAATTGTCTCAGGTTTAGAGTTTTCAGGTACATGGTGGGGAATTGGGAGTGGGGAGTGGGGAGTGGGGGATGTAGCTTTAGCTTTCCTACGGAACGCTACGCGAACCCGCAGGGTGGGAGATGAGGGAGAAGAATTAATAACCAATGCCCCATGCCCAATGCCCAATTTACACAGCCTTCTTGCCCATAATCCGCAAAAATATCTTCTCCGCTTCAATCCAGACAAACATTAAGGCACTGAAGCCAATACAAACCCCCAATTCTTGCATATTCAGGTAGTGAGTCCCAAAGAACTCTCGCAGGGGTGGGACGTAAACTAGCATTAGCTGCAAAATCGTGGTGACGACAACAGCTGCTAGTACAAAGATATTTGAGAAGGGATTCATCTCGATGGTTAGTCGGTTGTTGGAACGAATAGCGATCGCATGACCCATTTGGGCAATACACAAGGTAGTAAATACCATTGTTTTCCAAGCGTCGCGATCGCCCTGATAGCCTGGGGCATGGGTATGTTGATAAGCCCACCACATCAAGGCAATGGTGATAATGGCAAATATTATCCCAATCCGAATCATATAAGAACCCAATCCTCTAGCGAAAATACTTTCGCGGGGACTAAAAGGCGGTCGTTGCATCACATCCGGTTCTGGAGGTTCTACAGCTAATGCCAAGGCTGGTAAACCGTCTGTTACCAAGTTCATCCACAAAATTTGTAAGGGAGTCAGGGGAACGCCTCCCAAACCAATTAAGGGTGCAGCAGCAATTGTGAGAACTTCACCAATGTTACTGCCCAAAATGTATTTAATAAAGCGGCGGATATTGGTGTAAACAACTCTGCCTTCCCTGGTGGCGGTGACAATGGTAGCGAAGTTGTCATCAAGTAACACCATATCGCTAGCTTCTTTACTGACATCAGTGCCAGTAATGCCCATTGCAATCCCGATATCGGCTTGTTTGAGGGCTGGAGCATCGTTGACACCATCGCCTGTCATCGCTACAAATCTACCCCGGCGTTGCAGTGCTTGGACAATTCGCAGTTTGTGTTCTGGGGAAACCCTGGCATAGATGCTTACTAGGTCAACGTTTTCCTCTAATTCCTGGTCACTCATCCGTTGCAATTCTTGACCTGTGAGGACGCGATCGCCTTCTTGGGCAATTCCCAAATCAGTAGCGATCGCTCGTGCTGTTAATTGGTGGTCGCCAGTAATCATTACTGGGCGAATACCTGCATTCCGACACTCTTGGACTGCTGCCCTTACCTCTGGGCGTGGTGCATCTAGCATTCCCACCAATCCCAGCCACACTAAGCTTTGCTCCGATGTCTCATCGGAACGGTCTGGTGGGATCTGCGCCAGGGGTTTGTAGGCAAAACCTAGCACCCGTAAACCTTTACTCGCCATTTGGTCATTTTCTGCCAAAATTTTCTGGCGTTGTTGTTCAGTCAAGGGGGTTGAGTGATTGCCCAAATGAATCTGAGTCGAACGCGCCAAGATTAACTCTGGAGAACCTTTGGTAAACATTAAGTAAGGTTCAGATTGTAATAAACTAGCGATCGCTGGGTCAACGCCTCTCGAAGCCGCTTCACCTGTGGCAACTTTCTGCACCTGAAAAATCACGCTCATCCGCTTGCGTTCCGACGAAAAAGGGAACTCCGCAACGCGAGGTAACTTACTGTTCCACTGGTCTTTTTCGATTCCAGCTTTTGCCCCCAGTGTTAACAATGCCCCCTCTGTGGGATCTCCCAAAATCGCCCATTCTCCTTGTTCTTTTTGCAACACCGAATCATTACAAACGGCACAGGCGACTGACAACGCTAAGATTTCTGGAGACTCTTCTAGGGAAATTTTTTGACCATTTAACTGAAAGTCCCCTGTGGGAGCATAACCTTCGCCGGTGACGCGAAAAGTTTTGTTATTCGTGTAAACCGATTGCACCACCATTTTATTTTGAGTCAGGGTGCCGGTTTTATCAGAACAGATGGTTGTCACAGAACCCAATGTTTCCACGGCTGGCAGTTTACGAATCAAGGCATTCTGGCGCACCATTCGCTGAGTTCCCAGTGCCAGGGTAACGGTAATTACGGCTGGTAAACCTTCTGGCACTACAGCAACCGCCATACTCAAGGAGATTTCCAAGAGTTCTTGGATATTTTTAAAACCTCCGTCCTTGATTACACCGCCGATAACGACGATCGCCACGAGAATTAAAGAACCCGTAACTAGGACGTTACCCAGTTGAGTCATCCGTTGCTGTAACGGTGTCGGTTCACTTTCCACCGACTGCAACATAGTGGCAATTTTCCCTAGTTCTGTTGTCATGCCGGTGTTAGTCACCAGAACCTTCGCTCGTCCTTGGACTACTTCAGTTCCTTGAAACACAACATTTAAGCGATCGCCTAAATCTGTTTCTGCTGGCAATTGTAGTGATGCCTGTTTATTCACCGCTTCGGCTTCACCTGTCAATGCCGACTCACGCACTTGTAAATTAGACTCTTCAATCAAACGCCCATCTGCAGCTATCTGCATCCCAGCTTCCAGTAGCATTACATCCCCTGGAACTAGTTCCTTGGCTGCTATCTCCACCTGTCTGGTGTCGCGGATCACCCGCACTAAGGGAGAGGTCATTTTTTTCAGGGCTGCCAGGGCTTTTTCGGCACGGCTTTCTTGGACGTAGCCGAGTATGCCATTGAGGATGACAATTGCTAAAATAGCGATCGAATCTTTAAATGGCACTTCCCCAGGCTTCAATCTGCCCTCCCGCAAAGCCATCAGGTCTAAAAACCCAGAAATCAGAGCTACGCCAATCAGCATCAACAACATAATGTTCTTGAACTGATCCAGGAGAATTTCCCAAGCACTACGGCCAGCAGTTTCTTGTAATTCGTTGGGGCCGTATTTTTGCAACCTCTGTTGAATTTCTTGGGGTGTTAAGCCACTGTTTGCATTACTATCGAGCAAGTCTAAGGCTTTATTAACTTCTAAACTATGCCAAACGCCGGCACCTTCAGGCAGAGAATTAGCAGACATCGTGTAGGTCACAGGAAATGGTTACAAGATTCGATCATAATTTAGTGATGGCTGGAAAACCATATCCTAAAGTTACATTAAGGCGATCGCCCAGTTGTATGAGTGTATAGATAATTCTTAATATTTGTAAATTTATACTTTTTTGAGATAGTCTTATTTCTCACGAAAGAGTTTTTCGGAACATATCCTCCCGATAATTGTCAGTAATAGAGCTTTGAAGCTTTGTTACAGAGCATTACACTTCCCACAAGGTTCTATGAGTTTTGCACTCCCCACTTTGACCACAAGCCAGATGTTTGGGCAAAAAACAATTCGACCGCTTACTGCTGCTACCCTGTGTGGCATTACTTTCATTAAAGATAGACTGATTGCCATTGACAGTATTAAAGGGCATCTACTGGAGATTGATCCCACCTCTGACAACAGCAAAATTCTCAATCCCCATCAAGTTAAAGAATTTACCGATGCCACTGGTCTAGCGGCTTGGGAAGATACCCTGTGGGTCAGCCGAGAAAATAGTGTTTACTTGTGCAAGCTCAATGATTTGAGTCTAGAACATTTTGTAACATTGCCTTATCCTGCTGACGGCGTTGCTGTTTGGGAAACAACAGTTTATGTCAGTTCCCAAAGGCTAGGCTACATTCTGATTTTTGACCGCGAAACGCGAAAAGAGATTACCAGATTTTATGCCCCAGGCGTTGGGATAGAGAATTTGGCAGTAAGTGAAGAAATGCTGTGGATTTGCGATCGCACTGAACAATCAGTTTATGCAATGGATCGGGCGACAGGAGAACTTAAATTCAGTGTTCTAACACCCTTTGAATGCCCCACAGGCATAGCAATCCATAAAAATGACGAAACAGGCAAAGAAAGTATTTACGTCGCTTACGCCTCAGAAGAGGCTTATATTCGGGATAACCCCAATGCTGATCCGAGTCATGAGCTAACATTCCGCGATCGCACTTTTATCCACCCTTTGTATTATCATTACCAGCCAGATCAGCGCTACGCCCTCTCTAATGGCTATCTCATTGAAATGTCCTATGCTGAGGAAATTGCACCCTTAGATGAGGTTAATTTACCTGATGTAGAATGGCGCATCGCCCTACCATCCGAAACTGAGCGTCAAAAGGTGAAACACGTTGAATCCATTGGTATACCATTTACCGAAGAAGTCATAGAGGGGCAACGTGTAGCAGTCTTTAAATTTGATTCTCTTGCCCCAGGAGAACGGCATATATTTGGCTGGAAAGCACTTTTGGAAGTTCGAGGAATTAAGTATCGCATCACACCCAGAGATGTGGAAAATATACCGCAACTGCCCCCCGAATTAGAAACACGCTACCTAGTGGATGACGACGATTTAGCAATGGATACTCCCATTGTTCGCCGTGCCGCCAGAGAAGCGATTGGTTCTGAAACCAATGTGCTGCGGAAAATGCACACCATCCGCAATTACGTCTACGATAAGTTATCCTATGGTATTAAACCTTACATTGACACGCCAGATACAGTTTTAGAACGGGGCGTTGGTTCCTGTGGCGAATATGTTGGCGTCTTACTTGCCCTATCCCGTTTAAATGGCATCCCCTGCCGCACCGTCGGTAGGTACAAATGTCCTGCCCATAGTGACTTACAAGGAGTGCCGCTACAACCCGACTTTAATCATGTTTGGCTGGAGTTTTACGTGCCGAATTTTGGCTGGTTGCCAATGGAATCCAATCCTGACGATATAGGTGAAGGTGGGCCTTATCCCACGCGCTTTTTTATGGGCTTGTGTTGGTATCACATTGAAATTGGCAAAGGTATAACCTTTGAAACAGTGACCAGCCAAGGTGCGCGGCTAACCAAAGAAGATATCCCCATCGGTGATTTGGCAATAAATCATATTCGGTTTACGATTCTTAAAGAATTGCCGCCCTTTTGAATTTCTTCCATTTATCGAAAAATTGGGTCTAAAGCCCCGTCCTTCTAGGACGGCTGTGCGATTCGTTCACTCGAAATGAGTAGAAATATTCAGGGATGAGTTGGCATTCGAGAGATAACCCCATTGGGTTGAGTTCGCACTTTTATCTCTCTCAGATGATAACTGAATAACCATGAGGGTGATTCCAAGGAAAAGTCCCTCTCCGTAAGTGCAACGGTAACAGCATCATCCCTACGGAAGCGACTAGCCATCAATCCGTAAAGCGGGATGAAAAGGAGGAACAACTGGCAGCCTAAGCTGGTTCCCCTTCGAGCATGAACCCATGAATAGCGAAAGCAAAGATGCGCCGAACCATCGTGATAGAAAACCAGCGAAATAAGGCTTAATGCGTTGGAGCCAAAAGGCAAAGGATAACTGGGAATGGCAATTAGCCGTTTGACCATTTTGCACTCCCAATAAACCCGGTGGAAAGCATCATTCTAAAGGTTCTAACAATGGTTATTCGGAACGAAGTAACCTTTCGTCTGCTCTCAGCAAGGTCGATAACTGAGTAGGTGCTAACCGTATGCAACGAGAGGAAAGATTAAGTCAGAAGCCAACGCCCTATGGTAATGACAGGGATATGCTGACGGACTTACGGTGATTTGGAGTGTAAAGTTATGAGTAGCAATGCAAAAGTCTAATACACGACAAATTGTTTCCAAAGCAACTAAAAACGGTTTTCTTCCTCTGAAGACCAACCGAATTAAGAAGGTAAGGGACAATGAATCGATGGTGGAATGGAAACACATCAACTGGCGTAAGTTGGAAAGACGTGTTTTTAAGTTGCAAAAACGAATTTACAAAGCATCTCGTCGTGGTGATGTTAAAGCATTTCGCAGACTCCAGAAGACGCTGATGAATTCCTGGGCAGCAAAGTGCCTATCGGTTCGACGGGTTACACAAGACAACCAGGGAAAAAAGACAGCAGGAGTGGATGGTATTAAATCACTATCCCCAGAAGCACGTCTTAAGCTGGTTGCCAAATTAAAACCGAACTCAAAGGTGAAACCGACACGACGGGTTTGGATTCCCAAACCAGGAACGGATGAGAAACGACCTTTGGGTATTCCCGTAATGAACGACCGAGCCTTGCAAGCGCTGCTTAAACTGGCATTAGAACCAGAATGGGAAGCGCGATTTGAACCTAACTCATACGGGTTTAGACCTGGGCGCTCATGTCATGATGCAAGAGAGGCAATATTCCAAGCAATTGTGCAGAAAAGTAAATATGTGCTTGATGCCGACATTGCAAAATGCTTCGACCGCATCGACCATGAAGCACTGCTAAGAAAATTAAATACATCCCCCACCATCCGCCGACAAATTCGAGCATGGTTAAAAGCGGGGGTGATGGATGGAGGGCAGTTGTTTCCAACATCTGAGGGTACGCCGCAGGGTGGGGTCATTTCTCCATTACTAGCTAATATTGCCCTTCACGGGATGGAAGAACGGATAAGTAAGGCATTTCCAGAAATGTCCCATACCATGAGGGAAACTTGGTATCACAAAAAAGGTACAAAGTTCAGAAGCCCTCAAGTTATCCGATACGCCGATGACTTTGTGATTCTCCATAAAGACATAACCGTTGTTCAAAGATGCAGGGAGATAATCTCTGAATGGTTGATAGGCATGGGTCTGGAATTGAAGCCTGACAAAACACGTCTAACCCACACTCTAAATGAGTATGGGACAGAAAAACCAGGTTTTAACTTCCTTGGTTTTAACATAAGACAGTGGAAAGTGAGTAAATACGACTCAAAACAAGGTTTCAAGACAATCATCACCCCAAGCAAAGAAAAGCAAAAGATACATTACGACCGAGTAGCAAGTATCATCGATGACCATAAATCAGCGCCACAAATGGCGTTAATCAGCCGATTAAATCCGGTAATAACAGGACGGTCTAACTACTACTCAACATCAGTAAGTAAGGTTATCTTTGCTGACTTAGATAATCTCATATATCCAAAGCTAAAGGCTTGGGCGCAACATCGCCACCCCAAGAAATCGGGAGGATGGGTGTCAAAGAAATATTGGCAAACTATAGGCGACGATAATTGGGTATTCGCAACCAAGCAGGAGGGTAAAAACCCGATGCGGTTACGGTCACACACGGAAACAAAGATTATCCGTCATGTGAAAGTCAAAGGCGATGCCAGTCCCTACGATGGCAACCTAATTTACTGGAGTACAAGAAGGGGAGAACACCCCGAAACGACAATGAGAGTGGCAACACTCCTAAAGGCACAATCAGGGAAATGTACCCACTGCGGAATGTACTTTCGAGAGGCAGATGTACTGGAGATTGACCATATAA
>Ga0123337_10006015_pt1 | contig 11717 bp, 8 predicted proteins | sample frozenSSSSmetaG_FD_89792 | JGI IMG/M metagenome (GOLD analysis project Ga0123337, IMG submission 89792) | Glacier valley bacterial and archeal communities from Borup Fiord, Nunavut, Canada, to study Microbial Dark Matter (Phase II) -... | ecosystem: Environmental > Aquatic > Freshwater > Ice >...
GGAGGGGATGGGGATGGGGATGGGGATGCAGACGGAGGGGGACGAGGCGGCTGGCTTCGTGGAGGCGGGTGGAGGGGGACAGAGGGGTGCGGGGCAGGAGATGTCGTCGCCGCCGCGGTGGGGTGAGGCGGAGTCGGTGGCGCCGTCGCGGGTGGGAGGCTATGGGATGGATCCTCCGAGGGTTGGTGATGCTGTTGGCGAATATGAGGGGCGTTTCGAATATGGAGGGCTTGACGGGGGTCTGAGCGAGGTAGGAGGAATCAACGATGCAACGACATCGTTCGACACGTTGCAATTCCCAACAGTCCAGAGCTTATCTACGTTTTGGCCGAATTCACCATCCGGACCTGCGCGTCTCGAATTCCCTACTTCTACACATCAGATCGAGGACACTTCCTCGCCTGTCACTGAGGAAGATTTTCCCACGGTGGAGATGCCGTCACAAGAAATATCTCCTTTCTATGGAAACTCCGCATTCCCTCGAACTTCAACTCCCCAATCGCCGTCTAGATCAGATGCCCTCCTCGCTCTCCACACGAGCTTCCAAACACCGCCGTCCTCAATACCAGCCACCCTCCAGCACCTTCCGAGCGTCCTCGTCAGCCATTACTTCACCTACGTCTGCACCATCTTCTCCACCTTCGACTCCTCCCTCAACCCCTTCCGCACCACCGTCGCCCGTCTCTGCCACGGCTGGGCCCCCATCTACTACGCCATCCAAAGCATGGCCGCCGCCTCCCTCGCCGACGACTTCCCACACATGCGTCCCATCGGCCTCCGTCTGCAGCAAGAATCCTACCAATACCTCCGCCAAGTCCTCCGCGAGGAGGAGATGCAGCGCAGCCGGGAACCAGACGACAAGGTCCTCTTCACCGTCATCCTCCTCGGCCTCACGACCGGCTGGCACAAAAGCCACGACCTGGGCCTCAGCCACCAGCGCGCCGCGCGCCGGCTCCTCGCCCGCAAGATGGCCCTGCAGGGGCCCTCAGCCCCCGCGAACCCGAAGCTCCAGCGCCAGATCCACTTCTTCGACCAGTGCCTGATGTACTGGGAGATGCTGACGGCCTTCGTGGCGCCCGTCTCGACCGACGAGTGCCTGGCCAGCGTCGAGCACTACACGGACTCGCAGAGCCGCGTCGGCGGCGTCCCGCGCGACGGCGAGCGGACGCAGCTCTTCCCGCACCCGTGGACCGGCGTCTCGCCCACGATCTTCTCGCTCTTCGCGCAGGTCGGCGCGCTGGTGCGGCAGGACCGCAACGCGGCGCTGTCGCGCACGTCGCTGGCGCACTTCAGCTTCGACGCGGACGCGGGGCGCGAGCGCGCGCAGCGCGCCCGCGCCGCCCGCCTCGCCGAGCTCCTCGAGGAGCGCATCCTCGCCTTCGAGCCGCCCGACCCCGCCGACCTCATCGACCCCAACGACCGCAACACCCCCGTCGCCCACTTCGTCGCCGTCACGGAGGCCTACCGCCTCACGGCCCTGCTGCTCATCTACCGCGTGTGGCCCGCCATCGTCGGCAAGCGGCTGCAGGGGGCGGGCGCGGGCGCGGGCGCGGGCACCTCGGCGGGCCTGCCGTTCGGGGCGCTGCTGCCGGCGGACCAGCAGCAGCACGCCGACGCCGACGCGGGCGCCTTCCTCGGCGCGCTCGCCATCCACATCCTGCGCCTCATGCGCGAGCTGCCGACGTCGTCGGGCACGCGGTTCCTGCACCCGATCGTGCTGCTGGCGGCGTCGAACGAGCTGCGGTTCTCTGCGCTGCCGGCGGCGGCGGCGGCGCCGCCGCCGCCGACGCGCATCGAGGCCATGAGCCTGGCCGACATCGGGCTGACGGCGCGCGAGCTGGAGGTCGCGCAGGCGCGGCGGTTCGTGGCGCAGCGGCTGGTGGAGCTGGCGAGCGCGCTGCCGAGCAAGCCGATCGTGCAGGTGACGCGGCTGGTGCGGGAGACGTGGTGGAGGATGGATAATGCGGGGGGTGGTGGTGGGGGGGAGGAGGCGTTCTGGATCGATGTCATGGTGGAGAAGGGGTGGGAGGTTATTATGGGATGAGTGGGTGGGTGGGTGGGGGGAGCGTTGCGCGATGTGGGATTGACGCTGGCTGGGGTCGTCGGGCGTGCGAAAAGGGATGGGATGAGGTGGATATCTAGAAAGCAAATCGTTGCCAGCCTGGAATACAAATATAAATGACTAGAACAGCACCGTTGCTTGACGTCGCCTCGATGGCCGAGAGCGTCCTTCTGGACAATGACTGCAATCACTGCTTGTCTGGAGGTTAAAACGGTGCAACCCGTACTTCAAGCCGAGCGGCTCCGCAGCGGGCCTACCTACGACGCACGAGTAACTCCGGCGCAGTAATCGCCCTCACAGAGACATCCTGACACAGCTCCAGCACAAGGAAGGACACGGCATATTAAAATTAAGCCCCCTTCGCATTCGCTATGCTGCTCTGATCCTATGAACCCACGTCCCGTCCCATCCCAGCCTCCCTCTCGCATTGCATTGCATCGCGCGCAAAGCCACAACCACCCCCAATTCTCCCTCCGCACGCGAGGCTACTAGCTAGCTGGCCAAACCAAAACCAAAAAATAGTAACATGGGAAATCTGCGAGCCCGACCCCTTCGTCAGCTCCATGGTATCAATCCCTCCCAGCCCTGCTCGTCTCCCGGCTCCCCCTCCCCGTCTAGCTGAAGAAGGCCCGCACGACCTGCTGCGTCTCCAGACTCATCTGCGCGAGCAGCGCGCTCGGGTCCTGCCCCGTGACCTGCAGCAGCGCCTTCGCCGACGAGATGACCTTCGTCGCGATCTGCCCCTGCAACGTCTCGGCCTCGAGGGCCTGCACGACGACGACGAAGATCTTTTGCGGCTGCGAGAGCACGGCGGGGTGTTGTCTGTTTCAGAAGATCAGATTAGCAAGGCATTCCGACAAGGTCGTGAAGCGGAGGGAGAGGGAGACATACTGGTCAATCAGTTGCGAGAGATACAGATACGCGTACGGCGCCGCCTCCTCGTCGTTCACAATCGGCAGCGTGTCGATCCAGCGCGCGACCGTCTCGTCCGGGTTGCGCACCTGGCTCGCGTTGTAGTGCAGGATCTTGGCAATAGCCGCGCACGCGTTCTCGGTCGCAAAGACGTTGTCCTCGCTGCGCGCGTCCGGGATCTGGCACACGTCGAAGAGCAGTCCGACTGCTGCGCCCAGGAAGCCGGACCAGTTGGCGCCGCCACGGTGGGCTGCTACGCCGACGCCATACGCGGCGGCTTGGCGGTTCGCAGGCGCGGGGTCCCGACACCCGGCCGCGAGCGGGTCGATGATGAAGGCGTTGTAGTCCCAGCTGCGCTCGCCGCAGAACTCAAGCACGTCGTCCATGATGCAGAGGCCCCACTGGCGCTGTGTCGGGTCGGCGGATTTGAGGAAGGCCTCGTAGGTGCTGCTGAGGCGGCCCCAGGCGGGCAGGAAGTCGACGCCGTGGTTCTTGAAAATGCAGTGGAAGGACTTGTTCATTTCGGAAAGGAGGGTCTGGTCGTCTTCGATGGCGAAGAGGACCTCGTCGAGCTCTTCCTCGCCCTCCTCTTTGTTGTTGTCCTCGGCTTCCTCGGCGCGCGCCTTGACGCGCTCCTTGTAGTCCTCGAGGGCGGATTGGGCGGCTTCGATGAAGGTCTCCATCTGCTTCTGGGAGAGGCAGTTCTTGCCCATGACCTCGACGGACTCATAGAAGGACTGGTACATCTCGGCGAGAGTATCGATGGCGGGCTCGGCTGAGAGGACCTCGAGGATCTTCTCGAGCGTTGGCTCCCAGAGGCTGGTCAACTCATTAGACGGATTTCCAAATGCCTTCTTGTAAGAGTTCAACAGTTGAGGGACCAGCTTGGCCGAGACAACGCGGACTGGGTCGTGGAAGAAGAAGGCGAGACCTGGCACGGCAATATTCTGCATGATTTCTGGCACGTATGGTGCGAAGTCGCCTTCCAAGACTTGAGCATAGACGACGAGAAGTTCGATGGCCATGTTCTTGTCATCGAGGGTGCTGGTCTTGATTCCAATAACCTTTCCTTTGAGAGGAACCAACTCCCATCCCTCCTCTTGCTGCATCTGCTCAACCTGATCCTCGTCATCCAAGAGTTGGATATCGGCCTTGGCTCTGGCCAGCTCAAGGAGCGGTGGCATGACGCTTGGCAAGAATGGCAGAAAATCCTTCCCAAGGACTCGGCACATGCGTCCCCAGCAGTGCATGAGGTATTGTGCTTGTGGGTCATCAGCGTCGGTGATGCTTGCCTGGATAGAAGCAAGGAGCTGAACCAAAGTCATGGCATCACCTCCGAGTCGCTCCTTTCCAACAGCGAGTGCGATGAGAGTGGCACACTCCATGGCCTTGGCGCGGAGTAGGCGAAGCTCCTTGGTACTCTCTTGTTGCAGGACAGAGAACAAGAGCGGCATCAGGGTACCATAATACTTGGAGAAGGCAGCCTCTGCAGAATCGGCGATGGTGGCGATGGTTGAGAGAGCCTGCTCCTGGACGTATCGTTTTGGGCTTTGGAGAAGTTGGAAAAGATGGGTGAGGAGATCGTCCAGATACGGCTCCAGAACACCCTTCTCGGCCTCCTCGCAGAAGTTGACGAGAGCTGCAGCGGCGTGGGCCTGGACTCTTGGCTCAGCAGACTCGAGGACCGGGATGATGGCGGGCACGACGACTTGGTGGTACTTCTCTTGCATGGTGCCAGCAAAATCAGTACTCATCTGACCTAGGGCATTACACCCTGCCCATCTCACTCGTGGATGTGGATCGCGGAGAGCTGGAACAACCAATTCAAGGACCTTGTCCAACTCTCCGACCATCAACTCACGGCAGCCCTCGGAGATGGCTGAAATAGCCATGAGAGCGGCATGTCGGTCCCTCCATGCGCTGGAGGTCATCATTCGTGGTAGCCAACTGAAGGTAGGTGCCAAGATGGTCTGTCCACCGAGCTTGTTCGCCAGCCTGTCCATGCACTGCTCACCAGCAACATGGTTCAGGTCACTCTCCTCCGGCTCCATATCATCAGAAGCATTCCACTCTGCAGCATCGTCATCATCAATACCAATATCAGTCATGAGACTCAGGCACTGGGTGATCATATCGGCGGTGAAGGATGGATCCTTTCTGCACATAGCTGGCGCGTAATCGGCGAATGTAGCCATGAGCTCCAAGGCATTTTGCCTTGCTTGATCAGTGAGTTCCTTGTCCTGAATGACGGATATGCTGAAGGCCACAAGATTGCGGAAGAGGGGCTTGAACATCTTTGGCGCAACTTCGGCGAGTTCGATGAGCGCAATGAGAGCCTTGGTCAGATCTTCGGAATCCTGGGACTCCTTAATAGGCGGCAGAATGTTGAGGACTTCTGGGATAAGTCCATAGTACTTGACTTGGGCCTTTTTGTTGATGGTTCGGAAGAAGGAAGCAAATGCCTCCATGGCTGATAGCCGGACGTTGACGTTCTCATCCTTGAAACCCTTCGCGAAGGCCGATAGGACGGTGTCCTCATGCTGCTTCTCAATTATACCAGGAGTAGTCGCAAAGATTCTGTACGCGTTCTCTCTCTGGCCTTCGTCCTTGGAATTGCTGAGGGTAAAGAGGGCACCAAGCAACTCGGGCCATTGTTGACCTGCCAAGTCAGGGATATAGTCCATAAGAATCGTGGAATGAATCCATACCATTATCTGAGTATTCTCTGGCGATCTCGGCCACGGCGTCGCCGATTTTGTTTCGCACAGTGTTGACGCTCTCCATTCCCAGTGCCTGGAGCAGCTTGTCCCGAACCGCATAAGCCTGGTCTTGCGTTATGGATAAGAAGAGCTCGATCTGCTCGCCATTTGCAAGCTTGCGGGATTTTGAAGCTATGCGGCGGAAAATAACCGCAGCGAAGGAGCGCGCCTGGGAGGTCTTATATCAGCGATTTTGGACGTGTGAAAGCACTGAAAGACTGAAAGCACTGAACGGCTGAAAACACCTCTTGAATATATGAAGGGAATACGTACTGTTGTCTCTGTTGAGCCACATATTTGCTCCACTAAGCCCATCAAAAGAACCTCTGGCTGCGAGTTTGTCCAGTTATTCGTGAGATGCTCCTCTGCCTGCGAGCGGATGCTGTTGTCGGATGACTGCAGCGCTTGCAGCAGCTGCGCGAGCTCTGCGTGAACTTGGGGTGATAAGAGAGACATGATCGCCAGCTGGTCTCCTTCTTCTACCAGTCGATCGAAGATGCGACTCTTGTATGTGCCGTCAAGGGCTCAAGTGTGGTCGAGGAGGATGTCTGAAGGATGGAAGCGCGGCAGGTCAGAGACACGGCGCCAACAGGGCAGATGCGTTGGTTGCGCTGTCAGTTCTGTGCAGAAGTCTCGGCCAGGTAAAGGTGGATGGATGGGTGGATGATGGCGCTGATGTCTCCAAGGCGACGAGGGACGAAAGGAAATCGAAAGTAGTATATGGGAGGACGAAGATGGCAGATTATAGGGTGGTAGATGAGTAAAGCACGAGGGTGAGGTTGGTGATGTTGGTGATGTCGATGATGTTCGTGGTGTTCGTGGTGTTCGTGGTTGGCATGCTCATAAACCTTTGTCGTAGTGGGGTATGAAGTGTGAAGTGTGGTGTCCCTCATAGAAATTTTGGTCGGGGTTCCAGATGGGCAAAATAAAGAAGGCCAATCAGAAGCCTGGATCGCTTCGGCTTTCGACAACGCGCTCAGGAACAGCAGGAACACGAATAAATAATAAATAAATAAATAATAAATTTTTAAAAAAAATAGTAAATAGTAAATAATAAATAAAGATGGAGTTTATATATTACATCATAAATATAAAAATATAAAATACAGATTTATCACAAGACAATGGCCTCATGTGCAAGTACCTATCCATTGGTATTTTTAAGTTCAGGGCGGCCAAATGCTATTCATACCTATTTATATGGCGTCTTTGTTGGCTCGTAGAGAACCTACATTATGTATTATGTATTATATATACGTGCTATATGTATACAGTCTAGAATTAGAAATAATATAATCCTATCTATTCCTAAGATATATCAAGACATTAAGACGTCTAGAAGGCCAAGTCAGAATATTGTCATGTGATTCCGAAAGGACGGCGGGGCGGAGCGGAGTCAAAAGGAGCGGAAAGGCGGGGGCGGGGCGGGAAATTACATCATGGCAGCTCCAATGTAGTCTAACCGGAACTGACCAGCTGCGCATCTACTGTGAGCAAGTACTCACGCCTTCTGGAACTCGCATCATCCATCGTCTCAGTAGACAAAGGCAAAACACAGCATCTTACCTCAACTAAAACAACCCTTCAGTTGCTTCAATTACTTCCCTTGCTTCCCTGAAACAGAACTGCACCTCAAACAACAACTCTCCAGGAGCTGGCTGTAACATCATCCCACTCCTCGTCTGAGTCGACAGTTGACATAGCTCCATCGCATCGCATTGCATCGCCACAACAAGCTCGAGGGATATTGAACATCGAACATTGAACATCGAACATCGAACATCGAACAATCAAACTCCATCATGGTCACTCCAACCTCCCCAGATCTCAGCAACGCCCGCAAGCCTTCTACCAACCTGTCCAACACCCCTCACGATCATTCAAACCCCCCACTGGATAGAAGCGTCTCAGCCGTATCATCAAATTCTGGGACTCTGAGCCATCGATCCAGCTTTGCCGACAATCTGCGCCCTCATCCCCCCTCACCCCGCATTCAGAGACATCCTTCACTTTCCCAAGCTTCGATCCAGGAGCTGCTCACTCATCCTCCGCCACCCTCGAAAGAGAGCGCACAATATAGAGGCCGTGACTGGCGCAGGATCAAGATCGGCGAGGTCATAAACAGAGATGATGTCCGATGGGTCATGTCGAATATTAGTGTGGAGGAGGCCAGCAAGGTATGTCATGCACGAGAGAACTCCTGATTTAAAGCTAATTGCCACAGGTCTTGATTGAAGCCGGAGCTCCCCATGTTGTCCTCATTCATGACGATCCGGAGAGCTTGACAGCTTCGGGCACCTTCGACTATGGAGACCTCAATGCCTACCTCCTCGTTGTTCTTGGCCTGGCCCATCCAGATCCGGATACGGTCGACACATACACAGAGGTTTCGAGAAAGGCCCAAGAAGGAATCCAAATACCTCTTGGAGACATTGTCTCTCTGGCCAAAAAGGCTCCCATTGTCACCTTGCCAGAGACGGCGGATTTGTTTGCGGCCATTGAGTTCTTTGCTAGCGGTGTGCATCGCATACTCATTGTCAAAGAAGGCACCAATGATGTAATTGGCGTCTTTAGTCAATGGAAGCTTGTCAACTTCCTGTGGGAAAATGGCAGTTGCTTCTCTGTAATTGACCATCTGTACCCAAAAGTTCTAAGAGATCTTGACATTGGATCTCATCAGATTATCGGCATTAAGTGAGTCTGTATCTTTCTTTATCAGGAAAAATAATAGCTAACAGAACATAGTGGCGATAAACCGCTGACAGAGGCGCTTTTATTGATGAACTCAGAAGGTCTCTCAAGTGTGGCAGTTATTGACAATGCTCAAAACGTCATTGGTAACATTTCTATCGTCGATGTCAAACATCTCACCAAAACGAGCAGTCTTCGTCTTCTGAAATCTTCCTGCATCCACTTTATCTCAGTCATCCTTATGGAGCGCGGCGTCGACAATGGCAAAGACACATATCCAGTTTTCCACGTTAACCCCTATTCCACTCTCGCCCATACCGTCGCCAAGCTCGTCGCGACCAATTCTCAGCGCATGTGGGTAACCGAAGGTTCCTCGCCATCGCCCTCTGCAGCAGCCACACCGCAAGCAGTGCCGTCTGCGCAGGCCGCCGTTCCCCAAGCCCCGACGCCTGGCTCGCCACCCCTGTCTCCCATATTTCCCTCCATCTCCGCTGCCGCATTTCCCGGAGCGAGAATGTCAGGCCGTCTCACTGGTGTCGTCTCACTGACCGATGTTCTCAACTTATTCGCCCGTCAGTCTGGTCTGCAGACCCAGGATCCGAGTGAGGAGAGACAGCATCGCCGTCGCAGCTCGAGTATCTCGTCGCTATCGCGGCCGAGCATCGACTCGGGGAGACGCACGAGTGCCGATATCCGCCGATAGAAGCGCAGTCGTTCTCGCATGACGACGAGACATCAAGAATGGAAAATGAAAGGGAGTTTTGGGAGGATGCTTGCATGATGAGAGCGGCTGGCTTTGTTGGCGTTTGGATGCCATAGAATGAATGACCTTCAGTAGTCGAAGATATCATGAAAGAATTCTCGTTTAATGTTCTCCACGTTTGCAGCAACTGATCAGTATCTGGTAGAGCTTCCAAGCGTCACAGTGCCTATTTTCGTAATCGTGATTCGTGATCCAACACACCTACCACCCTACATACCATCTTCCCCACATTTCGCAAAGGTTGACATCGTGCTCGGCAAATCGTATATCCGGCGAGGCTGGGAAATTCCAGCCACCAAGGCGAGGTCGTCATACATTATTTCCCTTCGCGATCTACGCTGTCTACTTTTTCAATCCACGCATTGCTACAGAACCTAACTACACCAACAATGGCAGGATCAACAGACGGAGGCCGCGCACGAGACGAACGCCGACGCTCCAGATCCCGCTCGCAAGACCACGATTCGGACGCAGAGAGGCGCCGGCGGAGACACAGGCGCTCGCGCTCAGAGCGAGGCGAGCACAGCGACCGCCGACCGCGGCGCACCGACGGGGGCAGGAAGGAAAGGAGGGACGGAGATGAGATGGACGTGGAGAGGCGGCGATCGCGGAGCCCGCGGAGCCCGCGCGAGTCGTCGTCGCGCAGACGTCACGGGGACCGAGAGCACCGAGGCGGCGAGCGAGACGCGAAACACAGGGCTCGACGCGAGCGCTCGCCGCGGCCGCGCAGCAGAGACGGCGATGCCGGAGCGCGGGGGGAGGACAGGGATGTGGAGGTTACGCGCAAGGCGAAGGGCCCGCTGCCGAGCCAGGAGGCGTCGTTCTCGCTGATCAGGAACCCGGCTGCGGGCGAAGGGGCCCTCGTGCCCCATGACGGCGCCTCAGCCGTGCCCGAGAAGCAGACGCCGAATTTTGCGCCGACGGGCCTGCTCGCCGCGGCGACGAAGACGGTCGAGAAGGCGGATGGCACGACGGTGGTGCTGAAATACCACGAGCCGGCTGAGGCGCGGAAGCCGCCGGCGAGGGACGCGTGGAAGCTGTTTGTCTTCAAGGGCAAGGATATCGTCGATACGATCGAGCTCGGACTGCGGAGCTGCTGGCTGATCGGGCGGGAGGTCGCGGTGGTGGATTTGCCGGCGGAGCATCCGAGTGTCAGCAAGCAGCATGCGGTGATACAGTTCCGGTTTGTGGAGAGGAGGAATGAGTTTGGGGACAAGATCGGGAGGGTGAAGCCGTATCTGATTGATCTGGAGAGCGCGAATGGGACGATGCTGAATGGGGAGAGGGTGGAGGAGAGTAGGTACGTGGAGTTGAGGGATAAGGATTTGGTGCAGTTTGGGGATAGTACGAGGGAGTATGTCGTTATGCTTCCACCGAAGGATTAAGGTTTGATGCAACGGGAAGCTAGGTGACGCATGAAAGCCACGGATGGGGGCTAGGGAGAGGTCCGAAGAGGCGTACCCGGCAAAGGAGAGGAGGGGCGTTCGGGCGTGGTGGAGAGGAGTTAGTCACGCAAGGCGCACACAGAGCCGCACGCAACCCTGCGACGAGGCAAGGAAATCCGCTGTCCTCGAAAGCTTCGCGCACAAGACGGACGTTTCCAACACTTTAGGCTTCTACATCTGCGCCCATCAATCCGCATCTCTCCGAAGTCGCAACACAGTTACTGAGCGTCTTCTCACCGCGCTGGAGATATGCAAGACCTCCTTCCACTACTGGCCGTCAACAGCCCTTCACCGAGGACGGCTGTGAGGACTCGGCAAGTGCACCAAATAGCCGCGCTGATTGTGCCTCGGCGTGGTCGGGATGGGCCGGCGGGAGGAATAGCGAGGTGGGAAGGTTAAGATTAAGTAAGGCAGACGGCAGATGCGTGCCTGTGACTGTTCGAGATCTCGCCACCTTAGGAATCAGAAGAGCCTCTCTCCTAGAGCCATTGAGGCGCGTGAGACATGCCTGTCCATTTCATAGCTCGTGACGGGTGCTCCTACGTAAAGATGTCTCAAGCCCCCCACCTCGGCGCCCCAGATCAATCGCGGTCGTCGCGCCTGGCCCCATGCGACTCACGTTCAGAAAAGCCGGTCCCAGGCATCTAAACTCTATTTCCTCCTCCGTACGTACATACGCAGGTAGATCTCCACCGCGGTCGAAACAAGCCTTTGCCTCGTCGCTCTGGCGGGAAGAAGAAAATAAGGTAGATGATGGATAGAGTCTGACGCCGCTTTTGCGTCGCGGGAGCTGTGGACGCGTGCCGGATTTCTTGGCAAGCAGTGCGGTGCGGCGCGGTAACCCTGCAGGCTGCAGGCTGCATGCACCATGCACCACCACCCCAGCCCGAGACATGGCGGCCCCGACGGGCTGAATCACAGTGCAGGCCTGCAGACTGCAGACTGCAGACTGCAGCACGCTCACGCTCGCCCTCGACCTCTCAGCTGCGAGATCCCCTAGGGATGCAGCTGTTGATTGCGCGAGAGCCCCCCCCCCCCCCCCGCGGCGGGGGAACCCCTTGGGGAACCCGAGGACACCCCCGGCC
>Ga0123337_10006016_pt1 | contig 11716 bp, 8 predicted proteins | sample frozenSSSSmetaG_FD_89792 | JGI IMG/M metagenome (GOLD analysis project Ga0123337, IMG submission 89792) | Glacier valley bacterial and archeal communities from Borup Fiord, Nunavut, Canada, to study Microbial Dark Matter (Phase II) -... | ecosystem: Environmental > Aquatic > Freshwater > Ice >...
CTTATGCGGCACAGGATAGTATAAGTGTATACATCAACACTGCACAGGCTGCTGCCGGGGCATCATTTCTGGGTAAGGTTTTAAGGCGAAGTTCATTTAATCCGGTTGAAGCTGGCCCCAATGGCTGGTACCAGTATATTTTTTATATTCCGGCTGGCTTTAATTCGGCCAACAACTATTTTATTTTTAGTGGGGTTGGAGACTTTGGTAATAATATGTTTATTGACGATATTTCAGTAACGTCTGTTCCTACTTGTAATGTGCCAACTTCATTATCGGTTAGTAATTTTAACTATGGAAATAACACCCTCACTGCAAACTGGGTTGCACCTTCAGTTGGAAGTCCGGTTGGCTACGAATGGGCAATTAATACAACGGGTGTTAACCCTGCCTCAGGTACATTGCTGGCAGGGACCACCGCAAACATTACCGGCGTTACTCCGGGTGTTGTAAATTATGTTTACGTAAGAACCAATTGTGGAAATGGCGACTATTCCAACTGGGTTTCTGAATCATTTGCGGCATTACCTTGTGTAACGCTTAGCACACCAGCCAATGGTGCAACAAATTTGCCTACTGCTCCCAACTTTACCTGGCAGCCAATAGTAGGCGTTACCAGCTACGATTTTTATTTGGGACTTTTACCTGGTGCTGAGCAAAAGATAGGAACGGTTACTGGTACATCTGTTAGCCCGCTTCCTTTCGATCTACTTCCTACAACCATGTATTATTGGTATGTACTTCCTGTGTTAAATGGCGTTTCGGCACTAAATAGCAGTTGCACCCCGGCAGCTTTTACAACGGGGCCTGAAAGTAATACCGTTCCGAATAATCCATGTTCCGGAGCTATCACAATTACTTCTACCAACACAACCGGAAATCCGATCAGTTCAACCACGGTAGGTGCCACAATTTCATTGAATCCTAACTTTTGCTTGGGGTTACTGGATTCACCAGACGACGATGTTTGGTTTGAATTTAACACTACTATACTACCACCGGTAGGTACACTTACCATTACACCTGCCACCACCGGAGGAATTAGGGATATCGTTGCGCAGGTATATGCGGCTACATCCTGTACCAACCTTGGTGCACCGGTTAGATGTATTGACATCACCAGTGCCGATGCTTCGGAGGTAGTTGATTTGGGTACGCTGTCACCTAATACAAATTATTTTATGCGGGTGTATAGTTTTTCAACTGCTTCTGCAGACAGAGGTGCTTTTACAATAACGGCCTCTGTTGGCAACACATTACCGGTTATCATCAATTCGTTTACAGCGCAGCGTGCTGGCGTTGTGAATATATTAAGCTGGACCACACAGCAGGAAATTAACACGTTGCATTTTGTTGTAGAGCGTAGCAGCGACGGTGTGAATTTTAAAACCATTGGGCAAGTTGCAGCTGCGGGTAACAGCAATGCCATTCGTACCTACAATTTTGCAGATCGTAATCCACTAAAAGGCAATAATTACTATCGCCTGAAAACTGTAGATAAGGATAATTCATCCAGGTTTAGCAATACCCGGAATGTGCGAAACGAAAGTGTGGCTGATGTTACCCTATATCCTAACCCTGTAATTGACAAAGTTAGCCTGGCTATCAATATAGAAAAAGCAACTGAGGGTCAATTAACGATTAGTGATATTAGCGGTAAGATTGTATATTCAAGATCTGTTAAACTGGCGGCGGGCAGTACTACCTTGCCAATCAGTTTAAATAATATTTCAACAGGTTCATACATTATGAAAATCCAGTTGGATGATGCTGTTATCGTAAGGAAATTCAGCAAGCAGTAATTTTATTTTTCTAAATACAAATGGGGACGTCTAAAACACGGCCCCATTTTTTTACCATTTTTTTAATCCAACCTTGGGTTTAGTTTGCTTTCTTTGCACAACATTTACCAATATGTGGATTAAATCAAACCGATAGTTTGATTCTGATGATGACAATTAATTGGAAATGCATTGATCAATTACTTATTATAAAATATGATTACCAAAATTAATGAAGCGGTAGCTTTTATCAGGGGGATTCATCCCGTAGCCCCATCTGTAGGAATTGTTTTAGGAAGTGGTCTTGGCAGTTTTACAGCAGAAATGAATGTTGAAATGGAAATAGCTTACGGTGATATCCCTCATTTTCCGGTAAGTACGGTAGAAGGACATAGTGGTAAATTGATTTTTGGTGAGTTGGGTGGGAAAAAAGTAGTAGCGATGGCAGGCCGTTTTCATTTTTATGAAGGCTACTCAACTGATGAAGTGGTTTTCCCCATACGAGTAATGAAGTTTTTAGGTATCGAAACCCTGTTGGTAAGCAATGCAGCAGGAGGAATGAACCTCGATTTTAAAGTAGGCGACCTGATGGTAATTACCGATCATATCAGTCTGTTTACAGCCAATCCGCTTATTGGTAAAAACGTTGATGCTTTTGGTCCACGCTTTCCCGATATGAGCGAGCCATATAGTAAAGCGCTTGTAGAGCAGGCAAAGCTGATTGCAGCGGGTAAAAACATCGATTTAAAAGAAGGCGTTTATTGTGGAGTTACCGGGCCAACTTTTGAAACAAGGGCTGAATATAAATTGTTGCAGATAGTTGGTGGTGATGCAGTAGGAATGAGTACCGTGCAGGAAGTGATTGTTGCAGTGCATATGGGATTGACTGTTTTTGGTATTAGTGTAATCACAGACATTGGCATAAGGGAAGAAGAAAATAAGATTACACATGCGGAAGTATTGGAAGCTGCCCATAACGCAGAACCCAAATTGACTTACCTGTTTAAAGAATTGATCGCTCAATTGTAGTGAATGTATAAAATAGGATTTACTTTTTTACTGGTGACATTGTTGCAATCTGCTTTTGCGCAAATTCCAAAAGGAATTCGCCAGCAAGACAGAACTGGTAACCCATCCAACAAGCCGGGTAGTGACACCACTTCCAAAAAGGATAAGCTAGGTTTTGAACAAAGGGATGATGCAAAGGATTCTATCAACATCACCTTTAAATACCTCGATTCCATCAGGAGTGGCAGGCTGGATACTTCCATCAACGATTTTTCTACTTATTTCCCTTTATCGGCCGCCTATCAATACCTGGGAAACAATGGGGCTGCTGCCTATTCAATGCTGTTTTCGCCATTTGTAAAACCTGGCTGGGATGCAGGTTTTCATGCTTTTGAGGCATACCGCTTTACACTGGAAAATACCCGTTTTTTCAAAACCACCAAACCCTTTACACAGTTTGGTTACCAGTTGGCATCGGGCAAGGAGCAAATGATTAAGATACTACACACTCAGAACCCAAGACCTAATTTAAATTTTGGTTTCGAATACCGCTTGATTTCAACTCCTGGCTTTTTTGTAACACAAAATACCAATCACAACAACTACCGCCTGTTTAGCAATTACCAGGGAAATAGAAAACGTTACGCTGCCTTTTTTACATTGTTAGGCAATTCTGTTAAAAACTCAGAGAACGGCGGCATCGTAAACGATAGCCTTTTGGGGGTAGCGGAGTTTAAACCACGTTTTACCATTCCGGTAAATTTAGGTGGCGATCAGGCACTGCAGCCCAATCCATTCAAGTCCTCTGTTTCTACCGGTAATGTTTACAAGGAGTTTACTTTTTTTTTACGCCAGAGTTATGATATCGGTAAAAAAGATTCCATTGCCATCAATGATTCTACTACCGAATACCTGTTTTATCCAAAGCTGCGTTTTCAGCACACGCTTACCTATAATACCTACAGCTATCAGTTTAAAGATATTGCAGCCGACTCGGTTATTTACCAACGCTGGTACGATACTACGTTACGCAGGCCAACCGATTCACTGATTGTAAGTGAACAATGGAAAGTTGTAACCAACGATTTTTCTTTACTACAGTTTCCGGATACAAAGAATTCAGGCCAGTTTTTATCAGCAGGTGCACGGCTTGAAAACATCAGTGGCACTTTTGAAAGGAGTACCAATAGTTTTTACAATATTGTTTTACATGGAGAGTACCGCAATAAAACTAGGAACAAGCTTTGGGATATTTTAGCAAAGGGCGATTTTTACCTGGCAGGTGTAAACAATGGAGATTATAGCGCTTATGCCACTTTGAGTCGTTTTTTAAATAAGAAGCTGGGTAGTGTGCGCCTCACATTCAACAATGTAAACAGGAGTCCATCCTTTATTTATACCAGCTATTCGTCTTTCAATTTTGGTAATACTGCCAGTTACAAAAAGGAGAACATTACATCTATCAAAGCGGCAGCGGATAACCCATACATCAGTTTATCTTTCGCCAATTATTTAATGACGAACTACCTGTTTTTTAAGGACTATTATCGTACCGATCAGTATACCAAACTGATCAACCTCTTGCAGGTAAGTGCCTTAAGAAAGTTCAGACTTACCAGAAGGTGGAACCTGTACAGCGAATTAACCCTGCAGCAAACCGATGGTGCGGCGCCCATCAAAGTGCCTTTTGTTTTCACCCGCAACAGGATTGCCTACGAAGGTGTATTTTTTAGAAATTTAAACCTGAGTACCGGTATTGAGTTCCGCTACTATACACCATACAAGCAATATAATTATTCACCGCTAATGGGACAGTTTATGCCGCAGGATTCTGTGTCGGTAAAAAACAGGCCGGATATCAGTGGATTTCTGCACTTCAGGATAAAATCTTTTACGGCCTACCTAAGGACTGAAAATCTGAACGCAGTTGATTTTTCCAATGGCTTCGGTTTTACAAGAAACAATTTTGCTGCACCCCATTATGTGTACAATGGTTTTATCTTCCGTTTCGGAATTTTATGGAACTTTATCAATTAATAGTTAGAACTTTTTCAAATGAGAAACCATAAAATACGAATGTAGGCAATGAATAGCTTTAAAAAAATACTCCGGTTTATATTATCCTTATTTCAAAAGAAAAATTGTTGTAAATGAAGAACGTATTGATTGCCCTGATTTTTATTTATAGTGTACATAGTGCAACTGCGCAGGTTAAGATGGAAACGATGGCTCCGGAAATTACGTTACCAAATGTAAAGGACAGCATTGTTAATTTATCATCATTCAAGGGTAAAATTGTGTTGATTGATTTTTGGGCAAGCTGGTGTGCTCCTTGCCGGGCTGCCAATCCGGGTGTGGTAAAGTTGTATAATAAGTACAAGGCGAAAGGATTTGAAGTATTTGGCGTTTCCATCGATAATAAAAAGCAGGCTTGGGTAAAAGCGATCGCCCAGGATAAAATTAAGTATACACAGGTATATGATAAAGCAGGCTGGTACTCGCCTGTAGCAGAAAAATATGGTGTTAACCAAATACCTACTTCATTTTTGCTGGATAGGACTGGTAAAGTAATAGCGATAGATCTGGAAGGAAAGGAGCTTGGAAATAAGCTAAAGGAATTGTTGGACTAGAAGCATGGCTTTTTTTATTACACGACTTTTAAAAACACGAATTACACGAATCAATAAAGGGGTATAAATTAGTTCGTGTTGTTCATTTCAGTGATACTATACTTTACATCCTTCTAATATAAAGCAATCAAATAAAAAGGAGTTAGGCCTGCAGAATAATTCAGCAATCCGACAATTCAACAATCCGATGGCCATAGGATCAATACCTCACTCATTCACCTCTACCATATAACTCAACACAGGTTTGTTATTGATCATTACTGTAACAGGGTAAGTATCTTCCGTTTCGAATTTGAAATTAAAAATGATGCCGCCCTCTCCCAAAGTATAATCAACCGTTTTAGTTTTCTTCTTTTTTTCTTCTCCAATTTCCAGTGATACGATATCAATTGTTACTCTGGTATTTATTTTAATATTAAATGAAACCGGGCTGTTTAATTTAGCTTTTATAAAACCAGTGGATGGAGAGAATTTGCCTAACTTATATTCGTAGGCTGCACTTTTTACCAGTGGCATCGATAAAAAATTATCCAAGCTTTTTGTGCCGGGACCAAGCTGCCAGGCACTGTTGTCCGCATAATGCTGGTAATTAAAAATAACCCTGTCCGCAAAGAAATAATCATCATTGTAGGCTTTGGTGTACACTTTCATTTTGTCATCGGTGTATCCGCTGCCCCAGGTAGGGTCTACATAAAACCAGGTTTCCGGACTTTGTCCGAGTTGAACTACTGCCCAGGTATGATTGAAGCCATCGGGTTTTTCGCCAATTTGCTCTGTATTGTATTTCGCATATCCATCTACGGTAAGGCAACGGATTTTCACCACGCTGCACATATCCTGAAACAGCGCTGCATAGCCCACTGAAGTTGCTTTACGTGTTTTTAAAACCAAGTCAGTACTGGTTTTTTCGTTGTCGTTATTTCTGCCAGCCTTCAGGTCAAAACTAATGTTGTACGCTATCCAATCAAAGATGGCCCTTACTTTATCTTTCGGGTCAGGAAATTTCTTTGTAACAATTTGTGTAATGGTTCCCATGTTAAGGGTATCTAAACTACCCAGAGATTTAACGTATGCATCAATATCTTTAAAATAATCACTGGTAGATTGGGCGGAAGAGGAGGTGCCAGACAAAATCAATACTCCACATATCAGGAGGGTATGTATATATTTCATAGAAATAAAATTAACCAATAAGCCGTTAAAAGAAAACAAAAGTTTATGGTATCCACCTCGTTATAAGATGATTGGTTTGGTAGGTATGTGGTGGTTGCATGATATTTCCGAAATGATAAGAAGATGCAAAATGCTTTAATTTGTTTTTCCTTGCTCTTGTATTGTTCCTGAAAATAGTTGCTGCTGGTTTGCCGGAGATTTTATATTTTGTAGGATCATTTGAATCATTAGAGATGCAAAAAATACCATGATCAATTTTACCACCACGATATTGAAATTTGAGCAGCAGGGAGAGAAAACCGGCTGGACTTACATTACCATTCCTGCAAAAATTGCCGTGCAACTTCAGCCTGACAGTAAAAAGTCATTTCGGGTAAAGGGGAAACTGGATGAGCATCCGATCCAGGGAGTTGCATTGGTGCCAATGGGCGGCGGCGATTATATAATGGCCCTGAATGGGGACTTGCGGAAGGCGATCGGAAAAAGGAAGGGTGCTACTATAACAGTTCAGTTAGCAGTCGATACTGTTCCATACCAAATCAATATCGCCTTTATGGAATGTATGGAAGATGAGCCGGCTTCCCTGCATTATTTTAAATCTCTTCCAATGGCTCATCAACATTATTTTAGCAAATGGGTTGAATCTGCCAAAACAGAGCCAACCAAGGTTAAACGCATTGCCCAGGCCGTGTCTGCACTCGCCCGAAAGATGGGGTATCCTGAGATGATCAGAGCGAAGAAAAGTGAAAAGGATTTATAAGGTTAATTCTGCCGCTCATCCTATGACATTTGATTTGGAAAAAACACGATGTATTTTTATTAATGTAAACTGCATGATATGAAAAAAATAATGTCAGGATTCTTTGCATTGCTTTTATTGACGCAAAGTTCCAATGCCCAATTAACTACAGTTCCGGATGGCGGTAATAAGAAAGCAATGGTTAGCGAAAGGGTAGGGTTAACAGATATAACCATCAATTACAGCCGGCCGGCTGTTAAGGGCAGGGAAGGTAAAATATGGGGCGACCTGGTGCCATTTGGGTATAACTATCTTGGATTTGGTACGAGTAAAGAAGCACCGTGGCGAGCTGGTGCAAATGAATGCACCACAATCGAATTCTCATCTGATATAAGTATAGAAGGAAAGCATTTAGCCGCTGGTAAATATGGTTTCTTTATAGCTACAGGTAAAGATGAATCGACGCTGATTTTCTCGAAAAATAGTACGGCCTGGGGAAGCTATTTTTATAATTCTGATGAGGATGCGCTACGGGTGGCATGCAGGCAACAGTTACTGGATAAGTCTGTCGAATTTTTACAGTATGTATTTCTCAACCAAACCAACAATGGCGCAACCATTGCACTACAATGGGAAAAGTGGATGTTTCCATTTAAAGTAGAAGCAGATGTGAAAAAGAGCCAGGCGGCTTCTTTTAGAAAAGAGTTACAGGGCGAAAAGGGATTTAACTGGCAGGCTTTTGTGCAGGCAGCCAACTGGTGTGCAGATAACAATACCAATCTTGAAGAGGGCTTAACCTGGGCTGAAAGCGCAATTGGTGCTCAGTATATTGGGGAGAAGAATTTCAGGACACTTGCTACCAAAGCCCGCCTGTTAAAATTATTGGGCAAAGCTCCGGAGTCAGCAGTTATAATGCAGGAAGCAATACTGATGGGGTCAATGATGGAAGTGCATGGTTATGCCCGACAACTGATGGGGGCAAAAAATATGGCAGCGGCTGCGGAAATTTTTAAAGCCAATTATAAAAAATTTCCCAATGTTTTTACCACCAATATGGGCATGGCAAGGGCGTTGAGCAGTGAAGGGAAATTTAAAGAAGCCATGAAATATGCGACCGCAGCGTTACCTCAGTCACCTGATGACGCAAACAAATCGATGGTAGTGGAAGTAATCGGAAAATTAAAAACAAATAAGGATATTAATGAATGACAACAGTGGTGGCAAACACTATTGCTCATTTAAGAATAAAATGAGGTAATGGTTTCTGATCCAACGTTAGTAATTGACCATTGACCATTCCCTTTAGTAACCCTTCTTATTACCTATAAAAACACCCGCAGCAAAAGCGCAAAGCCATTGTCTTTTTTAGGATTGTCTTTGATGGTTACGATATGCAAACCTGCCTTGGTCCAGACTTTAAAGATGTCTCCTTTTTTGTGAGCCGCAATGGCATCATCGAGTTGTGGCAACATGGCTCCACGAATAAACCATCCAAGATCGCCGCCCTTGTAAGCAGAAATATTATCTGCACTGTAAGTTCTGGCCATCGTTTCAAATGAGCTGCTATCTGTCTGTATTTTTTGAATGATATTGTTGGCAATGGAGTCAGCAAACTTTCTGCTGAAAATCACGGTATCTATCAGGATATGACTTACATGATAAAATGTATTGGGAACTTTACCCAGCACTTTTATCAGATAGTTGGCACCTTTAAACGGACCATATACTTTACCAATCTTTCCTTTGTAGGCAAGGCTGTCCGCCAGTCCTAAAAACGACGTGGTACTCATGATTGTTACCGTATCAATTTTGTATTTTTTTTTGAGTACATATTTTACAAAGCCAATCGGATCAGAGGTGGTGTCCAGTACTTTTTTTATTTGTGCTACAGATTGGCTTTTCGCCATGGTTCCCATCATTACCAAGATGAGGATTGTGAGGAGTTGCTTCAATTTATAAAATTTTACAAATATACAAAATGCAGGTATGGTATCGATTGTGGAATTGTTTGCCGTTTAGGTCCAATTAGTATAAGATATATAAAAAAATGGGTACAGATAGGTGAATCTAAGAGGTGATGAAAAGATATTGTGGAAGCTTAAGAAGTGTGAGGATGTTTCCAGCGAGGATGCCCTCATTTGGATACATTAATATTTAAAACAGCTAACTAAAAACGGTACAACACAATCTAAGCTTGTTATCTACAATTTCAATTTCCGGATGGTAGCTTTTACCTGTTTTTTCAATTCATCCAGTTGACCGGTCTGTTGTTGAATAAAGGCGTTTTCTTCAAGACGGCCCATTACTTTGTTCATTTCCTCATTGTTGGCATAGGCCATTTTTCTAAAAGGATTGCGGTAGTCTTTTGCCCTGCTTTCATAAATGCCTTTGCACATCCACCCTCTTGTTGTCAGCGCTTGTTGTAACAATTGTTTAAAGAGAGCAGCAGTGAATTGTCTTGGGGTAATGTTTAGTATCTCCAATAGTGAAGTATAGGCGTGATTCAGTTTGTCGTTATAATAAGCGGTACCTTCAGCAATGTAAAAGTCATGCACTTCATCCCAGCTTTTTATTTTGTCAGATACGATGTTGTATTGAAGTTTGTCCACTGCATCAACTTGTATTAATTGTCCGCCAATATTCATCCATTCGCTCCTTTGTATTTTGGCAGAGATGCTTTTTTTCAATTCATCAAAACTGTTGAATTTATTTTGCCGGATATGTTTTAATAATTGCAGCACTCCATAATATTGTACCAGTTCTTTAAAGATGGCAATGGATTGCGGTACCTTAATCACGGAGATTTTTCGGGATAGATTTTCCCATCCTGTTGTTTCAGCAATGCCTTTTTCATTTGGGCTAAGCGCCTGCAAAGCATGTAGTGCGGTAAAGATTTCGTTGATGGTATCTGGTGCCAGGTAATCGTATTCAATCAACTGGGCCCTGGTGGTACGCTTATCCCGGTCAACATATTTTTGGGCATTGCGTTCCAGTGCATACATGTTGTACATAAACCAGTAGGCCGGCATTACCACCAGTTGGTCGTTGGTAACATCATTGCTCACCAGGCTAAATGGAATGGGTATATTCAGTTCGGCCGGAAAATCGCCTTTTGCGATAATGGTAAAGGACGCAAATTTTGAATTGTGTTTTAAACTCACACATAGCCCTGGCCAAAAGCCACGCCCCGCAATGATTTCACCATCTGCGCCACGGCTATTGTGATTGCTGCCAATAGTAGCACCTGCCGCCATATTGCTTTGCCCCATTAAAAGGGCCGCACATAAAAAGGAGTTGTTGTGATGTTGTTCATGTGCCGGAAAAATCAGGGAATTCAATACCTCACAACAGGAGATGGTAGAGTTATTGCCAAGGTAAGAGTTGATTAACCTTGCTCCATATTTTAATTGCGAATGTGCAGCCATTACAAAACGAACCGCCTTAACGCCGTAAAAAATACGACAACCATATCCGATGATTCCATTTACCAGTTCGCAACCTTCACCAATTTGCGAGGTGCGATTTTCATCACTGTTGATGGTAAGGTTCTTTAACTTATTGGCCCCTTTTAAATAGGCATCCGAACCTATCAGTACATCTTTAATAATTTTACAATTTTTAATTACCGTGCGGTCACCCACTTTTCCATAATGCCCCCGTTGTTTCGAAAATTTGCTATCCGTAAACTCCTTAAACTTCTGCATTAAGGCTTCCTTATCTCTGAATTTGCTCCACATATAAGCATCGCCTGCAAGCATACCATCAAAGGGGATGATCTTTCTGCCACCATTTTCATTGCACAGTTCCATCCAAACCCTTACCTGCTCATCTTCTCCATCAAATATAATTCCATTACCAAATTTTGCTTTATCGGTAGAGCCCATCTCATTTACATTGGCAATCATCACATCGTTACCAATGATATAATGGCTGAGAGAATTTACATTTTCAATGCAAACATTGTTTCCAAAATCGCAACTAATGATGGTGCTGTTGTATAAGCCTACGGGTAAACGCAGATCATGAAATTCAAGGTAAAATGCTTCCAGTTTGCCAATGCGAATCAGACCAAAAAACTTACAGTTCTTTACCAACTCAGGGTTAAAGGCTGCTGAAACAAATATTTTATTCCAGTCATCAGAAGTATTGCGGTTGCGAACCAACACTTCAATTTCGTGTGCTGATAATTTACGATAATCATCCCCATTCGGGTTCTGCAAATACCGCAGATAGTATTCATCTTTTCCTTCAGGAATGTATTTTGGTTCTACGAAGTTGTAGCCAAGATTATCAACCGGGTGTTTTTTGATGATGTTCATAAAGATTAGATGCAGCCCCAACCCCTAAAGGGGGCTTTAGATACTGCTGGTCATTTCAGGTTTTAA